>ERZ791695.279-NODE-279-length-40488-cov-2.88445_pt1 | contig 40488 bp, 27 predicted proteins | sample MGYA00509956_ERZ791695 | MGnify/ENA primary metagenome ERZ791695 (study PRJEB30046, sample SAMN00715234) | human gut metagenome | study: EMG produced TPA metagenomics assembly of the A metagenome-wide association study of gut microbiota in type 2...
ACTGCCGGTATCTGCCAGGGAGGAAGTCTGTGCTTCTGCTGCGGATGCCACCAGCTGATATAGCTTGTACTGGATCAGCTTCAGGTTAGCACTCTTGGTGTAGTACATGTTGTCTGCGTAAGAGTTCCAACGGCCTACGGCGTAGAACAGAGACAACGTTGCCAGGATCGGTTTGGACAGCGGTAATACGATCTTGCTCAGGATCTGGAAGTTACTTGCGCCATCCAGGAAAGCGGATTCCTCTAAGCTGTCGGGAATCGTACTCTGGAAGTAGTTCTTCATGATCAGCATGTTGTACGGGGAATAGATCAGAGGTAAGATCAACACCCACATGGTATCCAGCACATGCAGCTTCTGATATAACAGGTAGCTGGGAATGATGCCGGCACTGAAGTACATCGGTACCATCAGCAGGAAAGTCAGTAACTTTTTGCCCTTCAGTCTCTTCTTGGAAAGAGGATAAGCGGCACAAGTACATACCAGCATTCCCAGAGCGGTGAAGATCACGGTAACGATCACCGAGAAGATCATGGAGTAGGTCATGGAGTTATCTGCAAATACCTTCTTGTAAGCATCGAAGGTGATGTCTTTGGGCCAGAAGTAAACGCTCTTGGACATTACTGCGGTATTACCGGATATGGATTTTACTGCTACATGTAAGAACGGTAATACACAGCTGGCGCAGAGGATGACGATCACTGCCATCATGACGAAATCACTGATGCGGAATTTGTTGACCGCATGTGCTCCGCCTGCGGAGGTAGATTCTTCATTAATATTAACTTCTTTTTTCTTCATCTCTCTCACCTCCTACAGTAATCCGTCTTCGCCAAGCTTCTTTGCGAATTTATCAGATAACAGAACCAGGATCAATCCGATCAATGACTGGAACAGACCAACTGCGGTCGCCGCACTGAATTTTCCGGCTCCAATACCTTTGTTGTAAATGTAGACAGCCAGCTGATACTGGAAGTCCTTGACCTGTGAATTCTCCAATGCGGTCAGACGTTCCAAGTTACTTCCCATGACACGTCCGAGGTTCAGGATCAGTAGTGTTACTACTGTACTCTTGATACCGGGAAGTGTGATATGCCACATTCTCTTCCAGCGGTTCGCACCGTCGATCATGGCTGCTTCATACAGCTCTCCGTTGATACCGGTGATCGCCGCCAGGTAGAGGATCGTGCCCCATCCCATCGTCTGCCATACACCGATCAGCAGATATGTAACTGCCCAGTGCCATTTCTCATTCAGGAAAGGAATTCCTTCGGAGATCACTCCCAGGTTCGTCAGCAGGATATTCACCAGACCGGAGTTCGGACGAAACATTGTCATGGCTACGATGATAGCCCAGGAAAGGAAATGTGGCAGATACAGGATCGTCTGTGATACTTTCTTGAATCTGGGATATCTTAATTCATTCAGGATCAATGCCAGAATGATGGGCATCGGGAAACCAACTAACAGGTCTGCCAGATTGAACACTACGGAGTTGCGGAGCGCTCTCATGAAATCGGCATCCTTAAATATTTTAATGAATGTCTTCATTCCCACCCATTCACTGCCTGCATATCCCTTCGCCGGCTTGTAATCCATGAAGGCCATCCGTAGTCCCGGGTATGCTCCGTAGCTGAATACAATTACCATGATCAACGGAAACAATAACAGCAGATACAACTGCCAGTCTCTTTTAAAAGCTTGTTTCCAAGTGGTTTTTGTTTTCACACCCACCACATTGGCTGCATTCTTCTTCGCCATGTCGAACCTCCTCAAGTGTCAACTATATTTTCTCGTCATTTTGTACACTTTTTGTAACCTTGTAAGCATATTATCATACATGTTGTCATATTTTTCTAATCAATCAATATAGAAAACTATGCAAAAACAACCATTATAGATCATGGTCGTTTTTCGTAAGTATTGAAGTTTCGTTGCATTTTCGTAAATTTTACGTGAATTTTGGAGCGTTTTTGCTGTAGGATTCGCTGTTTCACGGTATTTTTAGCCTTTTTTAATCTCTTCCACGGAAACGTTGCAAACCCTAAAAAAATCATTTTCGCAACATAATGGTTGATTTTATACATTTTAATTGTTATATATAATGTATAGACATTATTTCTACTGCAGCATGTCTTTCCGTTGCATCATCATACAGGATGCACAAAGCGATTCAGGAAACTCTGGAACAGGAGGCACACTATGGCGAAATCCAAACGAGCTGTCACAGAATACCGAAGTTATTATCTGCCAACACACTTCCCGGTACTGCTTCTGTCCGGTGATTATTGGAAGATTTCCGATATTCCCAGCGGAAGCCTTCATTTTCATAACTGTCTGGAGATCGGGATCTGTCATTCCGACAGCGGCACATTAGAGATCAATGGCGAAAAACAGACCTTCCATGCCGGTGATGTCACCGTATTGCCCCGTAACGTTCCACACACCACTTATAGTGCCCCGGGCACAAAAAGCCACTGGTCCTATCTGTTTCTGGATCCGAAGGAGTTGTTCCGCAATCTTCTCCCCGCTTCCTGGAAAAATCACGACCTCTCCACAGACGGCTTCCCGGGGTTCCGCTATATTTTCAGCAAAGAGTCTTTTCCCCACATCAACTATCTGGTGTCCCATATCATCCACGAACTGGAAGAACAGAATCCCTGTTACCAGATCAGTGCCAGAAGCCTGTTGTGCTCCCTCTATATCGAGCTGTACAGGATTGAAAGTCTCGGCGGTGCCAACCCCGCCACTGCGAAACCGGGTTCTCCCGAGATCCTTGCCTTACAGGGGCGCAAAAAAGAGGGCGAGATCGTCGAAAACTCTCTGGTGATCTCACCCGCTCTGGATTATATCGAAGAAAATTATATGCAGCAGTTTACCATTGAATATCTGGCGGAACTGTGCCATTGGAGTCCGACGCACTTCCGCCGGGTCTTCCACGATATCATGGGCACCTCCCCGTTGGACTATGTGAACAATACCCGAATCTTGAAATCCTGTATCCTGCTGCGCAGTACAGAACACTCTATTCTGGACATCTCCGAGATGGTAGGCTTCCATTCCGTATCCAGCTTCAACCGCTACTTCATCAAGCTGATGCAGATGTCTCCCAGAGAATACCGCAAGCAGATGCAGCAAAGCGAGAAAAAAGCGGAGAACCAGTCCATTTTGGAATTCGCCGGCTGGATGCGGCCGGAATAGCTGCTCTCTGCGCTCCGGCAGTTCCGGGCATTAAGCCAGCCTTTTATGTTTCCATCTGCCGGAATAATAACGGATCACCGGGATCACACAGCCGCAGCTCCAGGACAGGGGTGTGGCGATCCAGATTCCTGTAACTCCCAGAATTCCGGACAGCAGATAAGCAAACACGATCCTGCCGGACAGTTCCGTTAATCCTGCTACCATGCAGGTATTCACATCTCCGGCGCCGCGGATCACATTCTGGTAGCTCTGCATCACACCGGCGATCACATAAGCCACGCCGATGATCGTCAGATAGGTGCAGCCGATGCCGATGGCTTCTCCCGATTCGTTCGCATCCAAAAACAGCGTCATTAACTGAACCCGGAAAATAAGTACCATGGAGGCAATAAAAATACTGGCTCCCACCATGACACCCAATGTCTTATAGAGAGCTTCCCGGATCCGGTCATACTGATTCTTCGCAATGTTCTGCCCAGTAAATACCGAAAGTGCCGTTCCAATAGAGACGATGACCTGGATCGCCACACTGTCCACACGATTTGCCGCCACGTAGGCCGCCATGGTGGACGAGCCGAAAGAATTCACCAGTCTCTGGACACTCATGCCGCCCAGTGCGATCATACAGGACTGGAACGCCGCCGGGAATCCGGTCTTCAACACCAGCTGAATATAATGGACTTCCGGTTTCCATTTCATCAGAGATAATCCGATCTCTTCTCTCACTTGTCTTACTTTCACAAAACAGATCACCGCCGAAGTACACTGTGCCAGAATCGTCGCATAAGCCGCTCCCGCTACTCCCATCTTACACACAATGATGAAAAACAGGTCAAACACGATGTTCACTACCGAGGAAGCGATCACCGCCCGCAGCGGAGTCTTCGAATCCCCCACACTGTTTAAGATCGCCGCACAGCCGTTGTAGACCACACTGCCGAAAACAAAAGTATAAATGATATGCAGATACGTAGTAGAATAGCCGATAACATTTTCCGGCACACTTAAAAGCCGCAGGAAAAATTCCGCACCGAAAATACCGATCAGTGACATGATACAGGTCAGCACTCCCGCCACCCAGATCAGTGCTGTCACCGTCTTCGCCAGACGCTCTTTATTCCCGCAGCCGAAACACTGCGCAACCACCAGTCCTGCGCCGTTACACATGCCGCTGACCAGTGCCAGCAGAAAATAGGTCAGGGTTCCCGTGCTTCCCACGCCCGCCAGCGCACTCTCGCCCAAAAACCTTCCCACGATCACTGTGTCCGCCACATTATATACCTGTTGGAATATGTTGCCGATCAGCATCGGTACGGCGAAGCCGATGATCAGTTTTAACGGTTTGCCCTGTGTCATATCTTTCATATAGGTGTCCTCTTTTTTATCCTTCTGTTTCCCAAATGAGTCCCGCCAGACCGGGTTCCGGTCAACTCAACCGCAACAGTCTTGCCCCTGCCAGACGGTTCTCCCGCTTCGGCGGCAGATCATAATAGACCTCCATTTTGAACGGATCCAGTTCCAGGGTCAGTTGTGTCGGGCAGCCGTAGCGTTTCAGAGCCACACGCCATAGCTCACCATTGGAGAACCAGTCGTCAATCAGTTTTCCGTCCTGATACAAGCGTGCGCAGTCCCCACCGAAATCCAGTTCCAGCCAGACATCGCCAGACAGTGCATCCGCCGGGTGATACTCATATTCCAAGGTTAATTCATAGACGTTTGGTTCTGTTTGACCATATACGTTCCAGATGCTTTCCACTGCCTGTCCGGCATCCGTGATCCGCACCTTACCGGCTTCCGCAAAGTGCAGATCCGGCAGCAGACTCACCTTGCCCTTTTCATCTGCCCCTTCCTGCGCATAACAAAAATGCTCCGCATCGTGTATGGTAAGGATCCTTACCGCTTCCGCATGATCATTGCCATCACTCCACTCGAAATAAATATCCTCCGGCTTCTCATCCGTATAGAAATAATAAGTTCCGCCAAAGTATCCCAGATAAGAGGCATTGGTTTCCCGAAGTCTGAACTGCTCTCCCCGTATTACCACCGGCAGATTGTAAGGCAGCACCAGAATCGCATCCGTCCGCACATGAATCCGGTCGAAAATCATCTGCCTCTGTATTCCTTCAACATCTGTCACCGTAAACTGTAATGGCTTTTCCGGTGTGATCTGTTTCTCCATCATTTTCCGTTTTCTCTGGTGATTATTGATAAATAAGAACCCGCAGTCCGCCGTTTTATTATAACGGAAGGCTGCCCGCAGCGTCTCCATGTCCTCCGCACTCGCAGGCTCGGAGATATTATCCGGCAGGTACACCTTTGCCGGTGCCAACAGTTCTTGTGTGTTTTTTATAAAAAAATGGTGTTTGCGCAGTCGATAATAGCTTTCTGACGGCAGACCGTTTTCCCGCAGGCAATGCCAATGACCTTCCGGTGAAAATCATAGCTTTTCACCGGAAGGTCATTGGCATAGCCGGTCGCCTTCGACTCCTGCAGGGTGGTATATTTTCCGTCAGGATTCACGCCGCCGTGGTACATATAATACCCGATCAGATTTGCCCCTGCTCCCAACATGCAGATCGTCTGTGCCTCGATATCCTCCGGGTAAGGGTAGGTGCGTCTGTGTGCCGTCACCTGCAGTCCCCCACCCAGCTCCGCCGTCAGGTAAGGGAATTTTGACGTATCAAAGGTAAAATCACTCTGTCCTTCGGCGAAATCCGATGCAATATTTGCATCGTCGTGAAAAGGCTGAAACAGGAAATTCTCGCTTGCCGCAAGTTCGTGGGTATGATTCGCCCACGGAGCATCCACATACCCGCCAAGCACCGGCAGGAAGTTTTCCGGTACATAAGCGCCTCCCCATCCGGTCGCTGAAAAATAGGGAGCGGTCAGTCCCTTTTTCTCCGCCATAGCTCTGAGTGTGCGCATATGCGCCATGCCCTCTTTCCTGTCGGAAGGGCCACCGGCATGCCCGTACTCATTCTCGATCTGAATGCCGATGACGGGACCATCGTCCTTATGCATATACCCATCCGCCTGCTCGGCAATCTTGGTAAAAAAGAGGTCCACATACTTGAGATACTGCGGATCATCCGTTCTAAGAGACAGTTTACCCCGCTTTTCTTTCTCCACCAGCCAGTCTGGGAAACCGCCGTTCCTGCACTCTCCGTGTGCCCACGGACCGATACGCAGCCATACTTTCATCCCGGCTTCCTGACAGCAACTCAAAAACGCCTTCAGATTTCTTCTGCCGGAAAAATCCCACTCACCTTCCGCTTCCTCATGGTGGATCCAAAACACGTACGTAGCAACGATGTCTACACCGCCCTGTTGCATATTCTTAATTGCTGTTTTCCATTCCCCTTCCGGATAGCGGGAGAAATGGAATTCTCCCATGATGGGCAGGATCGGTCTGGCGTTGCAGGTTAAGCTTTCACTGTTATAACTATAGATTTCCTTTTTCATTTGAACGTCCTTTTCCAGTAAAATTCATCAAAATTTCTTTTTACGTGTGATTACAGGTCATGTACCCGGATTCCCTGATGGGCATTATCCATGGCAAGCAATTGCTGCGCACATTTTTCCGCTTCGTCTGTCCGTCCCAGTCCCTTAAGCCCCAGGCTCATCATAAACAGGCAATGCTTCCGGTTCCGCTCCTTCAGATCTTCTTCAAAAATCAGAAGATCCGGCAGGGATACCGCAAAATAATCTATCTTTATCTCATCGCCTATATGCTCTTTGCCATAGTCTACCAGTTTGCAGAATCTCTGTACTGCCTGTTCTTCGTCACCAAGCTTTCGGTACGCCAGCCCCTGATAATAGATCATTTCGGGCGGCTGATCGTTGTAATACATCATGCCCACTGGTTCTGACTCTCCATAGCAGGCTTTCGTAAGGTTCACGAAAGCTTCCTCTGTCTCTCCCATTTTTTCCTGCACCAGCCCCAGCAGATAGTACAGATTGTTTTCCTGTGCCGACTCCAGTTTTCCTTCTCCCAGATTGTGTGGATATTCGTCCACTGCCCGCAGAAGAAGTTCCTTTGCTTCCGCATAGTCCTCTTTTGCCACAGCCGCTTTGGCCAGTTGGTACAGGGCTGTAAGGTATTGGGCTGCCACCTTGCCTTCGCCGCCTTCCCACTGATGGAACTTCCTTACCATGATCAGATCAAGAGCCTTCGCATTTTCTCCCAGTGTGTTTAACAGCGTAACATACTCCAGATACAGATCATCCCTGCTTTCCACCAGGTCAAAATGTTTTTCCATGTCACTCCAGCGTTCTTTCACGGGAACATTCAGACGCTTCTTCAGCTGATCCAGTTCCAGATACACTCTGGCATCCGTCTCATCCAGTGCAAAAGCTTTCTCCATTTCCTCATACGCTCTCTGCGGCTGCTTTTTCACATTGTAATATGCCAGTGCCAGATTCCTGTGTACCGTCGGGAAATCCGGGTACCTGCGAGCCGCTTCTTCATAATCCGCTATGGCTTCGCCGTACACTCTCCTGTCATAGAGCAGGCATCCCAGATAATAGTAAGCCATGGCCAGATGATATTCTTCTGCCAGACTCTTTAACACGATATAATCTTCCGTTCTGTGAGGAAAACAGCCATCCGCTGCAGCATTTTCTCCCAATGTCACGTACATTGTCATGTAACAATTTGCCTGTTCCGTATTTTCTTTCCTATGCAGGTTCTGGTATCCGTAAGCAATATAATAATATACCAGCGGATAAATATCCTCTTGCCGTGATACGTTCTGTTGTTCCACCCATTTTTCGGCAAGGGTGATTCCCTGTGCGTAGTCTCCTGCCTCATAGAGATCGATCATCAGCTCCAGCAGGGTGTTATGGTTGATCTTCTCCGGCTGTCTGTCATAGAGCGGATTGATCTTCAGGCTCTCCTTATGTAATTCTTCTGCTTCCTTCACTCTTCCCAGTTTTCTTAAAATATTTTCCTTCAATGCACGGGCCTTCATACACTGGTACTGTCTGAGAATAGATTCATTTACATGCTCCAGAGCCTCTGCGAATCTTCCCGCTTTTGCATCCAGACAGGCCAGTTCATAGAATCCGGGTGCCTGGAAGCTGCCACCCCAGATGGCCTTGTAAAAGACATCATAGGCTTCTTTTTCTTTCCCCTGATATTTCAGGGAAAGTCCCAGATTATAGTACGGCTCATAATCGTAAGGGTTTGGATTGGAACGAATGGATTTCTCCACTGCCTTCCGAAAATACTTTTCTGCCCCGGCAAAATCACACTTTTTAAGCAGACATCTTCCATAGATATTGTTCAGACGGATATCGGTAGGATCCCTGCGCAGCCCCTCCAGATAATAATCCTCGGGATGATAAGTGGCATGCCGGTATTGTTCCACATGCAGACCATAAAGGAAGAGATCCTCCGTGGTTTCACACTCTTCAGGAAGCGGTGCTGCCTTCGCCGGTTCCGGCACTTCCGCTTCGATCTTTTCCGGGATTCGGTAAGAGACCAGTTCTCTCCCATCTGCGGCACAAACACATACCCGCAGACCGCAGAGTACCTCTGTTCCATTCTGCTCTCCCTCTGCAAATGTCGGTATCTGTTGCAATTTTTCACGGTCGATCTTTACTTCATAAGTTTCCTCCGGTGACAGATCTGAGGTTTCCTCATACAGTACCTTTTCCTGTCTGCCGTTTTCTCCCGGCAATGTCAGCAGTATCTGTGCCCCTTTTTGCACGGAAGTGGTATAGGCCGATACCGTAAGCTGCCCCTTTGTCTCATCATATTCCGCATTTACCGCCGCATCGATCGTAGCATTTTTCACATAGCCGATATTTTTATAGGGCATAAAATACTGTTTGAAGTTCTTGGTCTCCTGAGGCTGGATCCAGGTGAAATCCGGCTGATTATCCGTAAAGCATCCTGTCATCAGCTCGATATACGGACCGTCTTCGTCGGTCAGTGCTCTGTCCCATGCCTTGCCAAATTCTCCGCATCCCCAGGTCCACTGTTTTTTCCCAGGGGCAATATGGTGATCCGCCACATGCAGAAGTCCTGCCTGTTTTCCGTAATCGTACTCCCCGATAAAATTATAATCCGAACGGTATGCCATATAGGAGGTGGGAACCGGAATATTTTTATACTGTGCGATATTCACATGATCGTATTTGTGCTTATAGTAGGTTCCCTCCGCATAGGGGAAGCTGATAACATCCCGCTTGCCGTGGTCATAGACCGCCGTCACATCCTCTGGAAAGACGGAGATGGTGTCATCATTTACCGCCACGGCAGGGTTCGCCCACCATAGAAAAGTCTGGGGCATTTTCGTACGGTTGTAGAGTTGTGCAGATAATTCGATATATGCCTTATCAGGATACAAAGTTATGCCTAGCACGCCCTCTGTCCGGAACATATTCTCGATCTCTCCCATCCATACTGTAGCGCTCCCGTCCTCATTTTTCGCATAGGTATATTCCACCGGATCAAAGGTACTGGGTCTGTGATGCTGCGGCCAGTTGAACTCAATACCGCCGGAGATCCATGGTCCCGCCAGTCCCACTAACGCCGGTTTGATGACATGATTGTAATATATAAAATCGTAGCCATTTGTCTTGTCATAAGCTCTCTGGATCCTGCCTCCCAGCTCCGGCAGCATCATTACTTTCAGATAATCGTTCTCCAAAAAAAGCGCTGTATACTCCTTATCCACTTTCTCATCGCTGATCTTCTCGATCACCGTGTGGGGATAGATCCTTCCCGAGCTTCCCTGATAGACACGTTTCTCCAAAAACATCGGATTCTTATCCGGCTTTCCTGCTTCGTATGTGGGAATGATCACTTTTTCTTCCCAGACCTGAACCTTATTCATGGTTTCCTCCTTTTATCTCCGTGCAGCTTTCTTTCCGCCGCCCGATATTATTTTAACCTCGCACCAGCATGCTTAACTCTTCTTCCGTTATTTCCTCCGCCGGCTCAAAATTCTCTCCCGACAGATACGTATAAATTGACGCCTGCAGTGCCCTCACCTCCGGATACTGCTGACTCTTATGCAATTCCATGGTGGATAGCAATACTTTTCCCTTCAGACATCGAAACTCTATCATCTGTGCCATGGGACGTAAGAATGCATAGCTGTCCATCTCCGTAATGATCGTCTTCATGGGATGCGGTAGAATCACCGCCCGCTTCGTTGTCATGATCCACCATTGCCAATCCGTGTGAAAATCCGTCGGAAATTCCTTAAAAATTGGATGCTCCGTATCGATCAGCTGCCCCATACCACCTTCCTGATCTGCAAAAGTTCCCACCGACCAGAAATCCGTCGTAAACTGTGTTTTTATGGAATACGGCAGGCTCTCTTTATCTGCATCCGGAGACAGATAGACTCTCCCGCCGGTTTGCAGAACTGCTCTCGTCTGCTCATCAAATACTCTCGTTTCATATACATTTTTCGGACATTCTGGGCTTGTTTTTTTATAGACCCACACAGGATAGGTACTGGTGCAGTCACCCATGCTCACCGTCAGCATGAATGCCGCCGATACTCCCTTAACCTCCAGAGGAATGTCCAGTCTTCCCAGTGAAGTATAAGTCCCCGGAGGACAGTTTTTTTGCCCGTCTGCCCGGCCGCATAGAAACTCCCCGCTTCCGGTATTCACGGCACAGTCCCGATACCCCAACGTCCAGACAAGCTCACCGCTGATGCTCTCTTTTCCAAAATTTGCCACTTCTACTTCCGCTGTCAGATATTCTCCCTCTTCATAGGTATAGCGGGGCATTTTCACAAAAATACGGCTCTCTGTGAAAAACTCCCTGAACCGCTCCGGTCTGGCAAAATCATAGGGCTTCGGTTCTAAATGGGAATTCATCATGCCTACCAGTGCCGTCCCCTGCCCCGGGAAATCCTGCAATCCCAATAGTGAAATGCCCGACAGCTCCCTTGTGCGCATGGCGGCTTCAATTTCCTCCCGGTAGGCCAGCCGTGACAGTTCTCCGGTGGCCTCCACGTATTTTTTCCATACAGGCAATAGTCCCCGTTCCTCTACGCGCTTCCGAATCAGTTTCAGATTCACCGGATCCGAAATTCCCTGAAAGCTTTCCAGTTCCCCAAAATCCGGCAGTACCTCAAACTGTCCCACCTCGAAACTGAATACCGGCTTTGTATAGCTTTTGCGGATCTCTGCCATCGCCGCATCATAAGTGTGATCCGCCGATGGATAATTTTCGTTGATATATCCCCGCATCCCGGAGAACGTCCCCCGGATCACCACATCCTTACAGCTCTGGGAAGTATAGAAATCACTCTCCGGATCACAGCCCTCTTCTCCGTAAAAGGTGTTGGAGCCGTTTGCATATAATCGGGTGGGATCCAGCTGTTTTGCGGTTCTGACCAGATCCTGCATCTGATCTCTGCCTTCACCTCTGGCCTGCAGTTCATTCCCCAGCGTCAGCATCACAAAAGAAGGATGATTAGCATAGGTTTTCAATATGGCTGTAAGCTCCGTACGATAATAGCGGATGCTTTCTTCTGTCGCAAAAGCATCCTTCGGATCCCAGTGAGACAGCTCCGGCTGCAGAAGCATTCCCAGTTCATCCGCTGCCGCAAACGCAGCTTCCGGCTCACAGTGGGAATGGAATCTTACAAAGTTGATTCCATAACTGCGATATTTTAATAACATCTCTTTCCATTCCGGAATTGTCATGGGTGGATGCCCGGTCTCCGGGTATTCTGCGCAATTTGCCTCACCCCGCAGAAAAATTGCCCTGCCGTTCAGTGCCAGTCTGCCGCTGCCGTTATCACCAAAAGAGCGGATGCCGAAACGGATCCTGCACTCAGCAGTGCTACCGACTTTATCTTCTGCTGAGATACCGTTGTCCAGGGTTACAGCCATCTCATAGAGATTGCCCTCATCTTCGTCCCACAGTTTCACATTCTCCCGCAGAGGCAGATCACGGAACCAGATTTCCATTGTTTTCGGATTCTCCTCTTTATCTGTTCCGGCTTCCGTTAATCCCTCCCCGGAACAGCTGATAATTTCCGTCAATGTCTGTGTGTCTTCTAACTCTCCTACCGCCAGAGCCTCTGACTGTAATATGATTTTCGCATCTTTATAGACTTTCTTTGCGCCAGGTGCCAGTTCCACACATACATCCAGCACATATCCGCCTGCTTTATTTTTCTCTTCCTTTTTCACCGCTCTCGGATATACCCGGAAGCTGTCTATAAAATTCTGCGGTCTGGTATACATGCTGCATTCGCCAAGTATCCCGTTCCAGTTTGTCTGTGTCTCATCCGTCGCTGCGGAAGAATAACAGATGGCAGCTTTGGGCATTCCCGGATAGCTGTTATCCGAAAGAAACGTAAATTCATGTTCTCCCGGTGCCGCCCCGGTGAGTTCAAAAATATAAGGTGTACTCAGTGTCCCCTGCCGGAACACCGCACACGCTTCTCCATCCACTAGCAGCCGGAGTGCCCGTGCCCGCTCCGCCAGTACGAACAGCCTGTCGGTTCCGTAATCCGGTACCGTTATCTTACGACTGATCCTGGCTTCTCCCTCATAGGTATGCCGCCTGGTAAATCTCGTAGCGATCGGTGCATCTTTGTCTATCTCTCCTGCCGCATTCCCCAGTACCGCATCCGGATGCCACTGATTCGCCCCCACATCTCTATGTCCGATCCCGTTCTCATCCAACGTCCCCGGCAGATCCATCTGTCCCGTGGTTCCGTCCTCCAGTACTACATGCCATTTTCCATTCAACAATATTCTCATATAAGCTCCATCCCACAGACCCTTTTCCATACAGAAAATCCCATAGCAGATCCATAGTAAATTTTCTGATGTTTTCTCCTTGATCACGGAATCATTATATAGCTTAACTTTAGTGTTTTAAATTCACTATCACGAACTATTTTTTATATTCATTGCATTATTCTGAACCTTTTTGATATAATATGCGTGAAGGAGTGAATCAGAAATGACAGATAGAAGAACTTTTTTATGCGAAGATTTTGAAATTTCCTATGAAGATACAAAAAAAGGATGGTCCATGCCCTATTCGCATCACCACACCAACTATGAAATCTATATTCTGCTCTCCGGGGAGCGTCTGGTTACCATCGGCGATATCACCTACCGGGTAAAAGCCGGCATGGCAAGCCTGTTTGAGAGCAATATCTCTCACCGAAGCGTCGGTGACACGGATTATACCGGGATCTGCATCCATTTTTCAAAAGTCTATCTTGAAAAATACTTTTTACCTGCCGTAGTATCTTCCTACCTGACCTGTTTCAAGGCACCGATTATTTTCATTCCCGAGGATTACAGACAAAAGCTCGTCGACTGGAACGCAGCTTCCTGCTGCAAATCTCCCACTGCCTACCTGTTGCTTGCACAGATTCTTACAGATCTGGCAGCTTTTCGCTATCAGTATCCTCTTGAAAATGAAATTTCTGTCAGTGAGAATAAAGCTTCCGGTTTTCAGCGGATCATTAATTATATTAACGCAAACTATACAACGCTTCAGACCGTCCGGGATATCGCCGAATCCTGCGGTGTGTCCGAAAGCTATGTCCACCGGGCTGTCCGGCGGACAGAATCCCTCACCGTAAAAGAATATATTAATAAGCTTCGCCTCCGTCATGCCATACACCAGGTGGAACAGGGCGGCAATTCTCTCTCTGTCATCAGCAAGTCCTGTGGTTTCCAAAGCGTTTCTTATTTTTACCGGGTTTTTAAAAAACACTACGGCATGACCCCTACACAATTTTTTTCCAAAAAAGAACCCCATTACTGATATTTCTATCAGTAATGGGGTTCTCATCATATTCTCATATACCCTAATTATTGCTTACACAATACCCTCTCAGATTGTCTGGCCGACTTTCCTTACCTACCCGCAATAGCAGCCTTTGCTACTGTGCCCCTTCAGAAGAAAGTTCTGTTTGGGTTACTGTATAATCATTTTGTTCTGCATTATCGTACCATAACCATATCATATAGATAAATTCATGTTATGAAAAGCAACCTGCTGTTGCCATACTCTATGCCTGTCATCCACCAAAATATTTTCGGCACTTTTCGCTTTTAGTGCCAAAAGTGTATTGACAAAATTATGATTATTTATTACATAATTTCAAATCTTTGTTACACGTTTTCATCTCCGCAATCTTGGAACTGCCCAGCAACGTTCCACACACCACTTACAGTACCCCGGCGTCTCGGCGATGCCAACCCCGACACGGCGAAACCGGATTCTCCCGAGATCCTTGCCTTACAGGACCGCAAAAAAGAGGGCGAGATCGCCGAAAACTCTCTGGTGATCTCACCCTCTCTGGATTATCAACCGCTACTTCATCAAGCCTCCTCACAGATTCTTCCCGCATTCCATCAGGTATGCATCCATTCCCAGACACATTGCACCGATGATTCCGGGGTTCTCGCCCAGTGCAGGAGCCACCACATACTGTGACATATCCTTCGGCAGGCTGGTCTCCGGCAGATAGCCATTCAGAAACTCCACCGCATTCTGTCTCACCATGTCAAAAACCTTCTCCTGGTGCATCACACCGCCCCAGAGAATGATCTTCTCCGGTGAGTAAGTCAGCATGTAATCTGCCACAGCCTGTCCGATGTAGTAACTTTCCAGTTCCCAGACATCCTCTCTTCCAGCCAGTTCAGCTCCCTTTCTGCCATACCTGCCCTGAATCGCAGGACCGGAAGCCAGTCCTTCCAGACAGGCACCGTGATAAGGGCAGCAGCCTTCATAGGTATCCTCCGGGTGCCTGCGCAGGAAGATATGTCCGCCCTCGGGATGCATCAGGCCATGCAGCAGTCTGCCGTTAATATATGCCCCTACACCTACTCCCGTACCAATGGTGATATAGAGCGCATTCTCACACCCCTTGGCTGCGCCGAAGCGTACCTCGCCAAGCACTGCTCCATTGACATCTGTATCAAAACCTACAGGGACTTTCAGTGCTTCCCGGAACGCTCCCGCAAAATCATAAAATCTCCATGCCAGCTTCGGAGTGCTGGTAATATAGCCGTAGGTTGCCGATTTTTTATTCAGATCCACCGGGCCGAAACAGCCGATCCCCAGTGCCTCGATTCCTTTATCCTGAAAATATGCTATCATTTTCGGCACCGTACTCTCCGGTGTCTCCGTAGGGAATACTGCCCTGTCGAAAATATTTCCCTGCTCATCTCCTATGGCACATACCATCTTTGTGCCGCCGGCTTCAATTCCGCCTAATTTCATTCTAACATCCTCCCATTACAACTTTTTACTATGCCTGTTCCCTGTTCAGGATCCGCTTATGGAACACCAGCACAAACAACAGAGTAAAGAGTATCATTGCTGCCGGCATGATCAGAAAGCTCCTGCCATATCCTGTTTTTTCAGCAATGTCTCCGTAAATATAGTTAAATCCAATATCAAACAGGGATGCTACACTGATGATCAATCCGGACATCGTGGACACCTGCGACGGATCATAAAGTCTCCCGATGGCCATAACCAGTGTCGGATAAATGATCGAGCAGAACAGTCCGGCCAGACTCAGCATCCAGAGTGCCCCACTGAAGATCCCTGCCGCATAAAGCACTGCAGAAATCACAGAAAACAAGGCAATGCTCGGGAATACCTTCAGCCGGTCAACCAACGGAGAAAAGACCAGTCTTCCCACCGTCATTCCGCCAAAAAACAATGCCATATAATTGGCAGCCTTTCCCTGCTCCAGTCCCAGCGCATTGGTTCCGTAGATCACAAACCAGTTCAGCATTCCATGTTCTGCAATAAAGTATACACCAAAGATCACCACCATGACAATCCAAAGGTAGTTTCCCTTCATTTTCCTTCCCTGCTGATCCTTTTCTGCCTTCTTCACTTCTCCGCTGTCCGGGATCTGCAGTTTTAAAATGATCAGAAACGCCAGAACGCCGATGGCAAAAAGACCCCCTGTCACAGCTTTCCAGCCGCCAAAATCGTCAGCCAGATTTCCGATCAGACTCTGTCCTCCACTGGTACCGAACCCTTGCATGAAGAACAATACATTGACGATCATGGCCGGTGATGTAGCAAAAATGAACGGTGTGATCAGTGTAATGGACGTATTCAACAGCGTAGAAGCTCCCATTGCCAGGAACATTCCCACCAGCAATGCATAATAGTTATCTGTAAGCAGGAATACCAGCATTGCACACATCCATACTGCGAGAAATCCCAAAAAAGCCTTTTTACGGTCGATCTTATCCATGATCCTGCCTCCGGCCAGCAGGAAACACAGATTTCCCGCATAGCTTACGGCTATGATCGTGGACAGCCCCTTTGCCGTCAATGCAAAATGCGTCTGAAAAATGCCGGAGAAAATACCTCTCAGGCTGTCACTGATTCCCAGGCCGACCATCAGGATTGCAAATCCGATGAGAGCGATCCTTCTATTACTCTTCTCCATTCTGGCTCCCATCTTCCGGCTCTTCTACATCGATCCGTACATTTTCTACATTTCCCAGTGTCACGTCCTCCTCGTAAAAAGGCAGGATTCCTTCTTTCTTCGTGATCTGAATATCATGGAAGGAGACATTCTTCACATAATCCGCATAGATTCCGGAAATCTTTGTGTGTATCTCTCCCTCTCCCTGGCAGGGTCTCTTATCGTAGCCGCTGATCTCCCACTTGGATTTCTTATCCAGTGTCAGCCGAATGCCCTCAAAGGTCACATCTTCAATATAATTGTCTTCACTGCCCAGCAGGAAAATGCCGTTTTCTCCCTCGCAGGTAATATTCTGGAAGCGGATATTGCGGATCTTACCGGCCTTAACTCCGGGTTTGCGATCCAGCGCAGTCAGGCAGACAGCCTCCGCTCTTCCCCACCATTCATAAGAGAACCTTCTGGTCTCCATAATGATGTTGGAAAAGATTACATTTTCCACGTTGCCATTATCTCTGATCTGAATGGAAATTCCACGGTTACTTCTGGAAATACAGCAATTTTCCACCAGAATATTCCGGAAGTCAGACTCTCCCTCCGTGCCGAATTTGATGGCAGCACTGGTGGATACCAGGGTACAATTGGTGACCACGATATTTTCACAGGGACCGTATTTCTTATAATCCCCGGAATTTTTCAATACGATGGCGTCATCTCCACATTCAATGTGACAGTTACTGATCCGGACATTCTGACAGTGATCCGGATCGATGCCATCGGAATTCGCCATCTTCAGATTATTCAGCAGGCGGATACCGTCGATCAGCACATCCTTACAGCCTACCAGATGCACTGTCCAGAAAGCACAGTTCATCAGGCGGACTTCCTTGATGGTCAGATGCTTTACATCCTCCAATAGCAGGAGCGGAACTCTGGGATAATAGGAACCCTCGATATGATAACCTGAGTCATCTCCGTAAAAGACAGATTCATTGCCATCAATGGTACCCTGTCCGGAGATCGTCACATTTTCCTGTCCCAGCGCATAGATAAAGGCATGGAACGGGCGTCCTGCATATTCACTGTTCAGGAAAGAAGGCAGGCCGGATTCATGGGCTGTGATTTTACCATTGTTGCGCAGCGGGTAATAATCTTCTAAATTGCTGCTGGCTTTCCAGACAGCGCCCGGCTCCAGATGTACCTCCACATTGGATTTCAACAGCACATATCCGGAAGAATATGTCCTGCCGCCGGGGAAGAGGACTACGCCTCCTCCCTGTTCTGCACACGTATCGATTGCTTTCTGAATGACAGGGGCATCATTGGTCTGTCCATCGCCCACTGCACCGTATTCTAATATATTGATCATAATTTTCTCCTTCGCAACCCTCTTACTTTTTTTCATTCACAATACGCAGGGTCTTGATTTCATAAGGCTTCATAGTAAAGCTCCACCCGTCCTGTACACGGGTCATATCCGCATTCTCCACCCCGGAAAAATTCTCCATGCAGTCACAGACTGTTACCTGTGCATCCGGAGCAAGTGGGAAGTTCACATGCACTTTGGTACGCATTCCCCAAGTCTCATAGATACGTACGATGATGCCATTGCCGTCCTCTGCTGCTTTCACAGTATCTGCCATCACATTTTCCTCTGCTATCTGCAGCATTGAGAAGCTGTCTTCATAGATACCCTGTACCTTCTCCCATGCCATCGTGCAGTTCAGATCGTAAGCTTCTCTTACCACACTGCCCTTGCGGAAATCTCCCTGATGAGGGAACAATGCGTAGGTAAATTCATGCTGTCCCTGATCTGCATCGGGATTGGGGAAAATACCTGACTTGATCAATGTCAGTCCCATCACACCCTCATGGACATCATAACCGTATTTGCAGTCATTCATCAGTGCCACACCATAACCGGGCTCGGAAAGATCTGCCCATTTGTGTGCGCATACCTCGAATCTTGCACGATCCCAGGATGTGTTCTTGTGTGTCGGCCGCTTTACATTGCCGAACTGGATCTCATAATCCGCCTCATGTGCCAGAATATCCACAGGGAAGGATACTCTGAGCAGCTGTTGATGTTCCTGCCAGTCCACTCTGGTCTGAAAATCGATCCTTGCGGTGTGCCGGTAGAAACGAATGGTCTGATCGATCCTGGAATCCTGGAACCGTCTGCGCACATGTAATGCCGCCGTCTCCGGTCCGTTCTCCAATACTTTGAATTCTTCCACATCAATGACATCCCAGGATTTCTCCAGATATCCCTCGTCAATATTCCAGGCATCGAATTCTGCCGGCCGATCCTCATATACGGTGAGACGGTTACCCATCCTGCCCTTTTGGATCAGTTCCCGGTCCTCCCTGATATCCACCAGGCTTGTGATCTCAGCATTGGCATCAAATCTTACGGTAAAATAGGGCGTTTTGAAGCTTACCGGTCGTCCGTTTTCCTCCATTACAAGCTCAGTGAAACAGTTGTCCTCTCCGGAGTTCACCGCTCTGCACACAGTAACACCGCTGGGTCCTGCTGTTATTTTCTGCCAACTGCCCTCTGCATTCCGGATCAGTGCCGTACGTGCAAAGCTCAAAGGATTCCATACTGCGCAGACCTCCTCATTCTTCTCCGCACGATACCGGAACAGCTTTTCCCGGATGCTCTTCTTCGCTGTTTTCATCATTTCTTCATCCGCAGCAAAAATCTCTTCATACTGTGCGGCGGAATCCTCATACACTTCCTTAATAGAGGAACCGGGCAGAATATCGTGGAACTGGTTCAGCAAAAGCAGTTTCCAGCTGTGTTCCAGTTGTTCCTGTGGATAGAGATACTTTTGATCCAGAAGTGATGCCATTGCTGCATACAGCTCGGTTTCGCCGTTTTTGAACTCAGCCTTACGATTATATTTTTTATTCTGTGCCATGGAAGTATAAGTACCACGGTGGAATTCCAGATATAGTTCACCATCCCATACCGCCAGACGCTTTTTGTCCATTTTGTCTTCCAGAATATGAAAGAATTCCTTCACCCCTGTCTGTCTTGCTGCAGGACATTCCACGATGCTGTGCTCCAGCCTTCTGCTCTGCTCCAGCATCTCTTCTGTGGGGCCTCCACCGCCATCACCATAGCCGTAACAGGTCAGCACCTCAGTGCTCACATCCTTATCCTGATACCGCTGCCAGGTACCCATGAGCTGGGAGGCATTCTGCAGACCATTATAAGTGGTGGAATGGTTTCCCACCATCTTCAGGTCACCCGGCTTCTGATAGTTTCTGGTAGTGATCAGATGTGTCAACACTTCCGTTCCGTCAATGCCCTTCCAGAGAAAGGTGTCGTGAGGAAACCGGTTGAACTCATTCCATCCGATTTTCGTGGTCATAAAATAAGGAATCCCGGATTTCTGCAGGATCTGCGGCAGCGCCGCACTGTAACCAAAGACATCCGGCAGCCACAATACTTCATTTTTCTCCGCACCGAGCTCTTGTTCAAAAAATCTGCGGCCATAGATGATATGCCGGATCAGGGATTCTCCGGAGGAAATGTTGCAGTCCGGCTCCAACCACATGGCCCCTTCCGCTTCCCATCTGCCCTCTTTGATCCGTTCCCTGATTCTGGCAAATACCCCGGGAGCATCTTCCTTCACAAACTCATAGAGCTGTGGCTGACTGGACATAAAACGGTATTCCGGATATCTGTCCATCAGGTTCAGTACCGTCTCAAAGCTGCGCACTGCCTTTTGTCTGGTCTGACGCAGAGGCCATTTCCATGCCACATCAATATGGGTATGGCCGATACTGTGCACCGTCACCGGATTCGGTCTTCTGTCGGTATAATAAGTATCTTCCAGCTCCTGCGCCGCCCTTTTCATGCTCTCAAAGCATTCTGCGGATCCGGGTCTGCGCAGATCCAGCAGATTTATGCATCTTTCCAGTGCTTTAAAGCCCTCGATTCTGGACAGATTGTCCTCCGGAAGAAGATCCGCAGCTTCATAGACAGCCTGCATATCATAATAGAGTCCCGCCGCCTCTTCCCGGTAGACTGCCAGCTCCAGACGGAAGAAATTCGTACCGGTAAACGTGCCTGCATACGCACTGGAATATGCATAGAAAGCCAGTTCGTAAGTCTCTCCTGCTTTGGCATGCTCCGACAGAATGATAAACTGATGGTTCATATCCAGCGTAGCTGCAAATCTGCCGTTCACATAAGCCATGATCTGGGGATTGTCCGTATTCCAGATATCTGTGGCTCCGGTATTCAGCACGGCACGGACTGTATGCCCCTCCATCTGCTCCGGGACCGCCACATCTGCCAGGAAGAAATAATGCTGATCCAGCTCACCCCAGGTCTCATTGCGGCCGAAATCCCGGAAATCCTTTCCTTCTCTGTGGAATTCCTCCTCAAAATGGTAATCCGCTTTGGCGATCTTCACGGAAGTTACCGGTTGTCTGTCACTATATATCATCTGCTCTACGGCTTCGAGAACAGCTTTGATCCGATTTCTAACAGTGTCCATAACACACTCTCCTCTGATTTTTATCTGAAAACAAGAAAAGCGGGGAGAACCGGAACAGTCTCCCCGCCGGACAGCTTTAGCCCTTGATACCGGTGGATGCAATTCCTTCTACCAGATATTTCTGCATAGTCAGGAAAATAACAAATATAGGAATCAGGGACAAGGTTGCCATTGCAAACATAGCACCCCAGTCAGAACCTGCGGTAGGATCCGAGAACATCTTCAGAGCGTAACTCACCGGATATTTCAGCGGATCGCTTAAGTATAACAGTGCTGCCAGGAAATCATCCCATCTCCACATAAAGGAGAAGATTGCACTGGTTACCAGTGACGGTTTGATCAGAGGAAGGATGATACGGAAGAAGATCGTATAGGTAGAACATCCGTCCATTCTGGCCGCCTCATCCAGATCCATGGGAATCCCCTTGATGAACTGGATATTCAGGAAAATGAAGAATCCCTGACCGAACCACTGGGGAACAATGATAGGAAGGTAAGAACCGACCCAGCCTAATTTATTAAAAATTATGTACTGCGGGATCATTACTACCTGGAACGGAAGCATCATGGACAACAGCATGCAGGCGAACCAGAATCCCTTGAATTTGAAGTTAATTCTTGCGAAGCCATATCCGATCACAGCAGAGGAAGCCACTGCTCCGATGGTGGATAAACCTGCGATCACAAAAGAGTTTTTGAAGAAGGTTCCGAAATTGTATCCGGCAAATCCCTGCCAGCCTACCTTGTAGTTCTCCAGAGAGAAGTGTCTTGGGATCAATTCCGATGCCGTTCTTATAATCTCATTGGTATCCTTAAAAGAACTAAGTACCATCCATACTAACGGATATATCATCACGCAGGCAAAACAGAAGGTGAAGATATGATAAATCACTCCGATAGCAAATCTTTTTTCTTTATATCCTTTTTTCATACGCTCACCATCAACCTTCTGATTCATAATATACCCACTTGTTCTGGGTCTTGAACAAGATCAGTGTCAAAATTCCTACTACCAGAATCATAAACCATGCAAGTGCACATCCATAGCCGAGTTTATTATAGGTAAATGCGTTCTGGTACATATATACAGTATAGAAAAGGGTGGTATCCCTTGGTTTTCCCTGTGTAATAATGTAGCTCTGTGTAAATGCCATAAAGCCGTTGATCAACTGGTTGATCAGATTGAAGAAAATCGTGGGGGTCAGCATGGGGAGTGTGATCTTGAAGAACTTATGGACACCGCCAGCTCCATCCATGGTGGCTGCCTCATATAGGCTTACGGGAATCTGCTTTAATCCTGACAGGAAGATCAGCATGGAGGATCCGAACTGCCATACTGCCAGAATGATCAGTGTCCAGATCGCAGTATCGGAACGTCCCAGCCATGCGATATCCAGTCCGAACAGACCGTTGATCACACCGTCACTGGCAAACATTCTTTTCCACAGAATGGCAACTGCCACACTGGAACCGATAATGGAAGGAAGGTAATATACTGCTCTGTAAAAGCCGGACAGCTTGGTGCTCTTCACTAAAAGCATTGCTACGATCAATGCCATGATCAGACGAAGAGGTACGGAAAATACCACATAATACATGGTGACGCCGAATACCTTCCAGAATTTCGGATCATCCGTGAACATGGTAATGTAGTTTTCCAGCCCAATGAATGTCGGGGACTGTAAAATATTGTATCTAGTAAATGAAAATGCAAAAGATAAAAGCATGGGAACCATCATGAATGCCAGAAACCCGATAATGAACGGTCCGACAAACACATATCCGGATACATTAGGACTATCCATCCACTGACCCAATGTTCTTTTTCTCTTTGGGGAAGTCTTTTCTTTGCTCATTTTTCCTCTCCTTCTGCCTTTTTTATAACAAACGCCCGGCCCCCGCCCGATGCCGGATGGGATCCAGGCGTCCTTTTATTACAATTTGTTATAACGGTCTTACTTCAGAAGTCTTACTTCTCGTCTTACTTTGCCGCCTCGCTCAGAATCTTCTGAGATGTGGTTACGAATTCTTCTGCTGCTCCCGCTGCATCTGTATCTCCATAACGCAGGTTCTCAACAATGGTCTTGGCCTGTGCTTCTACTTCACCCTTACCGGAGGGATCGGGATCATCAATAGGAGTTGCGATCTTGGATACTTCTGCGATATAGTCAAATACCTTCTGGGAATTCTCATCCACATTAGGTTTGATCGCTTCTGCCACATCACTGTTCACAGGGATGCCTCTCTCTGCCAGCAGGATATTGTTGCACTCAACGCTGTTGGTGAACCAGTCCAGGAATTTTGCAGCTTCCTCTTTATTCTGAGAAGTCTCGGCGATAGAAAAGAACTGGCTGGGCTTTAAGAACATCGGTTGGGTGGTTGCATCGCTGGTAGTAGGATACATGGTGATTCCCAGATCTCTACCGGCTGTGTTGGCAATACTGATGTACTGGTTGGAATAAGAAAAGTCATTCCAGGTAGTTCCGTCAATGATAGGCTTGGTCTCTACTACATCCGGGTTCTTCTCTGCCAGAAGATCAGGAGAAATAGCGGATTCTGCCTTGTTGAACTTATCCACATTAGCGAAATGGGTTTCGCAAGCAGTCTTGGTACCTGCTGCCAGCTCATCAAACAGGTGGGAGCCCTGTGTTCTTGCGATAACCTGCATCATGTTGATGCCGCCATCGTAGTAGGTCTTCACACCGGTCTTCTCGTAAATGGTCTGTCCGATATCATACAGTTCTTCGATGGTCAGCTGCTCGGGAATCTCTACACCGGCCTGTTCTACGATTTCTTTGTCATATACCATCATAGGAGCATTACTGCCAAGGCTTAATGCATAACAGGTTCCATCAATAGATCCACTATCGATAACGCTGTCTGCAATCTTGCTTGTGTCAATGACACCGCTGTCAATGAACTGGCTCAGATCAGCAAGCTGTCCGCTCTGCTGATACTGTTGCAGATAGGAGTAATCCATCTGGATAATATCGGGAAGGTTGCCGCCTGCTGCCATTGCAGAAAGCTTATCCCAGTAGCCGGACCAGTCGGTAAACTCTACCTTGATCTCTACATTGGGGTTCTGTTCCATGTAAAGGTCAACTGCCTTCTTGGTTACATCATTTCTCGTCTGGTTGCCCCACCAGCAAAGGCTCAGGGTTACTTTGTCACCACTGGCTGCCTGTGCTGCGCTGTTATCACCTGTGGCAGCGGAGCCTGTGCCAGATGCATCAGAACTGCCTGCGCTGCTTCCACATGCAGCCAGAGACATGGTCATCAATACAGCCATAAGACCTGCAATCATTCTTTTCTTCATTTGTTATACCTCCCATACAATCTGTCGGGTATGTGTCCTGCACATCCCTCGTTGTTGTTTTGATGAATTTATTTTATGTCCATTTTGCATAATGGTAAAGTTAAATAACGGTTCTGTCGATGCAAAAAAATGGCTTTTTAACCATAATCTTACATTTTTTTCGTCACATTTTCATACTTTTTCAGTTTTTTTCATATTTCATATGGCATTTTGCATAATTTCGTGTTCAAAAAAAGGTTTCTGAATGTTCAAAAAACGGCTTTTTGTTTTCTTCCCACGGATGAAAATTGAACTTCCCATATTTTTACTATATAATAACCATGATACGGAGGTTTTTCCATGAGCAATTTATCACAGCGTTTTAATAATCTGTCTTTATATAAGAAAATACTACTGATCCTGTCAACGACATTGCTTTTTGTGTTCTTTGCTTTTGTTGTGGGCATTCAGCTTCTTTCCCAGTATTATGCCCGTGAGCTGTATACTTCCAATGCACAGTCTCTGAATTATGTATCTTCCTTCGTCTCTGCAAGAATGGAGACCGTGGAATCCGGTTCTGCCCGGATCCTGTCCGATACCATCATTCAGACGAATCTCGCCGATATCATGGATGCTCCCACCAGTATCCGTAATGCCCAGAGAAAGCAGACGATATATCAGGCTCTCTATCCTTATATTTTTGATGACGACTATATCAAATCCATCAGTCTGATACTTCCTGACGACACACTGATCTGCATGGGAAATACTTCCGATCTGGATGCTTTTCCTCTGGAGGAACTGGCTGAAAATGCAGCAGCCTGCCAGGGGCGTGCCAGCTGGAGTGCACCGGCTTCCCCCGGGAATACCATCGTACTTTACCGGGATATCCGGCAGCTTCGTCATCTGACCCTGGATCATCTGGCTTACCTGTACATAGTGATCGACCTGGACCAGCTGATCAGTGATGCCCTGGAGAATGCCGGATATTCTCTCTCCACGCATTCCCGTTTTATCCTGTTTGCAGGAAATGCGCAATTTTATCCACAAGAGACTTACCATCCGGAACTGTATTCCAGCCTGCTGCAGTCACTGAATCATGGCAGCAGCCCTTATTCTATTCTTTCCATAGATAAACGAAAGACCTTTGTCATCCAGGGAGATTTTCCACGTACCGGATGGAATTATCTGTATTTTCAGGATTACGATCCGCTCTTTTCTGCGATCCATACCGTTCTGATCCGGATGATCCTGTTCTCCGCCGTGGTCGTGATGATTGCTCTGTTTCTGGCACTGTTGCTTCTGCGCAGGATACTGCACCATCTGGATCTTCTGGTAGAGAAGATCCGCCGCTTCGGACAGGGACTCCCGGATCCGGAGGACACCGCTCACTACGATTACAGTCTCCGTACCGATGAGATCGGGCAGCTGCATGTCAGCTTTGACGAAATGAAATCCAATGTAAAGACTTTGCGGGATAAAAACTATGAAAAGCAGCTGTTGCTCCGGGATACCAATATCAAGATGCTGCAGCAGCAGATCAACCCGCATTTTCTCTACAATACCCTGGATACCATCAACTGGATGGCGCAAAAATACGGTGCCGATGACATCTCCACCATGGTCCGGTCCCTGGGGAATCTGTTCCGCGCTGCTGTCAACAGCAAAGAAGACCTGATCCCCTTAAAAAAGGAACTGGACGTTTTAAAGGATTATATCCGGATCCAGCAGATCCGTTTCGGAGACCGGCTGGACTTCCAGCTGCACGTACCGGATGACATTTCCCATATTTATGTCCCGACACTTTGTATCCAGCCTCTGGTAGAGAACGCATTAAAATATGCTCTGGAATTCAGTGACGATGTCTGTCATATCACCGTCACCATTTCCGAAAAAGACACCGTCTACCAGATTACCGTAGCAAATACCGGTTCCCATTTCGAGGATGATCTCATCTGGAAGCTGGAACACAGGCAGGTCACTCCCCAGGGTTCCGGTGTGGGACTGGTGAATATCAACTCCCGCCTGAAGCTGCTCTTCGGCGACCGGTATGGCTTATCTATATACAATGAAGACGGAATGGCCATTGTACTGCTGTCCATTCCCAAAGAAAGAGAGGATTCTTATGCTCAGATTGATGATTGTAGATGATGAACAGATCATACGTGAAGCACTTTCTTCCATGATCGATTATACCTCCCTCGGCTACGAGGTGATTGCTACCGCCAAAAACGGAATGGAAGCCTATGACCGGATCCGTGATGACTATCCCGATGTTGTGATCACGGATATCAAAATGCCTATTTTGAACGGGCTGGAACTAATCGAACGTGCCTCCCACATCGACTCCCGGATCACTTTTATCCTGTTATCCGGTTACGGTGAATTCGAATATGCCAAGCAGGCCATGAAATACGGGGTCCGCTATTATCTCTTAAAACCCACGGACAAGCAGGAGCTGATCAGCTGTCTGGATACAATCCGTGAAGAAAAAAAGCAAAAAGAGATACAGCAGAAGGCGGAGCAAGAACTTCTGCTGAAGGATATGCAGTCACCATTAGAACAGGGGCTGATTATGGAAGCGTTGGATCAGCCTGACAATTTTCCCCAGGTATTCAAAAAGTATCAGGGGCTTCTGTCCTTTCCCGAAAAGGGACTATATGCCTGTATCTGTTCCTTTGTAGAAGAAACCTATCTGAAAAGCTTTCTAAAGGATATCGTGCGGATTCTGCTTTCCTGCGGAGCAGAAAGTGTCTTTTCTGTTATTTATGTAAAAAACAGTGCTCTTTTCGTTCTGTCCTCTCCCACCCTGGCCCATCAGGAAACGATCCGCCAGTCTTTGGAGGAGCTGCATTATCCGCAACAGTGTGTAACCTTTGAAGTCTCTTTTCTCCACGGTGACACTTCGGAAGATTTGTTTGCGCAGATCATATCCAAGATAGCCCGCTATGACCGGATCCTGCTGATCCGCCCCGAAACCGGAGAAACCAGGGAATTCCATAACAACATGGCCGCTCCCTGGCGGATTTCCAGGCTGCGTGAAGCATTTACCGCTTCCCCGGCCGAAACAGATATTCCATCTCTGCTGGATTCCGTCTTCACTCCTTCCATGACTCCGGATGTTGCGAAGAATATCGCCCTGGGACTTTTCCTGAATCCCGATAACTCCGGACAAGAGCCGCCGCTGGATATTGCCTGTGACTTTTTCCGCCGCCTGTATTCCTGTACCCAGACCTCCGAAATCCGGAAGCTGGCGGAGATCGTACTGCTGCAGGAGAAGGACGAGGCTGCCTCCTCTAAGGGCGGTGCCAACATCAGCCTCTTAAAATCTTACGTGGAAGCCCATCTGGACTGTGAGACCCTGTCTTTAAAATGGCTGGCAGAGAACTATCTCTTTGTCAGTGTCGGCTACCTGAGCAAGCAATTTGTAAAGGAAGAAGGCATCCGCTTTTCCGATTACCTGAACAAAAAGCGGATGGAACAAGCCATCCGCCTTATGGTGTACTATCATAATGACAATATCAAAACTATTGCCAGGTCCGTGGGATTCGGCAATAATCCACAGTATTTCAGCCAGGTATTTAAAAAATATACCGGCTATACTCCCACAGAGTATATTGAGAGGGAGGGTGCCTCTGCGTCCTCCTGATGCCGTCTCCCTCATCGTAAGGGAATTACATGCAGTTGTCCAGAAGCTTCATCAAAGCATCATGCGCTATGGTAAATGTCTCAAGACCGCTGAGTACCCTCTTTTCTTTGACAGCAATGCTCCTGCCGTCCTTTTCCAGTGCATGGAAACCCTCAAACTCAAACAGGTGCGGTTCCAGTGACAGGAATCCATCAAATCCGGAGGCTGACAGACGCTTCAGGATCACCGCCACATTTCCGTCACCATAGCCTGCCGGAACTACACTCTGGTCTGACTTCAAGGCATCCTTTACATGGATATAAGCAATGTAGGATTTTAGCATCTCATAGGCTTCCAGCGTATCCTGCCCACACTGTACAAAGTTGGCAAAGTCAAAAATAGCTTTAAAATGATTCCCGTAAAAGGTATCCATGAGTTTTTTGCATTCCGGAGCCATTGCTCCATAGATATCTTTTTCATTTTCATGCAGGAGCAGTGTATCATTCGCAGAGGCATAGTCCACGAATTTACCGATCCTGTCGAAGACTTCGCCCTCATAGGCTGCCGGATCACTCTCCTGCGGAAGATAGAAGCTGAACATCCGGATCGTCGGGCATTCCATCTTATGGCTGATCTCCACTGCCCTCTTGAACTCTTCAAAATGGGGAGTGAAATCATCCGTGATCAGAATCTTACCCAAGGGAGATCCCAGGGCAGAAAGCCGGATTCCATTATCATCCAGTGTCTTCTTGATCTGCTCCACTTTTTCATCCGTGTGATAGATCAGATTTTCTCCATCCACTCCACGCATCTCCACATAAGACATTCCCAGTCCTTTCAGACCTGCGATCTGAGCTGTCAGCTCCGGTGCGATTTCATCTGCAAAACCTGTGATTTTTACTGTCATTCTTTTGTCCTCCTTAATATGTTCCTGTCGTATCAAATACAATATCAGTGTCTTCCTTTTTTCTGGAAGTGGCACGTTTTTTGTTCAATTCTCGTAAAAACAATTCTTCATCCAACGGCAGTTCCACGGTGCGGTCCAGCCAGCTGGACAGATGCATGGCATTGGACAGAGTGAGCCCCCGGATTCCCTCCGTTCCCTCTGCCACCAATGGAGTTCCTCTTAAAATATGACCTGCGAATGCTTTCAATACACCAATATGCTGCTCGTTTTGTCCATCCGTCTCAATCTCAATTCTGGAATATTCCGGCTTTTTAAATCCTTCCTTCTCCGTTTTGCAGAAATCGCTCACATTGGTGGACAGTTTATCAAAAAATAGTCTGCCTTCCTCGCACACGATTTTTCCCATCTCGAAGGTCAGCTCCAGCCGGTTGGTTCCTGGAGCATCTGCCGTGGTAGTCACGAAGACACCGGTGGCTCCGTTTTCAAATTCCATATAAGCCGTCACATCATCCTCGACCTCGATATCATGCCATTTTCCTTCGTGGCAGAAGGCTCTCACCTTCACAGGCATGCCGCACAGCCATTGCAGCAGATCCAGCTGGTGCGGACACTGGTTCAACAGCACGCCGCCACCTTCTCCGTCCCAGGTTGCCTTCCAGCCCGCCGCATCATAATAGCTCTGATTACGATACCAGTCGGTGATGATCCAGTTGACACGTCGCAGCTGCCCAAGTTCGCCACTCTGGATCATTTCGTGAAGTTTTCTGTATACACAGTTGGTTCTCTGATTTAACATGATGGCAAAGGATCTGTCAGACCTTTCCGCTGCCTCATTCATCTCCCGTACCTGTTTCGTGTAGACTCCTGCCGGTTTTTCGCTGATCGCATGCAGTCCATGCTCCAATGCATAGATGACGAATTCCGGATGCAGATAATGTGGTGTTGCCACCAGAACGGCATCACAGCTTCCCGAATCAATCATTTTCCTGCCATCATCAAATACCTTGACCGTCTCCGGAAGATTGTTCCTTGCCCAGTCCAGGCGGCTCTGCCGGATATCCGCTACGGCGGTCAGTTCCATATCCGGCACCATCCCTTTCAACACATTGCCTGCATGACCGGTTCCCATACTCCCAATACCAATAATGCCCAGTCTTACCTTTTCCATTTAGACACCTTTCCTTTCATTCTCTGATGTATTTCTTTGATGTTCTTATTGTAACTTCTCTACGATTGTAATAATATGTATATAAAATACTAATTTTATGCAAGATAACGACCTTTGGAGTGCCTATGAAAACCCAAATGACTATTCCCTATTTTACAATTGATGCACCCTATGAACTGGCTTACCGCAACAACGGAACCTCTTCTCCTGCCAGACCGCATACGCACAACGCTCTGGAAATATATCTTACAATGTCCGATCTCCCTGATGTCCTCTTAGACGACACTGTCTCCAGTGTTTCGAAAGGATCTCTGATCATCATTCCGCCTCACCATGTGCATCAGCTGTTCAATCAGAAGCTGACCATCTATGAGCGCTACGTCCTGAATATTAACAGTGACTGGCTGTATACTGTCCTTGGAGCCGGTTCCGGACTCATGCCTTATGCAGATCCGGCTTTCTCTCCTGCGATCCTCCGGCTTTCTCCCACCGGGCTTACCGGGCTCTGCAGTCAGCTGGATCACTATTTGCAGCTGCATCCTCAGCCCTCCCTTTCTGCCTATGCGGATTTTTTCTCTCTGCTAAGTATACTGGATAGCCGGATCCAGCACGGCCTACAGGCATCTTCTACCGGACAGCGTTCTATTTCCCAGTCCCAGAAAAACATCAATGAGGTCATGGCCTTTATCAACCGGCATCTGACAGAGCCACTGACCCTGGAAAGCATTGCTGCAGAATTCTACCTGAACAAGGACTATCTCGGGCGCCTGTTCAAGGAACATACCCATGCCACCATCGGGCATTATATCTCCGTGCAGCGGGCTAACCTCGCCCAGACGATGCTGGCAGAGGGCCGGACCGTCACCGAGGTACAGGAACTTCTCGGCTTCTCCAGCTATGCCTATTTCTTTAAATTTTTCAAAAAAATGACCGGGATCTCTCCCAGTCAATATCGTAAAGATAACACTATGCCTCTGTCGCATTCTCCGTCTCCACATTCCAAAAAAGGAACTGCAGCCTGTGTATAAACACACATTGCAGTTCCTTTTGCTTTTACCTGTCTACTTCACAAGCTATCTTATTATTTAATCAGCAGCATCATAATGTCATTGCTTCTTGCCACGAACTTGGTCATGGCATCGGCAGACAGAGGTGCGTGCTGAAGCTTTGCCAGATCGTACAGCTGCTCGCAGATCATTTCTGCATTCTCACCATCCTGGTGCTCAGTAATGTACTGTACCAGAGGATGGCTGGCATTCAGGATCAGGGTCTCTCCCTCACCGCCGAAGGCACTCATGTCCATACCGGGCATGGAATACAGCTTGCTGATGCTCTCCGCCTGCTCTTCCATCTCTTTCTCGGCCTTCTTGGAAGTCTTGGACTTCAGGGCATCGGTCACATCCGCATCAATACGCTGGAACTTGATTCCCTCGTTCTTTTTCTTCCGCAGAAAGGGTGCTCACACAAGTTCCGTTGGCAATGGCGGTCTGTCTGGACTGTTCCTCTCTGTCTTTCCAGAGTACTCTTTCATATTCCGCAGACTCTCTGGCACATTCCCGCAGGATTTCTCCGTCCAATACCCTCCACATATGCTCCGAATCTCTGTACAGATACGGCAATTGCAGTACATTCATCTCCGGTGCCTGTTCTGCGATCTGCGACAGGGAAACTCTTGCAAAAGCAATGCCGCCGTATTTGATCTGTTCCAGTACTTCGCTTTCCGAACCCAGTTTTGCTTCACTCTCCACAATGATGTGGATCCGTCCTCCGGTACACTCCTGCACCAGTTCTGCAAAACCTCAGCGTTACCCAGCTCCGCATCCGGGTGCCATTAATTCGCTCCGACGTCTCTGTGACCGATGCCGCTCTCGTCCAAAGTTCCCGGCAGATGCATCTGCGCTGCCGTTCCATCCGTCAATATTACCTTCCACGTTCCCTCCAGTGAAATCCCCATCGCAATCCCTCTGTTCTTATATAATTTTTTATATTTTTCAGTCAGTCATCACGAAATATAGTTGGCTTCATTATAGACCGCACCTCAAATCCAATGCAACGGATTCTCCTTCATGTTCTATGCAAAAAAGAACCTCATTACCGATATTTCTATCAGTAATGCGGTTCTTGAATTCTTATCAGTATGCCCACGGTTCAAATACAAAACGCCGCATAAAGCGGAACCACCTTTTTGTTGTCCTCAAACGCAAAGTTTTTCGCGGAAAGTTTGATCGCGTAAGCCGGCTTATAGGTATCCATATAGACCTTTAAGCTTTTGGCTCTGGTATTATCGGCGGATTTCACCTCAATCGGGATCAGCTGACCATCCCGCTGGATAACGAAATCTATTTCAGCCCCACGCTCGGATTCCCAGTAGTAAGTGTTATAACCATTGATGGCAAGCTGTACATTGACATAATTTTCTGTCATGCCACCTTTAAAATCATTCAGTTCCTCCACCATATAGAGAATATCGTTTGCAGCTAAATCCTTCTTGGCGCAAAGCAGCCCCAGATCCGAAACGTAAATCTTAAACGCATCAATATCCCGATAATTTTCCAAAGGCTTCTTGATCTGCTCTACCCTATAGACCTGTGACGCAATTCCCGACAGACAGAGCCATTCAATCGCATTTTCAAATTCAGAAGCACGTCCACCCTTTTTGATCAGATTATATTGAAAGCGGGTATTTTTCTTGGAAAGCTGAACCGTAATATTATCATAGGCAAGTCTGGTTTTCTTAATTGCATTCAGATTATTGTATTTGCCCATATCATTCAGATAACTTGTCAGAATGGTATCCTGCGTATGGCGGATCAGGATATAATCCCCTGTCTGGACAAACTGCATCACACACTCCGGCATACCGCCTACCACAAGATACTGACGGTAAAGCTGCATGGCTGCATCATGGAGTGCGGATGGCATCGGTCGATTCGTTTCAAAACATTTTTTAATCTGCTCTACAAGTTCATCCTCTCCCACAGCAATCATAAATTCTTCCATATCCATCGGATACAGCGTTTTCATATCAACCGTACCAACGGGAAATGAAAATTTTGCTCTGTTGACGGCAACGCCCAACAGGCTGCCTGCCACAATAATATGATAATCCGGGGCATCCTCACAAAAATATTTCAATGACGTTAAAGCCCTTTCGCAAAGCTGTACCTCGTCAAATACAATCAATGTTTTTTCTTTTACAATCGTCTGACCTGCAATATGAGATAAAATCGGTATCAAATAATCAGGACTGATCTTTTCCTCAAAGGTTTCATTCAGTTTTGGATTCGTTTCAAAATTGAAATAGGCTACATTTTCATAATGAATTCGCCCGAACTCTAAAATAGAATAAGTCTTCCCCACCTGTCTTGCCCCCTGCAAAATAAGAGGTTTGCGGTGTTCATTTTCTTTCCATGCTTCCAGAAAACCCATGATTTTTCTATACATGATCCATCCTCCTTAAAGGTCCTGAATATAGTATAATTATTATTCATGTAAAATTCAATATGTTTTTGTGCTGTTTTTGCATTAAAATACATGAATATTTTTATGAAGTCATCATTTTTTGACATGTTTGCTATGATTTTTACATTTTTTGGTAAATAGCAAATTTAACTTCCGTTTTGCAAAAGTAACTTCTGTCTGAATTATTTTTGCAAGATTAACTTCGGAATCAGCACCTTGAAAACAGAAATAAGTCTTGCGAAAACAGTTCCAACTGGAAATTAGTATTGCAGGAGTGGACTTTAGTATTACAAACCGCTTGAAATAGGGCTTTTTAGCATGTTACTATACTCTTGAAGTCATATTTTACTGTATGCAAATAAGAAGTCGTCGCTTCGTTTGCATGTTTGCAAGGGAAACTTCCACCTCTGGGATATGGGTGACATGATCAGGAGATGACATTGGCAGTTTTACTTCAGCAGTTCAGGTTTTAGTATGATTTCATTAGCAGGAACAGCTTCCAGGTTAAGCTTAGAGGCTGTATCCGCGCCATAAAAGAAGCTGAATAGTTGATGTGCGGATCGATTATTCAGCTTCTTTCTTGTATAGGAGTTAATGTGACTCATCATCAGGTTGACTTTATCCTGTGTAAGAAAAGCAAATGATGTTTTCTTAGGAACAATCCTTCTGATGAATTCATGAGTTACTTCAATACTTCCTTTTTGATCAGGACGTTGCGGATCACAGTAAAACACATAGGTTCTGCGTCTTCCATCCTCATCAAACTCTATTGCCAACGGATCCGTAAATTCGCTTCCGCGATCTGCTAAGATGACCTGGAACATCTCACAGAATTGTTCCCGCCCAAGTATCTCATAAAGATGGTTCACCGCTTCTGTTACCGACTTGGCTGTATTCGCTTCCCTAAGATATGCCAGCATAAGGGAACAGTTTCTAAAGAATACTGTAAGCAGCACCTTTGTGGAATCCCTGGTGCCTTCTACCGAATCCATTTCCACCACGTTGAAATCAGGATGTCCTTTCATAAAAGCTTCAAAATCTTCGTAGGTACGCCCGATATGGCATTTCTTATCGACACGTACAACCTTTTTGGATTTGCGTTTTTTATAACGCACTTTTCTGGGAAGATCTATATTTCCAGCAGAAAGTATGCCGGCATCTATGTAGTTATAAATGGTCCTTTCATCTACCATGATTTCTGCTGCATTGTTCATACAAATTTGATGAATCGACTGGCCTTGTCTGATAAGAGGCGAAAGGATGGCATCAAGCCGATCCAGTTCTTCTGGTGTTATATCGATACCCTTACGGGAATCAGAACGTGTCTCTTCGTATGTTTTATGAGCTTCCTTTGCATCATAGAACTGTTTGGCAAGAGTACAGGAACGTACCTGTTTACATGAATTGCAAACATAGGGTGCTTTCTTTAGACTTGAACATTTTTCCTCTTCAAAATCAGGACAATTGACCATGCACAAAGCACACTCAGAACAGTATGTTTTTCCGTGCCATAACCGATTAATAAACCCACAGCTATCTTCGCCACAGATATACTGCTTAGTGCATCTCTTTCTGTGTCTGCATGGATTATAGCCTCTGGAACGCGTACCAGTATTTCGATAATCAAGATGGGCTTTCACTTCTTTAGAAACAGTTGATGGATCCTTGCCTATCAGAGCGCCTATTTCAACGAACATCTGCCCCTCTTTTAAAGCTTTCTGTATGGTAATGCGATCATCCAGTGTCAGATGCTTATATTTATAGGATGACATGTATTTATCCTCCTTAGTCTTGCTGCCATCTCCTGACACTACTGAAGTGATTACCATTATTACACAAAAAAGAAAAGGAAGATCATCTATTTACAAGACTATCTTCCATCTTCATGTTTGTATGACTTATTTCTGTTTTATAAAATATAAAAGCCTTAGTAACTGGAAGTTACTTTTTCAATTGAGTTTTTACATTTTTTACATTTTTACATTTCTTTACAAGGAATCACGTTTGCAGTAAAAGCACCCCCACCACAGGTTTTTATTCCTGTAGCGGGGGTGCTGTAAAATATGGGATTCAACTATCGCAGATCAGTATTCCAATACATAGGTTGCTGTCTCGGTAATCGGGAAGCATACCTGTCCGCCTGCATTCGAAACTGTCTTGACAATGCGGGTTCTGCCGTTGGCATCTACCTTGTAAACCGTCACTTCTCCGTTTTTCACGGGTACTGTGGTATGGAATACAACGTTTGTACCCAATGCCTGTTTGTTGGTAAAGTCGATGGTTCTGGAATGCTCTGTAACAGTATCCTTATGTTCAAAGTTGGTTTCCTTGTAACCGGACAACTTGCTCTTTGCAAGGAAGGTTACTGCATCTGAGTTGCTGATGAATACATGCAGGCCACGCAGAGCTGAGGTGGACACTGCTTTCACTGTTGCTGCAGGAATTGTCTTGTCAAAGCCGCTGGCATCTACATGAAGCAGATCCTGGTTGGCACCGGATACATTCTGCTGCTTGTCTTTTGTCTGGGTAGAGATCACTTTTGTAATGGCATCCCATCCGGTGATCTGCTCTCCTGCGATATTTGTGGTGGTCAGTACCGGTTCAGGAGCTACTGAGCCGGAGTCAGAGGAATCACTGCTGGTGTCTCCGGCGGACGGTGCAGTTGTCGGGGTTACAGGAGCAGGTGCCGGAGTCGGGGTCACAGGAGCAGGCGCCGGGCTCGGGGTTACCGATGGATTTTCAGAATCATCCGATGTTGTGCCCGGAGTTCTCAGAACGTAATAAGTATGCTGGATCATATTTTCTTCCAGAGTTGCTGGATCCGGATAATAACCTACACTTTTGTACTTGGAGTCATATACAATATAACATACGGTACTATAATTATAGATTCTTCCTATAATAACCTCATATGTATCCGTAGGATACGGATATCGCACAATATATTCGTCCGCAAATTTTTCTGCCTCTTGCAAGGTAAAAAAGGGCAGTTCCGCACTCTCCAACTCTTTTATGGTCGTTGCTCTCACCCAGTCCTTACTACCATCCGGCCATTTTTTGCACCAATGTGCATGAATTTCTGTTGCTGAGCTGTATACATTATATGACGATGCCTCATTTTTATTACTCTCGGGCTTGTCACTCTGAGGATCGTCATACCAGCCCGTAAATATATAGCCATCTCTAGTAGGTGTCGGGAGACTTGTAAGCATTCCGGCTATCATTTTAACGCTAGTGTTCATACTCATTTGCCCTTCGTGAAGATTAAATGTGGCATCATACTGGGGATAATAATAATATGTGGCGTTATTCAGATCCAATTCTGTACACGAATCTTCTACAGCCTCATATGAATTTAAATACTTTTTATACAGATAGATATAACTGTCACCTTTTTTCCCTAGCAGGTAATAATAATTACCGTTTGTACTGTCGCTTAGCGTGAAATATTTTAAATGAACTTCTTTCGCTGCGCTAATAAAGTTAATATAAGTTGCATTGTCTAATTGACTCAAATCCGCTAAGTTTTTAATTACATCCTCTTGATTCTCAGCTGTGACTTCTGTCCAGCCCGTGTTTACACTCTCTGCCGCCTTTGCGTGCATCTCCGGCACCATGCCTGCTATCAACGTAATAGCCAGTGCCAGACTAAGCACCTTTCCTAAAAATTTTGGTTTTCTCATTCTCTTTCCCCTTTCTTCTGTACTTCCGATTTCTATAAATCTGAGTTGTGTTTATTATAACAGCATTTCCAGAAAATAAGCGGCAGATTGCACCAATCGACCCAAAAACGACATCAATCGACCGGGACGGAAATATCGTGCTTTAATTCAGACGAAATAGTAACAAAAAAGAGCCTCATTACTGATATTTCTATCAGTAATGAGGTTCTCATCTTATTCTCATATACCCCAATTTATTGCTTGCGCAATACCCTCTCAGATCTGCGTGTTTACCGCCAAATTACTTATCGGCGATAGCAGCCTGTGCTGCAGCCAGTCTTGCGATAGGTACACGGAAAGGTGAGCAGGATACATAATCCAGACCAATCTTGTGGCAGAACTCTACGGAAGAAGGATCTCCACCGTGCTCACCACAGATACCAACGTGCAGCTTAGGATTTACAGGCTTACCAAGCTTGATAGCCATCTCCATCAGCTTGCCGACACCGGTCTGATCCAGCTTAGCGAACGGATCGTTCTCGAAGATCTTGGTATCATAGTAAGCGTTCAGGAACTTACCTGCATCATCACGGGAGAAGCCGAAGGTCATCTGGGTCAGGTCGTTGGTACCGAAGCAGAAGAAATCAGCTTCCTTAGCGATCTCATCAGCAGTCAGAGCTGCTCTGGGGATCTCGATCATGGTACCTACTTCGTACTTCATATCTACACCGGCAGCTGCAATCTCAGCATCAGCTGTCTCGACAACTACCTTCTTAACGAACTTAAGCTCCTTCACTTCACATACCAGAGGGATCATGATCTCGGGCTCTACATTCCAATCGGGATGTGCCTTCTTAACCTCGATTGCCGCACGGATAACAGCCTTGGTCTGCATCTTGGCAATTTCAGGATAAGTAACAGCCAGACGGCATCCTCTGTGACCCATCATAGGGTTGAACTCATGCAGAGAAGCGATGATGGTCTTGATGGTCTCTACGCTCTTGCCCTGTGCCTTAGCCAGCTTCTCAATGTCAGCTTCCTCGGTAGGAACGAACTCATGCAGAGGCGGATCCAGGAAACGGATGGTAACAGGGTTACCCTCCAGAGCCTCATACAGCTGCTTGAAGTCGTTCTGCTGATAAGGCAGAATCTTCTCCAGTGCTGCTTCTCTCTCCTCTACAGTGTCGGAACAGATCATCTCACGGAATGCTGCGATTCTGTCCTCTTCGAAGAACATATGCTCAGTACGGCACAGACCGATTCCTTCAGCGCCCAGCTCACGAGCCTTCTTAGCGTCTGCAGGAGTATCTGCATTGGTACGAACTTTTAACTTACGATATTTGTCAGCCCAAGCCATTACACGGCCGAACTCACCGGCGATGGTAGCATCAACAGTCTTGATCTCGCCATCATAGATGTTACCGGTAGTACCATCGATGGACAGCCAGTCACCTTCATGGAAGGTCTTGCCAGCCAGAGTGAACTGCTTGTTCTCCTCATCCATAGCGATATCGCCACAACCGGATACACAGCAGGTACCCATACCACGAGCAACTACTGCTGCGTGAGATGTCATACCACCACGAACGGTCAGGATACCCTGGGAAGCCTTCATACCGGTGATATCTTCAGGAGAGGTCTCCAGACGAACCAGAACAACTCTCTCTCCTCTTGCATGCCATTCTTCTGCATCTTCTGCGGTGAATACGATCTTACCACATGCAGCTCCGGGAGAAGCACCAAGACCCTTGCCGATAGGAGTTGCAGCCTTCAGAGCAGCGGTATCGAACTGAGGATGTAACAGAGTATCCAGGTTACGAGGATCGATCATTGCAACTGCCTCTTCCTCGGTTCTCATGCCCTCATCTACCAAATCACAAGCGATCTTCAGAGCTGCCTGAGCGGTTCTCTTACCATTTCTGGTCTGTAACATGTACAACTTACCATGCTCAACAGTGAACTCCATATCCTGCATATCTCTGTAATGATCTTCCAGAGTCTTACATACTTCCTGGAACTGAGCAAATGCCTCAGGGAATTTGTCAGCCATCTCAGCGATCTTCATAGGTGTACGAACACCTGCTACTACGTCCTCACCCTGTGCGTTGGTCAGGAACTCACCGAACAGGCCCTTAGCACCGGTAGCCGGATCTCTGGTAAATGCAACACCGGTACCACAGTCATCACCCATGTTACCGAATGCCATAGACTGAACGTTAACAGCAGTACCCCAGGAATAAGGGATATCGTTGTCACGACGATAAACGTTTGCACGCGGGTTGTCCCAGGAACGGAATACAGCTTTGATAGCGCCCATCAGCTGTTCCTTGGGATCATCAGGGAAGTCTACACCGATCTTAGCCTTGTACTCAGCCTTGAACTGGCCAGCCAGTTCCTTCAGATCATCAGCAGTAAGCTCAACGTCCTGCTTAACACCCTTCTTCTCTTTCATTGCATCGATCAGCTGCTCGAAGTACTTCTTACCTACTTCCATAACAACGTCGGAATACATCTGGATAAATCTTCTATAGCAGTCCCAAGCCCAACGAGGATTGCCGGACTTCTCAGCGATTACGTTAACAACGGTCTCATTCAGACCAAGGTTCAGAATGGTATCCATCATACCGGGCATGGATGCTCTTGCGCCGGAACGAACGGATACTAACAGAGGATTCTCGTGGTCGCCGAACTTTTTGCCGGTGATCTCTTCCATCTTAGTAATGTACTCGTTGATCTGACCCTGGATCTCTTCATTGATCTCGCGTCCATCTTCATAATACTGTGTACATGCCTCTGTTGTAATGGTGAAGCCCTGAGGAACCGGCAGACCAATGTTGGTCATCTCAGCCAGATTCGCGCCCTTACCACCAAGCAGTTCGCGCATGTTTGCATTACCTTCGGTAAACAAATATACCCATTTCTTCATACTTCTTTGTCTCCCTTTTTATAATATTTTTGACAAAACTTTGTAACCCAAACCATTACCGGAGCATTTCGGCCTCGGTTTTTAGTACTTTGATATTGTAACAATCTACCAATATAATATCAAGCCGAAATTGATAATTTTTTGACAGACTACCGATTTTCGTGCACAATGTCGAAAATAGCTATTGTGTTTTTGTTTGTTTTGTCTAGTACTTTGGTATTATGTAACCGCTTACATTTGTTCAACTTTCTTTACATGCTTTTTACAGAAGCTTTTTGCATAAAAAAGAATATCGCTTGCGAGATTCTCCGCCTGCGGCGGGTCG
>ERZ791695.293-NODE-293-length-38915-cov-36.2925_pt1 | contig 38915 bp, 30 predicted proteins | sample MGYA00509956_ERZ791695 | MGnify/ENA primary metagenome ERZ791695 (study PRJEB30046, sample SAMN00715234) | human gut metagenome | study: EMG produced TPA metagenomics assembly of the A metagenome-wide association study of gut microbiota in type 2...
TTATTTTTTTTCTTCCGTCACTATATCTCCTTTAGAATCAGTGAGATGTGGTGACGGAAGTTCTTTTTTCCCTCCGAAATGGTTTGTTCTCCTTTCCCTGTGTGGAGTCGACAAGGCGGAATGCCCGTTCTTGTCGTTGTTGATTGTATTTCTTGTTTTAAGGATGAAAACTGATGAAGCTGACCTGAAATATGATTTTCTTTTGCGAGGGTCTGATATTATTATATATATTTGTGAAATGCTAGCCTTATAAATTTAATCAGATGATAGATGAAAAGCAGTTGATATCCCATTTGTATCAAAATAGGGAGAATGGTCAATGGATGATACAAACCAATGATGAACATCAAAAGGGGGTTGCTGATATGGCGGCATCCTTCGCCGGGCAGTTCGGACTTCCTTCTTGGGGGCGTGCGCTCGGCCTACTTCATGATAAAGGAAAGGAACGGGCGGCATTCCAGCAATACATACGCAAGATGAATGGTTTGCCTACGAGTGACAAGAAGCGCTATGATGATCATACCCATGCTTTTGTGGGTGGAATATTGGCAAAAGAACTTATGGGAAAAGATGTTTCCCATCTTCTTGTAAACCAAATTATTTCTCATCACACGGGGTTACATAATTTCGGGGATGTGGAAAACATATTGAAAGAGAGGCTATTGTCCGAAGAAATAAACGAGGGTGACATTAGCATAAACAAACCTTTATTATTCCAAGAATTTATTGATTCACCTTTTTCTAAATCAAAGGTTGAATGGAAACACTTTCATCACCTTTCCCGTATGCTTTTTTCCTGTCTTGTAGATGCCGACCGACTCGATACAGAACGGTTTATGGATGTAGAGTCATGGCGGAAGCGGGGAAATTTGGCTACGCTTGTCGATTTGCTTCCACAGCTGGAGGCATATATGCAAAAACTGCAATCGAATGCAGCCGATACGAAAGTGAACCGCATCCGCCGGCAAGTGAAAGAACAATGCAGTAGAACTTCTTCAAGCGAAAAAGGATTTTATAGCCTTACGGTTCCGACGGGAGGCGGTAAAACACTTTCTTCTTTGTTATGGGCCATGAAGCATGCTGTAAGCCATTCAATGAATCGTATCATCATCGCCATCCCATATACCAGTATCATTGTGCAAACGGCAGGGCTTTTGAAGGAAATCTTTGGTGAAGAAAATGTATTGGAGCATCATAGTAATTTCGACCCCGATGATATTAAGGACGAGGAAAATAGGGAAAAAGCAAAATTGGCTACAGAGAATTGGAACTATCCCATTATTGTCACTACCAATGTACAGCTTTTTGAATCTATGTTTAGCAATAAAACATCTGATTGCCGCAAACTGCACAACATGGCAAATTCAATTCTTGTTTTGGATGAGGTTCAGATGTTGCCAACCGGCTTCTTGCAGCCGATAGTCGATGCGCTGAAAGCGTATCAGGAAATGTTCGGGATTTCGGTATTGTTTACCACGGCAAGTCAGCCGGTATTGAGCGGTCTGATAGAAGGAACAAATCCTAAAGCTGATTTTAAGGGAATAGAACATATCAAGGAAATTATTCCGGAAGAATTTGCTTTGCATGACCAACTTCGCCGTGTGAAGTTGGCAATCGATGATACAGGAAGAACATACGATGAGATAGCTGCAAAGATGTCTGAATATAATAAGGTGTTGTGCATAGTGAACACTCGTAAAGATGCCAAAGAGCTGTATGACCGTTTGCCCAATGACGGAGTGAAATTGCATTTGTCTAGAATGATGTGCCCTGCCCACTTACACGAAACTATTGGTAAAATAAAAACTTTATTGAAGGATGAGTCGCTGCCGATTGTCAGGGTCATTGCAACCCAACTTGTGGAGGCTGGTGTGGATATAGACTTTCCGGTTGTGTTCCGTCAAGAAGCAGGACTCGATTCTGTATTGCAAGCAGCGGGACGGTGCAATCGGGAAGGACGAAGTGCCATGGGACATACATTTGTGTTCAGTCTGGCTGCAGAGAAGCGAAATCCCTTCGGTTCAATGGCTGACTCCAACAATGCTCGGTTGAATTTGCCGGAAGATAGTGATTGGTTTGCTCCTTCTACCATGAAAGCGTATTTTTGTCAATTGTATAGCAGAAAACAAACATTTGATGAAAAGGATATAAAGCACTGGCTTTACAAACCTACTGAGTTATGTTTTGAAACTGCATCAAAAGAATTTCGCCTGATTGATGATACAAGTATAAATGTTATCGTAAATTGGGAAAACAGCATGGAACTTATAGAGCAGTTGAAAGAATCGGGGTGTACCTACTCGTTGGTGAAGCAATTGGCGAAATTTACTGTAGGCATCCGTTCCTATGATTTTAAGCAACTGAAAGGCTATGGGCTTGTCGAAGAAATATTGGAAGGAATATATGTATTGGCAGACAGGTCTCAGTATAATAAAGCCACAGGTCTCAGTCTTGATAACCATTGGCTGGAGGAAGTATTAATGATATAAAGAAACGGATATGACAAAGAAAGAAACATTGAAATTGTTTGAAGAACGTAAAGTCCGCACCGTGTGGGATGATGAAAAGGAAAAATGGTATTTTTCGATAGTTGATGTGGTGTCAGTTTTAACAGACAGTGTTGATGCAACTGCTTATTGGCGTAAGTTAAAGCAAAGACTTAAAGAAGAGGGAAATGAAACCGTGACAAATTGTCACGGTTTGAAAATGAAAGCCGCAGACGGTAAGATGCGACTTACAGATGTGGCTGATACAGAACAACTACTACGTATCATTCAGTCTATCCCATCTCCCAAGGCAGAACCGTTCAAGCAATGGATGGCACATGTAGCATCCGAACGTCTTGATCAGATGCAAGACCCTGAGTTGAGTATTGAGCAAGCTATGATGGACTACAAGCGACTTGGTTACTCTGACAACTGGATAAACCAACGCTTGAAGAGTATTGAAATCCGTAAAGATCTTACAGATCAATGGAAACTACATAATGTAGAGGAAGGTATTCAATATGCTACTCTTACAGACATTATCTATCAGCAATGGGCCGGAAAGTCGGCAAAGGAGTACAAACAGTTCAAGGGCTTGAAGAAAGAAAATCTCCGGGACAATATGACCAATGAAGAATTGGTTCTTAATATGCTGGCCGAACTCTCTACGACAAGTATTACTAAAGCTAAAAATCCTCAGACATTGGGTGAAAATATGCAGTGTGCGGCTGACGGTGGTGATGTGGCTCGTGTGGCACGCGAACAGTTGGAGCAAAAAACCGGTCGTGAAGTGGTAACTCCCTTGTCGGCAAAAAGGTTTTTTGAAGGTCAGAAGCCAGAAGATTTATTGGAAAACAAGGAAAACGATGAATGATATGGAATATACAGATAAAGAATATTGTCTGGAGGTGTGGGGCGATTGGGCTTGTTTCACTCGTCCGGAGTTGAAAGTAGAGCGTGTGAGTTATGATGTCATTACGCCATCGGCGGCACGCGCCATCTTTGAAGCGATACTGTTTAAACGTTATGCCATGCGTTGGCAGATAACCAAGATTGAGGTACTCAGGCCTATAAAATGGGCTACCATTAGACGGAATGAAGTTGGAGCGGTGGTAAATTCCAGCATGAAACCAATTTATATAGATGATGGAAAGACACGCCAACAGAAGAACACTTTGCTTCTGCTGGATGTGCGTTACCGAATTTATGCTAAGTTAGTATTTATTCCGGTAAAAGACCGTCCCAAAGAGGCTTTTGCCAAGCATCAGCCAAGTGCTGACGAGAATCCTATGAAGTATTATCAGATGTTCGAACGTAGGGCATCACAAGGGCAATGTTTTACGCAGCCCTATCTCGGATGTCGTGAGTTTTCTGCAAACTGGAAGTATATTGAAAGTACTGATAATCTTGATAATCCCTTAGCCGAAGACAGGGATTTCGGCATTATGCTTTATGATATGGACTTTGAGGAAAATCCACAAAAACCGAATGCTATGTTTTATAGAGCCCAAATGAAAAAGGGAGTGATTGTTGTACCGGATAAAGATAGTGAGGAGGTGTTGAGATGATACTGAAAGCATTATATGATTACTATCATCGAAGTGGAGATGATGTGGCCCCTTTTGGTTTAGAATACAAAGAGATTGGATTTATTATTGTTATTGATAGATGTGGAAAATTTCTGCGCTTTGAAGACAGGCGCATAGATAAGAAGTCGGCACAGCAGTTTCTTGTTAAGAAAAGCGTTGGCCGGTCAAGGGCCCCTGTTGCAAACTATTTGTATGACAATAGTAAATATGTATTTGGTTATTCCGATAAGGGGGATATGGAAAAGATACGTAAGTACTTTGAGGTATTTAAGGCGAAAGTGAAAGATATATATGATGCATTTCCGGATAATGAGGATATAAAGGCTGTTTACGCATTTTATCAGCAAGACTCTTCTTTTATAGTTGAGGCTATGCAGAAGGATTCTTTATGGGATGATATAGCCAAAAATCTTAATAAGAAATATTCTACCTTTTCTTTCCTTATAGAAGGGGATACGAAAATAGTGGCTTCGAAAACGGAATTGATAAATTTGTTTGAAGAGAATCATGGCGTGGTAGGAAATCTTTGTTTGATAACAGGGAGATATTCAAAAGTTGTAGAGATTACAACTGCTACAAAGATACTTGGAAGCCAAGAAACAGCCAAACTGGTTGCATTTCAAGTTAATTCCGGGTATGATTCGTATGGGAAATCTAAAGGATACAATGCTCCAATATCAGAAGAAGCTGAATTTGCATATACAACCGCATTGAATCATTTGCTGCGTTCGGATTCTCACAATAAGTTTATGGTGGGCTCACGTACTTATCTTTTCTGGGCTTCCTCCAATAGCGAGGCTTCAAAAGAGTCCGAAAATAGTTTATTTTCTTTGTTGGGGCGGATTGAAGAAGAAAATGACGACCCAAACAGGCGTATAAAGTTAGTATATGATACTTTCCAGTCTATCTATAACGGAAAATTATCGGCAAACGATGATGACAAATTCTTCATTTTGGGTTTGGTTCCTAATTCGGCAAGAATTGCGGTAGTATATTGGAATGAGATGCCTTTGCGTGAGTTTGCAGGTTTGATAAGTAAGCATTTTACAGATATGGAGATGGTGGACACTCGCAAAGATAAGAAGCCGTACTTGGGACTGCATTCCATTCTTGGAAATGTTACTCTTGGAGGAAAGTCAAGTGATGCGACTCCCAACCTTCCTGATGCTGTGGTGAGAAGCATATTTCAAGGGTTGCCGTATCCGGCTTCTCTCTTTCAAGCATGTATTCGTCGCATACGTGCAGAACAATCCGTCAATATAGTGCGTGCTGCTATCATCAAGGCATATCTCAACAGACTAAACGAAAATAACAACCATAAAAAATTAGATGTTATGTTAGACAAAGAAAATCAAAATCAAGGGTATCTTTGTGGAAGGCTATTTGCCGTACTTGACAAGATACAGGAGGATGCCAATGGTATTCATTCCATTCGAGAACGCTATATGAATGCTGCATCAGCAACTCCTTCCATGGTTTTTGCCACGGTGCTCAACCTTTCTACTCATCATATAGAGAAGTTGAATCCGGGTGGACAAGTGTTCTATGAGAAGCTGAAACAGGAAATTATATCCAAACTTGATGCAAAAGGATTTCCTCCACATCTTAACCTGCAAGATCAAGGACGGTTCTTTGTGGGATATTATCATCAACGTCAAGACCTTTTTATGAACAAGGAAAATAAAGAAATGGAATAATAATTTTAAAAATATAAAGTTATGTCAGAACTAAAGAATAGAATTGATTTCGTTTACATATTTGATGTAAAAGATGGTAACCCAAATGGTGATCCGGATGCGGGTAATCTACCACGTGTGGATGCCGAAACAGGTATGGGACTTGTTACGGATGTCTGTTTGAAACGCAAGGTTCGTAACTATGTACAAATAGCAAAAGGGCTTGTGAATGGCTTTGATATATTTATCAAAGAGAAGGCAGTCTTGAATACTTTGATTGATAATGCACATGATGATTCAGAAGTAAAAAATGCAAAGGACAAAATAGAAGCAGCACGTCGTTTTATGTGTAATAATTACTTCGATATCAGAACATTCGGCGCAGTTATGTCAACAGGTAAAAATGCGGGTCAAGTTCGTGGCCCTATCCAGTTCACCTTTGCTCGTTCTATAGATCCAATTGCTGTAGCGGAACATTCTATTACTCGTATGGCAGTAGCAACAGAGAAAGAAGCAGAAAAACAAGATGGTGGCAATCGTACAATGGGACGTAAAGCCACCATTCCTTATGGCCTCTACGTCTGTCACGGCTTCATCTCCGCCAACTTGGCACAACAGACAGGATTTTCTGAAGAAGACCTTGAACTATTTTGGAATGCATTAAAGAATATGTTCGATGTGGATCGTTCGGCGGCACGTGGATTGATGAGTGCTCAAAAACTGATAGTCTTCAAGCATGACTCCATATTGGGTAATGCTCCCGCCAACAAGTTGTTTGAATTGGTAAAAGTGGAGAAAGTCTGCGATGGAGCACCACGCTCATTCATCGATTATTCAGTTACTATAGATAAGGAGAATGCTCCATCAAATGTAACTATTGAGGAACTGATATAATTCCATCGTATGTACAATGAAGACGATATGCTCATGTTGTCGGGGATTCAGCACTTTAGGTTCTGTCCCCGGCAATGGGCTTTGATACACATTGAGCAGCAATGGGACGATAATCGTCTCACCATCGAAGGACAGATTCTGCACAAGCATGTAGATGATCCGTTTTATAGACAGAAGTGTGGGACCAGATAACATTGCGTGCGGTGAATATCGCTTCGCGTGAACTTGGACTCTATGGAATCTCTGATGCCATAGAGTTGCTTCCTTCCTCATCTCTTGAAAATACTATCTTGCATCCCAACTATCCGGGGCGATGGCAACCGGTTGCTGTGGAGTATAAGCATGGCAAACCGAAAAGAAACGAGGTGGATGAAGTGCAGTTGGCAGCACAAATCATGTGCATAGAAGAAATGTATGCTATCCATATACCATACGGCGCTTTCTTTTATGGGGAGCTTCGCCATCGGGTTAATGTGGATATAACGGAGGAACTGCGAGATATAGTCAGACAATGTGCCCGGGATATGCACGATATATTTAGTAAAGCGGTTATCCCGAAGGCTGGATATGGGAAACATTGTGATAAGTGCTCGCTGAAAGATATTTGCATGCCGGAAATGGTAAATAATTGTACTTCGGTAGATAATTACCTTACTAAAAATCTGTATCTATGAGAAAACTATTGAATACTTTGTATGTGACGACACCGGAAGCGTATCTTAGTAAGGACGGGCTGAATGTCGTTATATCTGTTCAGCAGGAGGAGGTGTTTCGTATTCCTGTCATAAATATAGAAGGCATCGTTACGTTCGGATATATGGGCGCAAGTCCCGGTGTGATGAAATTGTGTAGTGACAATGGTATATCACTCACATTTCTTTCTCCACAAGGCAGATTCATCAGCAGGGTTCAAGGTGCTACGAAAGGAAATGTTCTGTTACGCAAAAAGCAGTACCAATTGTCGGACGATGCATCTTGGTCGTTGCATGTGGTTCGGTTGATGATTGGTGGTAAGATTCAAAACTATCGCAATATATTGAGGAGATATATTCGTGATTATGGTGAGAATGAAGACATTAATAGAGCGGTGCAAGTATTGGAACGTGCCAAACGTGATGTTTTGAAGGCTCAAGATAAGACGGAATTAATTGGTTATGAAGGGATGGCTTCGAATGCCTATTTTGAGGTATTGCCAATCTTGATACTTAATCAGAAGACTGATTTTCCATTTCATGGTCGCAATCGTCGTCCTCCCAAGGATGCGGTGAATGCCATGTTGTCTTTTGCATATACCTTGATTGCCAATGATGTTGCGGCCGCTCTCGAAACTGTTGGCCTTGATCCATACGTCGGGTTTCTCCATACACTCCGTCCGGGGCGCACGTCGTTGGCTTTAGATATGATGGAAGAGTTACGTGCTTACCTTGGCGACCGTTTTATTTTGTCGTTGATTAATAAAAGACAGATTTCAGTAAAAGACTTCTTGTTCCAAGGTGATAATGGGGTTGTTATGACAGATAAAGGGAAAAAGACTTTTATTACTGCATGGCAGGCAAGGAAAAGGGAAGTGATAATTCATCCTTATCTTAATGAAAAAGTTGAAATAGGGCTTCTGCCTTATGTGCAGGCTATGTTAATGGCAAGATATATCAGGCAGGATATTGACGATTATCCGGTATTTCTTATAAAATGATTTTTAATTATGTACATTCTTGTGACTTACGATGTGGATACTACAAGCAAAGAGGGGGCTCGCCGTTTACGATGTGTGGCCAAGGCTTGTTTGGATTATGGACAGAGGGTGCAGAACTCAGTTTTTGAGTGTGTAGTGACGGAAGCGCAATATTCTCTTTTAAAAGGAAGAGTTAGGGATATTATTGATATGTCTCTTGATAGTGTTCGTTTTTATATTCTTAGTAAAAATGAGAATAAGAGGGTAGAAGTAATAGGTGTTGAAACGGCTTATAAAGTTGAGGAGGCTCTTATAATATAATGCGAATGTGGTGTGTTACAAAAAAAGTAGTATCTTCGCATGTGTTAATAATCAGTAGATTAAATTATTTGTAGAGTATTTCTTCGTTATGAAGTTGAATAATAATGATGATTCGCATAACAGTGGATTAAACTTGCTGATTTATAATATGTTATTAGATATAGAGTCACACCCTACGTGGGTGTGTGGATTGAAACACACCTACAATATTAGGGTATTGTACCGGGACTGTGTCACACCCTACGTGGGTGTGTGGATTGAAACTGTAATGTGCGGATTAAAGCACGATAACCCCATGTCACACCCTACGTGGGTGTGTGGATTGAAACTTCCAAAAGCAATTGCAGCAAGAAGCGAAAGCCTAGTCACACCCTACGTGGGTGTGTGGATTGAAACATCAATGGCCCAGTATTCGGCAATATCGAAGATGGTCACACCCTGCGTGGGAATATATGGATTGGAGCATTGTTCACTCGTCGGTCAAGTTTATGGAAGAACTGTAAGCATTCGGCCTCTTATGTATTTCTCTCCAGGCTTTTGATTTTGTTATGACTGGAAAAAACACGTACAAGCCCGAATGCTTATCTTTTGTCTGTCTTCTTTTGTTGTTTCACCTAGGTGACAATGCATTGGCACCTAAGTGGAGAGGCGTAGTCACCCAAGTGATACGATTGCTTCACCTTGGTGAAACTATAAATTCAACTAAGTGTTTGCACGATAAGGCCTTGTAACTGAAGTAAATGGATGAACCATCATGTAGGACACATCAAGAAGGAAAATCTATGAGCCTTCAGAAACAATGGTAAAAATCCACATACATACCAGTTAAGGGGAATTACGGATCCTTTTACACCACAAACCGTTGAAAATAAATGGTTTGTGGTGATAGAAACAAAAAAAGAACAGATGTCTTTTTAATACGCTATCTTATCCAATATCCCGTTCAAGTGTGCAATAGCCACTCCATAATTAGTCATGGGAATCTGTTGCTTACGGGCATTATCAATCCGGTTTAGTACATATTTGCGATTGAACATGCAGGCTCCGCAATGAATGATTAAGTGATAGGGTGTCAAATCCTCCGGAAAGTCTGTACCTGCAACGATATCTATTTGTAGCTCTTCGCCTATCTTTTTACGCAACATACGTGGAAGCTTTACTCTGCCTATGTCCTCGGTGGCAGGGGCATGAGTGCAGGCTTCCGCTATCAGTACCCGTGACTGTGGGGTGAGGCAGTCTATGGCTGAGGCTCCTTCTATATAATAATGTATATCTCCCTTATATCCTGCCATCAGGACAGAGAAAGAGGTGAGAAGGCTATCTGCCGGCTTTTGTTCATAAACGGTATGAAAAACCTGGGAGTCGGTTATAATCAGTTTCGGAGGGTGGGACAGAGCCTGCAAGGTGGAAGCTATTTGGTCTGTTGTACAACTCATCACCAGGCATTTCTTGTCCAATAATTCGCGCATCGTCTGTACCTGTGGAAGGATGAGACGGCCTTTGGGAGCCTGTATATCTTGCGGCATGACTAAGAGCACTAAATCTCCTTCTTTAACCAGATTTCCGGTAATGGTTTGTTGCCCGAAATCTGCCGGTAACTTTTCCAGAATCGCCTGATGTATCTTCTTTATACCTGTTCTTTCCTTTGCGCTGATAACGAGAGGCTTTTGACCGCAATCTTTTTCTATACGGAGTAGGGTGGATGCTATGTCTTTTCGTATGTCAGCCTTGTTCAGTAGCAAGATGACAGGGATGTTTTTTTCCTCCAATTGCTTCATCCACTTCTTTTCCTCTTCATGGGCTTCGTCTTCACAAAGAAGTAAGGCTATGTCTGTTCGTTCGATGGCTTTCAGCGTGCGGATGATGCGCATTTCTCCTAATTCTCCTTCATCGTCAAATCCCGGCGTGTCGATAAAGAGACAAGGGCCGATTCCTTGAATCTCCATGGCTTTGCTCACGGTGTCTGTCGTGGTACCGGGGATATCCGATACAAGGGCAGTATCCTGTCCGGTCAAGGCATTGATTAAAGAGGACTTGCCACTGTTGCGCCGCCCGAAGAGGGCGACGTGCAGGCGGTTGGCAGATGGGGTGTTGTTTAAACTCATATTTGGTTACTTTATCAGTCTGGAAACATCGCCCGGCGCGTGGGCCGGATTAGAATCTGAAATCTCGTTTCCCTTCTTCTATCTTTTTCAGGTTACAGGTTGCTATTTCTTTTATTTTCGGGTTGGGAATGTGTTCCAATTCTTTTTTTATCAATTGGATTCCCTTGGCTCGTGTATCCGCTGTCGCATAATCTTCCAGATACTCTTTCAGTGTCATCAATGCATTGGGTGCACAACAATTAGCAATTTGTCCCGATTTGACTAATGACATAAAGCGGTCACCTGTACGTCCTTCTCGGTAACAAGCTGTACAGAAACTGGGAATGTGCCCTAAATCGAGCAACCAGTTCACTACTTCATCCAAGGTACGGGTATCGCTGATATCGAATTGTGCCGAGTTTTCTTCCGGTGTTTCCGGAATGGCATAACCGCCTACGCTGGTCCGGGAACCGCCGCTGATTTGTGAAATTCCCAGATTCAAGACCTTACGTCGGGTTGCAGCCGATTCCCTTGTAGAGATAATCATGCCTGTATAAGGAACAGCAATACGGATTACTGCCACAATCTTACAGAATATCTCGTCCGAGATGGCGTCCGGAAAGTCTTGCGTGGCGATATCATCTGCCGGACAAATACGAGGAACGCTGATGGTATGCGGACCTACTCCGAAAGTGGCTTCCAGATGTTCGGCATGCATCAATAATCCTACAAAGTCATAGCGGTAGGTATTCAGCCCGAATAAAACACCTAGTCCTACATCGTCAATGCCCGCTTCCATGGCACGGTCCATCGCTTCGGTATGATAAGCATATTTGCTTTTCGGACCGGTGGGATGCAGGGCCTCGTAATTTTCTTTATGATAAGTTTCCTGAAACAAAATATAAGTGCCGATACCTGCGTCTTTCAGTTTGCGATAGTTTTCTACGGCGGTGGCGGCTATGTTGACATTGACCCGTCGGATGGCTCCGTTTTTATGCTTGATGCTATAAATGGTCCGGATGGATTCCAATATATATTCTATAGGGTTCCGTAGCGGGTCTTCTCCTGCTTCCAGTGCCAGACGTTTGTGTCCCATATCCTGCAAGGCAATTACTTCCTTACGAATTTCTTCTTGTGTCAGTTTCTTGCGTGCTATGGTCTTGTTCTTCAAATGATAAGGACAGTAAACACATCCGTTCACACAATAATTGGAAAGGTACAGGGGGGCGAACATCACAATACGGTTACCGTAAAACTTATGTTTGATTTCCTGTGCCAGATGGAAGATACGTTCTATCAAATCCGGTTGGTCACATTCCAATAGTAACGCTGCCTCACGATGGGATAGTCCTTTGCATCGGGCGGCTTTGTCAATCAGTTGCTCTATCAGAGCACGATTACTTTTGTTGCTGCGGGCATACTCCAGTGTTTCCAGTATTTCCTGGTGGTCAATGAATTCTTCCGCTATTTTAGAATCTGCTTTATACATATTTATTAGGGGTTAGTGATTATAATCACCTCTATCTGTTGATATCCGGTAACCGATTGTTTCCAGTCGTTGTGCCAAGTTTCGTAGACCTTCGGCGGCTTCGGCGCCGAAAGCTGCTTTGTTGTCATACAAAGCATATTTTTCTCTTTGCTCCCGAGGGGAGAGATTGGGCATCACTACATTAGCTCCTGCCAATATTCCTTTTTCCCGTCCGTCCGGTGACAAGGTGGCAAGGGCGGTGGTCGATGGAATCAGGGTGGACGGGTGCATCAACCGGAAAAGGGATAATAGCTTGAGAGTCATTTCCACACTTCCGGCCGGTTCCATTCCGAATGGTGTTTCATGGTGGGGGATAAAAGGACCTATACCAATCATCTGGGGATGGAACTGTTCTATGAACAACAGGTCTTCTACCAGATGGGGCAGAGTTTGTCCCGGACTACCTACCATGATTCCTGTTCCGGTTTGATATCCTATTTCTTTCAGCCATTGCAAACATTGGAGGCGATACTTTAGTGACATTTCTTCAGGATGGAGTTTCCGGTAATGCTGTTCGTTATGTGTTTCGTGCCGAAGCAGGTATCGGTTCGCTCCTGCCCGGAAAAAACGCTCGTATGCTTCCCGTGATTTCTCTCCTAACGAAAGGGTGATGGCACAATCGGAGAACTCATTGCGGATGGCGGCTACGGTTGCTTCTATCCACTTGTCTGTCAAGGCAGGGTCTTCGCCGCCTTGCATTACGAAGGTACGGAACCCGAGTGCGTATCCTTCACGGCAACATTCCAAAATGGTTTCGCGCTTTAATGCGTAGCGGGCCACAGCAGGATTTCCTTTTCTTATTCCGCAATAATAGCAATTGTTACGACATCGGTTGCCCACTTCGATAAGCCCACGGATAAAGATGGCATTCCCGAAATGCGCTAAAGTAACCTCTTGGGCCTGTTGTTGGAGATACATTAAAGTATCAGCGTCCTGACAGGTGAGGAGAATAGCATATTCTTCGCCGGTCAAGCTATGTTTATGGCGCAATTTATCAATCAGTTGCTTCATTCGTACTTTTTTATTAATGGAAAACCTGAAAAACTCACCAGCTACTGTAGGGGCGGCCTCCATGCGTTTGCCTAGTGGCACACAATGAACTTTATACATTCGAAGGTGTGTCAAAATGATAGATTGTTTTCATTTTGACACACTTCCCTATGGTGAAGGATTGCGAATAACGTCTTTCCGCTAAGGCAGTTTTCTACTTTTAATACGTCTTTTCCTGTTTAGCCAGTTCTTGTACCAACTGACGTTTCCCGTTACTGCCGCTATGAGTACTGGGTCCTGTGATACACCCTCCCTCGCAGGCCATCACTTCGATGAACTGTCCGGGAGCTTTTCCCGATTTTGCGTATGCACGTAATGTTCCGATATTCTTCTTGTTTAAATCGGATACCTGTATGGCATTGATTTTGTCCGCTTCCATTTTCAAGAATGCCTTTACGGCTCCCATCACGCCGCCAGCTTGTGCAAACCCATGCGCTTCGCGAACAGATGAGAATTCCATGGCGTATGGCTGTACAATCTCCAAGTTGACTTCGAAAGCATCGAAAATAGAAGAAACTTCCTCAAACGTCATCACAAAATCCACAGCTTCATCACGTTGGGCCTCTTTACGTTTGGCTACACATGGGCCTACGAATACGATCTTTGCATCAGGATACTTCTCTTTGGCTATACGTGCTGCATAATACATAGGTGAACCTGTGCCGGAAACGTATTTTTTCATATCGGGAATATACTTGTTCACCAGCTCGATGTACGATGGACAGCATGAAGTGGTCATGAATTTCTGTCCTTCCTCCAACTTCTCTATCAGTTCGTGTGCTTCGTGTTCTACGGTAGACATGGCGCCTTGTGCCACTTCAATTATATCGGTGAAACCGATTTGTCTGAATGCACCATATACCTGTTCGATAGTTGTGCTGAATTGCCCTAAAATAGATGGCGCGACAATGGCTACCACTTGTTCTCCTTTACGGATGCGTTGCAACACATCGAATGTCTGTGATATTTCAAAAATGGCCCCGAAAGGACAAGCATTCATACATTTACCGCAATAAATACATTTGTTCTCGTCGATATGCTCTATACCGTGTTCATCTTTGCTGATCGCTTTGACAGGACAAGATTCTTCGCAAGGAACAGGAATATAAACGATTGCGTGATAAGGACAGCTTTTGTGGCAGATGCCGCAACTGATGCAGGTATCATGGTCGATCCATGCCTTGCCGGTGTCAGCATGTACATGTACGGCTCCTTTAGGACAATTGTACTGGCAACTGCGGGCGGTACATCCCCGGCATAAGTCGGTGATTTCGTAATTGATCTGTACGCAGGCCGAGCATGCTTCGTCTATAACACACATAATGTTGTCTTTGGGCTTTCCATTGTTTGCACGTTCTATAGCACGTGCGGCATATTCGGATAGTGGAGTGAGCTCATCGGTTTCGTCATCCATATCCAGCCCCAATAGAGGAAGGGATTTGTATTTCCATACAGCGCGTTCTTTGTGTACGCAGCAGCGCCCTGCATGTTTTGAACGTCGGGGGCTGAGTTCTAATGGCAGACGGTCTATTTTGTCTGTTGTCAGTTCTCCGTTTTTCCACAATTTTACAAGTTCTGTCAGCAATCTGTGGCGGACAATCATAATGTTGTTCGTAAATGCCATATAGTTAAAGGGGTTAGTTATTAGGTTTTGCAAAGATAGTGATAGTTTGTGTCCTATGGAAATATTAAAAAAAGAAAAATCACATTTTCCTCTTTTTATATTCAGATTTGTTCTGTCGCTGTGGAATGTAGCCGACTGGTTTATATATGAATCTTTATAGGTAAAAATAATAAATTTCGTAAAAGCAACTGATAATGGCAGGGGAAGAGGAAACCATTTTAGTGAAAGATATGTTATAGCTGTGCCAATTTGGCAGAATAAAACTGTCAATTTCTCCTTTTTCATGTTTGGCACGTTTTTCGCAAGATATTTTGCGTCACTGCTTAAAGATGACGGATAATTGATATAATTAAAAGTATAACATATAAAAATTAAGAACTATGAACATTAAACCATTAGCAGACAGAGTATTGATTCTTCCAGCTCCTGCGGAAGAAAAAACAATCGGTGGTATCATTATTCCTGATACAGCAAAGGAAAAACCATTGCAAGGTGAAGTTGTCGCAATAGGTAACGGAACGAAAGACGAGGAGATGGTGTTGCATGTAGGTGATCAGGTATTGTATGGCAAATACTCGGGTACAGAATTGGAACATGACGGTAAGAAATACCTTATCATGCGTCAGAGCGATGTTCTCGCTGTTTTGGGATAATTAAATAGTACATTGTAAATCATTAAATTGTAAATAGAATTATGGCTAAAGATATTAAATTCAACATTGATGCCCGTGACGAATTGAAGAAGGGTGTAGACGAATTGGCTAACGCAGTGAAAGTAACTCTTGGTCCGAAAGGACGTAATGTAATTATTGAAAAGAAATTCGGTGCTCCTCACATTACTAAGGATGGTGTAACTGTGGCAAAGGAAGTGGAATTGGCTGATGCGTTTCAGAACACAGGTGCGCAATTGGTGAAATCTGTTGCTTCAAAGACAGGTGACGATGCAGGTGACGGTACTACTACTGCTACTGTGCTGGCTCAATCAATCGTAGGGGTAGGTTTGAAGAATGTTACTGCCGGAGCAAATCCGATGGATTTGAAACGTGGTATTGATAAAGCTGTTGCCAAAGTGGTTGAATCTATCAAGTCTCAGGCCGAGATGGTAGGTGATAATTATGACAAGATTGAACAAGTAGCTGCGGTATCTGCCAATAACGATCCTACTATCGGTAAGTTGATTGCAGACGCTATGCGTAAAGTTTCTAAAGATGGTGTGATTACTATCGAAGAGGCTAAAGGAACGGATACTACTATCGGTGTGGTAGAAGGTATGCAGTTTGATCGTGGTTATCTGTCTGCTTACTTTGTAACCGACACAGAAAAGATGGAATGTGTGATGGAACATCCGTACATCTTGATTTATGATAAGAAGATTTCTAACTTGAAGGATTTCTTGCCTATTTTGGAACCGGCTGTACAGAGCGGACGTCCATTGCTGGTGATTGCAGAAGATGTAGACAGCGAAGCTTTGACTACATTGGTTGTAAACCGTCTGCGTTCTCAGTTGAAGATTTGTGCTGTGAAGGCTCCGGGCTTCGGTGACCGTCGTAAAGCTATGTTGGAAGATATCGCAGTATTGACCGGTGGTATCGTTATCAGCGAGGAAAAAGGTTTGAAGTTGGAACAAGCTACTCTTGAAATGTTGGGTACTTGCGATAAGGTAACTGTTTCTAAAGATAATACTACTATTGTAAACGGTGCCGGTGCAAAAGAGAACATTCAGGAACGTATCAATCAGATTAAAGCTGAAATAAAGAATACTACTTCAGATTATGATAAGGAAAAGTTGCAGGAACGTTTGGCTAAGTTGTCAGGTGGTGTAGCTGTTCTTTATGTAGGTGCGGCTTCGGAAGTCGAAATGAAAGAAAAGAAAGACCGTGTGGATGATGCGTTGTGCGCTACTCGTGCAGCTATTGAAGAAGGTATCGTTCCGGGCGGTGGTGTAGCTTACATCCGTGCTTCTGAAGCGTTGGAAGGTCTGAAAGGCGATAATGAAGATGAAACAACCGGTATTGAGATCATCAAGCGTGCTATCGAGGAACCGCTTCGTCAGATTGTGGCTAATGCAGGTAAGGAAGGTGCTGTTGTCGTTCAGAAAGTACGTGAAGGTAAAGGTGACTTCGGTTATAACGCTCGTACTGATGTTTACGAAAACCTGCATGCTGCCGGTGTGGTGGATCCTGCTAAGGTAACTCGTGTAGCTTTGGAAAATGCAGCTTCTATTGCAGGTATGTTCCTGACTACAGAATGTGTAATTGTGGAAAAGAAAGAAGATAAACCAGAAATGCCGATGGGTGCTCCCGGAATGGGTGGCATGGGCGGCATGATGTAATCTTTGCCCCATAAATGATTAACGGACTCCCTGTTGGCGAAATGTTGACAGGGAGTTTTTTTATAGACCATAGTGGATTATCTCCTCAAGTTTTATTTACTCTCTAAATTTCGGTTCATCCGAGAAATAATGAGGAGACTGTCACTCTTGAAAGATTATGTGGTTTTATTTCAAATTGAATTGTCTTATAAAAAAAGAAACTGTTTCTGAATGTTCAGAAACAGTTTCTTTTTTAGTGAGCCTCTTGTCGGATTCGAACCAACGACCCCGAGATTACAAATCACGTGCTCTGGCCAACTGAGCTAAAGAGGCGTTGCTTTTTGTTTAGCGGGTGCAAAGGTAAGAATATCTTTTAAAAGAACAAATTTTTTCATAGGAAAAATTGTTGGAAATTACCATTTGGTAATTTTTACTCCGAAATAACGCTCTATCTTTGCATCCGCTAAACAAAAAAGTGAAGTTTATGAAGGATAGTATTGATTTTGGTAGTATGGAAATTCCGAAATTGTTTCGGAAATTGCTGATACCTACTGTGCTGGGGATGGTATTTTCGGCTGTGTTTGTGATAACAGATGGTATTTTTGTAGGTCAAGGGATAGGTAGTGACGCATTGGCGGCAGTGAATATTACTGCTCCTTTGTTTTTGATAAGTACAGGTATCGGATTGATGTTTGGTGTTGGTGCATCGGTGGTGGCATCTATTCATTTATCTCAGGGAAAGTTGAAAGCTGCCCGTATCAATGTGACGCAGGCTGTTGTGGTTTCTTCTTTGTTTTTGGCTGTGTTGTGGGGAGTGGTATGTTTGTTTGCTCCACAAGTAGCTGTGTGGTTGGGAAGTTCGGAACGACTGTTGCCTTTGGCGGTGGAATATATGTATTGGTTTTTGCCTTTTCTGGTATTTAGTGCTTTACTAAGTTCAGGGATGTTCTTTGTCCGTCTGGATGGTTCTCCTAATTATGCCATGTTGTGTAATGCTATTCCGGCAGTGGTGAACATTCTATTGGATTATGTATTTATTTTTATTTTCAAATGGGGAATGATGGGGGCGGCGCTGGCTACTAGTCTGGGCTATATTTTGGGAGCCGGAATGATTGTAGTTTATTTAAGTCGCAGAAAAAATGTGATTCATTTTTGCCGGGTGAAACTTAGCAAGAAGAGTATGCGGCTCACTTGGCGCAATGTGAGATATATGTGTCATTTAGGAGCTTCCACCTTTTTGTGCGAGGCGGCCATAGCCTGTATGATGTTTGCAGGTAATTATGTGTTCATCCATTATTTAGGCGAAGATGGAGTGGCTGCTTTCAGTATTGCCTGTTATTTCTTTCCCATTATATTTATGGTATATAATGCCATAGGACAATCGGCTCAACCCATTTTAAGCTATAATTTTGGAGCGGGCGATGCCATGCGGGTACGCTCCGCTTTCCGTCTGGCACTGGGAACGGCCGTGACCTGTGGACTTGTGTTTTTTGCGTTAACAGCTTTGTTCAATCATCAGATTGTGGCTATGTTCATTGATCGTTCCTATCCAGCATACGATATTGCTGTGGCGGGACTGCCTTTGTTTGCGTCTGGCTTTATTTTTTTTGCTGTAAACATTGTTTCCATTGGCTATTTCCAAAGTGTAGAGCGGGCACGTCCGGCTATGATGATTACAGTTTTGCGTGGGTTTGTTTTTATGGTACTTTGTTTATTTGGCTTGCCGTTGCTATTGAAGGTGCCAGGGATATGGCTGGCGGTTCCTTTGGCGGAAATACTTACTTTTTTAGTGATAATGGCGATTTATTATCGTAAACATCAGTGGGTTCGCAGATGATTTTTTACCTTTGTGGTAATTAATCGGGTGGATATATGGATGCATTCATACAGAAGTTTTGTGAGAAATATAGTTTGCCAATAGCTTTGAGCTTGCAGTTGTTGGATAATATGGAGAAGTTCACTTTTCGTAAAGGAGATTTTCTTGTACAGGAAGGCGGGCGGAACTCAAACTTCTATATTGTAAGTAAAGGAATCTGGCGGGGGCATTACCTTAATGACGGGGTAGATGTTTCCGTCTGGTTTGCTTCTGAAGGGGAGGCCATCTTCTCGTCATGGGGATATGTGGAAAATACAGCTTCGTTGGTTTCTATCGAAGCGATGTGTGACAGTGAACTTTATGGTATTTCGAAGGCAAAACTCGAAGTATTATATGCCGAATCTGTTGAACTGGCTAATTTTGGAAGACGATTGTTCGAACAGCAGCTTTTAGGGCTTGAAAGTTGGATGATAACGGGAGGAAGCCCCCGGGCCAAAGAACGTTATCTTACTTTGTTGGAAGAGAATCCGGAACTGTTGCAGTATGTACCTCTGAAGCATATCGCTTCTTATTTATGGATTACCCCACAGTCGTTAAGCCGTATCCGTGCCGAATTGGGGAGAAGGAAAAAAGACCAATGACAATTTTAGCATTTACGGGGTTGGTTTTTTCGTATGGAAACGCATTGCTCTCTTAGCTTTTTCTTGTATGGTTCATCCTTGCCTTGATGGATGGTAGAAAAGTTGGTATCCGATAAATATTTATCTTAAAAGTGTCATTGCATTTTATTTTTGCGTAAGTTTGTAGTGAATCCTAAAAAACTTATGGCAATGATAGATGATATTTTAGAGTTTAACAAGAAATTTGTTGAGAGCAAGGGGTATGAGAAATATATTACCAACAAATATCCTGATAAAAAAATAGCTATTCTTTCTTGTATGGATACCCGATTGACGGAATTGTTACCTGCTGCTTTGGGCATCAAGAATGGTGATGTAAAAATTATCAAGAATGCAGGTGGGGTTATCTCGCATCCGTTTGGTAGTGTAATCCGTAGTCTGATGGTGGCTATTTATGAGTTAGGTGTAAAGGAAGTTATGGTTGTTGCTCATTCTGATTGTGGGGCCTGTCACATGAATAGTAATGAGATGATAGAACACATGAAAGCACGTGGCATCAAGCAGGAAACCATTGATATGATTCGTTTCTGTGGTGTAGATTTTGGAGCATGGTTGGATGGTTTTGAGGATACGGAGAAATCGGTGAAAGGGACTGTACGGGCTATTATGGAGCATCCATTAATACCTGAAGATATTATGGTGAGGGGATTTATTATTGATTCGGTGACGGGTGAACTGACAAAAGTATAAAATGTGAGCTTTTTTATACAATCATGTTCATGTGACTTTGTGCATTATAAGAAAGAGAGGTATTTCTGCCCGATGCAGTATGTACCTCTCTTTTTATGGAAGTCTGTATTTATTTCATGTCTTTTTATTGAGCGAAAGCATGATGATATCCATCCACTTTGTTCCAATTGCCACGGGTAAAGTCGGGTACGGCAACAGGTGCATTTCCGTTTTCTATAGAAAGACGGGTCAAGTCGGCCATACAGCACCATTCTGCTAAATCATAAACGTCCATGTCCAGAGGAAGTCCGTTGCGCAAGCAATATACCAAGCGATAATCCATAATGAAGTCCATCCCTCCATGTCCACCTATTTTCTTTGCTGTTTCTTCTAATTCTTGGTGGATAGGATGTTTGTATTGGCTCATCAAAGTTTCTTTTACTTTTTCGGGAACAGCCGAGTGCATACTCAGATTTTCGTGATCGGGTATGCTGGTGCTGTCAATTTGATCCGGGCGGAAACAATATTGCTCGATGGGATATTTGTTGGCAAAACCTTTGGTACCGGTCAGCTGATACATACGGCTATAGGGACGCGGATTCATTACATCATGTTGTATGTGGATGGTTTTGCCGTTTTCTGTGCGGATAAAAGTCATGGTATGGTCGCCGTTTTGGAAATCGGGTGCTTCTTCTTTCTGATATTGTTTTACCAGCTCGGGACCGGTTACAGCTTTGGTGTCCATGGCTACCAGTGTCTTCATGCGGTCACCGCGGTGAATGTTGAGCAATTGGCAGGCAGGACCTAGGCCGTGTGTGGCATAAACGTCTCCACGGAACTCCCGGTTGTAGTCCAAACGCCAGTTGTTCCAGTAATAAGGCCAGAATTCTTCCAGATTATGGATGTATGAACCTTCTACATGGAGCACTTCGCCGAAAAGACCTTTTTGTGCCATATTTAATGTCGTCAGTTCGAAGAAGTCATAAACACAGTTTTCAAGTTGCATACAGTGTTTACGGGTCTTTTCGGAAGTATTGATAAGTGCCCAAATTTCATCCAGTGACATGGCGGCAGGTACCTCGATGGCTGCATGTTTTCCATGTTCCATGGCATAGATACCCATTTCAGCATGGTGTTTCCAGTCTGTTGCAATGTATACTAAGTCGATATCGTTTCGCTCGCACAGTTGTTTCCATGCATCTTCGCTGCCAGAGTAGAGGGCAGGGGCTTCCATACCGGCGTTAGTTACAATTTTTTGTGCTTTTTCCGCATTTTCAGGCAATAAGTCGCAAAGAGCGACAATTTTAGTTCCCGGTATGTGCGTCCAACGTTCTACCGCACTGGGACCACGCATACCCAAACCGATGAAACCTACACGCACAGTGTCAAGTTTAGGAGTTATTAGTTCGATTACATCCTGTTGTCCCGCAGGACGTTCGGGAACTGGAACTTCAAGAGGTGCATACTCTTTTGTTGCAGTTGTTTCTTTGGGAATTGGGGTACAGCCGGCGAGGCATAATAACGCTATACCGACGAAGAAGGTAGATAGTTTTTTAATCATGGCTCTATTAATTGAAATTTATAGGTTAATAGTAGATGGTTGCAAAAATAGGAAATATCGTTGGAAAAACCTCATAAAATCGGCAGATTGCAGCAACTAAAATTGATTATTAAGAAGTTAGTGGCAAATCGGAGAAATTGGGAAGATGGTATAAAACGGTCTTAAAGCGGATTGCAGCAGGAAAACGGTTTCCTAGCCGTTACCCGAAAGCAATGCAGATTTAACACACTCCATTTCGTTTGCGGCATTCTGCGTAGGTTTGCTTATCAAGAGATAATTCGTTAATTTATTTCACATAAAAGTTTTATCGGAAATTTTACGTTTCTAAATATTTCCATGTGTCTATCTATATCATTTAAAATATCTTCAAATCTCTCAAGATTCGATAAATAGTCATAACCTCCCGACCTGTTAAAGTTTTCTTTTATTTTTAATTTGCCAATAACTTCAAACTTGTCTTTCATAAGTGTCATATCCTTATGAGTAACTAATTTAAATGGAAATCCAAAAAAGAACTCTTTTTTTCCTTCAAAAATTTCAATGGAATCATTGCTATAAGTTCTTTGCCTTTGTGCTTCTGTCAGTAGTATGGCATTGTGTGTATGATAATCCCAAAGTATGTTGATTTTGGGTTGTTGCTTTAAGATTTCTTTTCTACTCGGTCCACCCATTAGGTGTCCGACTATAAATTCATCTTTTAACGTTTCAATTGTTGGTTTTTGTTTTCCCTTGTAGGTTGTAAGTACAAAATCATAGGTTATTTGTGATTTTTCTTGCGTGATTTGTGCACAAATTATAGCACAATAATTGTTGTCTGAAAGTTTAAAGGACAGAACATCATTTGATTCAAAATATAGATTTTTTACAACTCTGTATTTTTTTCTATTTCTAACTTTTTTGTTTGGTGCAGATATTTTTTCTAAAAATCGGTCAAGGACTTTTTGTCTTTTTTTGCCTTCCTTTTCGTCTACATCTTTTGTCCAAAGATTTACACCTGCTTTGAGTTCAATAACTCGTTTCACTTCATTTAAGATTTCATCAGTCAGTTCTCCGATTTCCCAAAATGCCAAGGCGTAAGCTGTAACAAAAATTTCGTGATAAAAATCCGTTTCATCTCCATAATCTTCTTTTATGAATGGAATTTCTTTCTTAATTATTTCAGCACTTGCTCCATTATCATACAATTCCATTATATATTCATAGGTGTCGTGTGCTAAATCTCCATCAATTATTTTTACTCCGTCTGTTGCCATTTCGATTTTATGTTTTTACTATCCCGCTTGCCGATAAATATACGCACTGAATTATTTAAAATACGCAATGCGTAAAAAGTATATTGCAAGTGCGAAGAGTTATCTCCCCCCCCCAAAGGTACTAATTCTTGGGGATACAGACGTTGTTTTCCGTGTGAAACTAATATCAACTTACTTTGCTTTCCTTGATTATCTTGAAAAACATAATAAAATTTATGGAACTTTCCTTATGTGGAAAAGCTACTGCCGTTGATTGACTTCTGCCGGAACATATTGAGATTCTCGGAAAAGGTATTTTCAAATATGTGTGAACGATGTTCCACTTGTGCAATGGTTCAGGCAGAATGCGAATGAATGGAGGAACGGTTTGGGGACTGCATCTACTAAACAGGATAAAGAACTGAAAATATAGAATGCACCCTAAATTCTATTCCAAAAGTAAATAAAAGCATTAGAAGATAAAAGATTATCAGAAAAATTTCCGACTTTTGTAGTCGGATAGAGGCAACTCTTTTCAAAACATACGGGAAAAAAAGAAGCGTTATGTTTATCTTGTAGGTTGGAAACGTAGGAAATTTCGGACTTGGTACAAGGGATAGCATAGTGGTTCTCACGCCATAGCGTGGGCTGCTATTATCATATCTGTGCCAAAGGTTTCCTACGACCTCCAACTTAGACGTGGTAGCATTGCAGTTCCACGCTCTCGCATTTTATAACCGCCTATAAAGGGACTGATAGGCATCGAATAGAATACATATATGGAACAACAGTTTTGTCAAAGTTGTGGTATGCCCCTAACTGATGAAAACAGAGGGACAAATGCCAATGGGAGCAGTAGTGAGGATTATTGCGTGTATTGTTACAAAAAAGGTGAGTTTACCCAAGATTTCACAATGAGCCAAATGATTGAGTTCTGCCTGCAATTCTTAGACCAATGGGCTGTGCAGACCGAATGTAAGTTGAGTCCCGTACAAGCAAAGGAACAAATGCTTCAACACTTTCCCTACCTGAAACGGTGGAAAGAAAAAGATGAACGGACACTAACGGAAAAGGCAACCCACTTGCTTGCCCAATGCGAAAATGTGACCATCGCATCCATTGATGCCGACGGTTATCCGCGACCTGTGCAGATGTCCAAGATACATGCCAAAAGTTTTAACGAAGTCTGGATGGCGACAAGTGTCGGCTCCATGAAAGTGAATGATTTTAAGGCGAACAACAAGGCGGGTCTTTGCTATGACCATTACGGGGATGGCGTTGCCCTGCGTGGTACGGTAGAAATTATTACGGACGATACTATCCGCAAGGACATATGGCAGGACTGGTTCGTTCATCATTTTCCCGATGGACCAAGTGATCCCAATTATGTGCTTCTACATTTCATGGGTACGGAAGCCACCTTTTGGATAAATGGCGAATTTTCTCACTCCAACATCTGATATTTATGAAAACTATTGCACCTGATAATAAAAACATAGCCGCTTGCGGTCTTTATTGTGGAGCCTGCCGTAAGTTCTTGGCGGAGAAATGTTCCGGATGTAAACCAAATAAAAAAGCAACTTGGTGTAAAATCCGCTCATGTTGCCAAGAAAACAAGTTTAATACTTGTGCTGAATGCTCCCATGATGTCAGGGAATGCAAGTTGTTTTCCAATTGGATAAGCAAAGTATTTGCATTTTTGTTTAATTCTGACCGTTCTGCTTGCATTAGCTATATTAAGGAACAAGGTGAACAAGCCTTTGCCGAAGAGATGACAAAACGTAAATGTCAAACCATCAGAAGAAAATAAATATGAAGAACGAGGTGTTATATCTATTGTTAAATAACTATGCTGACCATGAAGCCGTGTTCCTAGCTTCGGCTATTGCGTGTGATGAACGTAGTATAAAAGAAAATCCCAAATACATGAACAAAGTCGTAGCTCCTACATTGGATGTTGTACGCTCATGCAGTGGTTTCCATACTTTACCCGACTATTCTTTTGAAACGATGCCTAATGATTATGCCGCTTTGGTGCTAATTGGTGGTTTCGGCTGGTTCGACGAACTGGAAGCAGATAAAGTCTCGTGCCAATCGTTCGCCGTGCCATAAAGAAGGGGATTATCGTAGGAGCTATCTGCAACGCTGCTTCTTTCCTTGCCAAACATGGTTTCTTAAATGAGATAAAACATACGGGAAATGGTTTGGAACAGCTACAATTATGGGGAGGAGGCAATTATACCAATAAGGCAGGTTATATGAATGAGCAAGCTGTATCGGACAAACGCATTGTTACGGCAAATGGCACAGGTTACTTGGAATTTGCTAAAGAGTTGTTGTTATTGCTGGAGAATGATACCCCTGAACAAATAGAAATGTTTTACTGCTTCAACAAAGAAGGATTGGTAAAGCTGTTCAGTCAATTACCTTGATAGTATGGATTTGTCAGATTGGTTCAAAGGTTTTGAGAAAGGTATCGCTCGACTCTCATCGGAACAACGAGCAGCCTTCTTTTCAGAATGTAGCAAGAATTGCGTGGATGGTGGTGTGCTTTCCATTTACAGGAAACTCTACAAGGATGCCAATGGAGATATGGATGTTTTCTTTCAGATGGCAGATGAATTGCCGGGAGTAAAAAGCGAGATTGTAGAGAAAGGTCGTGTCTATCATCTTATTTTCTTGGAATGTACTTGTGGCTTGTGTAAAAAAGGATATGTCACCACACCTTTGCTTTGTGAATGTTCACGTCAGAGTGTTCTTTATTCTTTGCAAAACCTTTGGAAAGAACAGAAATTTAGAGTAACACTTTGCCATTCTATTTTGCAGGGTGGACAGAACTGTAAAATAAAAATTGAATTGATATAGGATACTATTCTACCGCGAATCATGCAGCAGGTAAAAAGAAAATGAGTTCATCTTTCTTTTTGCCTGCTATATTTTACTATATTTGCATCTGTAAGAGTTACCCAAACCAGCAAAGTGATGCAGATCACGGTAATTAGGATGGTTGCCAACTCATTATCCTAAAATGAGGTGAATTTTCTAACTCTCTTGATTTCAAAGAGGTATATTCTTTTTGAAGAAATACAATATATTTTTAATGTTAGTGTATTGCTTGTCGGATAAATTGATTTCACTTATACTGTATTTATAACAAAAAAGCAGTCTTGAAAAGTCAAGACTGCTTTTTTGTTATAATTGTAATTCAATTCCCTCAATCAAAAAGTACGGTTCTTATTTAGGTCTATAACCATACATTAATGCGGCATTAATTTCAATAGCCCTCATATATTCTTTGAAAATTTTTTTTACTCTTTTCATCCTGCTATCCTTTTTTAAAACATTAAAAACTAATCTTTTGTACCTTTTACTTTGTATCGTACCCCCAAGCACGGAGGGCGTCATTTCCCATATCTTTGAGACCTGCTTTGATGATCTCTTTCAATTTCTTCATAATGTTATCCTTTCTTTGATTAAAAAAATAGGGTTATTTTCTTACTTAATCCCTATACCCCAAGCTCTTACTTCGTTTTCACCCATTAGAGCAAGGGCTTTCTTAAAAATACTTTTTACCTTTTTCATAATCTCGTTATCCTTTCTTTTTATGTTTTACAACACAAAATTATACTGTTTTGTTCTAGATTGTACTCTGATAAAGATAAAATGTATGCGAAAATGGCAAATTCTTGACCTGCATCAAGAATTTGCCATTTTTGATTAAAAAACTATTTCAGAAGCCTAGCTTCTTAAATTCATTTTCAAAATTAGGTGTAAATATTTCTTTTCCAATATTGCTCCTGATCTCTTCTAGTGACCAAAAACGGCCGCCATCCAGTTCCTCGCTGGGAATAATGAGACCGTCATAAGTGGTTTTATGCGAGAATACCAATTCTTTTTCCCGGGTGGATTCGAATACATAGCTAGTCAGTAATTCGGGAGTAAAGTCGGTGATGCCCAGTTCTTCTTTTACTTCACGTTTCAAGGCTGTTTCCACACTTTCACCCAAATCTATGTGTCCGCCTACGGCTGTGTCCCATTTGCCTGGCTGAATATCTTTCCAGTCAGGACGCCTTTGCAAATAGAGTTCGCCTTTACTGTTGAATACATGCAAGTGGACTACCGGATGTAGCAATTTACTTCCATTATGACATTCTCCACGGGTTGCAGCTCCTGTTATGTTTCCTTGTTCATCTACTATAGGAAACATTTCTTCTTTATTATCATAATTCATCTTCGCTATTTTTTGTTACTGCAAAGATATGAATTCGGACTCGGATTATATGGATCTTATAGTTTTTAATAGTAAAAAGGGATGTGAAATCTTTATAATCCGATTCCGAAATGCCGTTTAATAATTTACTTGATGCCGTTTTAAAAAAGCTACTGTTTTATGTATTTCCTTATACATCACAATATCTTCTTTTATAAAAGGTACCTCGTTGCGGTAGGTGGCGAGAAACTTCTCAATAAACGGTGAACTACGGAGCGGACGGCGGAAATCTATACCTTGTGCGGCGTTCATCAATTCGATGGCAAGTATATGTTCCAGATTATCCATCACTTTGTAGAGCTTGGTGGCGGCGTTGGCTCCCATACTTACATGGTCTTCCTGTCCGTTGCTGGATACTATAGAGTCGCTACTGGCGGCATAACAGTACATTTTATTCTGGCTTACCATGCTGGCAGCCGCATATTGGGGAATCATGAAACCGGAGTTAAGTCCCGGATTGGCAACTAGAAATTCGGGCAATCCGCGAAGTCCCATAATGAGTTGTGCCACACGCCGTTCGGATATGTTTCCCAGTTCGGCCATAGCAATGGCAAGATAATCATATACCAATGCCAGGGGCTGTCCGTGGAAGTTGCCACCTGAAATGATAAGGTCTTCATCGGGGAAGATAGTGGGATTATCGGTAACTGAATTTATCTCGGTCAACAGTACTGAAGCTACGTGGTTGATGGCATCTTTGGTTGCACCATGAACTTGTGGGATGCAACGGAATGAATAGGGGTCTTGTACGTGTTGTTTGGGCTGTACGATGATTTCACTGCCTTCCAGCATTCTTCGGAATGCGGCTCCGGTTTCTATCTGGCCTTTATGCGGACGCATTTGTTGGATACAATCCATGAACGGATCGATGCGGCCGTCAAAGGCTTCCAGGGAGATGGCGGCAATGAGGTCGGCTTTCTTGGAAAGACGGAAGGCTTTGAGTATGGCATACACTCCGTTGGCACTCATAAACTGGGTACCATTGAGCAGAGCCAGTCCTTCTTTGCTTTTCAATTTGACTGGTTCCCAACCAAACTCATCAAGCACGCTGATAGCTTCGCAGCGTTTACCTTTATAATACACATCGCCTACGCCGATCAACGGAAGGAAGAGATTGGCGAGCGGGGCAAGATCTCCTGAGGCTCCCAATGAACCGCGGTCATAGACAATGGGCATTACATCGTTATTGAAAAAGTCAATAATGCGCTGTACAGTGATGACTTGTACGCCACTGTGTCCCAAAGAAAGAGCATGAGCTTTTAATAAAAACATCAGCTTCACAATGACATGGGGCATTTCTGCGCCTACACTGCAAGCGTGGCTTTTTACCAGGTTCTCTTGCAAAGTACTCAGTTCATCGGAAGAAATATTACGGTTGCACAGGCTGCCGAATCCTGTAGTGATGCCATAGAGAGGGACATCGGATTCCTTGATCTTTCTGTCCAGGTAATCCCGGCATTTCTGAATCCGGTCTTTAGCTTCGGGAGCCAGTTCCAATTTCAGATTTTCATTAATAATACGTTCGATGATGTCAAAAGTGAGGTCACCCGAACCTATTTGATATACATTCTTCATGGTCTGATTCTTTTTTTAACCGCGGAGGTTGGGATTAAAACATGGTTTTCACATAGTCCAGTATTTTCTGTTCTTCGGCAATGGTCGTCTGTTCTATCATATCGGCCTCTTCGCTCATCTCTTTGACGAATTTTTCGTCTTTGATAGAAGTGAGGTTGATACGTACATTCAGCAAGGCTCCCAGAATGGCAGTCCGGGCACACATCATGGACACGCAGGCATCGGTTACAGCGTTGCTGTTCCCTTTTCTGGCTACCACATCAATCATGGGCAGAATGGAATGGACGGTACGTGCCACCTCCATAGGCACTTGGGCGGCATATTTGCTTTCCTTCTGTATGGTTTCACTGCGGATAGCCTTTTCTTCATCCGTTTCTTTTGGAAGTTTGAATGCGGAGAAAACACGGTCGTATGCTTCTGAATCACGGTCTACATCGGTTATCAGCTGGCGGGTGAGTTCTTCGAAACGAACAGAAAGATCTTCCATAATTTCGTTCACTTCTACATATTTCTTGCGGCCTATGGTAAGATTGGCTACCATAGCTGCCAGTGAGGTGGCAAGGGCTCCATTGAGTGCTGAAACACTGCCGCCACCGGGAACAGGATCATTACTGAGTACTTTATTGATAAATTCTTTGATGGTAAGTTCTGTTAACATGGCTATTAGTATTTAATTGGTTAATTTGAATTTAGAATACGTCCTCCTTTGATGGTCAGCTTGACTGCGTTCATACCTGTATAATAAGGTAATATATGGGGGGTGTCGGTTCCCAGTAAAACAAAGTCTCCCTGTTTTCCGGCTTCTATGCTTCCGATGCGGTCGGCGCGTCCGAGAGCTGCCGCACCGTTCAGTGTGATGGCTGTGATAGCCTCTGCAACGGTCAGTTTCATATAGATGCAGGCTAGAGCAAAAGTCAGCGGGATGGAACCGGAGAAACAACTGCCTGGATTTAGATCGGTGGCAAGGGCTACGGCACAGCCGCTGTCTATCATTTTCCTGCCACGGGCGTAGGGCTCTTTTAGTGTAAAGGCAGTTAGTGGCAATAGAGTGGCTACTACATTATTTTGTGCCAAAGCTTTTATGCCTTCATCGGATGCTTGCAACAGATGGTCGGCGCTGAGGGCCTTCAATTCTCCTGCCAGTTCTGCTCCTCCAAAGCTGACAATTTCATCAGCGTGCAACTTGGCACCGAAGCCTAGAGCTTGCGCAGCTTTCAATAACTTTCGAGACTGATCTACAGTGAATACCCCTTTTTCACAGAAAATATCGCAATTTTCGGCCAATTGTTTCTGATGAATCATGGGCAACATTTCGTTAATCAGAAAATCAATATATGCGTCACTTCGCCCTTTGTATTCTTCGGGTAAGGCGTGAGCACCTAAAAAAGTGGTGGCAATATCTACTTTCCGGTCGGGACATTCATTGATAACTTGCATGACACTGAGTTGTTTCAGTTCTGTATCACGATCCAGACCATATCCGCTTTTTCCTTCCACAGTGGTGACCCCCATCCGGCTCATGGTATCCAGAAGCCATTCGGCTTTATGTTTCAGTTCTTCAAAGGAGGCTTCCCGGGTGGCACGTACAGTATTGATAATGCCTCCGCCACGTTCCATGATGCTCATATAACTGTCGCCGTTGAGCCGCCAGATGAATTCGTCGGGGCGAAATCCTCCGAAAACCAAATGGGTATGAGAGTCAACGAATCCCGGCAACAATACATTCCCTCTGGCGTCAAGTACTTTATAGCCGGGCTTTTCATGGCTTGTACGGTTTTCGCCAACATAGGTAATAATACCGTCGGTTATTCTTACCGTTCCGCAAGGAATGTTGAGAAGTTCGTTCATGGCTTCTCCTTTCCGGGCGGTTCTGCCTTGCGGAGTAACGATGTGGGCATTGATGATAATCAAGTTGTTGCTCATAACTTTGTTCTTGTTTATTCCATGATACGTGCTTCCAGCACTTGTTGCATGGAGAAGTTTTCCAATCCCAGATAGTAAGAGGCAGTGTCTATCAAGGCCTCCATAGGAACAAGTCCTACGATTTCGCTGCCGATGATGCTTACTCCGTAGCGTTTGGCTTCAAAACGTACCATTTCGAATGCCCGGTAGATAGCGGTTTTACTATAGTCGGTGAGATTCATGGATACCTGAGTGATACCCCGATCCTTCAGTTCCACGCCCATGGCCTTGCAATAGCGCAGTCCGCCACCGATAAAACGGATTTTCTTGGCAATGTCATGCGCTATTTCTAGGCTGGGAGTATTGAGATTTATATTGTAGGCAACTAAGGGCATACGGGCTCCGATGGCTACAGTTCCAGCAGTGGGGTGACGTTCCGCAGGACCAAAATCGGGATGCCATTCGGGTTGGTGAATCTTTTCCTTCATTCCTTCGAATTCTCCTTTACGGATGACAGCAAGATTTTCACGATGTGGTGCACTAGCTGATTTTTCATATAAGAATACAGGGAGATTATATTGAGAGGCCACCCGTTGTCCCACTTCTTTGGACACCGCTATAGCATCTTCCATGGTACATCCTTTGATGGGAATGAATGGAACTACATCTACAGCTCCCATACGGGGGTGCTGTCCTTGGTGATGGTTCAGGTCAATTAGTTCTACTGCTATACCGATAGCTTCTATCACAGCTTCTTTCAAGGCGTCCGGTTCTCCAACGACGGTAACTACCAGCCGGTTGTGGTCTTCATCGTTACTATAATCCAATAATTTTACGCCTGCCTTGGCACGAAACGGAGATACAATCTCGTCTATTTTTTGTAAGTCACGTCCTTCACTGAAGTTGGGGACGCATTCCATAATTTTTGTCCAGTTCATAATATCACTTATTTAATTCCTTTATCTTTTAATATTTTATTGATTAATGAGTCTTCTGCTAGATGCGGCAGGGTGATATGATAACCATCGGCATGGCTTTCGTTGAACTCCGCCGAAGTTTCCATGGCATGAGGGTTGCGTGCCCACGAACGGCGTGCCACTCCTCCCATTACATCCCATAACATGGATGAGCGGAGAATACGGTCTACCCGTTCACTGCCGTCGCATACCATTCCGAATCCGCCATTGATGGCTTTACCTATACCTACACCACCTCCATTGTGCAAAGCGACAAGGCTCATGCCCCGGGCACAATTTCCGGCAAAGCATTGCACAGCCATATCTGCCATTACATTGCTGCCGTCCTTGATATTGGAAGTTTCCCGGAAAGGAGAGTCGGTACCGCTTACATCGTGGTGGTCACGTCCCAACATGATAGGACCTACCTCGCCCCGGCGTACCATTTCATTGAAACGCAGTGCGATATTCATACGTCCCAGTGCGTCTTGATACAGAATTCGTGCTTGGGTCCCTACCACCAGGTTATTTTTTTCGGCGTCGCGAATCCATATCCAGTTGTCCATATCCTGTCCGCGGCGATCTTTAGGGATACACTCCATAGCAGCATGGTCGGTCTTTATCAAATCTTCCTTTTTTCCGCTCAGGCATACCCAGCGGAAGGGGCCGTAACCATAATCGAAAAGTTGGGGTCCCATGATATCCTCTACATAGGACGGCCAGATGAATCCATCCTTCTCGTTTGTTCCATTGCGTGAGATTTCTTTCACTCCAGCGTCATAAATCGCTTTCATGAAAGAATTGCCATAATCGAAGAAATAAGTGCCCCGTGCCACTAGTTCCTTGATAACATGGAAATGGCGGCGCAAAGTTTCGTCCACCATTTTATCAAAAGTTTCTCTGTCTTCTTTCAGCATACGGGTACGTTCTTCGAATGAGATACCTGCAGGACAATAACCGCCTTCGTAAACGGCATGGCAGGAAGTCTGGTCACTGAGAAGTTCGATGTGGATGTTGTGATGTAGCGCATACTCCAACAGATTGACTACATTGCCATGGTAGGCTATGGAGCAGGGGATTCGTCGGGCCATGGCATCGGTAGCCAGCCGGTAGGCTTCAGACAAATCGGATGTGATATGCTGTACCCACCCTTGGCGGTGGCGGGTTTCTATGCGTGAATAATCTACTTCGGCTATGATGGCCACTGCTCCGGCTATCTCTGCCGCTTTGGGTTGTGCGCCACTCATTCCGCCTAATCCGGAGGATACGAAAAGATGGCCGTTCAGGTTACCGTTCTGAGGTACTCCTAATTTCATGCGGCCGGCATTTAATAGGGTGTTGAACGTGCCGTGTACAATGCCTTGCGGACCGATGTACATCCAGCCTCCGGCGGTCATTTGTCCATAGTTGGCTACTCCCATCTGTGCGGCTATTTCCCAGTCTTTCTGGTTGTCGAACATGCCTACCATCATGGAATTGGTGATAATAACACGGGGAGCTTCGGGATGTGATTGGAATAAGCCCAAAGGATGGCCGCTTTCTACCACTAGGGTCTGTTCATTGGTCATTATCTCCAGATACTGCTTGATAAGCCGGTATTGCATCCAGTTCTGACAAACTTGTCCGGTTTCGCCGTATGTCACCAGTTCGTAAGGATAGAGGGCGATATCAAATGAAAGGTTGTTGTCTATCATGACTTGGAATGCTTTCCCTTCGATGCAATTCCCTTTGTATTCGTCAATGGGCTTTGCTTTCAAATCACCTTCGGGCCGGAAACGGTAACCGTATATTTTGCCCCTGGTAAGTAATTCGTCCGTCAATTCGGGAGCGAGTTGCTCATGCAGTTCCACAGGAATGTACCGCAATGCATTCCTCAACGCCGTTTCCGTTTGGGCGGGTGTCAAGCGGTAGCCCCGGTCGGGAGCGCGGCGGATGCCTTCCGTGAATGTAGGATAGGCAGGTAAGTCATTGGATAAAGTGATAGTCATAGTATGTAAGTGTTTTGTCACAAAGATAGCAAAACTACTGGAATACTATAAGTTTGAGGATATGTTTAGTGACATAAAGTTATATAAACTCAGTATAATATATTGTTGGTTTTTAGAAATACAGCGATGGCATGTGCTATGGGAGGCTCTCCGGATTTGTTTTAAGTAAAATAATTATTATTCAATACTAATAGAATAGTGATAATTGTCGCTTACAGGTATAGTATCTTCATAGTATACAGGTTTAGTCTTTATACATTTGGAAAACACGCTGTGCCATTTCTTTCATTTTTTGACGTAAGGTAACCGGAGCCATTACCTCAACGCTATCGCCAAAGGAACGTAGAAGTGAACGTAATTCATAGTTGTCTTGTACTTTCAGTCGAACCTCCCATTTGCCGTCGGCTTGTTTGCTGTTTAGCACAGATTGGGACTCATGCAGCGGCTTTGTTGTAATGTAATTCCACGCCTTGTCGGTAACGTGCAAAATGACATTTTCCACGGGGGCGCCTTCAACTACGGAAACGCCGACCACGTCACTAAAGAACTCTTCAAAATCAAAGTCATTGTCCAGAGGCTCAAAGGTTCGGGTCGTTTCCTTTATTCCTTCAATCCGGTCTATCGCATAGTTGGACATTTTATCAAAGTCTTTGCGTTTCGCCACCAAGAACCAGCGATTATTGTACTGTTTCAAGTGATAGGGGCTCACCACAACTGTTCTGACATCTTTACCGAATGGATGGTAATTTATTTCTATTACTTTCTTTGCTACAATAGCTTCGAATATGGGCTTGTACCATTTATCTATACCTGTAAGGTATTGGTTGTGCTGGAAACTGACTGCCTTTTGAGTCTCACTGCCTAGTTTTGAAGTGGTATAAAGTTTTTTTTCCAGGTCATCCAGCCAGTCGAACTGAGGAACACCTTCAAAGCGTTTCATGATGGCGGCGGCTTCGAGTATACAATCCATTTCTTCTTGGGAAGGACCGGATTCGGCCATAGTCTTTGAACCGACTGCATAGCGGTAATATTTTTTATGGCCGTCTTGGATTCTGTCGATAATGACTCCGTACATCAATTCCATATCGTTCATATCGTCAAAGATTTGACGACGCTGTACTCCTTCGGCACCTTTTGAACCGCTATCACCATTCTGTCGTTCAAGTGCCATACGGCAGGCCTCGATGAGATCGTTCATGTAGTATTTTCTGGTTCTGCTGCTAAAGCATTTGTCTAAAGCTCTGTATCGAGCCATCGCGTTTTTATTTGTTGCCATCGCCTTCTGTTTTATGACTGTTTTTTATTTTGGTACAAAGTAAAATAGCAACTGTGCATTCTTGCCGCACAGCTACTATAAATTTCACTTTTCCATGCGGAATAACGCCCTGTCTGTCATGGCATAAAGTTTTCAATGTCTTCTGTCCGGATTAGTCTTTCTGGTTTATTCGTTATGTCTGGTTTCGTCTATGATTTCGCCGAATTTCTCTGCGGTTTCCTTGATGTCGGTGAACTCAGATCGTTTCATGCCGCTTAAGCCGGTACTTGTCCATTCGCTGAGGTCATCAGCAAAAACACCTTTGTTCATACGGTCCAGATAGTTTGCGGATAAACCGTCAGGCATATTTTTCAGATCCATCATGCCGATACGTTGTACAAAGTATGCATAATCGCCGTCGATGATGATGTTCTTGTGCGCTGCCATCTTATAGATTGACATCCAATGACGCTTTTTGGTGAATAGCGGAGTGTAACTTTGCGCTTTCAGAATGCTGCGTTTCAAAAGGTCCATCTTCTCTTCTTCGTTCATCTTGTTAATAGGACACTCTGCCACCTTTTGGACAGGCTCATCCTCTTCGGAATTATCCCTGCTGTAAGTATCCATTTCGTAAGAGGCTGCAGGAGCTGAAGGATACATAACAGGAACGGTGACTCCCGAATTGTCAAGTTCACAACCTGCCATTTCCAAGTCTGTAATGCTGACCATTACGGCATAGATATACATGCTGACCACCATGTGGATGGCTGGAGCAACCTCTGCATCGGGGAGTTCCGGAGCATGGTGAACGTTCTCGTTTCTCCACTTTGAAATACACTTGTAGTAGGTTTCAAAAGTGTTCAATTTCGGATTTTTGCCATGATTATAGTAGAGGTTATCTATTTCATGGAAAGTCTTTACAATGGCCACCCAACCGTCTGCACCTTTTGTAGACATAAATTGTTCTCCCTCTTTCAGGTAATAGAGTTTGCGGAGGAATGCCTCATACTTGGGCAACAATGCTGCGAATATCACTTTCAAGTCTACCGGCTCGTTCTCACCACGATAGAACTTGTTCAATTGATTTGGAATCATGGTGTTCAGACCATCCAAGTTTTTCACAGTATGGGTCTTCAAGATGGCGAAAAGACAATCGAGCACTTCTTCAAGTTCACGATAGCCGTGTCCGCAGAGTTCACTGAAAGTATCTTCTAGTTTCTCAAACATCACATCTTTAAGCAACTCCTCATTATATTCAAGCACGTTACTTGTATGGAAACTTTGCCCCAGGAAGGTTACCAGCATGTTTAAGAATTCCTCATTGAATGCTTGGTTGCTGTTGAGCAGTTTCTTCAAGTTGATATACTTGCCTAACTGTGTTGCGACTTTTTTGTTGAACTCCTTTTCTACCATCTTCAACAGGCTGGAACGAGAGTTTTCTGCGCTGAATGCCTGCTTTATGTTGGGGTCATTTCTCAACTGGCGCAGCAACTCAAGGATGATCTGGTCATTTTCGTTAAGAAAACCTTCATAAGGCTCGTTCATCATGTGGATGAGATGATCGAGATGATCAAACTCCTTCTCCCCGCCGCTAATGCCAGCAGTACTTGGAGGCGTCAGTTCACCATCTTCTCCTTCTAATGTGATACAGCCCTGTTCTGCCAGCTGGATACGATACTTGTCGAGGTCAATCTTTTCCAAGATGTCCAGTGGCAAAGTCTCCTTAGTATAAGGCAGGTATTTGTAGTAGAGCTTGCAGAACATGTAGAAACGTTCCAAGTCAGGGTCAAGGAATTTCATTAACTGAGCAAGCAATCCGTACTGGCGGATGTAACGGTTCACTTCCTTGCGGATGAGTTCCTGTTCCTCTTCAGGTAACGGTTTCACATATTCGTTTACCAGTTGTCCTAAGATAGATGGAATGCCGGCTATCTGTTGTTCATCTCCGCAGAGCAATAAGGTTACCACCTTATCTATATCGTTCTGTGTAAAGAGTTTCCTGCGCTCGATGTCATTCTTATATTCATAGATGTTCGACGGGTTATAGTTTCCTTGCAACCAGGTCGTATCATAGTAGGGCTCGAATGCAGCCTTTATGTCTTCGTGTTTGTTTACGAAGTCGATAATCAGGGTATCTTGCTTGTCGGGATGGCAGCGGTTCAAACGACTCAGCGTTTGGATGCACTGCACACCGCCTAGCTTTCTGTCTACAAACATAGTATGGAGTAAAGGCTGGTCGAATCCGGTCTGGAACTTGTCGGCTACGACTAAGAACCTTTGATTAGGCTGTTTGAATTCAACGGCAATGCCGTTGTCTTTGATTCCGAAGCCGTTTATTTTCTCCTCTGTATATTTGTTGCCATTGATTTCTACTTCACCACTGAATGCCACAAGTGCTTTTATCTCGCCATTGTATTTCTCTTTCAACCGGCGTGTGATGGCTTGGTGGAACAATATGGCGTTGGCGCGGCTGGAAGTCACTACAATGGCTTTGGCCTGCCCTTTCATCTTTTGGGCAGAGTGCTGCATGAAGTAGTCTACCATCATATTGGCTTTGTAGTTGATGACGTATGGGTGCTGGTTCACATATTGCATCATCAAACGGAGTGCGTTCTGCTTTTCGTATTCAGGTGTGTCTTCAGGAAGGTCTATCTTGCTTACCAGCTCAAACATGGTCTGGAAGGTGGTATAGTTTTTCAGCACGTCAAGGATAAAGCCTTCCTCGATGGCTTGTTTCATGGAATAGGTGTCGAATGCCTTTCCGTTACGGCCATAGAGTGCAAAAGTCTGTGACTTTGGTGTGGCTGTGAAAGCAAAGTAACTGATATGGCCGCTATTGATGCTGCGGGCAGCTTGCAGTTCGGCCAACATTTGGTCTTGCATATTGTTCTCGGCTTCACGGCTCTCAATTCCAAACTCTTCTACTGTTTCGCGAAGTTCATTCTTGTCGGTGAGAACTTGACGCACATTGTGCGATGCTTGCTTGCCAAAGGCTGTATGCGCTTCGTCTATGATGACAGCGAAGTGTGAACCGGCAGCCTCCTTCAACTTAGGTAATGCGAAGTTACGAAAAGAGTGTAATTTATTGGAAATGAGCGTAGGTTAATTGCTCTTGATAGTAATAGGTTACGATTTAGTTAGTTATCTACTGCATTATCCTTCTGCGCGTTGCGTAACCTTCAAAGAACTCTTCGTATGCAAAAGTAGCTATTTAATTCGAGATTTTGATATAAACTCCCGTTTTTTATCCCCTCATTCATAAGATTTTTCCGTAAAAGCGGTTTTGTTTGTCGGAACACCATTGCCAAAAACGAGTTTTGAACAATCGTGTGCCGACTACCGCATAGCCGGAGAAAAGGGCATTGCCTCACGCCTAAACGATGTTTAGACTGATGACGCAATGCCCCTTTCTTTTGCGTCTATGCCAAGAGGTGCTTTTACGGGCTACCAGATGATTTTTCTTTTTTTGCTGTCCCTTTTGCCGGAAGCGGAAAGTGAATGCAGAGTGTGTCAGCCTGCCTCATGAATGAAACAGGCGGTCACACACAGCCGGACAAACCGGGAAGAATGATTGTTGCCGCCCGGCTGGACAAGTTCCGTCGGAACGGAAACAATCATACTTCCTTTGTCGTGGTTTGCCCTTTTCACGCTTCCGGTGATGTCTTTTTCTTTCAGACGGTTTCCTCTTTTTACGGATTTTCCCCTAAAGTTTTTTCTACCTAATCTGCCTCTGTTTTCGTTTACCTCCATTTTGCGCCTTTCAGTAAGCCGCATCA
>ERZ791695.311-NODE-311-length-36617-cov-40.7692_pt1 | contig 36617 bp, 29 predicted proteins | sample MGYA00509956_ERZ791695 | MGnify/ENA primary metagenome ERZ791695 (study PRJEB30046, sample SAMN00715234) | human gut metagenome | study: EMG produced TPA metagenomics assembly of the A metagenome-wide association study of gut microbiota in type 2...
CTTGGAACATCAGTTCCAGTATCTCGCGGAAGAAGTCGCGGATGCCCTTCTTCATGTTGTACATCCCGCGCTCGATGTACATCCCCGCCATCGTCACCATGTCGCCGGGCGACCAGCCCAGTTCCTCCAGCTGTTTGTCAAACTCCTCGTTCGACACGAGGTAGGCGGTTTCGGGGTTGCGCATCATCGCCTCGTATTCCAGTTTGTCTTTCTGTTGGCGGTACTGGTTCATGTCAAGCGTTTCCGCCTCCAGCATCTTTGCCGTCCCCTGCACGACGGGCGACATGACACTGTTTATCGTGCCTAATACCACCGTCGGGAAGAACATGATGCACAAGCCTATCGCGAACGGGCGCAGCATGGGGAACACATCTATCGGTTCGGCTCTCGCCAGCGACTGCCACACCCGGTAGGCGACGTAGAACAGCGCACCCAGCCCGGCGATGCCTTTCGCCACGCCCGCCATGTCCCCGCATAGCGGCATCATCTGTTCGTAGAGCGAGCGCAGAATCTGGTGAAGGTTGTCGAAATCCATAGGCTACCAGTATCTTTCGTTGGCATTCCCGTACAGCCCCATGATGCGGTCGAGATCGTTCTTTTTCTTTGCCCGCAGGTAGCTCACGCTGATGTTCTTATTGGTGTAGTAGCTTACGAGGTTGCGGTAACGCTTCATCTTGGAGTAGCAGCGTTCCACCACATCCATGCGCTCCTTGTCCGTCATGGAGAGCGTGGTGATGTTCACCACGTTCTTCAGTTCCGTCAGCACGTCGTTGGATTCCTCCAACAGCTTGGTGTAGCCAAAGGCGATGGCTCCCAGTTCCTCCACCGTGAAGTTGTCGTCACGCATCATCTTCTGGAAGCTGGTCACATAGATGTCGGTGATGTCGCCCACCATCAGGATGGTCTGCTGCACCTTGCGGGCATCCTTGACCAGATTGTTCACGGATTTGAGTGCATCGTAATACTTCTTGCCTTGCTCGTAAATTTTCACGGTCTCTTGAAAATTTTTCACCATATTTTGGGCGGTCGTGGAAGTATGCACCACATTCTTGGAGGTGTTCACGATGCTCTGCGCGATGTTGGACGGGTCTATGACCGCCCACTGTGCATTTGCCTTGCCGACTGCAAGCAGGCAGAGGCAGATAATCATTGTCATTCTTGTTCTCATGTCTTTTTGGATTTAGTGGTTGATATTACTGTTCGTTTATCGGATGTTCCGGTTGTGGCCTCACCCGGATATAGTCACCGTTGGGCGAGAAGGTCAGGATGTCCGTTGCTTCGTTGTAGGACACGTCGATGCGGAAGCCGGTATTCATGAACAGGTTGCCGTTCTCCTCCTGCAAGAGATAGGTTTCCGGTTTCAGCTTGCGGCGTAGTCCGCTACGCTTGAATACCGTCACCTTGTAGGCTTCGCCCTCCTTGTAGATAAGCACGTCGGGCTTGCCCTCCACGCTTTCCCAGTTCCCGCACAGCAGGTTGCGGCGGTTCTCCGCCACGTCGCAGGATTGCAGCACCATGACCGCCAGCCCGATTAAACACTTGCTGACTTGCAGCATTTTCGTTCTTGATATACTCATACGCATTTTCTTTTTTGGTTGATGAATCGTTTTTACTTATTCCTTGTTTCTCCGCCTTTCGGCAAGCTGCCGGATGGCGGCTTCGATGTCGCCGCCCAGCTGCTCCGCCAGACGGTACACCTCTACTTTTTCCGTTTCTTCGGTGGTGTACGCCAGATACTCTTCAGCACTAACTTCGGTGGCATAGACCGCCGACTGTGTGCCACCCAGCCCGATCCAAACTTCCTTGTAGAGCCTTGACGGGTTGTTCGCCATGTTGATGGAGAGTATCTGTGACTTCTCCTTCTCCGTAAGACCCAACAGGGACTGTATGGCATCAAACTTATTCATGTATTTCCGCTGGTCGAGAAGTATCTTGCAGTCGGAGTTGTTGATGATGCTCTCCTTGACGACGGGCGAGGAAATGATGTCGTCCACCTCCTGCGTCACCACGATTGCCTCCCCGTAATACTTGCGCACGGTCTTGTACATATAGCGCAGGTACTCAGCCATATTCGCCGAAGAGAGTGCCTTCCAAGCCTCTTCCACTATCAGCTGTTTGCGTACGCCTTTCAGACGGCGCATCTTGTTGATGAAGGCTTCCATGATGATGATGGTCACGACAGGGAAAAGTTCGCGATTTTCCTTAATACTGTCAATCTCGAAGACGATGAACCGCTTGCCGAGCAGGTCGATGTTCTCCGTGGAGTTGAGCAGGAAGTCGTAGCGTCCGCCCCGGTAATACTGCCGCATGGTGGTGAGCATATTGTCGATGTTGAAGTCTGACTTCTCCACCTTTATCTCACGTTCCGCCAGTTCATGGCGGTAGTCATCGCGCATATACTCATAGAAGGTGTTGAACGAGGGGACGATGCTCCGGTCAGCCCTGATACGCTCGATGTATGCGTTCACCGCACTGCCCAGTTCGCCGCTCTCCGTTTTCGTCACTTTGTCGTCCTCCGACTTCCAAAGCGTCAGCAGCAGCGTCTTAATGCTGTCCTTCTTCTCCACGTCGAACACGTAATCATCGGTGTAGAACGGGTTGAACGAAATCGGTTTCTCCTCCGTGTAGGTGAAGTACACGCCGTCCGCCCCGTTTGTCTTGCACCGGATCATCTCGCACAAGCCCTGATAGGAGTTTCCCGTGTCCACCAGCACCACGTGCGTACCCTGCTCGTAGTATTGCCTCACGAGGTGGTTCATAAAAAAGGATTTGCCGCTGCCCGAAGGACCCAACACGAACTTGTTGCGGTTGGTCGTGATACCCCGCTTCATCGGCAGGTCGCTGATGTCGAGGTGCAACGGTTTTCCCGTAAGCCTGTCCACCATCTTGATGCCGAAGGGCGATAATGAGCTGCGGTAGTTGGTTTCCTCCGTGAAGAGACACACCGCCTGCTCAATGAAGGTGTGGAAACTCTCTTCCGCCGGGAAGTCCGCCGCGTTGCCGGGCATCGCCGCCCAGTAGAGCGTCGGGCAGTCGATGGTGTTGTGGCGCGGTACACACTCCATGCTGGCGAGCTGACTGCCCACATCGTTCTTGATATGCTTCAGTTCTTCCGCGTCGTCGCTCCACGCCATGACGTTGAAGTGCGCCCGTACCGAGGTCAGCCCGTAGGAATGGGCTTCGTTCAGGTACTGGTCTATCCACTCGCGGTTGATGCTGTTGCTCCGGCTGTATCGGGATAGCGACTGCATATTCCTTGCGGACTTCTCGAACTTCTGCAAATTTTCCTCGCTGTTGTCGATAATCACATACTGGTTGTAGATGTGGTTGCAGGAGAGCAGCAGCCCCACGGGTGAGGCGAAGGAGAGACGGCAGTCCGAGCGGTCGGTGGAGAGTTTCTCGTAGCGGATGTCGGTAGCCACCTTTCCGGGCATATCCTCTGCGTCGGAGAGGGTGTGCAGGCACAGGCGGTTGTCGCCGATGCGCATTTCCTTTGCCGAGAGGTCGATGTCCTGCAAGGTCGTGTCGCCTTCGGGCATGAGCGAGAAGTAACGCTCTATCAGTCCGGCGGACTTCTCCGTCCCGACAAGCTCGTCGGTGGAGAGGCGGCGCAGCCTGACAAAGCCGCTGTCGTTCATGATGCGCTCGAACTGTTCGGCAGCTTCCATGAACTTCCCGGCGGTTTCCTTGTCCAGCTCCTTCGGGATGATATGCCCACGGCACAGCGTGCTGAAGTTGCTCTGCATCCGGTTACGCTCCTTCGTCGTCTTGGTCAGGTAGAGATAGCAGGAATGTTTCAGGTACGGACGCTCATTGAAGTGGCGTTCAAAGGAGCGGCTCAGAAAACTCATGTCGTCCTTCTGTAATTCCGGCTTGTAGCGTTCCTTGATGAACCAGTCCTGCTTATGTACGACGCAGAAGTCAGGCAGCACCTTGATTGCCTTGCACCAGCAGCCGTGTATCGCCTCATACTCCGCGCCCGTCACGGTGTAAAGCTCCGGCAGTTCCACCTCAAAAGCCACCGTGATGTCGGCGTCTTTGGAAATGATGCAGCCATGCTCCACCGCCAGCAGGGGGAACTTGTTTTCCAGTGTTGTCATTTTGGATGTATTTCTCATGTCGTTTCTTCCTTTCGTTGCCGTTTGAATAATCGGGTGATCCGCCGCCGGTTGATAAGGTATCGGGGATGGCTCCTTGCCGCTCCCAATTTCATCAGCCCGTGTTCGCCGTACCGGGCGTTCAGCGCGAAGGTCTGCCATACAAGGAGGGAGGACGATGCCGCGCCGAAGCCGATACATATCCACTGGTCGATACCGACCATGTAGAGGATGACGAACAGGACGAAGAGAGCCAGCAGACCTCCGCAGAAGATGAAGAGGTACTGAGCCTTTAGACCCTTGAACTCGACCGGACGGCCGATACCCTTGTTTATCGGGTATTCAGCCATACATTGTTTATTAAAGGAAGAATGAACGCAGGATAGTGGCGGCGACAATCAGGAAGATACAAGCCCCGAACCATGAGGCGGCAGTCTTCGAGGTGTCCGGGTCGCCGGACGAAAACTTGCCATAGACTTTCACGCCGCCGATAAGACCGACTACCGCGCCGATGGCGTAAATTAATTTCGTGCCGGGGTCAAAATACGAACTCACCATAGAGGTGGCTTCGTTGATGCCTGCCAGACCGTTTCCCTGCGCAAATGCGGAGGCGGTTGCGGCAATCATAAGTGCCGCAGAGATGATGAACTTTTGTCTGATGTTCTTATTCATAAACTGTTCTTGTTTTGTGCCGTTGAAAGGGTGGATAGTCCTTTTTCGAGCGGTTGATACTTGATTCCTTTACTTTGGTTTTAGTGGTAGCCCGTTTGTTTCCACGGACTTGGGTGTGTCCGTTGCGGATTGGCTGTACCTTGTACTACCGTGCGCATGGTGTGATACCGTCTTACGTTTTCATTTCCATTCTTTTTTAGCCGTTATACATAGTTTCGGAAGTCGAACTCCTCGATGTTGTCGGGAATCACGAACACCTTTTCCTTTTGTTGTGTCACGGTCATGTTCACCGTGTCCACGAAAACTGCCATCGCCTTTGCAATCCTCTCGCTCATTGCTTCATCGGTCAGGCGTTCCGTTATTCTTGTGAAAAGCTCTGTCCCGTCCAGTTCCGTCATGACCTTTCCGGCGTGTCGCATTTCCTCATCGGATGGTGATTCCTTCCGTATGGTGCGTACTGCCATGTCAATATCCTCGAAGCTGCTTCCCGAAGCCTGCTTTTTGTCTGGTTCTTCATCCTCCGGTTCATCTTCTCCGTACTCCAGTTCCGAGGGCGGGATGCTCGTGAAGGTTTCATCGAGTTTGTCCTCCGGTACTTGTGTCGGGCGTGAGACGGTTTCCGTGTTTCCGTCGTCAAAAGTAGCCTCTTCCTCCGACAGCTCAATGCCTTTTTCCGAAGTGGCGGCTTCTTGCGTCGGTATGGCAGCGGTTGTCCGGGTCGGAGCCATTTTGAAACGGCTTTTGCCGATGATGTCCGGTGTGTCTGCGGGCGGTGCTTCCTTTGCCTCCGGCTTTGCCGCCGTACTGTCCAATGACCTCCACAGACCGGCAATGTGTCGGAAGAAACGGACAAGTTTCGTTTCCATGATACGGTCATAGAACAGCAGGATCAGGAACCACACGTTGCAGGCTACCGATACGATTAGAAACACCTTTGTCATAGTCTTACTTTTTGGGCGTTTTCAATCTGTTCCATGTACTGCGCCCCGTACTCCCGGAAATGGTCACGGAGGATGTTGTCCACGAACTTGCCGATGCTCAGTTTTTTCCCCATACGGCTGGCAACGACGGCAACTTTCTCATGGACCTCGCGGCTGATGTATATACATTGCCGTGTGTTGATCTCCGATGCTTCCAAGAAAACAGAGAGCGGCTTGCCCCTGCCTTCATCTTTGCGGAAGTCTCTGCCGGTCTTTTCCTGACCGTATCCGTTTGCACACTTTGCTGCATTGGCAGCGGTTCTTTCACTCTTCCCTGTTTGCAGGCACTCAGCCTGACGGTTCTTCTTTGTTTTTTTCATACTTCTTTTTTGTTTATTGGGTGTTTATAGGTTATAGGATTCCATGTGCCGTTTGAACGATTCGGCTATCTCGTTTTGGAACAGCGTGAAATGGTGTGTCAGCACGTTGTCAAGAAAAGCCGCGATAGTCACCTCGTTGCCTCCGATTACATGAAGCATCTTCTGTATGCGGTCGTGGTACTCCTTGCGGATATATACCTGTTTGCCGAGCCTTGCCGTGACATTGGACCCGCACATGAACACGGTATCATAATCCGGCTTTTCCGGCTTGCCGTTCCTGCGCCTGCGTTCCGGTTCCTCTCTGGGGTGCGGGACAGGCAAGGGGACGGTTTCCTGCACCGTTTCTTTCGGAGGTGGGGAAGGCGCGTTTCCGTCCGTGCTTCTCGCTTCCGGCGGAATGCTTGTATCGTCCAGTCGAAACGAGTTGATTACGGCTTCGCTGTCGATGTCCTCGATTCTTGTTTTCTTTGCCATGCCGTTCAGTTTTTGATGATGCCGAGAATCTCATCGACGAGTTTGTCGAGGTTGCTGCCGCGTACCAGTATTTTGTCCGCCGGAAACGCCGTGGAGCGGAATACCGCCTTGCGTTCTGCCGCCGTCTCCTTGCGGAAACGCTTGCTGTCCGGCAGATGTGTTTCCAGAATGGGCAGGGCGAACTCGGCACAGACCTTGTCGTATGCCTTGTAAAGTTCCGTCTTTTCGCGCCCGTCCACCATGTTCCACACGAGGTAAATCCCTTTGATGCCGGACTTGCCCGTGCTTATCATCTGTTCGTTGATAACGGTGGCGAACTTGATGGAACTCTCCATCACCACACGGTCGGCGATGATGGGCGTGAAGATGTAGTCCATCTTGGAAATGGTCTGCACCACATCGGCATTGTTGATGGTTCCCGGCAGGTCGAAGAACACGAAATCAAGGTCGGGCTGCGCTGCCACCAGATTTTCGGCGGTCTTTACCGCATCTTCCGCACGGCTGCATCTGATGGTGTACGGGTTCTTCTTCAGCCGTTTGAGCTGCTCATACGCCATCACCTTGTAATGCCCGTCCTCCATGACGGCTTTCATGTCGCGCTTGCGCATGTCATGGATACTGTACTGCGGAAAATCGCAGTCCACCACGGCTACGTTGTAGCCTTTCACATAGTGCAGGTAGCTTGCCACAAGCACCGTCAGGGTTGTCTTACCCGCTCCACCTTTCTGCGTGGAGATTGCCACATAAGTTGCTTCTTTCATTTGTCTGATAATTTATTTGGTTATACATCTGTCCGGTGGCGGTAGCGTATTGCCATTAGTACGTACGCACGCGCTCCCATTCATTTATTTATTCACTCCTTAATCCGGCTGTGCCTATGGGTAATCATCGGTTTGTCCAACCGCCCATGCTTTTATCCGTCCGCATGGACGTGTGCTTGGAAAACTGTCTGAATACATACACCTGTTTTCAACCGTTTGGATTGATGCCCGGATTGGTGTCCGAACATCCGGCGGAAGGAGTGTATTTTCAGTCCCACATCCGAATCACGCTGCAAATAAACAAGGATATTTTGGAACTTGTATTACTTCTCCGGCAAGTGGCAGCACGTTGCGTCGGTTGGCACTGATTGTCCGGGTCAAGCCCCTGTCCGATACCGCTTTAAGGGCGTAACTTTGCACCCGAACGGCAGGGTTCGCCGCAGGTGGCGCAGCCCGGAGTTTGAAAGGCATTCCCCCAATCCGTCCCCGACGGATTTTTATGTTCACCTGAACATAGCAAGATGTCTTTTCAGCCGCTCAAAATATTTTGAGCAGCCACGAAAAGCACTTGCCCTTGCAGGGGGCGGGATTCCCTCCGAAGTCGGAAATCCTTTCAAACCTACGGTGTCTGTGCCTTGAAGCGGCGGCTTATGCCGTCAATCCGCTAAATCCAAAGTAATATGAGTGAAAAAAGAAAGAACAAGACCGGGAGAAATCCCAAACTTGATCCGGCGGTGTTCCGTTACACCGTCCGTTTCAGCGAGGAGGAGCACAACCGTTTCCTCTCCATGTTCGAGAAGTCGGGCGTTTACGCCAAATCAGTTTTCCTGAAGGCGCACTTCTTCGGACAGCCGTTCAAGGTGCTGAAAGTGGACAAGACGCTGGTGGATTACTACACCAAACTGTCCGATTTTCACGCGCAGTTCCGCGCGATAGGCACGAACTACAACCAAGTCGTGAAGGAACTGAGGCTGCATTTTTCCGAGAAAAAGGCAATGGCATTGCTCTACAAGCTGGAGCAACATACCGTAGAACTCGTGAAATTGAGCCGCAAGATTGTGGAATTGTCGAGAGAAATGGAGGCGAAATGGTCGCAAAAATCAGTGTAGGAAACTCGTTGTACGGCGCGATTGCCTACAACGGGGAGAAAATCAACGAGGCGCGGGGGCGGTTGCTCACCACCAACCGCATCTACAATGACGGTTCGGGAACGATGGACATCCATAGGGCGATGGAGGACTTTATCACCTTCATGCCACCGCAGATGAAAGTGGAGAAACCGGTGGTGCATATCTCGCTCAATCCGCATCCGGAGGATGTGCTGACAGATACGGAATTGCAGGATATAGCCCGCGAGTATCTGGAAAAGCTCGGTTTCGGGAACCAGCCTTACCTTGTTTTCAAGCATGAGGACATCGACCGACACCACCTGCACATCGTGACGGTCAATGTGGACGAGAACGGAAAACGGCTCAACCGGGATTTCCTCTATCGTCGCAGTGACCGTATCCGCAGGGAATTGGAACAGAAATACGGCTTGCATCCGGCAGAACGCAAGAATTGCCGTCTTGACACGCCGCTGCGCAAGGTGGACGCCTCTGCGGGCGACGTGAAGAAGCAGGCGGGAAATATCGTCAAGGCTATCAGCGGGCAGTACCGCTTCCAGACGATGGGAGAATACCGCGCACTTCTTTCCTTATATAATATGACGGTGGAGGAAGCGCATGGCAATGTGCGCGGACGTGAATATCACGGGCTGGTCTATTCCGCCACGGACGATAAGGGCAACAAGGTTGGTAATCCGTTCAAGTCCTCGCTTTTCGGAAAGTCCGTCGGCTATGAAGCCGTGCAGAAGAAGTTTGCCCGTTCCAAGCAGGAGATTAAGGACAGGAAACTCGCCGGAATGACGAAACGCACCGTCCTTTCCGTGCTGGAAGGCACGTATGACAAGGAGAAGTTCGTTGCCACGCTCAAAGGAAAGGGCATCGACACCGTACTGCGCTACACGGAGGAAGGGCGCATTTACGGAGCCACGTTCATCGACCACCGCACGGGCTGCGTGCTGAACGGCTCGCGCATGGGCAAGGAACTTTCCGCCAACGCCTTGCAGGAACACTTCACGCTGCCTTACGCCGGACAGCCGCCGATTCCGCTTTCCGTTCCGGTGGAGGAACCGGAAAACAGGCAAGGATATTCCGGAGGGGAATACGAGAGCCATTCCGGTGGCATGAACCTGTTTGCCCCCGAAGGTCCGGCAGTGGATGCCGAAGAAGAAGCCTTCATCCGGGCGATGCAGCGCAAGAAGAAAAAGAAGAAGCGCAAGGGCTTGGGAATGTAACCGAAAGTATCAACAATCAAAAAAATCAATGTATGTCACAACAAGAAGACGATTTGAGGGCATTAGCGAAAATCATGGATTTTCTGCGTGCCGTGAGTATTATTTTAGTGGTCATGAACGTGTACTGGTTCTGCTATGAAGCCATCCGGCTTTGGGGAGTGGACATCGGCGTGGTGGACAGAATCCTGATGAACTTCAACCGCACGGCGGGACTGTTCCGTTCCATCCTGTACACGAAACTGTTTGCTGCCCTACTGCTTGCCCTGTCCTGTCTGGGGACAAAGGGCGTGAAAGGTGAGAAAATCACTTGGGGACGAATCTGGACAGCCCTTGGCGTTGGCTTTGTGCTGTTCTTCCTCAACTGGTGGATACTGGCTTTGCCGCTGCCGATAGAGGCGGTGACGGGACTGTATATCATGACCGTCAGCGCGGGTTATGTCTGTCTGCTGATGGGCGGTCTGTGGATGAGCCGCCTGTTGAAACACAACCTCATGGATGACGTGTTCAATAACGAGAACGAGAGCTTCATGCAGGAAACACGGCTCATAGAAAGTGAGTATTCGGTCAATCTGCCGACACGGTTCTACTACAAGAAGCGTTGGAACAACGGCTGGATCAATGTCGTGAATCCCTTTAGGGCTTCCATTGTATTGGGTACGCCGGGCAGCGGCAAATCCTACGCAGTGGTAAATAATTTCATCAAGCAGCAGATTGAAAAGGGCTTCTCGATGTATGTGTACGACTTCAAATTCAGTGACTTGTCCACGATAGCCTACAACCATCTGCTGAACCACCCGGAGGGCTACAAGGTGAAGCCGAAGTTCTATGTGATAAACTTCGACGACCCGCGACGCTCACACCGTTGTAATCCCATTCACCCGGACTTCATGGAGGATATTACGGACGCTTACGAGAGTGCGTATACCATTATGCTCAACCTCAATAAAACATGGGTGCAGAAGCAGGGCGACTTCTTCGTGGAATCACCTATTATACTGCTTGCCAGCATTATCTGGTATCTCAAAATCTATAAGGGTGGTAAGTATTGCACGTTCCCCCATGCCATTGAGTTTCTGAACCGCCGTTACGAGGATATTTTTCCGATTCTGACCTCTTACCCGGAACTGGAAAACTACCTTTCTCCGTTCATGGACGCATGGCTCGGAGGTGCTGCGGAGCAGTTGATGGGACAGATTGCGTCAGCTAAGATTCCGCTCTCGCGCATGATTTCCCCGCAACTCTATTGGGTAATGTCGGACAGCGAGTTTACGCTGGACATCAACAATCCCGAAGAGCCGAAAATCCTGTGCGTTGGCAACAATCCCGATCGTCAGAACATCTATGGGGCGGCACTCGGTCTGTATAATTCCCGTATCGTGAAGCTCATCAACAAGAAGGGGATGCTGAAGTCGTCGGTCATTATAGATGAACTACCGACGATATATTTCAAGGGGTTGGACAACCTTATCGCCACCGCACGAAGCAATAAGGTTGCCGTGTGTCTGGGCTTTCAGGATTTCAGCCAGTTGGTGCGCGACTATGGCGATAAGGAAGCCAAAGTCGTGATGAACACCGTCGGCAATATCTTCTCCGGGCAGGTGGTGGGTGAAACCGCCAAGACGCTATCCGAACGGTTTGGAAAGGTGTTGCAGAAACGGCAGTCCATATCCATCAATAGGCAGGACGTTTCCACCTCTATCAATACGCAGATGGACGCGCTTATCCCGCCGAGCAAGATTTCCGGATTGACGCAGGGAATGTTTGTCGGTTCGGTGTCCGACAACTTCAACGAGCGCATCGAACAGAAGATTTTTCACTGCGAGATTGTCGTGGATGCCGAGAAGGTGAAGCGCGAGGAAAAAGCCTACAAGAAGATACCCGTCATTACCGACTTCACTGACGAGGACGGCAACGACCGCATGAAGGAAACGGTGCAGGCGAATTACAGGCGCATCAAGGAGGAAGTCAAGCAGATTGTTCAGGAGGAACTGGAGCGGATTGCCAACGATGAAAACCTGAAACACCTGTTGCAGCAGAAATAGCCGGATGAAAAATCCGTAACTCAACAGCAATGTGGGTTACGGATTTTTCTTTATCAGTTTCCAGTTTTCAATTCATATATAAGGTGTGGCATTTCTTTTTCGTTGTATATGACGGTATGACTGCCGCACAGGGTCATTCCCAGCCGTTCCGCCACCCGGATGGATGCCCCGTTTTCCGGTCGGATGCTGCAACAAACGGTTTTCTGTGCCAGCTCCCCAAAGGCGTATTCCAGACAAGCACGGGCGGCTTCTGTACCGTAACCGTTATGCCAATATGCGTTATCAAGTATATATCCAAGCTCGACAGCCTCATTTCCGTTTATGGTACTTTTCATCAGGCCGGCTTGCCCTATCAACGTACCGTTTTCTTTCAGTATGACGGCAAAATATCCAAATCCGTCCTTGCGGTATCGGGTGAGTTGCCTGTTTATCCACTTGCGCACATCCTTTTTGGTAAAGCCGTGTTCCCAAGCGTACATGACTTCCGGCTTTCCCATTATGGCAAGGAGCGCATCTATATCTTTCCGGGTTATCTTGCGGATAAGCAGTCGTTCCGTTTCCATGACGACCAGCGATGCGGAATAGGTCTTTATCTCGAAACCCTCCTCTTCCCATTCCTTCACAAGGCTGTTTATTGTTTCTTCCACCAGACTGTCATAAGCGACATCGGGAATGACCTTTATGAAAAAGGTGTCACGAGTTTCTTTAAGGACCCATTCGTTGATGTTTTTCAGTTCCTTACCTTCGGGAATGTAATCCTTGTGTATCATGAACTCATTGATGTTGTCCGCCAGCAGTTCCTCCAGTTGATAGCGGATGTCATCCTCCAATTCGGCGAAAGGAACGGTTGCCTCTTCGCAAGTTCCAGCAAATGGAGCGTTCTCTTCAAAATCTTCATCCGGTGCGTGATTGTCCCGTTTCATGTCCAGCATATCCTGCGCGAACCGCCCGGATTCTTTGTCCTTGTACTTCGAGGCATATTTTTCCAGCAGTTCCCAGTCATGACGGGTCATAGGGTATTTGAAAGCGGCACGTTCCACTTCATTGCAGCGTATCATGTCCGTTTTCACCTCTTCGGGGAGCGACTGGCATTTCTTGCAGATATGCCGTGCGTGTCCCTTGCCGCTGAACTTCTCGTTGGCTTTGTACTCGCCGCAAATCCGGCAGTAATGCCCCTGCTGTTTCTTCTTTTTTGCCATGCCTATTGCTGTTTCAACAATTCCAAGCCTTTTTCCGTAAGGCGGTATTTCTGTTTCGGATGGCTCGGTTGTTCCGGATACAATGGAATAATATACCCTTCATTCAATGCCGGATGCAGGTAGTTTGTTCTGAATGTCGGACGATGGTTCAACTCCAATGCCTCCATTATTTCTTTTACGGACAACTCACGTTCATTCAATACTTTCACCAATGCAAATACTTGGTCGGTGCTTGGTCGGTGCTTGGTCGGTGCTTGGTCGGTACTTGGTCGGTTCGACACCTCACATCTGAATATCAGCGTTACACTGTCTGCCCATATCTTGTATTCCGGTTCAGGTAATCCGGCTTTGCGGCATTCGGACATCATCAGTCCGATGCCGCGTCCCCAGCTTTCCAAAACCTTTCGTTTGTACAGGACATTTGCCAATAATGGATTTTGTGGTTTCGATTCATGCTCTGACTTCATTTTCTCTGCATCCCAGTTGGGTGGAAATGTTCCGGAGTTTTCAATTTCTACGCGGTCATCATAAATGGCAATGCCCACTGAACCACCGGCTTCTTTGTACGACCTGTGTGTAAGACTGTTCACGACCCCTTCTCTTATTGCCTTATACGGAATGGTCAAATGTTCCTCCCGTTCCAAAGTGTCTGTTGTACCGGATAAGGAAAGGTGCTTGAATATAAATGCCATCGCTACGTTGAGCAATTGGAAAAAATTGCCATGAATGCGCTGGCTGTCCATGAAAACAGTCTTGTCCGTGCCTTTGAAGCGCGCTAACCGAAGCAGGCATTGGGGATATTCCATACGCTCGTGTTTTCCAAACAGCACGGCTGCCGCATTGTTCAACACCCCGTTTTTCTGTAATCCGAACTTTTCCAATATGACAGGGACATCAGTACCTGTATCCTCCGGCAGACGACCGCATTCTATACCTAACCTTACGGTCTTCAACACCTCATTGACATCCAAGTCCTGCAAAGTCAGGTCTCTGTTTTCTAAAAGTTCCCAGCGGTATTGGTTGCCGTCACGTTGCAACAGCAAGTCATTATATGTAGCCTGCGGCATCGTCGTGGTTGCACTTTCCACCCGCATATATGGTCTTCCTTTATAAGAGAACGGACGATTGTTCTTTGAATTTTCAACGCGAAAAGCAATTACCTTCTTCTCACTGTTTGGTATCGGAGCATAGGATATTTGTACCGCAGCCACCGGTTCCAGACGATTGATGGCATCGGCTATGTCCCGCTTTGTTTTGTCGCTCACTTCCTGACCGATGATTTTTCCCTTGTCATTCACGCCGAACAATACCGTTCCGCCTTCTCCGTTCAGAAAGGCGCAAAGCGTTTCCATGCCACGCTCCAACTGACCGGTGGTTTCCTTGAACTCCACCCGTCCGCTTTCCTTCTCGGCTATAAGTACCTCTACTATATTTAGATTGTCAATGCCCATATTCATATCAATAACAATATGCAAAGGTAACGTTTTTGCCTGACATTCGGGGCTATAACTCCGATAAAGTGTTGGTATTATACAAATCAAAGGATAGCATATCACCATCCCTTGATTCATATATGACACGGTTTATCTTCTCATACGCTCCATCTCTTCATCACGGAGCATCTTCTCGTTCAGTTTTTCCTGCATTTTGTCAAGGAAGTAGGTGCGGCTCTCGTTCTTCCGGCGTTTGATGTCGATGTAGAAACGGTAACAGTCTTTTGATTCCACACCGAATATCTTGTACAGGAGTGGGGCGAGCTGTTTGAGCGGCATATTGCCGTTGTTGATACAGCCCATCTCGTTGATGCCGTAGATCAGTTCCACGAGATCGATGGCGTTGCCCGTCCATTGCAAGGGTGAGGCGGTATTTTCGTTTGTGTTGTCGGTGGATGTTTGGATGGGGATTAGTGGCGGCACTTGGGGAGCGGCAAGAAACTTCTGCATCTTCCTTACGAAAGAGAGAGCCTTGCTGACATAGTTGGCTATTTCCTTCTTTTCTTCGGGAAGGTTACGCACGGGATGATGCTGTAATTCGATTTCGATGTAAGCCAACGCGATGATGGTCCGGTTCGTGTCCGGGCTGCCGATACACAGTTCGATCACTTGGGTGGCGAAAGCCGTGTATGCTTTTTCCATATTGCAGTCCCCGGCTTCGTTTATCTGGCGGAAGAAATCGGTTTCCGCCAATAAAAAATAATTCATGTCCTGTCAATTTTGAAATTTTACACTCTGTTTTCGGTATGCGCACATGAATAATATTGGCAAAAATCGCGACCCAAAAGCAAAAAATCCGGCACGGTCTTTACAACGTACTGGATTTCAACGCAATAAAAATTGATATTTTTTGTCCTGTATGAATTATGGTCATCTTAAAATGTTCTATTTCAGAACATTGCTTTACTAAACGGATTATAAAAGTGTTCTTCTATGAAACATCCCGGCTATTTCATGGTTTCCTTACGTGTGTAGATGCTCCGGTACACTCCGTTGGAATAACTCTTTTGTGAGGAGAGTGTCCAGCGTGCTTCGGGCAGTGCCGATTTGAAGAAATGCCGTCCCGTTCCCGATATGAAAGGCACGGTATATAGGATAATCTCATCCACCACCCGCATACGCAGTAGCCCGTTAATATAGTCTGAATTGTCGGGAGTGGCTTCTGCGAGATAGCAGATGTTTGTATTGTCTTTCCGCCATTCGTCCAACATGGAGATGGAGTAGTCCGGTGTGACATGGTAAAGCGCGTTTTCCCCTATTTTGTCAATATCGCAGCGGTCAAGGCGTAAATCCTCATACGCTTTGCCATATAATTCTGAAGAATGACATCCGTCCATCGTGAGGACGGCAAGAATCTGAACTTTACCCATAGTCTTTTCCTTTCGTTGGGCAAGGTGCAAAAAAGTAGCGTGCAATCCACACTACTTCTAATGGAGGCTCTGGAATGCCCTAACAGGAATAGGTGAATGCACGCTATGCGTAGGCATAGCATAAGCAATCACGCAATAGTTCCTGTTAATGTCAATTTTCCAGATTTCCATTAGAAACACCTTGCGGTCTTATGTTATATATCGGCGGCGAAAGGCTCCCCAATCGCCGTTTACCTTCAAATGTTCATGCAAAGATAGCTAAATTCAGTGAATTACCGGCTATGATTGCCTGAATTTGTATTTCAACCCATACTCTTCCAGCTTGCTGTACAGCGTAGTACGTCCTATTCCGAGCAGTTCGGCGGCAACCTTTCGGTTTCCGTTCGCCTGTTTCAACGCACGCAAAATCCGCTCCTTGTCTTCCGCGTCGTTTCGCAGGGCGAAACTGACAGGTGAGGTTGGTTTCGTCACGGCAAGTTCCAGATGCTCTTTCGTGACAAATCCGGTCTGCGCCTGCAACACCGCACCCATGATTTTCTGCCGAAGTTCACGGACATTGCCCGGCCAAACATGGGTCAGCAATGTCTTACGGGCTTCCCCGTCAAATCCGATAACATCGCATTCCAGTTCTTTGTTTGCTGCCTCACGGAAGAACTCAGCCAACGGCATGATGTCCTCCTGACAGTCACGCAATGGCGGGACGGTTATCTCGAAGTCATGCAGACGATATAACAGGTCTTGCCGGAATCGCTTTTCATTCACAGCTGTCTCCAGATCTTCGTTGGTGGCGGCGATGATACGGACATTGAAACTTTTATCCGTCTTATCACCTATCGGGCGGTATCTCCGCTCCTGTATGGCTCGGAGTAACATCTGCTGGGTTTCCATTGCGAGATTGCCAACCTCATCCAAGAACAGCGTACCGCCTTCCACCTCGTGAAAATAACCTTTCTTGCTATTGTCCGCACCCGTAAACGCTCCTTTGACGTGTCCGAAGAATGCCGACGGCGCAAGCTCTTTGGAGAGAGAACCACAGTCCACCGCAACGAACGGTTTTCCTGCCCGTTTGCTTTTGTCGTGCAGCAGGTGGGCGATATGCTCCTTGCCCGTGCCGTTCTCCCCGAATATCAGCACGCTCATGTCGGTGGGGACTACCAGCCTTATCCGCTTCATGATGGCTTGGAACGCCGAGCCGTCACGCGAGAACAGGGGCATACGGCTCCGTCCGGTGTGCCGTTCTTTTAACATGGTACGGAGCAGAGGAACGAGTTTGTCCTCCACAAGCTGCTTGGGTATGTAGTCCAGTGAGCCGAGTTTCATGCTTTCAACCGCCGTATGCACTTCGGCATAGTCGGTCATGATGACAAAGGGATGCATCCTGCCCTCCTTGCGCATCCAGCGCAAAAGGTCGATACCGTTGCCGTCGGGCAGGCGCAGGTCGGAAACCACAATATCCCCGTCTGCGGCCTGTTGCAGATTTTTCTTCGCGGTCGAGAGGTGGAAAGCCTGCACGGTGTGGAATCCCTCGCGTGCCAGCAGGTTGCAGACAAACTCGCAATACACGATGTTGTCCTCCACCACGATGATTTTTGTCTTATCCATTTTCGTATTTTCTCCTTTCTTCTTTTGCCAGCCGGATGATTTCCGAACCCTTATCCAGCACAGCTTTTACAGCATTATGGATAGCCTCGTTATTTGATGTACCTTCGCAATGAAGCAGTTTATGAAGCTCCTTTAATGGTTGGTCGGCACGGAGTATCTCCCACGAACTGCGCAAGTGGTGTGTCAAGGCATCCAGTTCTTGCAGGTCTTTTCGCGTTGCCGAATCCCGTATAGCCTGCATTTCCTTCTCGGTTTCTGTTATCAGCTTCTCCAGCATGACGACTTCATTGCCGTAAGATAATAAAGCTGAAAAATCAATCTTTTCATTGGAAGTTGTTTTTATTGCGCACTTGTCGGAAACTTCCATAAGCTCCGATATGGAGAACGGCTTGAACAGGCATCCGGCAAAGCCTCGTTCCAAAAGTTCCTCCGCATCGCAACTGCCCGAAGCGGTTGCCACAACTACGGGGATTGTCTGTGAATTGCCCACGTTGGACGAGCGCAGAAGTTCCAATAGTTCAAAGCCGTTTATACCGGGCATATTTAGGTCTGTCAGCAGCAGATTGTATGTCTTTCGGCGTATCATTTCCATCAGTTCCGCCGCATCGGTGCAGGTATCGCAGTGTATTCCTTCTTGGGCATACATTTCTTTCAGCATCAGGAGCAATACCTCGTCATTATCAATGGCTACAACATTGAGATTTCTTTCCTTTCGACTGATATAAGTTCGCATCACTTGTTCCGGTACTTCATCGGCTTTCTGCATCGGTATCTCCACCGTGAAACGGCTTCCTTTCCCTTTTTCGCTATTCAAATGGATTTTACCGCTAAGCATCGTCACAATATTATGCACGATGGCAAGCCCCAGACCGAAGCCATCCTTCGCGGCAGCATTTGAAAGGCGTTCAAACGCATCAAATACACGTTTTTGTTCATCTTTGGTCATACCTGTACCCGTGTCCTCGACAATCAGTGTCAGCACTCCGTTTGTATAGTCGGTAGTCAACGATACACCGCCTTCTTCTGTGAATTTGATAGCGTTTGACAATAGGTTGTTTCCGATTTGGATTATCCGTTCTTTGTCGGTCAGTATAACGGCATCGCTTTTGTTACTCACAGTCAAAGAAAGCCCTTTGTTCATGGCTATGGGTATGAACTCTGTTTCAAGCGTGTGTGTGATTACTGAAATTCGGCAAGGGTGCATTTTAGGTTGCTCCTTGCCATTGTCCAAACGGAAGAAGTCAAGTAGGGTGTTGAGCATATCCCGCATACGCCCGGAGGATTGCTGTATGCTTTGAAGAAAATGTCCATTATTACCGCTATTACATTCTTTTTGTAATAGTTCGGTATAGCCTGTTATTGCCGTCAACGGTGTGCGCAGTTCATGGGTAATGGTATGCACCGCTTTCTTCCGGGAGGCTATCAAAGTATTGTTTTGTTCAACGCTCAGGTTCAGTTCTTTTATCAACCGTTCCCTCTCTTTCCTTGCCTGCACCTTCTTTTTTATATCCCGTTGTATGATGAGATAAAAGACAACCAGCATGACGATAGAGAATATAATCAAGCCGGTAATAATAACGGTTGACCGCTCGTAGGATGCTTTCAGACGCGCCTCCTTGTTTCGGAAGGCAATCCATGCCTGTTCGTCCAGACTTGTAATCAACATTCGCAGTTTCCGATTGAGATCCTTGTTACATAGACGCAAACTGTCTGTATAGGTTTCTATATCACGTTGCTGCCTGTTTATCTGTGAAATCAGTTTTTTGTCTAATGTGGTCTGCCGGGTCGTGACTGGCAGCTGCACGGTTTCCTTTCCGCCCAAAAGTCCGGCTATGCCTTTCTTCTTGCGGGTAACAGTCTTAGTTGTCGTGTGCGTAGTAACGATCGGTTTCTGATTTAACAGAAGGCTGTCGGTCTGCCTTTGTTCCCGTGAGGCTTCCATGATTTGAAACAGATGCGCTTCTTTGGCGGCTAACAATGTACGGAGCGAATCTATCTGAATGGGTAGTATGAATTCCTCGCATTGTACGCGTAAGGCTTGCAGCATGGAATCGGTCTGCACACGGCGTTTCCGGTAAGCCAAAGTATCCTCATTATCCCATACCAAGACGGATTCGCCGTATGTTACCAGTGCGGTCACATAACGATGGGCGGTGTTGATGTTATGCTGGGTCTGGAATATAGAGATTGATTCAACTTCTATCTTCTGTACCCGGTTACGCTCATGGAGAATAATGGCGACCATGCTGCCAATAATCACCATCAAAAGGAAATATCCTATGAATATTTTATGTTGTAAAAGTATCTTCATAGATTTTGCCTTTTTATAAATACAAAAATCCGTTATTTATCAGACTCCAGTTATGTTTGTTTCCGATGCTGTTCCGTCATTTCCGGCTCATGTTTTTTGAGGTAGTTACGGAAGGTATCGGGATGCTGACCGGTTTCAAGTAGACGACTCTCATCATATTCATTTATAAATGGCATACGCCCGCATATAACAGCAGGCGTATGTTTCATTTTAATTTATGTTTGATAATATTCATTGCGTAACTGACGGTGCTATCGTACCATCTGAAACATAGGTCGCATCCCAAGAACCTTCCAATTGAATATTATTGAGATTTAATCCCGGTAAACGAATGTTCAGCGGTTTTATCACGACATTGTTCAGAGCCTCAAGCAGTGGTTGCAACAGTTGGTTGGTCAAGCCACCCACAATGCCGGAAAGAATATTATCGCCCAATAATTGCTTGACTACTTCTTCCAGATTAACTATATCATTTAGTTTGATATTCAGCTCCAGCGGTTCGCCGGTTGATTCTTCGCTGAAGTCACTCAACGTCAGATTCAGAAGTTCAAATGTAGTGCTATACTGCAAATTGGATTGCATCTGATAACTCAAAGGTTTGTGAATATCCACAAGCAAACCATTAAGAGCCTGCTCATCCAGTTTCTCCAACAGCGAGGCAAGTAATAATTTATACTCTTCGCTATCACGATTTACGTCTATTCTCGTAAGTTTCCCTTCTCCGCAAAGGCTAAGCACATTCAATTTACCAAGATTATTAATTTTGGTTACAGGAATGTTTTTCCATGTTATTTCAGGATAATAAGAACGGCATGTGCGGTTAAAGTCTATGCTTTTAGGTAAGGACGAATAAGTCACGTCAACAGCATTTACAGTAGTCCACGGGTTGAGAATATAGTTCAAGCCAAGCAAATTGTTACCTGCACCTCCTTCACCCTTCAACGCGGCTTCAAGACGTTTGGTAACCTCTTTAAGCAACTGCTCATTTAATGCTTCTACCACATCTCCCAATATCATATTTACCAAACGGTCAACGATTGTTGTGAGGCTTCCAGCAATCACATCAAGCCCGGTTGCCTTGCTCAAGGCATCCAGTATAGAAGATCTTAGCAAACCTTTTACAATATCAGTCGTGAGATTATTTTCGCGGATTTGCTTGACAAGATTGTCTACCAACATGGATACAGCCTTGTTGTCATCAATCATGTCACGACCGTAAACATTTCCGGCAACCACACGTTGCATCAATACGTTGGGGGATGGATTAGCCGGGCTGAAATCAACGGTACATAGATAGAACATATTGTATTGGTTGAAACCTTTTGGTCCCATTTCAGGCATATTGATACGTGCAGACGCGAAGTCCCCATTGTATCCGGTCAGAATTTCATTGTCCCTTTGATCTATGAAAAGATTTTTGTCGGCATTACCAACAAATACAGCCTTGTAATCCCCATTAGGAAGTTCAAAATTTATTTCCTGCGTTAGAGGCCACTCGTATGTCTGGGGTGTGATATTTCCTACAGTTCCTTCATACTTCAATACAGTTTTTTCTGTATGATATTTGTACATTCCGTCTGCCTGTTTTTGGTAGATCAGGCACACTAAAGATTGTATCTGCTCGGAATTTCCGTTAACCGCAGCACGGGTGTTTGCGACTAAACCTGCCGGTTGAGGAAAGAATGTCGCATGGAAATACCCCTCCGGGACGTTTCCTTCCACATTACCGCTTGTAGGTTTATCCAACAATGAATCCGTATCATTGTCGCATGATGTAAACGCAATGGCTGCGCACAATAATAATCCTATATATGATGTTTTCATAAACTGTCCTCCTGTTGCTTAAAAATTATCAATCCATCCGTCCCATTCTTCATCTTCAATATTGATGTTACCGCTGAAGCTGACATCAAAGTTTCCGCTTCCGTTTCCGAGTGTCAGCCAAGTTATCTGGTTAGGATATATTGGTATCGTGGGGTGGTCGGACTTTATCGGATATTTTGTTGTCCCGGTTGAGGTAGTAATCTCAAGATAATTGTTTGTCCCGGCGGCATCGGCGATATTCTCTTGTGGTAGAAGATTTATCTTAACTCTAACCTCTGAAGCTCCAAGTCCATCGGTTATCGTCTTTGACAATGCTATGGGTTCACCGTCTGTAATCACTTGTCCACCTGTGCCATCGTGAATATACATGGTCGTATGCCCTTTCACTTGGAGCTTTACCGACTGCATATCAGGTATGTTCTTTATCCTAACTTCCAAAGCTCCGTTCTGCCTTGTAAGTACGGTGGATTGCGTTCCGGTATTTGCAGATGCGACAAAACTTAGAATGCTTCTAAAAATATGTTTGTCTGTTTCATCATCATTGCCATTTATATATCCAGCAGTAGCTTCTTTGTATGATGGAACTATATCCGCACTATATAAGTCCGGAAGCTTCGGGGTTTGACCTTTTGGAACTGCGAGAAAAACAGCTTTGTAGCTTGTTTTCGTATTGAGATCTTCAACCGTAAGGTGATTATCTGTCAATTCCAATTCGCGCACCTGCGAATAGCCGACTGTGCCGTCGCCATTGTCATGACCTTCATATAGATATATTTTTGCGTCATAATTGGCAAGATTGAGACTTTGGGCGGCACGAGACAGGGTGTTGAGTCCGATGTGAAAAGTGGTTGATGTTTTCTCGGATTCCGGTAACAGATCGGACTCCGAAGAACATGACGACAAAGCTCCTGCCAATGCTATCGCCATGCTTGATAATAAAGAGAATCTGCTCATATAATCTTGTTTTTATTTTCTGGTTGTAATTGGTTATTTTTTATCTCCGCCAAGTGTTCCTCCGTCATGTTCACCCCATTCCTTGTCAATGCCCAAACCGGGAGGTACATTACCATTATCCATTGCGCCTCCATAATATTCATCCCACACGGTATCTATTTCGATGTATATATCGCTTGTCTGTCCGCTCAGGTCTATCGGTTTATTATGTTTTCCCATTCGGTAAAAATGGTTGGCACGTATGGGATAGTGCATCGCTTGGCTATCATCTTCGTTTTCCGGAGTGTCAATAATGCCTGTACCACTGCGTGTTGATGTTTTATTATCAGGCTGATAAAATATCCTGCGCCGCGCAAGTTCATTTCCATTAGAATCGGTCATTACCAATTCCAGTGTGCTTTGTCCTATTCCCATGCTCGCTGCAATAGGTAGCAAATAGGCCGAAAGAGAGAAAACTCCGTTATCCTCCGGTTTGACTTCATAACTTGCGATGACACGCTCCGCATCATTATCGCTGCCGGATGTGATGTAGTCCGTATATTCCTTGTCTGGAACCATATCCGGGGAATCATATCCAATTGGCATTTGTGGTAAAAACCATATTTCCCTGTTTTGGGGTGTGTAAAGTCTGAGTTTTACATGAGCGACTTCAGTCCCTTCTATTTCAGCAGGCAGTTTCTTGAAATAGCCCATTACTCCCGCCACACGACGGTATAGGATTATCGGGTGGGACAATGCTGTCCCATCTTTCAGCTGTTGCTTGGTAAATGTTTCGCTTCCGGCAAACAATTCCGATTGGGCAATCAAGTTTATGGATATACCATCTTGTAACTTGAAATGCTCTTCTGACAATTTCTTGTCTATGGTTGCAACGCTTCCGGGATTCCCATAGGCTGCCACCGAATTTGCATTCTGGAACGTAGGGCTGTCTGATGTTCCTGTAAACGTGTCGTCAAAACCCACTGCAAGAAACATATATTGTGTACCATCCTCGTAATCCTGATACTTAGTCCGATATCCCTGTTGGCGAGTATCTAGTCCGGTCATTGCCCCGTCAAGGTGTTTCCAACTTATATCTTCACTTGCCACACAGGTATAGTCCTCGTTTTCCTGCTTATAGATATACAATTGGACACGTGTTGCGTGTTGTTTGCCATATATATCTTCTCCGGGATCAACAACAGCGGTGCGCGTTGACGCAAGTGAATTGTTTTTTACAGTAATGGCAATGGAATATCTACTGTCAGAGGGTTCTTCCAAAGGAGGTGTGTCATTCTCCGAACATCCATATACCAGCATTGCCGCCAGACCGTAAATCAGATGTCTTATTTTTATAATATTTTTCATATTTATCTCCTTGATTTTTTCGTTACCTTATGTTTCTGCATAAGCATATTCTCGTTCAATGTGATTTCAAGTGATGTGGTTTCATCCTTGGTTACAACAAAGAACGCTTCCATCGGAGCAACCAGTAGATTGGAGTTGTCCTTGCTTGAAACTGTCTGACTTTCAATAGTCGCATCTTTATTGTATGAATTGCCGCTACACACTCGTATTTCTTCAATTTCAGAGTTTGCCTCCATCAGTTTTGCCACATTGATATGTGTCATAAACGGATTGCCCATAAGGAATGTCTTGCCTTTTTCTCGGTTATTGAGTGTAATTTTCCGAGGAATACTCATAGCAAAACGCCCGATATCCGCAACCGTTCTATCTATTGACTCTGATTTCCCGGTGGAAGTGCCATTGGAACGGAAATAGGAATACCGAGTATGTTCCTTAGGAAAACGGAATGTATAATTATTCCTATCATTGGACGAACCCGCTTTGAACAAAAAACCTTGTCCTACGGCATACTTCGTGTTTACAGCGTTGAAATCCGTGGACCAACGTGCTGTTCCGACATCGGTTCCGTTTAACTCCTCATCTTTTTCTATTGCCACGCCATTCCAGAAATGTTGATATACGATTGGTTGGTTACGGATTTCTTTATAGTTGTCGGCAGACAAAACTGTAAAATACTTGTCTTTTCCCCAATTTGCATTTGGAGATATGAACATGTCACCGGTGTACATTTCCTGCAACGGGGCGGAAAGTAGATAATAGTGTCCGCCTTGCAGTGTTTTATCCACAAACACTTTGCCTCCCATTGTGAGATGATGTGTACCGACTACTTCTGCACCACTTTCAAAATGGATGTTCCTGCAATAGTTCTTTTCATTACTTGCAAGTTCCGGATATTGTTTGGCATTTGCCGGAATAATGACATTGGTACACGACCACGGACTGCCGTCTGTCCAATTCTCCCATTCGTTCCAACCTGTTGATGCTGCATTGGTTTTCCAAGTCGTCACCTGTGGGTGAATGATAGCGTTGACATCATAAGCCAATAGTTGACTGCTGTCTGCCGAATAAATATAGAGCGTATAACGACCGACCGGTAACGCTCGTGCAGGAATAACAATCTGTCCACCGGAAATGGTGGCATTGATGGTTATATCTTTTTTGTTTTCATCATTATAACACCAAATACTTAATTCGGAATCTGCCGGAGTTCCACTGACCGGAATATTCAAGACATTGCCGTAGCATGTATGAAATGTTGCGTCCTCTATTTCCAGTTTGTCACCATCATCATCGGTATCAGCGCAGTCGGGAATGCCGTCGCCATCGGAATCAGGGCGGATAAATACTCCGCATATTTTTGAGGTATTCAGCAGTTGTAATCCGCCGACAGTGAACTCAATGCGGTCAAACTCCTGTTCGGGAGTTACTTCAATATATGTATATCCGCCATGTGAAATTAGGCTGGCTCCCAAAATGTCAAAATCAGCAGTGCTTGCAACTTTGGTATCTCCATTATAAACTTTCAATTCTCCAACTTTGGACAAGTTTACTGAAAGCAAATCTCCCATATTGCCAAACACCAGCCCGATAGACTGGTTGGCTTTTTGCTTCCGGAATTTTAACGCTATTGTGGATCCGCCTAAAGAAACTCCGTCGTTGAGCAAAGCTCCCGTTTCCATACTGCCATCAAGTAGATAATCCAAGTTTTTGAATGTATTTCCGACAGACAGGAGTCCTGCGCCAATCAGTGTCTTGTTATAATCTATTTGCAAGTCATCTTTCAAATTTGTCATTAGCTCCATGCAACCACCCATGCCGGAGGATTCATCACATGACGGATCTTCATAGAAAATGCTGTAAATCCTCATGGATGTGAGAACATCAGCTACACCTTTGCGCCATAGTTCAATCCGGTCAAACGATTGGTCTGTTTCAACGCTAAGACGCACTTTGTCATTGGCAGAGCCTATCAAGCTCAGATGTACGCTTGAATTTCCTGTTGTCACATCATTGTTGATAAGGTTATCGCCGTCATAAAGTTTTATTTTGAAGAAACTCAGCGCACTCAAATCGAGCAGCATTGTATTTGCCTGTACCACAAACCCGGTACGAATTTTTCCTGCCGCAGATACCGGTGTGTTCATTTTGAATGCAGCCACAGGACTCCATTCCAGAACCGATGCCAGTTGATTGGATGTCGCATAATTGTCCGGGTTCTGATCTACAACATTGTTCATGTTGTTGCTGCCATTAAACAGACAAAGCAGACAGCCCTTCCATCCGAGTGCTTCCACTGCGTATGCGCCATGTGAAGCGGCAGTAATAGCTTTGTTGCATCCGGCATTTTCACCAACAGATTTGTGCATGATTGTAGCCGTATGGCTAAGTTGCCGACCATCAGGAGCGGTATAAAATGCTTGTACTCGGTAAGCACCATCATGGCTCATGCCAGTGAGAATGTTCCCATTCTGCACGGAAGGATTTGAACCGTATGGTTCCGACAATATAGTATAGGTCACATTTCCTTCTGTTGTTTCCGGCAACCGATATGAATAGTTGTATGTAACATCATCGCCAAATGTGAAATAATTGGAGGGATCAAGTCTAACACCTTCCCGAACATAGGCATAATAAACATTCATACCACCTAAATTCAGCAAACCGGCAGGATGTGTGAACTCTATTTGCGAACACTCCTGCGTTGTAACCATGTTGGTGAGTGTCTGTCCGGAAAAACCTATCAAGCTCAGGCTTAATAAAGATGTTGCAGGTGTAGATTCTTCAACCTCTTTATTGTTGGCATCATAAGAGGTCAATGTGGGGGCGGCTTGGCCGAATAAGTCAAGACCGAGAACTTTGTTGGTGCTATAATAAAATCCCACCTCTGTTCCGGCGGAAATCGAACGCTTCAAATTTATTCGGGCATAGGATCTAATGAATAATTCTGACGTGAACGGTGCGGAATTGGTCAAATCGTTGTCGATGAGCTTGTCTGCCGATGTGATATTGTGTTTACTAATAGTCGGTGTTCCCCCTGTCCAATAACTGTTGAACTGCGTCTCGGATGTAGCGCGGATTTCTGGGTTCTCGCCCACAAAGGCATATTTCACAGCCAAAGCTATATTGGATGCAACGGTAGCATCAACTCCGGTGAAACTCATGCGCACCTCATTGAATGGTTTGCTTGCATTGAAGGAAAGTACACGGTCTGCTACGGAATTACCTACATTGAACGACAGCAGATCAAGTTTGAGTGTCGTTGTTTCATCGGCAGTATATACGGATTCTTGCTTTTGCCCGTTAAAATAGGTTTCTAATGTCAGTCCTTTAAGAAGGCTGAGATCAAGCAATTTAGCACCGCCTGCTTCAGTATCCTTATACACAAATCCTACTTTCTGACCGGAAGCATATACATGATAAAGGTCCTTGACCGACACAATGGGCGTGTATGCAACGCCCGCGCTGATAGCCGCAGGAATATTGCAAGCATTGGTTATATCGGTATCCACAATGTTATCCAACGCCCCGTTGCTAACGCCGATTACATTGACGGTAGAGGAATTGATTTCGTTGATTACACGTCCCGGTCCAACAATAGGCACGCGGCAGTTATCACTCTTCCATGTCCCATCGGCTTGCTGTATTAGACCACCGGGAACAGTCACCTCAATTGCAGCGCGGCTATTCAGTCGTTCTGGTTGTGGTCCGTAGTCAAGTTCGTTATCAGTACACGAACTGAGAATGACGGCAGCAAGCATCACCGTTGTTAATACTCTGTTCATATATGTATATTGTTTTCAAATTATAATCTTCTTTGGTGGAGCCTTTTGCAATGACATTAGGGAAAGGTTATTCACGTTTCCACGAGGAGCCATAGTCAGACTCAGTAACGACCGTTATATGCGGTCTAAGTAAGCCGCACAAGGGCGACTTCAAGTCAGGGCATTCAATTGATTTTGCCCAATCTTGGTTAATTATGTTATTTTTATCTATGTATAATTCTCTCTGTTTTCTACTCACAACTTTTCTGCGTGAGCTTTGCAGACCATTCGGGCTGCTTCTTGCAACGATGATACAATAATCATCGGTCATATTGGTTATGAACAGCACCCCGAAGCGGTGTCTGCCGCCTCCGGGTGCTGTTAGGATTTAATCGGGTGAATATACCTGATTCATTGATTAGTTTTCTTCAATACCCATGTTGTGGATAACACCCCAAGCGTTGTTCAGGATAATTGTGATTTCATTGTTAACGCTCAAGTCAATGGGTTCGTCCGGATCGGGATTTTCGGGGTCAGGTCCATCGGTTGTATCTGCCTTAAGTTTCTTACCAAACGAATAGAAATAGTTGCGGTTCACGTTGAAGATTTTAGTATCATCTTCACCTGTCTGAGTCTGATCAAGAACACCGGTCCAAGTTTTCAGGTCTTTGCCGTTTTCATCACACAGGGCGATAGTAAATGTAGCCTTGCCTTCCACCTTTGCAAATGGAACGAGGAAGCAACCACCAAGGAGTGAATTAGCCTCAGTTTTAAGGTTAGTTTCATCCTTGCCTGCCCAGTTGTAGATACCTTCAACAACTGTTACACCTTCAGTAGGAATTGCAAGATTCAGAACTGTAACTCTTTCAGTACCGGCAGTACCACACTGGTTCTGCAACGAAAGTGAGGGAATGTTGTAGGCAGTATTGCTTGAAGAAGCATATACACGAACAGATTTAACCGTTGTTTCACCTACTTTTTCCGGGATATTCTTGAAATAACCAAGAACACCGGCAACTTCACGGCGCATTTCTACCTGAACAGGAGTTGTGCTGATTTTGCCTTTGTCATTAGTGGAGAATACTTTATCTCCGGCAAAGATTTCCTCAACATCTTCTCCAGCGTTAGGAGTTGCAACAGCAAGTGCGGCAGTCCAATCAAGAGTTGTTTTCAACTCTTTTTTGTAACCATAGGCAACCAGTTTGTACTCTGCTGACTTGTCAAGGTTCTTCAACTTGACAGTCTTGGTTGTCTTGTTGTCGGTTGTACCGGGAGAAACGGCACTTTGGGTTTCCCAATTGCTGATTGCCCAACCCCCGTTGGCAAGGTCTGTGGTAACATCGGTTGCAGCAACCCAGTTGTTACCATTTTTCTTGAAGAGCTTGAGCTCAACATCCGTTACTTCACTGTACGCCTCAGAACTGTATACCGGACGTGCGGCACGGGTTTCGGCGCCGCTACCACCGGCATTGAGAGCCAATGTGATTTCACCTGAGACGTTTACGTCGTTTGCACCACCTCCATTGATGACATCTTCATCATTGGAACATGCGGAGAACAGCATTATGCCTGCTGCTGCCGCGAACAGAAGATTTTTCTTCATGTGATAAATGATTTTGTTAAAAAAATTAGTTAATTATAAAGTTCTCTTTTATTCTTCTTCAATATCCATCTGACTGATAATCGTCCATGAATTGTTCAGCAAAGCATAGATGATAAAATCTTGCTTTTCGCAATCCCACACATAACGCAGGACAGTCAATTCGTTCCTTTTCATGGTTATTTTCACATCTTTGGGAGTAAGCAACGGACTCGAAGGGTCTGACGCATTGATAAAATCAAGATGCAGCTTCGTTCCATTCTCTTTCAAAGAGGGTGAAAGCACCGTTTTAGTTATTATGTTCTGCTCCGGTTCCCATAGATGAGTTGCCAAGACATCTGTAATACCTGTATATTTGAAGGCGTTATTCACATTGTCATAAATGCCATTTATTTCTTTCCGTGAACCGTTGATTCCTTCGAGCAAACATTCCCATTTTTTTTCAATAATGAGCTTGCCTTTTGTCCGCTCCATTTCCACTGTTTGGTTGTTATGCCATGCATCATAGAGTATGGTGTCGTTGGTCATATAGATGTCTTCTCCCTCCATACTATTGGGATTAAGGTCAAGCGAGAGACCATCTTCACTTATCGCATCAAGGTTGCTCATGCCACCCCATACTGTCAGGACATACCTGCCATGAGGAATGCAGGGACAAAGATCTACCGGAAGAATTTGCTTGTCGCCCTTGACCTCAAACACACCCGACTCTTCAACAACGTCGCCCGTATTCAAATCACGCAATACATAGTAGAGAGTCGGCACATATTCACGGAAGGCAAGATTATCGCCTTTACGCTGCTCTGCTTCGACATTATCGACATTGAAATAGTTTTTGTCTTTTACTGCAATGTTGATTTGAAGCGGTGGGCAATCTTCAATCTCGTCACGGATGCAAGACGTGAATGTCATGGCAGGTAGCAATAGAATGTACGCTATATTTCTGATTGTTCCTTTCATGCTCAATCCTCCTTACCATTAGTTATGATGTTGATAAACCGTTGCTCGTTGTGGTAAGGCAGGAAATCCACCTCTGTTTTGGCTCGGTTGTGTAATTTGCTATCTATAACAGCATCTACGATATGTTTGTAGAATTTTGCCGTGTCGCCAAATCTTGCGGAAATCATTGAACGGACATATTCCGCAACAGGAGATGTAGCTTGTACGCCTTCCATAATTTGTTTCGCCTCTTCATTCTTGTTAACACTCAACGCTGCAATCGCACTGTTTACGTCAGCATACGGTCGCAGAAGTGTGTAGGCTTCTGAGAGTTTGCGTTGTTTCGCATTCAGTAGTCCGAGGTTATATCTGGCTTCCGGTAATTCAACATTCTGTAATAGTTCGATGGCACGTTCATAGTTTTCAGCAAACACATAACTTGCAGCAAGTGTGTTCAGCATTTCCGGTGTATATTCTTTCCGGGCTTCAAGGACTTGACGCGCATCATCTGTACGATTCTCATTGAGATATAATATGGCAAGATTGTTGGCAGCCACATCGGATTCAGGGAAGTATTTGAGAATTGTCTCATAGACCTGAATGCGAGACCTGTCATCAGCAGCAAGCGTTGATACACGCAGCATCTCTTCTTCGTTGAACGCATCGGGACGCTTCTTGTACATTTCAAGCAATTCCGCATCGTCAGTGAAACTCTTGATTGTCCAAGAGTAATCATAGAGAACTTTGCGGTCTTTTGCCAGATAATTGTTTTTAATGCGCGTCCAGCAAGCAAGGCGACGTATATATTTCTCTGCCGCATCATCAGTGGGACCGGGATATTTGAGCATCAACTCACGCACCTTGACACTGTCTGGATCGTTTGCCGCAATCATCGCTTGCACCACAGGCTCCCAGCCTTCGGGTGCTGCACCTGTCTTGATAATACGCTGGATTTCCTTTGACAGCCCCAACTGCGATATAAGCCAGTTTTTTGCTGAAGTTGCACGATTGTTGGCAAGCATTATATTATGCTGATAGCTTGCCTCAGCAGATGCCGATCCAAAAATATTAAGACTTGTAAGGGTAGCAAGCGAATCCTGCAATATCGGGCGGAGGGTTTCCAGCATACCGGTCAATTCGCTGCGATTATTGGCCAAGTCCATGACAATACTCCACTTGTCAACTATAAACTGCAAACGTGCTTCACCTTTGCCCTGATGTACTTTCGGACGTATCTTGAACTCCGGCTCAATCCATGACAGGTTATATTCCTTACGGACGTCTATCAATGAAACAGGGACACTGACGTTTGCAATGTCAATTGTATCAATGCCAGTGCATTGACCGCAACCGTCATTGGATACCACACCGACAATCCGGGCATTATCCACTCCATCGGGAATCTCTATGCTCTCATTGAACGGTATGGCTATCGTTTCTGAAAGTTTTTCTATTTTAACCGCTTGTCGGGCATACGGATCTTCGTATCCGTGAAGTACCTCTTTACGATGCTTTTTCTTACTATAGATGGGAGCGTCAAGCACAAGCGGTTCATATTCGTCAAGCACACTGTCCTCCACAATCAATTGAGGAGAAATGACCAAACGACTTCTTTTTGAAAAATATTTGCCGGGTACATTGAATGTAACCTGCATTTGAGCCATATTTGCGCTATCCGGTGTGAGTGTGCTTAATGCAGGATCCACTGTCACCGATTTTACATTCTTTTGTGTGACACATCCTGCAAATATGCCGACCGAAGTAGCCAACAATACCGGATAAATGATATTTCTTTTCATACGAATCTGCATTTAGAATATATAGACTAATGAAATGGCGGCTTTGGTCGGTCCGACATAATTCTTATGTTTCCTTTCGTAGCATTTGATACATGGTATGCGGTCGCTTTCTTTGTACCAAAGCCTCTCATAACCCAATCCGATTTCAGCTTCAAGATTCCAGTGCGGTGAGAGAATCCAGTTATATCCATAGGTGATGCCACCTCCTGCCATGTAACCGTCGTAGCGTTTGTCGCGGAATCCACCGAAGAACTGCGCCCCGTGTCCGTGCAGGCCGAAGAAATGACCTTCAAACTTTTCACACACCCAATACTTCACTTCCGGCTCGACAAGCCAAAAGCGCATTTTTTTATCATTTTTATATGTCCACGGGTTGTACGAACCACTAAGTTGAAGCGTCACGCGGTTACTTGTCGCAACTTCAACTCCACCATTTACAGTTCCACCGGCAAGCCAGTAAAGCCCATTGGTTTTTATGGCGACATCTTGTGCAGCTATCTTAGTTATTCCTGACAGGAATATTATCAATACAATCGCAATTCGACTTAATCTCATACGTCTTATAATTCTGTTACCTTTTTATATTATAATTCGTCCTCAATCATTTGATTTTCAGTTCAAACCATGTACATCTCCTATAAGCAGATGTATCCTTAAAATAATTTGTTGATTTCAAGCGCAATTGCACAATTAATGACCACTTAAGGAATGGATATTGTGTACTATTTTAATCACAGTTAGGGTGTTATCTTGATTTTTTTCAGCGAAAAATCTTTGTTATTTGAGGGTATTTTGCTAATTTTGCGCCCGAAAAAAACATCTGCTTATAGGAGATTGACATGTGAGGAATGTTACTATTTGCCTTTCCGGACAAACTCCAGTATCATTCTATTGGCGTCATCTATTTTATTGGCGTTCAATGACGAAAGGTATATTCTTGTTGTTTTTTCGGAATCGTGTCCTAATCCTTCACTTATGACTGAAATGGGGATATTGTTGTTATAAGCAATATTTGCCCATGAATGGCGTGCAACATACAAGGTCAATGGTAATTCAAGCCCTAAAAGTTGCCCTATTTCTTGAAGATTCCGATTGACATTATGTATTTTTGAAAGGTACTGTTTTCGTTCGTTTGTACCGATTCCTGTAATTATCGGTAGTAAATAGGGGGAGTTGTCTGTGTCATACTTGTCAACGATATGTTGCATACAATTTTCCCAATGAATGAAAAGTTGTTGTCCGCTTTTTTGTCGTTTGTATGACAATATTCCATTCTTGAGATCTTTCTTTTTAAGAAAGGCCATGTCCACAAACGACATACCTCGTGTATAGAAGGAGAATAAAAACATATCGCGTGCAAAATCATAACGCCGAATATCAGAAAAATCCAGCATTATGATTCGGTGTATGCTATTGACATCAATAGCCCTTTTGATAGTCTTATCCATCCCTGTGAACACATTCTTGAAAGGATTGGTATTCATAACAAGCCCTTTATCAACAGCGCGGTTATAAATGGCTCGTAAAATGCCCATATAGAATGAAGATGTGTTTTTTTTCAATCCAAGCGTCTTTATAATATACGTTTCATAGGCTTCTACTATTTCGGAGTCTAATTCTCCGATAAATAAATCTCGCCCGTTTCTAAAACGCATGAAGCTGTTTAGCGTATTATTATACGTTTCAGCTGTCCGTGTTTTTCCTATTGTATTCAATGATGCGATTACATTTTTTGTAAATGTGAAGAGAGTGTCATATTGTCTTTCGGGTGACATATATGCTTTGATGATGTCTTCGGCTGTATATGTCTGAAGAGTTTGTTCCAATACCTTTATTATATAGCGTATCCTTTTCTCTTTCTCTGCAAGTTCTATTTTCAAATCCTTGATGTATTCCTCTCTGCTTGGTGTCACTATATGAATGTCACCGGAGTTCCATTCTGCCTCAAACAATTTGCAACCGGTTTTTATCTGCTTGATTACACGGGCTTGTGTTACCTGATACACCAATACACCTTCTTTTCCGGGTATAGATGAGGGGCGAAATTTTAATTTAATTGTTGCCATATTTCCAGCTTTTAGATTATTGATAAAATTGAAGGGGAATCCAATTTGGACACCCCTCCAAAATATATCATAATTGTAACCTGGATTTTGGAAATACTTGATTTGTTCTTAACTCTGAGATGTTTTTTTCAACATCATCGTTCTTTTTTTCAGTGACTTCGGGCTTCGTCGGTGCAAGTTCCAGTTGTATCTTCCGGTCGAGGGCGGCAAGTTCGGATTTCAGTTGTCTCAGCTCGTCCTCCTTCTTCCAGACCTTGCCCGCTATCGCCTGCAGCTGTGGTATCTCCTTTTTCAGCACCTCGTTCTTCGCCTTGTACTGGTCAATGGCGGAGGGTATCTTCTCCAAGGCGTTGAGGAAGTTGCGTGCCGCCACCACGGGGTCAGCCATCGCCAGATGCCCGTTGTTGTAGGTGTACTTGTAGTTGCCCTCCACCACGAAGCGGTTGTCGGTGAACTCCAGTCCGTCCCTCATCATCCGTTCGCTGATGACCTTGACGGGGAAACCGTAGATTTCACCGACAGGCTTGTAAAGCCCGCCTGTGGCGGCATTCTTGGCTATCTCCTGCAAATGCTTACCTATTACCTTTTCATCGGCAGAATCTACCCCGTCCACTTTCAGCATATTCAAACGGTTTCCGTCCTTGTCCGTCTTCGCGGCAGCGGCAAACCTGTCCCAGTCCTTCGTCATGGCTTCGACAATCGCCGTGTTGTTGCGCAGTTCGCCCGTTTTGGACTCTAACTTGAACTCCGAATCGCGCTTACCCTTGTTGAACGACTTGCGTTCCCCTTCGAGCGAGGCGATACGCTTGTCCAACTTCGCTTTGTCAAGCAGGTCGGTATTGCCGGAAAGCAATGCCATATACTCCGAAAAGTTCATGCCCGATTTCTCGTCCATAGCCCCCTCGTCGATGGTACGCGCGCCCATAGCCCCGCTTTTGAGCTGCGAGATGAACGTCTGCTTGCAGTGCAGCAGGTTGAACTTGTAGCTGTCCAGCGACTTTTCCACCGCATAGATGATTACATCCACATTGTTCCCGGCGAAGTGCTTGGCTATCTCGTTTCCGGCTCTAACTCCGCGTCCGTCACGCTGTTGCAGGTCGGACGGTCGCCACGGCGTATCGAGGTGATGGATTGCAACACACCTTTTCTGCGCGTTCACGCCCGTTCCGAGCATACTTGTGGAGCCGAATAGCACGCGCACCGTCCCGGCGTTCATGGCGTCTATCACTGCCTTGCGAGCCTTGTCAGTCTTGCATTCCTGAATGAAGCGCACTTCGCTTGCCTGTATGCCGTAGTCCTCCGTCAGCTTCCGCTTTATCTCGCTGTACACGTTCCACCCGTCGCCCGGCTGGTATGTACCCAAATCCGAGAAGACGAACTGCGTTCCCTTGTGCGCGTCGTATTTATGGTAATACTCCGCTATCATCTTGGCGCAGTGGCTCGCCTTGTTGTCGGGGTGGTCTTCGTAATTAGGGTCTATCATGCGCATATCCAAAGCCATCTTCCGTGCGTAGTCGGTGGCAATAAGCATCTTTGCCTTCTCCTCTGTTTCCGACAAAGGTAGCCTACCCAGCAACGTGGCGTCGCCCGTCTTGGCAAATTCCATCAGTTGTTTGATGAAATACTCTTGGTCGGGTGTGGGCGGTATGTGGTGCAATATCTCATTCTTGTGCGGACGGTCCACACCCACGTCCTCTGCCGTGCGGTAGTTGGTGATTTCGTTGTAGAAGGCGGCAAGCTCCGGCACTTTGATGAAGTAGCGAAAACGCTCCTTCTGCACCACATTGTTTGTCACGTTGAACTCGAAGTCGGTCGTCTTCTTTACGAATATAGCCGCCCATGCGTCGAAGCAGCGGATGTCCTGCCGTTCCAGTTCCTTCGGGCGCAGATACTTGAAGAGCAGGTACAATTCCGTCAGGCTGTTGGAAATGGTTGTGCCGGACAGGAACGTAGCCCCCAAGTCCTTGCCCGTGCGCTCCTGTATGGTGCGTATGGCAAAGAGCATATTCAGGGCTTTCTGGCTTCCTTCCGAGTTTCCCAGCCCCGCCACACGGTCATGCCGTGTGTTGAATGTCAGGTTCTTGAATTGGTGACTTTCGTCTATGAAAATGTGGTCGATGCCCATCTGCTTGAAGTCCACCACATCGTCCGTGCGTGATTTGATGGCGTGTTCCACCTTCTCTAACTTCGCCACAAGGTTGTGTTTGCGTTTCTCCAGCCCTTTCAGCATCGCCCGCGACACGTTCTTGCCCTGCTGCCGCAGGACTTCGAGGTTTTCCTCCACAGTGTCAAGCTCCGCTTGCAGGATGCGCTGTTGCAACTCCGGTGACTGCGGTATTTTCCCGAACTGGTCGTGCGACATGATAACGCAATCGTAATCGTTATTTTTGATGTTGTTGAAGAAACGCACACGGTTGGCGGTCGAAAAGTCCTTTTCCGAAGCGTAGAGGATGCGGGCATTCGGATAGGCAGCCTGATAAGTGGCGGCAATCTCCGCGACATTGGCTTTCAGACCGATAATCATCGGCTTATGCGCCAAGTTCAGACGCTTCATTTCATGCGCTGCAATGCACATTATCAGCGTCTTACCTGTCCCAACTTCGTGGTCGCAGATCCCGCCTCCGTTCTGTTTTATCATCCAGACGCAATCCTTCTGCGACGGATAAAC
>ERZ791695.313-NODE-313-length-36419-cov-3.80241_pt1 | contig 36419 bp, 30 predicted proteins | sample MGYA00509956_ERZ791695 | MGnify/ENA primary metagenome ERZ791695 (study PRJEB30046, sample SAMN00715234) | human gut metagenome | study: EMG produced TPA metagenomics assembly of the A metagenome-wide association study of gut microbiota in type 2...
TTCGTGAGGGCATTCTTCTGGCGGTTCCTTCGATACCGCTGGGGCTGCTGTTTGGTTTCCTGATTGCAAAAGTCAGCTTCAACTGGCTGGTGGAGCAGGGAAATCTGGTATCGTTGGTATCGTCCGGAATCAAGGACCATCAGGTGCCTCTGTTTTCACTGACAATTATGCTCATCTGCATTTTTGTATCGTTTCTTACGGTCGTTTTGGCTCTGCGCAAACCCATGAAAATTGTTTCCCGGATTTCACCCATCGAAGCGACACGGTATCTTGGCGGCTCCAAAACGCAAAAACAGGGCAGACGAAAAGGCAGAAAAGATGTCACCGTTTTCTCCATGGCAATGGCAAATGTGACAGGAAATCCGAAAAGAACCATTGCTACGATTCTTACCATGGGGCTTTCCTGTGTATTGTTTGTAATTATCTCCAATTATGTTGGGAATATTGACATGGAGCACGAGGCGCGGATTGCAATCAACCATGGACAATTTGAGTTGCAGCTGGATTATTCCCAGAATTATGATGAAGCCTATTCGGAGAATAATCTGGACACAATCCTACAGAACAACCCACTGAATGATTCTTTGATTAAAGAAATCAAATCCATCCCCGGTGTAACGGATGTACTGACGAGAGAAATCGTCTCTGCAGATCTGAACGGAACAAAATTTCCGGTTGCAATCGTAAATCAAGAGGATTTTGAAATGATGCGCGGGGATGGCGATATCGGTTCCATGGACTATGCACAGGCTGTCAAAAACGGGGATGTTTTCTTTGGCTGGTCCACGTGGATGGAAGCTGACGGGTATTCTGCGGGTGCACCGATTACATTCAACTTTGATAACGGAAGCGGAACCTATACCTATCATGGAAAAATCGCAGGCTCCTTTGTAAGCGCGGACACTTATCTGGTCATTCCGGAAGAAGTATACCGCTCTGTAAATCCGAAAGGGACATCTTATGGATACCTGTGGGTGGATTGTGCTAAAAAAGATGTGGCATCTGTAGAGCAAAGCCTGAATGACCTGCTCTCCGATACTTCTCATATCAAGCTGAACACCTATCACGCAGAATTGCAAACCGCAGAATACGCAAGCCGTATGATGAAGCTTGGCTGCTATCTGTTCATGGCAATTGTCGGTCTCATTGGGTTTATGAATCTGGCAAACACCATGATCATCAATATCACCACGAAGAAGCAGGAATACGGTGTGCTGCAAGCGGTAGGCATGACCAATAAGCAGTTGAATCTGAGCTTACAAATACAGGGCTTGATTTTTACGGTTGGCACCATCTGCGTCGCACTTGCTGCCGGTCTGCCCCTTGGCTATGCACTGTTTTCCTATGCGAAGCATAATGGGATTTTTGGAATGAACGTTTATCACGTTCCTCTTATCCCGATTCTTGTTATGATTCTTCTGGTTGGTATTCTACAAATTGTGCTTTCCTGTGTTTTAAGCAGTAATCTGAAAAAGGAAACGCTGGTAGAAAGAATAAGGTATCAGGGATAGCAAGTAATATGTAATGAACTAGGTCTTAACGAAGAGGAGAAATAGATAACTTCCATTTTGTATGTATGATAAATCTAAACAGTATTTTAGCAACATTTCCTACTGGTTAATTAAATTGAATAGAAATTAAACACTGTTCAATTGAGCAATCTATATGAATCTGATATGCTGAGTATACAAAAGCTTTTGAATTTTTTAGGAGATGAAGCAAATGGATATAGGCGTTGTTATAAAAAAATACAGAAAAGAAGCTGGTATGACGCAGGAGGAGATGGCAAACAGATTAGGCGTGACGACACCGGCTGTAAACAAATGGGAGAATAGTAATTCCAAGCCGGATATTGAACTGCTGGCACCAATTGCAAGACTGCTTGATATTTCACTTGATACATTACTTTCTTTTCATGAAAAACTTTCAGATACTGAAATCGAAGAAATTATCAGGAAGATGGACAGGATGTTTTCAGAAGAAGGCTATGAAAAGACTTATGAATGGGCATTGAGACTTATAAAGGAATATCCGAATTGTAATATGCTTATCTGGCAGACTGCGGTAATGCTTGATGCAAGAAGAATAACGGATAAATGCACGAATCAGGAAAAATATGACAAGCAGATTAACGCATGGTATGAGCTGGCACTACATGATGAGAATGAAGAGATACAGCATCATGCAGCAGATTCCTTATTTGGATTTTATTTACGTAAGAAGGATTACACCAAGGCAGAAAAATATCTGGACTATTTTTCAGAATACGATCCTATGAAAAGTTATTATCAGGGAAGATTACTCCAGAAGCAGGGAAAAATCAAAGAAGCATATGAAAAATATGAAAATATTATTTTTTCCGGCTTTAGTACACTTAATTTTGTTCTTTCCACAATGGCGGGACTGGCATTGCGGGAAAATGATATCGGTTATGCGAGATTTTTGTCAGGGAAGGTACAGGCAGTTGCACATACATTGGAAATGGGAAAATATAATGAGTATTCGCCAATGCTTGATATTGTATGTGCAGGGAAAGATGTAGAGGGAACATATAAGGTGGTAAAACATCTTCTTGATAATGTGGGTACTATGTATGATTTTAGAAAGTTCGGTTTATATAAGCATATGAAGTTCAGAGATATTGATGAAGCTATATTAGATGGTGTAAAAGAAAAACTTCTTGAAGGATTCAGAAAGGAGGAAGAATTCGGCTACATGGCAGGATATGAACCGTGGGAGAAATTAATTTTTGACAGATAAGTTTTTTGAAAACTGTCGTTTGGTAAAATCTATTCCATTTTTAAAAGTCTTGCGATAAAATATGTTCTGTGAGACGGTGTGCCTGTTGACGAGGAAGAAATAGTAAAGAGAATATAGGAATGAGAAGGAATCGAGAGATCGGTTCCTTTTTTATGCTTAGAATTAATTGATGACAAAATCAAATTGACATATAGAAGCTTGATTGATATGATATAGACAAAATGAAAATGGCATATTGGAGGAACATTAAGATGGATAAAGTTATAAATATTGAAGAGGCATTAAAAAGAATTGAGGAGTTGGAAAAAGAGAATGCAAAACTTCGGGAGGAATTGGAGTATTACAGAAATCGTAAGTTAAGCGGTCGTCAGAAACATAACGCCAAGTGGATGGCAATATATAATGATTTTGTTGTTGGGTATGAGAGCGGCATGACAATGGTAGAAATTGCGAAGAGGAACAATGTCAGTGAGAGGACGATCTATAGGTATAAAGCATATTATGACAAACTGAGGGAAAAAGAGGAATAGACCATTTTACTGATGTCAGTAAAATGGCCATATGAGAATTGCGGACGTTTTTTTTGACCGCAAAATGGATGGAGGAGTTCTATGGCAGAAGATAAAAAGAAAGAAGAAATTGCAGTGATTGATATTACAGAAGAATATTTGAAAGAAAGAATTTATGAAATTCGAGGACAAAGAGTAATCTTAGATGCCGATCTTTCTGAAATATATGGTTATACTACAAAAGCATTTAATCAACAAGTAAAAAATAATATTGAGAAATTTGATGAAGATTTTATGTTTGAACTTACGGATGACGAGGTAGAAAATTTGCGGTCAAATTTTTTGACCGCAAATCTTAACAGTAAGAGCAGATATAATCCTCATGTATTTACAGAGCAAGGATTATACAAATATGACATCTTTGGAAAAAAAGATTTCAGATGTTGCAGAAGGATTGAAGGATGTTGTGACAAAATCTGAGTTAGCTGACATGATGAACAGCTTTGTTTCAGATGATGACGAGAAGTGGCTCATGTTTAATGCAAAGTTCAGTAGTGCGGATGAAGTTTATGAGTCCATTTATAAGCAGGCAAAGTCGTCAATATACGTCGTTGATAATTATATTGGATTAAGAACGCTGGTACATCTTAAAAATTCTCCTACAGGAGTAAATATTACTTTATTCAGCGATAATGTCGGAAATAATAAACTTCACAATATAGAATTTACGGATTTCTGTAAAGAGTATCCATCCGTAAAAATATCAATGAAAAAGACCGGCGGTATATTTCATGATCGATTTATAGTGTTGGATTATGGAACTACTGATGAAAGAGTTTTCTTATGTGGTGCTTCATCAAAGGAACTTTGATTTTACCACACTAGAGGAGATTGAGCCTGCGAACATTAGAAATAAAATCAGACGTTCGCAGGCTTTTTGTATACAGGAAAATTTTTCGCGGATATAATAAACATGACAGATAGTTGTCATGTTGAGTTAGATATGATAGGTATGGAGTATGAGAAACGATGAAAATAGATAGACTTATCGGTATATTGTCAATCTTACTGCAGGAAGAAAAGACAACGGCTCCTGAACTGGCAGAAAGATTTGAGGTATCTCGAAGGACAATAAATCGGGATATTGAAGACCTTTGTAAAGCAGGTATTCCTATAAAAACTGCACAGGGTACCGGTGGTGGTATCAGTATTATGGATGGATATCGTATGGACAGGACGATTTTGAGTTCCAAAGATATGCAGATGATTCTTGCGGGTTTGCGGAGTCTTGACAGTGTGAGCGGAAGCAGGTACTACAGTCAGCTGATGGAGAAAATCCAGACCGGATCATCAGAGTTCATCAGTGGAAGAGACTCTATGCTGATTGACTTATCTTCATGGTATAAGGGTTCTCTTGCTCCAAAGATCGAGGTAATGCAGAGTGCAATAGAAAACAGGCGCATCATACGATTTAAGTATTATGCTCTGTCCGGAGAGAGCAACCGAAGGGTAGAACCATATTATCTGGTTTTCCGGTGGTCGAGCTGGTATGTATGGGGGTGGTGTTTAGAACGTAAAGATTACAGGCTGTTCAAACTGAACCGTATGGATTGTGTTGTTGAAACAGACCATGGATTTCTGCGCAGAGAAGTACCAATGCCGGATTTGTCAAATGAGAAGATATTTCCGGGTGGGATAAATGTAAAAGCTCTTTTCACACCGAATATGAAGTGGCGGCTGGTTGAAGAATTTGGACCGAACTGCTTTACAGAAACGGACGATGGAAGGCTGCTCTTTTCAGCAGACTATACGGATATGGAAAACCTTGTGACATGGCTTATGACATTTGGAGCAAAAGTAGAGGTGCTTGAGCCCGAAGAAGTGCGGGACATTATTCGCAGGAATGCAGAGGAAATATTAAAAATCTATGGAGGATTATGAAAATGAGATTAGACGGTTTTGGGTTGTTTGTTGATGATATGGCAAAGATGATTCGTTTTTACAAGGCTGTTCTCGGATTTGAAATTAAGGAAGAAGAGAATACTTCCAATGTTTATCTTGTAAAAGACGGAACACTTTTTTTACTGTATGGGCGGAATGATTTTGAGAAGATGACAAACCGGCGATATGAGTATATCAAGGGTTTGAATGGTCATTCTGAAATAGCGCTATATGTTGATACTTTTGAAGAGGTGGACGAGGCATACAAGAAGGCTGTGGAAAATGGTGCAACATCTGTGCTTGAACCGGAACTTGAACCTTGGGGACAGAGAACCTGCTATATTGCTGATCCGGAAGGAAATATGATAGAGATTGGTTCCTGGAATAAGCCTTATGAAGAGAAGGACTTAGAGGGGGTGTAAAGGATATGGCTTTTGACTACAAGAAGGAATATAAAGAATTTTATATGCCGAAAGGCACACCGTCTATCGTAACTGTTCCGAAAATGAACTATATAGCGGTAAGGGGAAGCGGCAATCCAAATGATGCAGACGGAGAATACAAGCAGGCTATCGGACTTCTGTATGGAATTGCATTTACGATTAAAATGAGCAAAAAGGAAGATCATCAGATTAATGGATATTTCGATTATGTCGTGCCGCCATTAGAGGGATTCTGGTGGCAGGGTGAGCGGCGTCCAGGGGACGCCATGCTGCGAACCGACCGAGCCGGCAGGCGAGACGGAGTACCCGGAATTGATTATGCTCGTAAGGAAGATTTTAAGTGGATCTCTGTTATTCGCTTGCCGGATTTTGTTACCAGGGAAGATTTCGACTGGGCTGTCAGGAAAGCTACGGCAAAGAAAAAACAGGATTTTTCTAAGGTTGAGTTTTTTTCCTATGAGGAGGGCTTATGTGTACAGTGTATGCATATCGGAGCGTATGACGATGAGCCTGCTACGGTAGATGCAATGCACAGATTTATGGAAGAACAGGGATACACATTGGATATAACGGATCGGAGAATGCACCACGAGATTTATCTGAGCGATGCGAGGAAGGTAGCGCCGGAGAAGCTGAAGACTGTAATCAGGCATCCGATAAAGAGAGCCTAAGGGTATGGAGGAAAATAATATGGCATCAACAAAAGAGTATTTGGATTTTGTTATGGAACAATTATCAGGACTGGATGAACTCAGCAGCCGGGCAATGATGGGCACATACATCCTTTATTACCGTGGAAGGATTTTTGGTGGGATATATGATGACAGACTTTTGGTGAAGCCGGTCCCGATGGCATTGAGGTTGATGCCAGATGCCGAGATGGAACTACCTTATAATGGTGCTAAAGAAATGATTTTGGTTGATAATGTGGATGATCGGCAGTTTTTGTGTGAACTGGTTGAGAGTATGTGGGAAGAATTGCCGATGAAAAAATCTAAAAAGAAAAAAGGTATCTGATATTTATTATTGAACTTATAATTTTATCAGTTATAACTTATAAAATGGTAATTTAATGATTGAGATTCAGATATAAAAAAGTTCGAAGAACTTTTGTTTTCGAACTTTTTTATATTTATATTGAATATATGATTACCATGGTATAATATATATTCACAAAAATGAAATTTATAAGAATGAAATACAGGGGGAAATGGAATGACTATCAGTGAAAGAATATTAAAGGTATTAAAAGACAGAAATATGACGCAGGTTGAGTTTGCAAAACAGGTTGGTATTGCGACCAGTACGATCAGCGAATGGAAGAAAAAAAAGACCAATCCTACAGCCGATAAGATTATGGATATCTGCAATGTATTACAGATTACCCCGGAGCAGCTTCTTACCGGAAAGGGAATTGAAGACGAGGAAGAGATTGTTGCGGCAAGCCCGGAGAGTCGGTTTACACCTTATGACATTCAACTGATTGAAGACTACCATGGCCTTAAAGAAGAGCAGAAGAAGAGACTGATGGCTTATGTGGAGGCTTTGAAGAAAATAGAAAGCTTGGAAAACATGTAGTTGTGAAGTCGCAAATTGCGACTTCACGAAAGGACGGTTTATGGGAGAAGTATTAGAATTAAATACAGTAGATAATATCATAAATAGTATTTACATAATTCGTGGACAGCAAGTTATGCTGGATTCTGATTTAGCAAAAATATATGGCTATGAGGTAAAACGATTAAATGAACAGGTAAAAAGAAACATTAAGAGATTTCCGGAAGATTTTATGTTTCAGCTAACAAGAGAAGAAATTGATTTCGTGAAGTCGCAATTTGCGACTTCACGGATTACGTCTTTGTTTGAAGGACAAGAAGGTGGTCGAAGAAAACTACCATATGTTTTCACAGAGCAGGGAATTTATATGTTAGCTACAGTACTGAAAGGAGAATTAGCAGAACAGCAAAGTATTTTTATCATGCGTGCATTCAAAGAAATGCGCCATTATATCAGACAGAACAGGCAGTTTGTCACACAATCGGAAATGAATCTGGTTACGGCAAAAGTATCGGAATTATCTGTTCAGATGGCAGGTGTAGTAGATCGGCAGAAACAAACAGAAAAATCAATGGAAGAGATTCGAAAGAGCATTGATGTTATGAATGAGAATTTTATAACAGAGAAAGATTTCAAAAATTTTGTAATCTATAAGGGACAGAAGTTTGAAGCAGATGCAGCTTACATAGATATTTATCAACAGGCAGCAAAATCTATTTATGTGGTGGATGATTATATGAATACCAAGACATTACAACTTCTGTCGCAAAAACAATCCGGTGTTGAGGTAATTCTTTTTACAGAGAATGGTCATGGGAAAAAAGGTTTTCTCACAAGTGCTGTGGTCAATGATTTTATAAATCAATATCCAACACTTAGAATCAAACCCAATCCAGATTGTCATGATAGATGGATTGTTCTTGATTATGAATTACCTACGGAGGCAGTATATCATTGTGGTGCGTCAAGCAAAGATGCTGGTAAAAAGTTATGTGCAATAAATAAAGTGGATTCTGTTCAAATGATTCATCCAGTAATAGATAGATTACTTTTATTGCCAGATAAACAGATATAACTTACAGCTATAATTTTTTAACTTTATCGCCCTCAAACATACTATATCCTGTGGGATTTTTCCGAAATTCCGATGGTGAAATCCCAAGGTATTTTGTAAATTGCCGGTTGAAGTAGGAACCATACTTAAAACCACATTGATTGGCAATATCATCGATCTTAAGATTGGTATTAGATAATAGTTCCTGTGATATTTTAAGACGATAATGAAGCAGATATTCAATGCAGGTACAGTTAAGCTGTTGTTTGAAACGCTGGTTAAGTGTGGTTCGATTTAAGTGAACAAGCTCGCATAGAAAATTCAATGAGATATTGTTCCGGTAATTGGCATGAATGTAATCAGTGCAGATGGTAACTGGATTCGAATTCTCAGATAATTCGTAGAAATTTAATTTGCATTGATCCACATATATATCATAAATACAATTAAGTGCCTGACGAAGCATTCTTCTGATACGGCAAGTCCAGTAATCATCACTTTGTGCGTATGTTTCAGCACCAATCATAAGCATAAGTTCATTCAAGCGAATATATTGCTGTGGTGTTAAGTTAAAAATCCCCTGAAAATATCCATGATGCTTTGTGAACATATAAAGCATGTTTCTATCATAAACATATTGTTTGTCAATGGGAACTGAGTCATCAAGATTTTCAAAGTTTAAACAGGCTTTTATATACCATGGATCAAAATGAAATACCTTGGCACTTAAATGTGTGCGTTCCAGACATTGAAAATTATCGTATTGTGAGATACAAAGTACGGCAGGGGGCCGTAACTGTCTGAATATGTTCATTGATTTTGACAGTTGTGCTTCCACAGGAAATCATAATGATAGTGCATCTGTTATCTACTGGCAATGATTCTAATGTATTATAAAAATCAAATTCAATGGGTATTTCTCTTTCCTTATGTCTATCATTCTGAGGCATATAAATCTCCTTTTGAAAATGAAATATTAAAATACATTATATGCAATTCTTAATTGTAAAAAGTATAAATATCTACTGCATATATGTAATTGAAAGTATAATTTACACACTATATACTTGTATATAGTATAAAATAAAGAAAAAGAGGTGTCTATAAAAATGGTCATACGATTTGCAAAAGAAAATGAATTAATACGGGTAAATGAATTAAGAAAACAGGTAAATGACCTGCATGTTGAAGGAAAATCCGAGGTTTTCAAGGCCGGTTTTAATAAGGAATTACAAGATCATGTATATACCATCTGGAAAGATCCCGAGCAGAAAATTATTGTGGCGGAATCGGAAGGAATGATCTGTGGTTTTGCTGTACTTCATCATATTCATAAACCGGAAACTCCTTTTATGCAGGAACGTGATTTTATGGATATTGATGAATTCTGTGTGGATAAAAAATACCGAAGGCAGGGAATTGCATCGGAAATGATAGCATTTATAAAAGCTTATACAAAGGAGCAGGGAATAAATCGTATGGAACTTAATATGTGGGAGTTTAATGAAGATGCACTTGCCTTTTATGAAGCAGTAGGATTCAAAACATACCGAAGATATATGGAAATGATGTTAAAAATCTGAATAGACAAGGAAAACGAAATATGGGTAGGTTTCCAGAAGACTTTATGTTTCAGTTTACGTAAACCGAATATGATAATCTGCGGGCCAAAATGTCATCGAAATCAATTTTCAGTTTTACAGAGACAATCCAATCATAAATATGATAAAATGAAAATAAATGTTGGAAAGCAAAAAGGATATAAAAGACCTATGACATTAAAGAAAACAATAGAACAACATAAATACACCATATTGTTTTGTCTCATATTAGTATTTGGTTCTATATTGCGGTTGGTGCAGCTGGGGAAGGTTCCGGGCGGTTACCAGATGGACGAGGCTTATGGGGCTTTTAATGCGTATTCACTGTTTCACAGTGGGATCGATTCCACAGGACACTCCTATCCTGTGTATTTCGAGTCCTGGGGAGGCGGGCAGAATGCACTGAACTCGTATCTCATGCTTCCTTTTATGGTGTTCACCGGAGGTAAGATCACTCCACTGGTAGTAAGACTACCGCAGGCCATTGTAGCAATTTTATCTCTGGTGGCGGTTTATTTTCTGATGAAAGAGATGGTGGATGAAGCGGCCGGACTGTGGGCCATGCTTCTTCTCAGTGTATGTCCCTGGCATATTATGATGTCAAGGTGGGGACTGGAATCCAATCTGGCACCAGGGTTCCTGCTTCTTGGACTGACTTTTTTTGCCTATGGTCTGAAAAAACCGAGATTACTTATTTTGTCAGCACTCTCTTACGGTCTGAGCCTGTATTGTTATGCGACTATCTGGCCTATTGTTCCGTTGCTTATGTTGTCGGAATGGGGATACGGATTTCTTACAAAGACTTTGAAGATTAACAAATACTTCGTGATCCATGTGGTGATCATTGGATTACTGGCACTTCCGTTGCTGGCGTTTTTGCTGGTAAACAGAGGAATCCTCCCAGAGTTCTCCATAGGCCCTTTTTCAGTCTATGTAATGACGGATTTCAGAGTGAATGAAATAGCATCCTCTTTCCGTGATATTTTATACAATTTCAAAAATCTGCTGTATCTTCTGTATCGGCAGGATATCGGTCGTCCCTACGATGTGATCATGCCGTTTGGATTTTTCGGAATCACAGCCAGAGTACTGATCTTTCTGGGAGTTTTTTTACTGGTGATCCGCCTGATCCTAGCCTTACAGAAGAGACAGACAACATTATTATGGATGATATTCTTTCAACTGACCGGCGCATTGCTGCTGGGATTACTGGTTACCGTGGGAATGACCCAGATCAACTGCATCTATATTCCTCTTGTTCTGTGCGGAGCATTGTGCGTGTCTTCTTTGACAGATTTTCTGGGGAAAAAAGTGAATTTCTATGGAAAAATTGCAGTAAGCATTCTTTTGGCAGCACTTCTGCTGGGGGAAAATGTACAGTTTGAAAAGGCATATTTTACTTCTTATAAAGAGCTGGTCAGTGCCTATTTTCAGGAAGGCAGCGAGGAAGCCGTGCAGAAAGCCATGGAGATTGCGGCGGAAAGCGGTCGTGAGATCGAGATCGAAGATGCCATCAAATATCCCAGTGTTTTGCTCTACGGAGAGATTGACGCTGCAGAATACCTTGCCAACAGGAACTTAAGCGATGCACCTCCCAAGCCGGAGTCTTTCCTAGGCAAGGGAATCCGCTTCACTATGGGAATCGACTGGGAGCATATTGACAGAAATAAGATATATATCATTTACTATACAGATGCGGAAAAATTCGATGGATTCGCTCTCCTGCCCTGCCGGGACTGGTATGTGGCGTATTAAAATGAAAATAAAAAAGCCCTCACATATCATAAAAGGTGGGGGCTTTCGCGTGTCAAAAATTATGTTTCATTTACGCACTCAGATCCAGATTCTGTCCAATCAGCATGGCGGCATCGGCAGATTTTTTGTTCTGCTGGTAAGGATTGCTCTCGTCACGGTAACTGATCTTGGTCGTGGTGGTGCCGCCGGCGGTGTAGACGGTGCCGCATTCGGGACATACCGCGGTCCGCAGGGACACTGTGGCGGAGAGAACCTTTCCGTTGTTCTGTGCGGCCTTGTTGTAAGCGTTCGTTACATGCTCCTGTTCGTGGGCACGAACTCTGGAGGAGGAAGCCTGTGGTGAAATATGAGATGCAGATTTGAAGGAGACCATTTCGTTGGAACCATCCTGATATTTCCGGTTCTTGCAGGTTTCGCATTCTGCGGGAGAAGACTTTCTGCCAGGCTTTTCTACATCGGATTTTCCGGGATTTACCACCATCCCCTTCTCTTCGGGCTGTGCGGAAGATACCGCACCGGTAGAATAACCGTATCCGTAATTACCGGACAGACTATAATTATTATAATTACCGATTCCGTAAATACCTGTCATAAGGCTTCTCCTTTCTGCATAATGTTTTCATTGGTTGATTCGATATTCTTCTATTTGCCCTCATTGTAGCACCTGTATCTGGTAAGGGCAAGTTAAGATTACTGAAAAATCTGCTCAACTTCTGAAATCACGGAGATCGTACCTAATATTACAATGGGATCCGAAAAAGAATCCGCCAGAGTCAGTGCCTGTTTCACGGAATCTGTCCATATTGTGCCAATATCTTCTTCTGCCAATGACTCCTGCTGTTTTTTGGAAAAATGATAGTGCGGATTTCCGGATCTGGTGAGAAGGATCCGGCTTGCCGTTTCTTCCATGGACCGAACCACCCCGGCATAATCCTTATCCTCCGGAATTCCCACAATAACAGTGCAATTCCAAACCCCCAGATGTCGCAGGACTTCCTTTACATTCTCACAGCTGGTGGCATTAATACAGGCATCCAGCAGAACAAACGGCTTGGAACGCAGGACTTCCATGCGTCCCGGCCAGTGCAGCAGAGACAGATTTTTCCGGATGTCTGGCAAAGAAAAAACTGCGGATTCCCTGCGCAGATCAGACAGCACATCCACACACACAGCAAGTGCCAGAGCACAGTTTTTCGCCTGATGTTCTCCCAGCAACGGAATTTGTAAATCCGCATAAATGTTGTCTCCGATTTCAACATCAAACTGCATTCCGAAGCAGGTATAACGGATGTTTTCCGCATGAAAATCCCGACCGTAGATCTTATAGGGAATATGCAGAGTTTCGGCACGGCGCTGCAGAACTTCCAGAACTTCCGGTTCCTGCTCCGCAAAATAGACACACTTCTGCTCTCCGGTGATAACGTGGGATTTATCTTCCGCAATGGCAGTCAGCGTATCACCCAGTTCCCTCGTATGCTCCAGAAAAATCCGGTTGATCACGGCATAATCGTGACGTACATTATTCACATCATCGTATTTTGCACCTTTACCGCATTCCAGTACATTGAAATCCGTATGTTTTTCCGAAAAATAAGCCAGTGCCAGATCGGCCTGGATTCCCATGGGACTGATACATACTGATTCCGGCAGATCAGAGGCAATATTCAGAATCTCTGGCTGGATCTCTGTCATCAGACGGCAGAAGTCAGATTCACTGATCATCGTATCATTGACACGGAAGCGTTCGCGAAAGTCCGTGATATGAGGGCTGGTCATCAGTCCCACAGAGAATCTTGTCTGCAGGATTCGGGAGATCATGTTGGAAACGGAGCCTTTTCCCTTGCTTCCGGTGACAACGATGCAGGGAGTAACGGATTTTTGCCAAAGCAGGGATCTGGTCAATTCCGGGTGTCGTTTTCTGGCGTCCTTTGCAGCATAATCCTGATGTGAGGCAGCTCGCAGATAAGAGGCATAGACAAAGTCTTCCGCCTCCTTACGCGTAGTGATTTTATGAAATTGCAGTGATGTTTCGGAAGTGTTATTCATAAAAATAAGCATACCTTTCCGTAGCCTGCAATTTTACAGATACAATAGTATTGTATATTTTCGTACACTGTGCAGGTACAAATATGAGATAAGTTCCTTATGCAAAGTCTGATCGTATTGTTTCCATGACTTTTGCCGCAACATTAATACCGGAGGCTTTTTCAATGCCTTCCAGTCCCGGCATAACGTTGATTTCGCAAAAATAAGGTTTTTCTCTGCCAAAAAGCAGATCAATTCCCAGAAAATCCAATCCGGTCTGTTCGTAAATATCTGCGGCTATGGTACGGATGCCGGGCGTGACAGGGTAAGGCTCTACTGAAGCACCCAGAGCTACATTTGCACGGAAATCCCCCTGGGATGTGCGCTGCATACAGGCAACGGCTTCTCCGCGGATGCTGTAAAATCGCAGATCTCTGCCGTAGCTTTCCGAGATAAATTCTTCGAAGAGCCATTCCTTGGATGAAGGGTAGTTAAGAGAGAGTTTCTCATAAGAAGCTTTATCCCGGATGCAGACGATTTCCTCTCCCATGGAGCTTTCCAGTCCTTTACCGACAAAAGGAAGCCCCAGTTGTTCTACAATAGAAGAAAAAGGCAACAGTGAAGTTCCCAGAAGATATTTCGGGATCAAAAAGGCTTCGGAATGAAGCCTTTGTACCTGTTCAAATTTATTAATATAGATATTATAAGCAGTTAAAGGATTATAGCTTCGGGTGGCAAGTGCATTTATAGCATCCTTTTCCCGCCCCCATTTATAGCGGTTGATGACAAAATCCACTGGTTCCAGTATTTTACCATGATTTATAACACCCTGCGGAGAGACCATAGTATCGTGGATCCCTACAATCTGCAGATCCATATCCAGGGCAGAAGCTTCCTGTACCAGGCGATTGCAGGTATAAGCGTTGGTCATAGTATTATATTTTTCTATGATATATCCTCTGATAGGCATAAGACACCTCGTAATTTCAGTATTCTCATGGTTAACATAGCAAAATGTTGTCAAAATAGCAAGAAATATAGTTCTTCTATTGAAAAAGGAGCAATATCCTGCGTATAATAAGAGGTATAAGAGCCTAAAAGTGGGATGATAATCCCACGATATGCGAATATTGGGTAGAATTGTGGTAGTGCGTAGCACGAAGCAATCCGTAGGTATCAAAGTCGGGGGCTTTTGACCCCGACATCATTAAAATATATTAAGAAGAAACAAAAGAGGAGACATACAATGAAATTACTCGAAGAGCGCATTCGCAAAGATGGTACAGTAAAAGCAGGGAATGTATTAAAAGTAGATTCTTTTCTGAATCATCAGATGGACATTGATCTGTTCAATGAAATGGGAAAAGAGTGGGCGCGTCTGTTCGCAGACCGTAAGATTACGAAGATCCTGACGGTGGAGGCTTCCGGTATCGGCATTGCCTGTGTGGCAGCCCAGCATTTTCATGTACCTGTGGTATTTGCAAAAAAGTCCCAGTCCGTAAATATTGACGGTGAAGTATATTCCACCAAGATCGAATCCTTTACGCACAAGAGAGTATATGACGTGATCGTTTCCAAAAAATTCCTGCATCCGGAAGATCATATTCTGATCATTGATGATTTTCTGGCCAACGGATGCGCACTGGAGGGTCTGATCGACATTGTCAATAAAGCGGGAGCTTCTGTAGAGGGTGTCGGCATTGCCGTTGAGAAGGGATTCCAGAAGGGCGGCGACCTGATCCGTTCCAAGGGTATCCGTGTAGAGTCGCTCGCTATTGTGGAAAGCATGGATGACAAGACCGGAGAGATCACATTTCGATCTTAATAGTTAGATAAGTTAGATAGGTTAGATAACTATTCAGAACCACATTCGCAAACGAGTTAATAAAAATTTAATACCTCTCTTGACAAGAAGTCAGACAAATGCTTATACTGACTAATGTTGAGAGAGTACAATAAAGGGGTTGTATGAAGGTGTCATACACCCTTTTTGCGTTGACTCACCGGTTTATCTGCAGATCTGTGCCCGCGCTGCTACATGGATCTGTAACGAAGCAGCAGCGCAGAAAGAGGAGAATTATGAAAAAGAAAGTCGTAAGTTTACTCGCAGCTATGGCTCTCGCAGTTACTGCTCTGGCAGGATGCGGATCCAATGATGCAGCTACCACCGGCACAGATGCAGCAACCGTTGCAGCTACCACCGAGGCAGCAGGTACTAGCGAAGCAGCAGGTACTACCGAAGCAGCAACCGACAGTGAAGCTGTTACCGGTGTAAAGGCAGGTTTCATTTTCCTGCATGATGAGAACTCTACTTATGATCTGAACTTCCTGAATGCAGCAAAAGCAGCTTGTGAGAAGCTTGGTATTGAGTACATGACCAAGACCAACATTCCTGAAGGACAGGAAGCTTATGAAGCAGCTTGTGAGCTTGCTGATGCAGGTTGTAATTTCATTTTCGCAGACAGTTTTGGACATGAGGACTACATCATTGAGGCTGCTAAGGAATATCCAAATGTTCAGTTCAGCCATGCAACCGGAACCAAGGCTCATACTGAGGGCCTGGACAATTTCCACAATGCATTTGCTTCCATTTATGATGGTCGTTACCTTGCAGGTATCGTTGCAGGCATGAAGCTGAATGAGATGATCGCTAACGGTGATATTACTGAGGATCAGGCTAAGATGGGTTATGTAGGTGCTTATACTTATGCAGAAGTTATGTCCGGTTATACATCCTTCTTCCTGGGTGCCCGTTCCGTATGCCCCAGCGCTACCATGGATGTAACCTTTACCGGTTCCTGGTACGATGAGACCGCTGAGAAGGAAGCAGCTAACAAGTTGATCGAGGGCGGATGTGTACTGATCAGCCAGCATGCAGACTCCATGGGTGCTCCTACCGCATGTGAGACCGCAGGCGTTCCCAACGTATCTTACAACGGAAGCACTGAGGCAGCCTGCCCCAATACTTTCCTGGTATCTTCCAGAGTTAACTGGGAGCCTTATTTCGAGTATGCTATCAAATGTGTAGCAGACGGAACTCCTATTGATACCGACTGGTGCGGTACTCTGGAGACCGGTTCTGTAGAACTGAGTGACCTTGGTACTGCTGTAGCAGAGGGTACTGCAGAAGCAGTAGAAGCTGCAAAGGCTGATCTGATCGCAGGCAAGACTCACGTATATGATATCACTACCTTCACTGTAGACGGCAAGACACTGGACAGCTATGAGGCTGATATCGATACCGATCCTGATTATACTCCCGATCATGAGGTAGTAAGTGACGGATACTTCCATGAGTCCGATGTTGCATTCCGTTCCGCTCCTTACTTCAATGTAAGAATCGACGGCATCAACCTGCTGGACGAGCAGTATTAATTCTTAAAAAGCCTGGACGGCGCCGCGTTTATCGCCGCGCCGCCCTTTTTCTACCCTGTTAATTTGTAAGAATCGACAGGGTAGAAAAGGGGCGACTCAAAGTATACAGGTTATGGATAATTTGGAAAGGTGACAGAGGATGGAAAAAGAGACAAAAGTAGCTGCGGTTTCAATGAAAAACATTACCAAGACTTTTGGATCCGTGATCGCCAATGACAAGGTGAATCTGGATATCTACAAAGGTGAGATCTTATCACTGCTTGGAGAAAACGGCAGCGGTAAGACGACACTGATGAATATGCTCTCCGGTATTTATTTTCCGGATGAGGGGCAGATCTTTATTAACGGTAAGGAAGAGGTCATCAGATCTCCCAAGGATGCATTGCGGTTGGGAATCGGTATGGTGCATCAGCATTTCAAGCTGATCGATGTACTGTCTGCCACCGAGAATATTATTCTGGGTCTGGAAGGTAGACTGAACATTAAAGAAGCTTCCCGTAAAATCGAGGAGATCTGCAATAAATACGGTTTTGAAGTGGACCCGAAGCAGAAGATCTATGATATGTCCGTATCCCAGAAGCAGACGGTAGAGATCGTAAAGGTACTGTACCGTGGTGCGGATATTCTGATCCTGGATGAGCCTACCGCCGTACTGACACCGCAGGAGACCGAGAAGCTGTTTAATGTCCTCCGGAAAATGAGAGATGACGGCAAGGCTATCGTCATCATTACCCATAAAATGCATGAAGTCGAATCTCTGTCCGACAGAGTGGCTGTACTCAGAAACGGCCAGTACATCGGCAGTATGCTGACGAAGGATACCACCGTCACCGAAATGACCAATATGATGGTAGGCCACGCTGTGACACTGAATATCGAGAGACCGGAGCCTGTGAATCCCAAGCCCCGTATCGAGGTAGAGGGACTGACGGTTCGTAATGAAGAAGGAATCGTCAAGTTAAAGGATGTGTCCTTTACCGCCAACAGCGGTGAGATTCTGGGAATCGCCGGTATCTCCGGCTGCGGACAGAAGGAACTTCTGGAAGCTATCGCCGGATTACAAGTGGTGGAGACCGGTACGATTCATTATGTAGAGGACGATGGCAGCAAGGAAATGCTGATCGGCAAGGATCCGTTGAAGATCGCAGAGATGGGTGTTTCACTTTCCTTCGTGCCGGAAGATCGTCTCGGCATGGGTCTGGTGGGCAATATGGACCTGACAGACAATATGATGTTACGTTCCTTCCGACAGGGACATACACCGTTTACGAACAGGAAACCTTCCAAACAGCTTGCGACTGATGTGGTAGAAAATCTGGAGGTTGTAACCCCGGGTATCACCACTCCGGTACGCAGATTGTCCGGTGGTAATGTACAGAAGGTTCTCGTTGGAAGAGAGATTGCGTCTGCACCTACCGTATTGTTAACGGCTTATGCGGTACGTGGACTGGATATCAATTCTTCGTATACTATATATGACCTGATCAATGAACAGAAGAAAAAGGGCGTTGCCGTAATTTTCGTAGGTGAGGATCTGGATGTGCTGATGGAGCTGTCCGACCGTATCATGGTGCTGTGCGGCGGAGAAGTCAGCGGTATCCTCGATGCGAGAAAGACAGATAAAAATGAGGTCGGTATGCTGATGACCAGAGTAGGAGGCAAAGAACATGAAGGAGAAGAATAAAGAGCCTTTGTTTCATATCGTAAAAAGAGATGCTCTCCCCTGGTATAAATCTCTGGGTATCCGTTTCGTAGCGATTCTGTTGGCATTGATCCTGTGCGGTATCATTACGACGATCACCACGGGAATCAATCCTTTACAGGTATATCAGTCTATTATTCTGGGAGCTTTCGGATCCGTCCGTAAGACCTGGGTTACTTTTCAGAATATTGCGATCCTGTTGTTGATTGCACTGGCACTGACTCCGGCATTCAAGATGAAATTCTGGAATATCGGCGGTGAGGGACAGGTCTTGATCGGGGGTCTGGCATCCGCAGCCTGCATGATCTGCCTGGGGGACAAGCTTCCGGGTGCAGTTGTGATCCTGTGCATGATCGTGGCCAGCCTGGCAGCAGGAGCCATCTGGGGCTTCATTCCTGCATTTTTCAAGGCAAAATGGAATACCAATGAGACACTGTCTACACTGATGATGAACTACATAGCTACCCAGCTTGTGGCATTCTATACCATTGTATGGGAGGTTCCCAAGGGATCCGGTAAGATCGGTATTATCAACCAGAATACCAACGTGGGCTGGCTGCCCCAGATATTTGGTTCAAAGTATCTGTTAAGTATTGTAGTGGCGGTAGTGATTACGATTTTCATGTATGTATATCTCAACTATAGCAAGCAGGGATATGAGATCTCCGTTGTGGGTGAGAGTGAAAATACCGCAAAATATGTGGGTATCAAGGTAGAAAAGGTAATCATCCGTACTATGCTTCTGTCCGGTGCGCTGTGCGGACTGGTAGGTTTGCTTCTGGTAGGCGGTATCAACCATACTGTTACCACCACCATTGCAGGTGGACAGGGATTTACGGCTGTACTGGTATCCTGGATGTCCAAGTTCAATCCTCTGACCATGGTGTTCTCCAGCTTCCTGATCATTTTCATGGATCGTGGTGCCAGTGAGATCTCTACCAATTTTGGACTGAATCATTCCTACTCCGATATTCTGACAGGTATTATCCTGTTCTTTATTATCGGCTGTGAGTTCTTCATTACCTATCGCCTGCAGTTCCGTAAAAAGGCAGAAAAGGAGGAACAGTAATCATGTGGACATTTTTACTTGCATTTATTCCGAGAGCTATTGTACAGGGAATTCCTCTGTTATACGGAAGTACCGGTGAGATCATCACGGAGAAATCCGGTAACCTGAATCTGGGAATCCCCGGCGTTATGTATGTGGGAGGTATCTGCGGTGTCATCGGCTCCTTCTTCTATGAGAGATCGGCAGGCGGTGCGGCAAATATGAACGGATTCCTCGCTATTGCGATTCCTATGCTTTGCTGTCTGCTGGGTTCCCTGCTGATGGGACTGCTGTACTGTTTCCTGACCGTTACCCTGCGGGCGAACCAGAACGTGACCGGTCTGGCCATGACCACCTTCGGTGTCGGCTTCGGTAACTTCTTCGGCGGCTCCCTGATCAAGCTGGTGAACAGTGATGTACCTTCCATCGCATTGTCCGCTACCAGCAGCTATTTCAGCAAATCCCTTCCTTTTGCGGTGAAGCTGGGATGGTTCGGCAAGTTGTTTTTATCCTATGGATTCCTGGCGTATCTGGCAGTGATCATAGCGTTTGCGGCATCTTATATTCTGAGTCATACCAGAACCGGTCTGCATTTGAGAGCGGTCGGTGAAGGTCCCAATACCGCAGATGCGGCTGGCATCAACGTATCCCGGTACAAATACATTGCTACCTGTGTGGGATGTATGATCGCAGGTCTGGGAGGTCTGTATTATGTAATGGACTATGCCTGCGGTGTCTGGTCCAACGATGCCTTTGGTGACAGAGGCTGGCTTGCCATCGCACTGGTCATCTTTACCATCTGGAGACCGAATATCAGCGTATTCGCATCCTTCCTTTTCGGCGGACTGTATATCCTGTATCTGTATCTGCCCACCGGTATCGAGCATATGGAGTATCAGGAGCTGTACAAGATGATTCCTTATGTCGTAACATTACTGGTACTGGTCATCACCAGCATGCGGAGCAAGAGAGAGAATCAGCCCCCTGCAAGTCTGGGGCTGGCGTACTTCAGAGAAGAAAGATAATAATTTTATAGAAAGACGATTAAAAACGGCGTTTTCCGGAAATTTCCGGAGAATGCTGTTTTTTAGTGCACATTTTGGAAAAAACTCACAGAAACTTTAGGAAAACTTTTGATTTTATTCGGATGGAATTTACCTGTGTCTGTTATGCTGAGATCAATTCAGAGAAAATAAACGGAAGGGAGAAAAAAGATGAAAGTATTGATCACAACAGACTGGTACAAGCCGGCCATCAACGGAGTTGTTACTTCGGTATGCAATCTGCGGGAGGAATTACAGCAAAGAGGACATGAAGTGAAGATCCTGACCCTGTCCCGTACAGCTCATTCCTACGAAGAAGAGGGTGTGATCTATATGGGTTCCGTGAATGCCGGATATATTTATCCGGGAGCAAGACTTCGGGTGTCCCCGGGACGCGAACTGTATCGCGGGATTATAGAGTGGAATCCGGATATTGTGCATTCCCAGTGTGAATTTTCTACCTTTTTCATGGCAAAAAAGATCGCAGAGGAATGTAAGACCCCTCTGGTGCATACTTACCATACTGTATACGAAGATTATACCCACTATTTTTCCCCTTACAAGAAATGGGGCAGGAATATGGTACAGTTCCTGACGCGACAGATCTCCGAGAAGGTGGACAGTATGATCGCTCCCAGCACAAAAATAGAGACATTACTAAAAGACTATGGCATTCATTGTCCGGTATCAGTGATCCCATCGGGGATTGATCTGAGTAAATATGACGCGCAGACCCGGACGGATTCCCGGGAGAGAATCCGAAGAAAATATAAAATGGACCGGAAGACCACAGTGCTTTTATATGTAGGTCGTCTGGCAAAAGAGAAGAATGTGGAAGAATTGCTGGAGTACCAGCAGAAAGTTCAGGAGAGCGGCATAATGCTGATGATTGTAGGCGGCGGTCCTTATTTGGAGACTTTACGGAAAAAGGCAGCAGAACTGGGTGTGACGGAAAGCGTTATTTTTACCGGAATGGTATCACCCGCTGAAGTAGCATCTTATTATCCGGCAGGAGATCTGTTCGTCAGCGCTTCCACCAGTGAGACCCAGGGGCTTACCTATGCGGAAGCACTGGCAGCAGGATTACCGTTATTATGCAGAAGGGATCAATGCCTGCGGGCGGTTGTGGAAGAGGACAAAAACGGCTGGCAGTACCGGACCGAGGAGGAATTCTTGAAAGACCTGAAGAACTGGAAGGAGAAAGAAGACGATGAACGCAGAGGAATGTGCAGTTATGCAAAACAGTCCGCAGAAATATTTTCCCAAAAAAGATTTGCGGGAAGTATGGAGCAACTATACCAGCGGCAGATCGAAGAAAAACAGGTCGAAAGAGAAAAACACCTGGCAAAGGGCCATCAATATTGCATCCTGGGTTAGTCTGATCCTCTGTGGAATACTGGCAGTCTGGGGCTATCAGAGCGGCATTTTCCAATCGGTGGAGACCATGCAGCAGTTTGTGAACCGCTTCGGAATGATCGGTGCACTGATCTTCGTGCTGATCCAGATCGTTCAGGTGGTGTTTCCCATCATACCGGGTGGCATCAGCTGTCTGGCAGGAGTGCTGCTCTTTGGAGCGGTGCCGGGATTTTTCTATAATTATATAGGAATCAGTGTGGGTTCCTGTATTGCTTTTGGAATAGCAAGAAGTCTGGGAAGACCGGTGCTGTACAAGATGTTTCCCGGGAAAATGATTGAAAAATACCTGACATGGACGGAGTTGAAGGGGAGATTTTTGAAATTATTTGCACTGGCAATCTTCCTGCCGGTGGCACCGGATGATTTTCTCTGTTATCTCGCCGGAACAACGAACATGACATGGAAACAGTTTGTGACAGTCATCTTTCTGGGGAAGCCTTTCTCCATTGCGCTGTATAGTCTGGGACTGACGACACTGTTCCAGGTGATTTTCCACCTGGTATAGGAGAGTATACTTATGAAAATTTATATATATAAAGGCGGACTTTCACTGGTGGCAAAAAGCGGTGTCGGCAGCGCCATCCGCCATCAGGAGAAGATGCTGCGAGCAGCAAAAGTGACCGTGACGGACGTCTGGAAAGAGGCGGATATCGTACAGATCAATACTGTATTGCCTGATTCGCCGCTGATGGCACGGCGGGCAAGACGGCAGGGGAAAAAGGTCGTCTATTACGGACATTCCACCATGGAAGATTTTAAGAATTCTTTTATCGGTTCCAATCTGGCGGCTCCTTTATTCAAAAAATGGATCCGCCATTGTTATAGACAGGGAGATGTGGTTATCACACCAACGGAATATTCCCGGAAATTGTTAATGAAATATGATCTGCATCGGGAGATTTATGCACTGACCAATGGTGTGGACACTGAATTTTTCCACAAAACAGAGCAGGCAGGTGGACGATTCCGGATATTTTTTCATCTTCCTGTGGATAAAAAGGTCGTGATATCCGCCGGGCATCTGATTCACAGAAAAGGAATCGAGGATTTTCTGGAAATGGCAAAAAGGATGCCAGACATTATTTTTCTATGGTTTGGGGGCGGGAACAATGCGTTGATTCCGGCAGAGATCAAAAAGGCTGTGGCAGAGAAGCCGGAAAATGTGATCTTTGCCGGTTTCCAACCGTCCGGGATCCTGCGGGATGCGTACTGTGGTGCGGATGCATTTGCTTTTTTCAGTTATGAAGAGACGGAAGGAATCGTGGTATTGGAGGCATTATCCTGTGAGATTCCTGTGATCGTGAGAGACATTCCGGTGTATGAAGGGTGGCTTACCGACGGCGAGCAGGTGCGCAAAGCCAGCAATCTGGATTCCTACGAGCAGGCAGTCCGAGACATCTTGTATGAAGAACCGCGGGAAAAAGTAAGACGCAGAATCCGGGCAGGCAGGGCACTGGCGGAGGAACACAGCATGCGGGCGACAGGTGAGAAACTGTATCAGATAGAGCAGAAGCTTTTGTAGACATCCCTCTTGCAAATTCAGAGTCTTTATCATAAAATGAGAGTACCTTACAAAGGAGGTGCTTACGATGAACCTTGTAATTACTATCAGCCGAAGATTCGGAACAGGAGCCAGTCTGATCGCACAGGAGTTGTCTGAGAAGCTGGGGGTGCCGGTATATGATAAGGCGTACATAGAGCATGAGCTGGATGGTGACAGCTATGCTACGGAAGCGGAGGTCATTAAGGAATTGGCGGAACATCCCTGTATTATTCTGGGACGTTGTGCATCCGAGATCCTGAAGGATCAGCCGAATGTATTTAACGTGTATGTGTGCGCGGATAAGGAAGATCGTATTGAACGTATCATGAAGAAGGAAAGTCTTCCTCATGATGAGGCAAAAGAAATGCTTGAGAAAAATGATGCGGAGCGTGCCGACTATTATTATGAAAATACCGGTAAAGTGTGGGGTGATGTGAACAATTATCATATGATCCTCGATACCACCAAACTGGGAATCGAAAATTGTGCGGATATCCTGATCCGGTATTTTGAAAGAGTGGAAATTATTTGACAGCCCGGAATGCGAATAGGCGTTACGATTTCGAGAGTATGCAGTACGAAGAAATCGTTTAGGATATAAATAGGGAATAGATTGTAAACAGATGTCTCACACGGACATCTGTTTTTCTATGAAAAACATCTTAAACACAGTAATAAAATTAATCAATTATACAACGTTATAAAATTAAAAGTATGATTTTAAATATAACAAAAAATGATATATACAATTGAAAATTTTAATCAAATAATAAAACGGAATAATCACCGAATAAAATGACCTTTTTCTTGAATTTATAGATATATGACAAAAATGTCACATTAAAATACATCAATTAACAAGATAAGAATATATCTTGCTTACAGAAATTATGAGTGTTAAGATAATGCAATCAGATAAGTGAAAATAGTAAAAACAACAGGTTTTGAAAATAAAAAGTAATCATATGGCAGGAGGATTCCCATGAACAGCGCAGACATTGCAGCAAAATATCAGAAAACTTATTTTATGCCCCCCGAGGTGACCTACGACTGGGTAAAAAAGGACAGTATTACCAAGTCCCCTATCTGGTGCAGCGTTGACTTAAGAGACGGCAACCAGGCATTGATCGATCCCATGAGTCTGGAAGATAAGCTGGAATTCTTCAAGATGTTGGTAAAGATCGGTTTCAAGGAGATCGAGGTTGGTTTTCCCGCTTCCTCCGATACGGAGTACAATTTTATCCGTGCATTAATTGAGCGCGACATGATCCCGGAGGATGTGACTATTCAGGTATTGACGCAGGCGAGAGAGCATATCATCCGCAAGACCTTCGAAGCAGTCAAGGGAGCGCCCCACGCAGTGATCCATCTGTATAATTCTACTTCCGTAGAGCAGAGAGAACAGGTATTTAAGAAGGATAAGGAATCCATCAAGAAGCTGGCAGTAGACGGTGCCCGGATGCTAAAGAATCTGGCAGAGGAGACAGAAGGTAACTTCACCTTTGAGTACAGCCCGGAGAGCTTTTCACAGACAGAGGTGGATTATGCGCTGGAAGTCTGCAATGCGGTACTGGAGGTATGGAAACCCACCGCTGACCGCAAGGCTATCATCAATCTGCCTACCACCGTGCAGGTAGCAATGCCCCATGTATTTGCCTGTCAGGTAGAATATATGCACAAGCATTTGAAATATCGTGAAAATGTAGTACTCAGCGTACATCCCCATAACGATAGAGGCTGCGGCATCAGCGATGCGGAGTTCGGCGTACTGGCCGGAGCAGACCGTGTGGAAGGTACTTTGTTCGGCAATGGCGAGCGTACCGGTAATGTGGATCTGGTAACCGTTGCACTTAATATGATGTGTCACGGTGTATATAGCGGACTGGATTTCTCTCATATTATGGAGATCCGTGAAGCTTATGAGAATTTCACCGGTATGAAGGTGCATGAGAGAGTTCCTTATGCGGGAGATCTGGTATTTACCGCATTTTCAGGTTCCCATCAGGATGCCATCAGTAAAGGTATGGCATGGCAGAAGGAAGGCAGGACCGGCAAGCGCTGGGATATTCCTTACCTGCCTATCGATCCTGCAGATGTGGGAAGAGAGTACGAATCCGATGTTATCCGTATCAACAGCGTATCCGGTAAGGGCGGCGTAGCATTCGTATTGAAGCAGCAGTTTGGATTCTCACTGCCTGCAGCTATGAAGGAAGAAGTCGGCTACCTGGTAAAGGGTATCTCCGACAGGCGTCATCAGGAATTACTTCCCAAGGAGATCTACGCGATCTTCGAGGAAAATTATATTTATCCCCGCAGCATCTTCAACATTCCGGAGTGCCACTTCAAACAGGAGAACGGCATTCAGGCAGAGGTGACTATCGAGCAGGGCGGAGCTTCCAGAGCCATTACTACTATGGGTAACGGACGTCTGGATGCAGTCAGCAATGCCATCAAGACATACTTTGGTATTACCTACGAGTTGTCTGTATATGAAGAGCATGCAATTTCCAGAGGCTCCAATTCCAAGGCTGCCACCTATGTTGGTATCGTCCATGATGGTAAATTCTACTGGGGCGTCGGCGTAGATGAAGATATTATCAAGAGTTCTATCGCCGCACTGGTGTCCGCGGTGAATAAGCTGGCAGCAGAACAGCATATTACCTCCGGCAGAGAAGAGAGGATCGTGGAGATCATCAGTTTCATCCAGAAGAACTACGTGGATGTAACACTGGATATGCTGGTAGATACCTTCCATCTCTCCAAACCGTATTTGTCCAAATACATTAAGGAAAAGGCCGGCATGACCTTCCAGGAGGTTGTAAGGGAAGAACGCATGAAGAAGGCAAGAATGCTCTTGAAGGAGACCAACCAGACAGTAGAGACCATAGCAGCTAACGTTGGTTACGAGAATGTGGAGCATTTCAATCGCCTGTTCAAAAAGGCTTATGATATGACTCCGGTACAGTATCGGAAACAGAGTGCGGAATAACAGGAGTCTATTCAGCAAATTAAATTTAGGAATGGCTTTTTAAGTGTTGATTATCGGGTAAACAAAGTATAACATAATTTTAGCATTGTATAAAAATATGCTGAATATTGACAATTTATGACAGTAAAGTTATACTAAAGTAGTATGTGGTCATAGAATAAGACCACAACTTATGGAGGGACAAGAAAATGAATAACAGAGAGAAAGCAAAGGCAGTACAAAAGAAATTCAACCAGCGACTGGGAATTTATTACGGCGTGATGGCAGCAGGTGTCATTGTGGCAGCCATCGGACTGATGACACAGATCAACGTATTGACCCTGCTGGGAGTGGTAGCATTTTTTGCAGGATTAGTGATCCTCAGCTGGGTAGACGGGTATACCGAGTATGCAAAACGTGTTATGACAGCAAAAGCTCTGATGGGTGAAGAGATGCCCGAGGATGTGGTAAATGCCGGTATTGAACTGGTAAAGAAGCAAGGTGGAAGCCTGTCTGCACTTAAGAGCCAGACCAGAGAGTTCTCTCATATTTTATATCATCTGTGCCAGGGTATTTTCACCGCGGCAGCCATGCTGGAGAAGATCCCCGGACTGAAGTCTGTATCCGGTATTGCACAGAGTATGATCAAGAAAGCTTACAGAAGAATCAATCTGTTGTTAGAGGGTTATCTGTTTGCAAAATACGGCGAGATGACCAAGGAGACTTATTATGACGGCGTATCTCTGCTGTTACAGGATGGCAGGACTTTTCTGGTAAAATCCGTAAAAGATGCCGCTGTATCTGAATTGCTGGTAACCCTGAGTGTGATCGGTACTCTGGTATTTGTAGCTTTGGGCGGCATACTGAAAAATGTTGTGTTTGTTGTATTGGGCATTGCCTGTGTGGTTCTGTATGTGGTAGTAGCCATTGTATATGACAGCAACAAAGATTTCGATATGCTGGCAAGCTATATTGAGTATGCTTCCACACATGAAGTCAACGAAGAGTATCGTAACAGCCTGTTGGCAGCGACGGATGCCGCTACTCAGGTGAACATGGTAGCCGGTGCACTGAAGAACCCTGCCGTAAATGGTATTATGGGCGCGGCCGGAGCAGCAGAGAAGCTGTTTGGAAATAAAGATGAGAAATAAGAATTAGGCCATACCCATTCGCAGACACTGAAGTGCCTGCTTCATGTACGGCTGTCGCCGTATAAATCCAAAAAGAAAAGCACGTCCTCGTGAGCAAGCTCCCAGGGCGTGTTTTTCTTTTTGGATTTGCATGGCTCGTAGCTTTTAACATAATGACAGGTTTTGAAAACATAAATAAATAGAAAAAACCGTTTTTTTTTATTATGATGAAAACATAGAGCAAGAGAATTCGCAGTCTGGCATTCCGCCGGAGCGTAACGAAAGAAAACATAAATGTAAGAGGCTTACATCGTAAGCAGACAGGAGTAGAAAAATGGAAATGAAAGAGACGATTCTGAAAACTTTTGCAGAAGTATTTGGAGATGCAGAGGGCACCAAGGCTTATTTTGCACCGGGACGTGTGAATCTGATCGGTGAACATACCGACTATAACGGCGGACACGTTTTCCCCTGCGCACTGACCATCGGTACCTATGGTGTGGCAAGAAAGAGAAACGACAATAAGCTGCGTTTCTATTCCATGAATTTCGGACATCTGGGAGTGATCGAATCTTCTCTGGAGGATCTGGTACCCAGCAAGGAAGCAGGCTGGACCAATTATCCCAAGGGAGTGATCTGGGCTTTCGGTGAGAAGGGCATGAAAGTGACTTCCGGTATGGATCTGCTGCTGAACGGTAATATCCCCAACGGTTCCGGACTTTCCTCTTCCGCTTCTGTAGAAGTGCTGACCGGCTACATTCTGAGAGATTTCTTCGGATTTGATGTGACCAATCAGGATCTTGCACTGATCGGACAGTTCTCCGAGAACAAATACAACAAGGTAAACTGCGGTATCATGGATCAGTTTGCCATTGCCATGGGCAAAAAGGATAATGCTATTTTTCTGGACACCGCAACTCTGGAATATGAGTACGCACCGATCCATCTGGAAAATGCGAAGATCGTGATCGCATGCAGCAATAAAAAGAGAGGCCTGGGAGATTCCAAGTACAATGAGCGTCGCAGCGAGTGCGAGACTGCACTGGCAGAACTGCAGCAGGTAGTGAAGATCAAGACTCTGGGTGATCTGGACGAGGAGACTTTCGAGAAGTTCAAAGCTATTATCAAGAGCGATGTCCGCAGAAAGCGCGCAAAGCACGCTGTATATGAGAATCAGAGAACCGTTCGTGCGGTAGAAGCTCTGAAGAACAACGATGTGAAGCTGTTTGGTGAGCTGATGAATGCTTCCCATGTATCTTTGCGGGATGATTATGAGGTAACAGGTATCGAGCTGGATACTCTGGTAGAAGAAGCATGGAAGGTAGACGGTGTTATTGGTTCCCGTATGACAGGTGCCGGTTTCGGCGGATGTACCGTAAGCATTGTAAAGGATGAGGCTATTGACACCTTTATCGATCAGGTAGGCAAGGCATATAAGGAGAAGATCGGTTATGCAGCTGATTTCTATGTAGTAGAGATCGGTGACGGCCCCCAGACCCTGTAAGAAATTAAGATCCGACGAGAATAGAGAGTGCGATGCCGGAGAAATCCGGTATTGCAGAATGGAGAAAAAATGGATATTCAGGTATTAATTCGTAAATTGGTATCCTACGGAGTACAGACAGGACTGGTTCCGGAGGAAGATGTGATCTACACGACCAACCGTCTGTTGGAGCTGTTTGAACTGGATGAACTGGAAGAGCGCGACAATGTGACCATGCGTGAGGATGAACTGGAAGAGGTTCTGAAGGGTATGCTGGATTATGCTTACGAAAAAGGCATTCTCAAGGAGAACAGTGTGGTGTATCGTGACCTTTTCGATACGAAGATCATGAGCATGCTGATGCCCAGACCCAGTGAAGTAATCCGTCATTTCCACGAACTGTACGATCAGGTATCTCCCGAGGCAGCTACCGACTATTATTACAAATTAAGCAGAGATTCCGACTATATCCGCCGTTATCGTATCTGCAAGGATATGAAATGGGTAGCACCCACCAAATACGGCGATCTGGACATTACCATCAACCTGTCCAAGCCTGAGAAGGATCCCAAGGCTATTGCTGCAGCGAAGCTGGCAAAACAGGCCGGTTATCCGAAATGCCTGTTGTGCCGTGAAAATGAAGGTTATGCAGGCCGTGTGAATCATCCCGCCCGCCAGAACCACCGCATCATTCCGGTGACCATTAACGGCAGCCAGTGGGGATTCCAGTATTCTCCGTATGTATATTACAATGAGCATTGCATCGTATTTAATTCTCAGCATGTACCTATGAGGATTGAGCATGCGACCTTCTGCAAGCTGTTTGATTTTGTAAAGCAGTTCCCTCATTATTTTGTAGGTTCCAACGCGGACCTGCCCATCGTAGGCGGTTCTATTTTAAGTCACGATCATTTCCAGGGTGGTCATTATGAGTTCGCCATGGCCAAGGCGCCTGTAGAGAAAAACTTCTCTGTAGCAGGTTATGAAGATGTGGATGCCGGTATCGTGGCATGGCCTATGTCTGTGATCCGCCTCAGCGGTATGGATACCGACCGCATTATTGCACTGGCAGATGTGATCCTGAATAAATGGAGAGAATATACGGATGAAGAGGCTTTCATCTATGCCTATACCGATAACGAGCCTCATAACACCATCACTCCCATTGCCAGAAAGCGCGGAGACAAGTTCGAACTGGATCTGGTGTTGCGTAACAATATCACTACTGAGGAACATCCTCTGGGTGTATATCATCCGCATGCAAAGCTGCATCATATCAAGAAGGAGAACATCGGTCTGATCGAGGTTATGGGTCTGGCAGTACTGCCTGCCCGCCTGAAGGGCGAGATGGCGCATCTGAAGGAAGCAATCCTCGCCGGTAAGGACTTAAGAGCTGATGAGGAACTGGCAAAGCATGCAGACTGGGTAGACGAGTTCCGTCCGAAATACGATGCCATCACTGCTGAGAACATCGACGGTATCGTAGAGAAGGAGATCGGTCTGGTATTCATGCAGGTATTGGAAGATGCCGGTGTCTATAAGAGAACTGAAGAAGGCCAGAAGGCGTTCGATCGTTTTATTAAATGCTTGTAATAATAGTTCAGCCATAGAATGACAGAACCGGCGATTGGGTGCTTGCACACAAAGCGACGGAGAGCGTGATAACGCGACTTTGCGAATGGCGCGGGCTGAACGTTTGTTGTATAATATTTGTTGCGAGGAAGAGGAATTGTGGTGACACAATTCTTCAGACTGTAGACAAAGCTCCTTCCTGTGAGGGAGCTTTGTCTACAGTCTGTTTATTTATCGTTATCTTCTCTTTTCCGAATCATGCCTCTTACTTTTTATAGTACCATCTTCCTGTATAGGGTGCAAGTCGTCACTGATGGTTCGTATAAATAATTTTATGCGTTTTTGCTGTATTTTTAAAGGTGCGAGATTTGTATAATTCCGATAATTGTAGTATACTGTAGGAAAAAATTTTTCGTAACACATCAGTTCACCATGTATTACAGAAAAGAGGTTATATTTCAAATGAAAAAGCAAAGCAAAGTAACCAGTCAGTCTGCCATGCTGCAGCAAAACACAAGATCAACCTATCGGATACTGATCATCAGCATCGTTATGCTGATCCTGTTCATCGGATCCAACATGTATCTGAGCCGGATCAATTCCCAGCAGCTGGAAGCTACCATGTATCTGAACCAGTATCGTCTGGGTTCCAAGACGCTGACCGCTGCCGTACAGTCTTACGCAGTCACCGGAGACCAGACCTACTATGACAATTATATGAAGGAATTAAACGAGGACAAAAATCGTGACATTGCCTGGGAAGGTCTTCAGAAAGACGGTCTGACCGACAATGAATGGGCACTGTTAAACCATATTGCTGAAATGTCCAACGGTCTGGTTCCTCTGGAAGAAGAAGCCATGGATAAGGCCGGTTCCGGAGATACACAAGCAGCTATTTCTTATGTATTTGGTGAGGAATATGAATCTACCGTACAGGAGATCACTGCAACCACAGATAATTGTATCAATGATATCCAGGCACGTATGGCTCAGAAGCAAAATACTCTGAATCTGATAATGATCACTACCATGGTGATTTTCATTCTCTGCTTCCTGACCATTGCCCGCAAGATTGTCACCACACTGACCTTTGCAAAACAGGAACTGCTGATTCCCATTGTAAAAGTATCCGAGCAGATGAAAGTACTTGCGCAGGGACATTTTGACAGCCGTCTGGATCTGCCGGAGGATGACAGTGAAGTCGGCATCATGGTGCAGGCCGTTCATTTCATGAACGACAACTTTACCAAGATGATCACCGAGATTTCCGAGATCTTAGGTCAGATGGGTCAGGGCAATTACCGTGTAGAGCCTACGGAAGAATATGTCGGTGACTTTGTACAGATCAAGGATTCCATGGTGAAGATCATTGCCGATATGAAGAAGACACTGTCCACCATTCAGGTCAGCGCACAGGAGATCGATGGTGGTTCCGAGCAGCTGGCACAGGCAGCTACCGATCTGGCAGAAGGTTGTACCGCACAGGCCTCCAAGATTTCCGAAGCATCCCAGATGATCGACGCTATGGCAAAGAGTATTGAAGAAAAAGCCAGAGTTGCACAGGAGACCGCAGATATCTCCAAGCAGTCCGCACAGACGGTTGCTGATGGCAATGCCAAGATGCAGGAACTGAAAGTCGCAATCGGTGAGATCAGTAAATGTTCCGAGGAGATTCGTTCTATCATTCAGGTCATTGAGGATATCGCTTCCCAGACCAACCTCCTGTCACTGAATGCCTCCATCGAGGCTGCCCGTGCCGGAGAAGCAGGCCGCGGATTTGCTGTCGTAGCCGAGCAGGTCAAGAATCTGGCGGAACAGTCCACCGAGGCTGCCGGAGAGACCACAAAGCTGATCGGGAGCACCATCGATGCTGTCAACAAGGGAATCGCCATTGCAGAAGAAACCGAAGCCAGCATGGATCAGGTAATGGAAGAAGCCGAGGCTTCTACCAAGCGTATGGTTGATATGGCACAGGCCCTTCAGGCTGAAGTGTCCAGCGTCCAGCAGATCGATGAAAACATCGCTCATGTGGCCGGAATCGTGGACAACAACTCCGCATCTTCTCAGGAGACCGCCGCTGTCAGCGAAGAACAGTCCGCGCAGGTACATACTATGTTACAGCTGATGCATCAGTTCCAGATCTAGTTTTCAGAATGATAAAGCCTGAGTGCTTCTAAAGAAGCCTCAGGCTCAGACTGTAGACAAAGCTCCTTCCTGTGAGGGAGCTTTTCTTGTGTCATGACTGCAAAAATTATGTACTTACAAGCATATAAGAAGTAGTGAAAATGCCGTATTTACGGGACTTTTCACTACTTTTTTGGTATAATGAAAGTATCAAAATAAAGGCGGTGTTTCCTATGATGACACAGAATGCAGATAAGAAAAGAGAGCAGATTCAGATGTTCTGCATGGATGACCTTGTTCCGCAGGATCATCTGCTGCGCCTGATTGACCAGGCAATCGACTGGAGTTTTATCTATGATCTTGTGATCGATAAATACAGTGCAGACAATGGCCGCCCCAGCATGGATCCGGTCATGCTCATTAAAATTCCATTCATCCAGTATCTGTACGGCATCCGAAGTATGCGCCAGACAGTAAAAGAAATCGAAGTCAATGTCGCATACCGATGGTTCCTCGGTCTGGAAATGATGGACAAGGTTCCCCATTTCTCTACGTTTGGAAAGAATTATACCAGACGCTTTAAGGATACTGATCTTTTTGAACAGATCTTTTCCCGTATCCTGCAGGAATGCTATAAATACAGACTGATCGATCCTTCCGAGGTCTCCACCCATGTAAAAGCACGGGCAAACAGCAAAAAGATGCGGAAACGGATTGCAGATGAGGAAGCACTGTTCTTCGAAGAGCAGTTAAAGAAGGAAATCAACGAAGACCGGGAAGCGCATGGGAAAAAGCCTCTGAAAGAAAAGAAGGAAGATCCCAAAGATCCCCCCTCCTGTGGTGGCAGCTCTGATGGAAAAGAAGAAAAAACGGTCAAGGAAAGTACAACGGATCCGGAAAGCGGATGGTTCCGAAAGGGTGAGCATAAAAATGTTTTTGCGTATTCCGTGCGGACAGCCTGTGACAAAAACGGATGGATTCTGGGTTATAGTGTAAATCCCGGCAATCAGCATGACAGCCGGACATTTAAATCCCTGTATGATAAGATAAAAGACATTGGCATTCAGACACTGGTAGCCGATGCAGGATACAAAACACCAGCGATAGCAAAGTTACTTCTGGATGATGGTATCACACCGCTTCTACCGTATAAACGCCCCATGACCAAAGATGGTTTTTTCAAAAAAGCCGAGTATGTGTATGATGAATATTTTGACTGCTATGTATGCCCGAATGATCAGGTGCTGGCTTATCATACGACGAACCGTTCCGGATACCGGGAATACAAGAGCTGCGGAATCGTCTGTGAAGGATGTCTATATCTGAAGCAGTGCACAGAAAGCAGGGATCATGTGAAGGTAGTGACCCGGCATATCTGGGAGCCGTACATGGAAAAGTGTGAGGATATCCGGCATATGATTGGGATGAAGGAAGTGTATGCGCAACGGAAAGAGACCGTAGAGCGCCTCTTCGGAACAGCAAAAGAAAACCACGGATTCCGCTATACACAGATGATAGGAAAAGCCTGGATGGAAATGAAAGTCGGGCTTACATTTGCCTGCATGAATCTGAAAAAACTGGCAAAGATGATAGCCAGGAAGGGAAAAAGGGGAACCCAAAAGTGTTTATTATTGATCAAGTACACACTTTTTGAACCGAAAACAAGAAAAACGCTTCTGGAGTGCTGACCAAAAGCGTTTTGTCTACATTCTGAGGAATTGTGGTGACACAATTCTTTTTTCTTAGTATAATAATCCCATGAAATTCTTATTAACAGCTATTAATGCAAAATTCATACATTCCAATCCTGCTATTTACAGTCTGCGGGCCGGTGTGGGAGAAAAGTTACAGCCCTATGTGGAACTGGCGGAATTCACCATCAATGAATCTCTGGAAAGTATTTTGGAGGGAATCTGGAAGCGTCAGCCAAAGGGAATAGGATTTTCCTGTTATATCTGGAACTGGAAGCTGATCCGGGAAATTCTGACGGAACTGCCGAAAATCCTGCCGGATACGGAGATCTGGCTGGGAGGACCGGAGGTGACTTATGATGGACCGGGGCTTTTAAGAGAGTTCCCTCAGGTTACCGGAATCATGGTGGGAGAAGGAGAAGTCACGTTCCGGGAAGTACTGGAACAATATCTGCGGGAGGCAGAAACGGCCGGACAGTCCGAACAACAACCCGAATCCGACAGCACAGAACAGCAGGTAGCAGACCGAAGGGGAACGGTTGCAGGAAAGTTTGTGGTAGAACGTTTCGGACAGATTCCGGGATTATGTCTTGCTTCCGGTTATACGGCACCCAGAGACCTGACAGATCTGACCACATTGCCGTTCCTCTATGAGAACATGGAGCCCTTTACGAACCGGATCATCTATTATGAGACCAGCAGAGGATGTCCCTACCGGTGTAGCTATTGTCTGTCCTCCATAGATAAGAAGGTAAGACTACGTGACATAAGTGTCGTAAAGAGAGAACTTCAGTTTTTTCTGGACCAAAACGTGAAACAGGTGAAGTTTATTGACCGTACCTTTAACTGTGACCACAAGCATGCCATGGAGATCTGGCGGTATATTTATGAACATGACAATGGCGTCACCAACTTCCATTTCGAGATTTCCGCCGATATTTTGCGGGAAGAGGAGATTGCCCTGCTGAATCGCTTCCGTCCGGGACTGGCACAGCTGGAGATCGGGGTGCAGTCTACGAATCCGGAGACAATACGAGCTATTCACCGTGTCATGGATGTCGACAAGCTGGAGAAAATTGTTGCGGCCATTCACAGAGGACAGAATATTCATCAGCATCTGGATCTGATCGCAGGGCTTCCCTATGAAGACTATGAGAGCTTCGGCAGATCCTTTGACAGGGTGTATGCAATGCAGCCGGAGCAGTTACAGTTAGGCTTCCTGAAAGTATTAAAGGGATCTGATATGCATGAGCACGCACAGGAGTATGGAATTCGCTATCTGGAACTGCCGCCCTATGAAGTGTTGTACACGAACTGGATCAGCTATGGAGAGATCCGGAGACTGAAACGGATCGAAGAGATGATAGAGCTGTATTATAACAGCGGCCAGTTCACTCATACCCTGCCTGTATTGGAAAAAGCATTTTCCGGTCCGTTTGCCATGTATGAGGCACTGGCGGATTATTATCAGGAACAGGGATATTTTACGAACAGTCCGGCCAGAGCTTACCGGTATCAGATCTTATTGGAGTTCGCAGCGATGAAAGATCCGGCCAACCGTGAGATTTACAGAGAACTTCTGACGTATGATATGTACCTTCGGGAGAACCTGAAGAGCAGGCCTGCGTTTGCGGCAGAGATCACGGAAGAGGAAAAACAGGATATCCGCCGTTTTTACC
>ERZ791695.318-NODE-318-length-36014-cov-33.1293_pt1 | contig 36014 bp, 26 predicted proteins | sample MGYA00509956_ERZ791695 | MGnify/ENA primary metagenome ERZ791695 (study PRJEB30046, sample SAMN00715234) | human gut metagenome | study: EMG produced TPA metagenomics assembly of the A metagenome-wide association study of gut microbiota in type 2...
CCTAAAGATACAAAAAAGCCAACTAATTCGCAATAATTTGTGTATGAATTAGTTGACTGATTTTGTAATATTTAATGAATGTCCCTAATTAATATTATTTGTATAGAAATGGGAATGTGTCAAAACTGAAACTTAGCAAAATATGGCATTATCAATGTTTGACACCCCCCCATTTCTTTAATATTCTATCTTGTCTGTTTTAGAACTCCATGCTTCGAATGCTTTAATAGCTTCTTCGCGTAACATAACTTCAGAAGGAAGTTTTCTGTTTTCCGGTTTCAGTTCCAGTTCATCATAGATAAATGAATCATCGAAACCTATATTTTTTGCATCCGTTTTATTGTTGGCATAATACATCTTATCCAATCGTGCCCAATAGATAGCGCCCAAACACATAGGACAGGGTTCACAGGAGGTATAGATTTCATATCCGCTTAAGTCGAATGTTCCCAGCTTGGCAGCGGCAGCGCGTATGGCGCTTACTTCAGCGTGGGCGGTGGGGTCACACGAAGCGGTTACCCGGTTGACACCTGTTGCTATTATTTCTCCGTTTTTGGCGATGACGGCTCCGAAAGGTCCTCCTCCGTTTGCGACATTCTCAATGGAAAGCTCGATGGCTTTCCGCATAAGTTCTTTTTTAGTCATAGTTGCATCGGTGAAATTGGATTATACATAAGTCTCCAGAAATTTCACATGTTCGTTTACCGTTACATTTACTTCTTTAGTGGTAGCGGGGAAAAGTATAGACTCTCCTGCCTGAATTTCCAACGAATGACCTTCATTATCAGTTACCGTGCATGAACCTTCCATACAGATATAGATTACAAAAGAATCCAGTTCGCTGTAATCCATAGTCATATTTTCCGTCAGGTCGTATACAGAAGTGGTGAAGTAGGGGCAGGTTACCAATTCTATCGGTTTGTTTTGTTCCGGCGTATAGCTGGTGCGATAGTCTTCTTCCACTGTATAATCGATGGCATCTTTCGATAGCTCGGTATGTAATTCGCGTGTATTGCCATTCTTGTCTTTGCGGTTAAAATCATAGATACGGTAGGTTACATTGGATGTTTGTTGGATTTCTGCAATAAAGCATCCGGCACCAATGCTATGGATTCGTCCGGCAGGCAGGAAGAATACGTCTCCCGGCTGAACAGTATAGTCTGCCAAAGCATCACAAATTGTATTGTCTGCAATCATTGCTGCATATTCGTCAGGAGTGATTTTCTTTTTCAAACCGGAACGAAGATGAGCTTTGCCACCTGCATTATCGATTACATACCACATTTCTGTCTTTCCCATTGAGTTGTGGCGTTTCTTGGCAAGTTCGTCATCGGGGTGAACTTGTATGGAAAGATCATCGCATGCATCAATGAATTTGATAAGCAAAGGGAAATTATCTCCGAAACGTTGATAGTTGCTTTCACCTACTAATGCTCCTTTGTATTCTTTTACCATGTCACTCAGGTTTTTGCCTGCGTCTGTACCATTGGCAACTACTGATTCGTCGCCCGGAACATTCGAGATTTCCCAGCTTTCGCCTACTTGTGCCTGTTCGGTTGCAAGATGTTTGAACGGGATAATCTTTTCACCACCCCAGATGGTGGATTTTAGAATGGGGTTAAATTTTAATGGATACATAGGTATATATATTAAATGTTTTTAGGTTTGGATACAAAAATACGGAGATTCTACGACTTTACCCATAGAATCTCCGTAAAAATCACTAGCTATTTGTGTGTTTTCAAAAAAGTGTATTAGTAGTCTGTATTGTTAGGGTCGAAGTTAGTCCAACCGTCCAGCCAGTTGTCATTTATACCGAATGCCCCGATGTAGTCTACCTTATCAAATCCATTGTCTAATAGAGCATTGTCGAATGAAGCGGCAGTCAGTACCGGGCTATTTGCATTCGGCATATAATTTACACCGATGCCGCGTCCGTCTTTAAAGTTCAGTTCATTCATGTCGGCAAGTACTTTATTTCCTTTTTGTGCTTTGAAGAAGTTGGAAGAATAGGACTCCTGACCGGCATCGATAATAGTTTTGTTTACTGCATCATAAAGCACGTCATCATACACTTTGTTGGCATCCGAACCGGTGACTGTCATACCGGCAAACCAAATATTTTGCAAATTGATAATACCCTCTTGTGCTTGTTCTACCGTGTTTCCTTTCTCGCCGTCAATAATCAAACCGACAGGATATCCCACAGCTATAGAATTGAAGCAATTCAAACGGCTGGAACGGCGGATTTGCATCGCTGACTGGAACTTCCCGAGAGCTGAACCGTTATTGGGGTTGAAGCTGCCGGCATTGATATAGCTTTCATCATTGGTAAATCCGGCATCACGTCCGAGCGGGCCGATAAAAGTAATGTTACTGAATACTGCCGTTGTATAGGGAGAAACCAGAGAACCATCGGCACAGTTGTCCGATTCAAATCCGTTTGATTGTGATGTATCGGCAATTCTCGGATCGCGGATAGACAAGCCATATTGTACTTTACCGGAGAATCCGTTGTCTGTGTCGAATTCGTCATCCCAACCATTATAGGCAACCAGATATTTACAGTTTACAGAACCGCCGAACCATTCATAAGAGTCATCGTTGGAATAAGAAACCTGTAAGTGGTCAATGGTAGTACCGCTACCGACCGAGCCGAACGTAATGCCGTTGATTTCCTTATCTTTCATAAAGGGATAACCGGCAAACTCCACACGTACATAGCGGATGATACCGGAATTGTCGGAGTCATCATCCCCTCCGTGTTTGGTACGGGGCCCCCCTTCAATCTGCTGATTCAGCACGCCTTGATTGTTCTTTGCCTTACCACAGATAATCAAACCGCCCCAATCACCGGGCTTGCGTTGTCCTTTCGGCATTTCAGAGGTAAATACGATAGGAGCATCCTGCTTTCCTTCGGCTATCAGTTTTCCGCCCGGTTCTATAATCAGGGCAGCTTGTGTGTCTTTATCACCTTTGATGACAGTTCCCGGTTCAATGGTCAATGTAGAACCTGCTCCCACATAAACCCATCCTTTCAACAGATATGTACCTTTGGCAAGGGTCTGGGTTCCTTTGAATACAAATTCCTGGTCACCATTTCCTATTACTGTTCCTTTTTTGTTTTCAGACTTATCCTCATTGAACAACAAATGATCACACGTCTTGATTGAGCCTTCAGTTCCCCATACATAAGGTGTGTCCGTTGTCTCACCACCACTGTTTCCACCATTGTCGGGTTCGGAATCATCACTGCTGCAAGCAGCCAGGCTTCCCAGCATCATGGCCGAGAGAGCATAAGTCATAAACTTGTTTGTTTTCATTTTCATTTATTGGTTAGTTACTGAATGAAATATTTCTTGTTTTAAAAATTATAGCTTATGTTTACGTTGAAGCTGCGTCCCGGTTTAAACTGACGGGTTATTTGCTGCACTTCACCATTTTCTGTATTTTCAAATTGTTTGAAAGACACCTTTTCGGCCAGTACATCGCGGATAGCGGCTTTTACTTCCAGTTTGCCGAATTTCTTAGAGGCACTCAGGTCAATGGCATTACGTGGCATTTCATATGAGTCGGGCACACGTACTTCGTTGCCTGCGCTGCCCAGGCTGCGCCCTACACCGATAATGCGTTTACCGATGCGGTTGTAGAGTATGGCGGCATTCCATCCGTTTTTGGGCTGTTGATAGAAGAGTCCCGCGTTGACCAGGTAGGGCGATTGCCCTTGCATAGGACGGTCTTCTTCTTTAGAACCGGGTTCAAAATTTACGTTACTTTTTATCAGTGCACCATTCAGGCTGAGGCTGAAGTTTTTCATGCCGATGAAATCTAAGTTTTTGCGTATATCCACTTCTACGCCATAATTATCGGCTCCTTTGGCATTGATATAAGAATAAATCAAGTCAGTACCTCCGGCTACGGTATAAGTCCATTCTATCGGATTCTTGAATTTCTTATAAAATAATGATACGGAAATCAGCTCACCGTTACTGGGATAGTATTCATATCCCAAGTCAATATTATCAATATAAGCTGCTTTCAGGTCATAATTGCCTTGTACATTACTAGCCAAATCAAAGTCGTAATACACCGAAGAAGAGACTTCCCGGAATTCGGGACGGTTTACAGTACGCCCATACGACAATCTGAACTGGTGTTGCTCATTCAGACGATAGGCGGCATTAAGCGATGGAAAGAAATCATCGTAAGTGTAATAGACACTGGTCGGACTCTTTTCGTTCTTTTGTGTATTGCTGATTAATTCCATTCGGCTGTGTTCGAAACGGACGCCTGCGTATATGTTCCACTTTCCGAAAGGAAGATTTACACCGGCATAGCCTGCTCCCAACATATTGTTTCCTTCATAATTATTTCGCCAGTCCACTTGCTCCAGCAGGTATAATTTATCTTCTCCGTAATTTTTGTCCTGCATCAATTCGTCAGGCACATTCATCACACGGTAATTACTAGGTAAACCGTTCTTCCAACTGTAAATGAAGAGGCGCGTATTGTATTCACGTGTACGGTACTCCGTATATCCTCCCATCTTGAGTGTGGGAGTGAAATCACCGAATGCGAAATCATGCTGATAATTGATGTTGGCCGACAGGATGTGTTCATTCAGACGCGAGAACTCACGATTGATTTCATTCAGATTCTCTACTTCCAATTGATTGGTATCTGTGTTCAGTACCGTGTTGTACCGGCGGCGGTCGGGCATATTCCGGTTGGCATAAGAATATCCGGCACTCCAATCCAGTTTATCCGTGTCACTCCATGTATGTTTTCCCGTAAACTGTCCGCTGTAGGTGGTACGGCTCTGGTAGTAATATTCTGCACTCTCTTCATAATCGCTCTGTGCATCCGTTCCCTTGCGATAAGTATAGCGGTCTTTTCCCAATTGGTTGAAGATATTCTTGAATTCATAACGGTTATTTCCGCTTGCCGGCACATAAGTGAGGTTCAACATGGCTCCCACACGTACATTGTGATTATATTGGTCATCCACTCCCTTGCGCAAATAGTTGGAACGGTCATGAGTGATGTCATAGGCACCATACAGATTATTATCCATATTCAGATATGTTTTGTAGGTATTGCTATAATTTACGGCTCCCAGCATAGCTAAAGTGCGACCGCTTTCACTCACCCAGCGATGGGCGATGTTCATGCTCAGGCTGAGGTCGGCAATAGGCTTGCGGTTCTTTATGCTCCAATCATTATTCAGTCCGTTGTTGAGCAAGTCGTAACCATTATTCATCGGTCTCAGTGTCGCGTTGATACCGCCATTCAAGCTACGCAATCCGTTGTCGAATCCCAAAAAGTCCGTACCGCTTCCTTTATTGTATTGAAAGTTTTTAAAATGAGTCTGATCATTCATGCTTCCTCCTACTGAGATGTTCAACAGGTTACTGTTCGGAACATCCTTGGTATTAACTAAAATAAAGCCGCCACTGAAATCGGCAGGATATTCGGGAGCCGGAGATTTTACAACCAGCATATTGTCCAGTTGTGAGGAAGGAATAATATCGAAGGAGAAGGCGCGTGTGTCGGCTTCCGAACTGGGCACGGCACTATTGTTTATCCACACATTGTTGTAACGTTGCGAAAGGCCGCGTACCATTACGAACTTTTCTTCAATGATACTGATGCCCGGCACACGGCGAATCACTTCGGAAGCATCCTTGTCTTGTGTCTTGGTAATTTGTTGTGCGGAGACACCGGTTTGCATCACCAGACTGGTGCGTTGCCGGGTAATCAGGGCATTTTCTGTATTCTTCTTGGCTTCTGCCACTACCACAACTTCTCCCAGTTGCTGGTTATCAGGTGCTAATGTTATATTTATTTCTGACATGCCATTGACAGATACCTCTAAAGTCAATGTTTTATAAGAAACATACGATACCATCAGTTTATATGTTCCGTTTCTTAATCCGGCCAGTTCGAAGTTACCGTCCAAATCAGTGATTGCTCCTGTAGTAGTGCCGCTTATTTGTATTACTGCACCGATTAGTGGTTCATTTGTCACTTTATCGGTCACGCTTCCTCGTAATACAGCCGCTTGAATAGATATGGCCAGGAATAAGAAAATGATTATAAGGCCAAACTCTCTCTTCTTTGTATTCATCATTCTTTAGCTTGTTTTTTTAATTCAGTGCAAAGGTCGGTTGTCGGTATTACATGAATGATACAGCTGCGTAATACTTTCTTTTCAAATGTATTTTAATACTGTTTCATTGTCTATTGAAGAGAAAGAAGTTAACTTTGCACGAAAATTATAATTCAATATTCTACTATTATGAGAAGTTTTGCATCCGACAACAATTCCAGTGTACATCCTCAAGTAATGGAAGCACTGATGGCGGCAAACACAAACCATGCCTTCGGTTATGGTGATGACCCTTGGACAGAAGAGGCAACCCGAAAAGTAAAAGAACAGTTTACACATCCGTGTGAACCGTTGTTCGTCTTTAATGGAACAGGTAGCAATACGATGGCATTGCAACTGATGACTCGCCCTTATCATGTTATATTTTGTGCCGACACTGCACATATTGCAGTAGACGAATGTGGAGCGCCAAGCAAGGCGACCGGATGCTTCATGCGCACTATCTCCACTCCCGATGGAAAACTGACACCTGAACTCCTGAAACCTTATATGATTAATTTTGGTGTGGAACACCATTCTCAACCGGGAGCAGTTTATATCAGCCAATGTACAGAACTCGGCACTGTTTATACTCCTGCCGAAGTACGCGCTTTGACAACGTTTGCACACGAACATGGTTTGTTACTGCACATGGACGGTGCACGCATCTCCAATGCTGCCGCAGCATTGGGAGCCAGTTTGGATGAGATATCGGGAGCTTGCGGAGTAGACACCCTGACTTTGGGGGGAACAAAGAATGGTCTGATGGGGGCTGAGTGTGTGGTGGTTTTTAATCCGGACCTGATGAAAGAAGCCCGTTATGCCCGTAAGCAGGCTTGTCAGTTGGCAAGTAAGATGAGGTATATATCTTGCCAATTCACTGCTTTCCTGACTGATAACTTATGGTTACGGTGTGCCCGACACGCCAATGAAATGGCTGCAAAACTTTCTGATGCCTTGCAAGCCATGCCGGATGTAACGTTTACCCAGCCGGTGGAAAGTAACCAGTTATTCTTTATTATGCCTCGTGAGAAAGAGGATAAGTTGCAGGAGTTTTATCATTTTTATTTTTGGAATGATGCAATGAATGAGATGCGTTTAGTCACTTCTTGGGACACAACGGACGAAGATATTGATTCACTTATCGAACGTATTAAATCGTTATAGACAATAAAAGAACGTTTCGTTCGGGTTTGTAATCCAAACACGTATTAGCGTATATTCAAATGATGCGCTAATACGTGTTTTGTTTTTAGTTGTCGATTGTTATAATGCGGTTTTATTTGAGACAAAAGACTTTCTATGTATATGCTTTTCCAAATGCTGTCCGCATAGGACTTTCATATAAGTTCTTCTTTTCAAAAATCTTGCATATCCTTTTTTTCTCTCTCTTTCAACTTATTAAAACAAAATTAGAGTCGGTTGAAATGTGAATGAAATTTAATGAATACCTTCTTTGATAGAAAAGTGATAATATAAATAATTGGAAATGAGGATATTTACGATGATTGGAAATTTTAACTAAAAGTGTATCTCTTAGTAAGAGATCTACCATTCCGCTGCAAAAATAAGCAAAGTTTTGAGAATTAGTACACTTTTACGCAAAAAAAATGGGTGTGAGCTCGAAAAAAGATTTTATTTTTTCATTCTTTAGCATTCTAAAAGTTAAAAAACAGTTCTTAATATATTGATAATCTGATGCTTTACTTAGGTCGGTGTATCTCTTACTAAGAGATACACCGATTTTCGTTTCGCGAATCTATATAAAAATGCTTGTAAATCCGCGTTTCGAGAGCCCGCAAACTAAGACAAAAGTAAAGGATAAGATATGGAATACCTGTTTCTAAAACGCAAAAAGAGCACCCTACGTTCCGAAAGGCAGAAAGACCTGCTTTTCAAGGCAGCCGAGCGTCATTGGGACGAACAGTTTGCCGGACAGGGAATAGTGGGCAGGAAAGTGGATTGCTATATATATAAATGTATCCTTTATCAATTGGAAATTCGTCAGGTGTTTTTGGATGCCACTCTTTCTTTGAAGAAATTGAGCGAGCTGGTCGATACGAATCAGACTTATCTCTCCAATGTAGTGAACAAGTATTTTGGGTGTAACTTGAAAGAACTTCTGAATACTTACCGTGTAGAGTATGCCAAGGAATTGCTTCGCAGTAATAAATGCTCGTTGGATAAAGTCCCGGAAAAGAGTGGGTTTACTTCCCGAAGTGCTTTTTATTCAGCTTTTAGTAAGATAGCAGGCGAATCTCCCAAACGTTATTTTTTGCATGAACAGAGGGATTTATGTGCCCAATCAATAACTAATATGTATAACCAATTTTAGTTTTTTAAATTTATAAATTTAAAGTTTTTCTATTATGAACAAAAAGTTTTTAAGTGCAATCCTGTTCGGAGCCTTAATGGTTTCGTCAACAGGAACATTTGTGTCTTGTAAGGATTACGACGATGACATCGAGAACTTGCAGGGACAAATCACTGCAAATGCTGATGCAATCAAGGCTTTGCAGGATCTCGTTGGTAGCGGTAAGTATGTTACTTCAGTTGCAAAAACAGCTGACGGACATGGCATTACCTTTACATTCAATCAGGGTGATCCTGTAACTATCACTTTGGATGATGAAACAGGTAGTGGAGATGTTGTGAAGGTTGTAGATGGTATTTTGTATATCAACGATGAACCTCAAGAACTGAAGGTTGCCACAAGCGAAACAAAACCATCTATCATTATGCAGGATGGTGTATGGGCTGTATTGCAGGAAGACGGAACCTACAAATCTACAGGTGTTCCCGTTTCCGGCGTTAGCGTTGCAGGTAGCGAAGCTGATGGATTTACACTGACTATCTTTGATAAAGACGGTAACAAACAGGAAGTGAAAGTTCCTTCTGCTTCTTCATTGGTAACTTCTATTGCTATTGCTGTGCCTGTTGTAGAAGATGAAGCTTCATTGCTTAATGAAAAAAATGTTGTGTATTATGGCAGCAAAGAATTGATTAATGTTTCAGAAGTTAAGTATCCGAAGGATGCAATTATTTCTGCATTAAATGAAGATGGTACAAGAGGTGTGGCTGTAAATGTTGTGGTTACACCGACTAATATTGATCCGGCTGATTTGAAGTTCAACTTGGTAAATTCTGAAGGTGCTACCATCTTTGAAGAGGCTGTAGTTTCTACTCCTAAGGGTGCTTTGCAGAGAGCTGCTATGGACGGTGTTTATACTTTGCACTTTGCTCTTAAAGAAGGTGTGACAGTTGCCGATATTAAGAAAGGTAGTATTATCAGCCAAGATGACGCACTTGCTGTTGTTTGTGGTAAGGCTGCTACAGCTTTTGAATATAAAGCCGGTTTGGAAGATGCTGCTACTATTACTCAAGGTAAGACAACAGGTAATTATGAGGCTAAGGATAATACTTATGTGAAATTAGGTGAAACTTACAGCTTGTTTGGTAAAGGTTATGCTGCAGATCCTTCTGCAAATCCCAATGCCGCTGCTCAAGCATTCCTTACTAAGTTGGAGGGTGTTTCAGATATTGCTTTGTCATTGGATGAAAACTTGAAATCTTTGTATGGCATTACTATCGATGGTACTAACTTCACTATCTCTAATGAAGCTGCTTATGGTAAAGAAATTACCTTTACTGTGAAATATACTAATAGTGCTTCAGTTGCCAAAAATAGTATTCAATCTGCAAACTTGAAAGTAACTGTTCAAAAGGCTGCTGTAACAGCAGGTGTTACTCTGAAGGCATCTCATATATTGTCAACTGATGCAACTAAGAATACTGTTTACTTGCCATTGGCTGACTTGGCTGCTTCTGTAACTGCTGCCGGTGATAAGATTGTATGGAATAATGCTAATGCATTCACTTATAAGACTGTTGCTAACAATACTCCTGCTGACGGATTTGCGTTGACTTCTAGCAAGAAGTATGGTGCTACTCCGGCTAATTTGAAAATTGCTAAAGATACTGAACTGGATGGCTTTACTTTAGTTAAATCAGATAAGAAAACTGATGCAACTAAGTTAAGTGAGGCAGCTTATTTGGCTATTACTGTTGACCCTGAACAGGAAAATGTAACTGCTGATGTTTATAGTGCTTTGATTCAGTTTGTTGTTACTGGTAATGATGTAGACGGTCAGTCTAAGACATTGACTTTACCTGCAACTGTAGAGTTGACATTGACTAACCCGACATCTGCTGTAAGCAGAATTCCGATGTACTTTGATGGTGATAAGCTGGCTGCTTATGGTGCTGTTCCGACCGGAGCAAATCTGTTGTATGATGTAAAAACAGCTTATAACAATGCTGATAAAGCAGTAGACTTTACTGTAACAGCAAAAGCAGACAAAGATAAATGGACAGTTAATGGTAGCACAGTTAATATTCCTCTGGATAAGTTGTATACTGAAACTCAGAAGTTTGAAGTTTCTTACAAGCACTTTGAAAATGCAATTTACAATGCTGCTACTGAAACTATCTATATCACAGGTCAAAGCCCGATTAAAGATGGTACAATCACTGTAAGCAAGACTACTCTTGACCTTGCAACCGGTTCAGACTCATTCTTGAGCGCAGACGTTGCCGGTAAGGATGCATTCAACAAGGCATACAAGTTATTGAACTCATTTACTGCTGAAACTAATGATACACCTGCTGCTCAGAAGGATGTAATGGATGCAAGAATTGCTGATATCAAATTGGTTGCTACAGGTGAAAATGCAGGTGCATTTGATGTAACTCCGGTTTATAAGAAGCTTGAAGGTGATAATCTTGTAGATGGTACAGAGACTGATGGCGAATTGGTAGGTTGGACAATTGCTCTTAAACCGAACACTGCTATCCAAAACGGAGCTACTATCACATTCGACTTGAACATTACTGATAAGTGGGGTGTTGAACTTCCTGCTCAGAAAGTTTCTTTGACTGTGAAAAAATAATCATTCATCTTAATGATTAGCTAATATAAAAGGGCATCCTTCGGGGTGCTCTTTTTTTGTTTAAGCTGTATTTGATAGTATGACGCAAATATATTTGTAAACATAGAGAGTCGCTTTCTTGTCCTGTCTAAATAGACAAAAATGTTTTCCACGAAAAAGTTGATAACAAGTTGCTTTCACACGTTTCACCCACTGAAATCCTTTATTCATCGGCTTTTTGCGTGAAAGAAGCTGTTAAGAGGAAATTTGTTGCTTTCACGCGTAAACCCCTATGAACAGGTGGTTTACGATATTTGTGAAATGTGAAAGGAAGTTTTATCAATTTTCTTTCGGGGTTCGGTTCATTCATTCAATCAGTAGGAAAACTCGGAAGAAAGTGTTTTCAAAAGGCGTTTTGCTCGTGTCAAAACACTTTGGTCTTTTCAAAAAAGTTGGTGGAGTTTTTGAAAAAGTTGGTGAAGTTTTCTGAAAAGCTGGTGAAGTTTTTTAGACCTCTTGAGATTTTTCATCAACAATGGAGAGAGTTTTAGCAAATAATGGTAACAATCTTCATAAACAATGCCCATTATTGAGGGGGTATAAGATGGGGTTGTCAAAACGTGGATAATGTTATCGTCTGGTTTGTAGGGGGGAGGTTCGCTCGCCCGAAAACAGTTTGCTTTGTGTCTTCGGGCAGGCGACCCCTGCCTCTACAGCTGACGATTGGATAGGCCGGTTTGGTTTTGACACACTCCCTTTTCTTTCTCAATAAAGTGCAGCTGTATCGCTCAGCAGTTGGTAAATGCTGCTGGCGATGCCCAATATGAAGATGCCTGCCACACAAATCAACAAACAGGTACGCATGGCGATACCGGTTTTGAAGGTGGCGATTGGTTCATCATTGGGAGTAATGAACATAGCTTTTACAATCAGCAGATAATAGTAAAGTGAAATAATGGTGTTTACCAATGCAATAAACACTATCAGATAATATCCACTTTGGAAAGCTGCTGCAAATACAAAGAATTTACTGAAGAACCCGGCAAATGGCGGGATACCTGCCAAAGAGAAAAGGGCAAGTGTCATCACCATTGTCAGACGGGGATTGGTTTTGTAGAGTCCGTTGTAATCTTCGCGCTCAACCATTCCGTGGGTGTGTTGCTCGATGGCGTTGATTACCCCGAATACGGCAAGATTGGCTGCAATGTATACAATGATATAATAAACTAATGACGCCATTCCCTGCGGAGTGCCTGCCAGGACTGCCAGCATGATATATCCTGCCTGTGATATACTGCTGAATGCCATAAAGCGCTTTAAGTTGCTTTGGCGGATGGCAAACAGGTTGGCAATGGTGATGGTAGCGACAATGACCACGCACAGCATTTCACTCCATTGGGCGGTCATGGAACCGAATACTTTGACCAAAATGGCCATCAGCGCAAAGGCGGCTGCACCTTTCGAGATAACCGACAGGTAAGCGGCAACTGTGGTAGGCGCTCCCTGATAGGTGTCGGCAGTCCACAAATGGAAAGGTACAAGGCTCAACTTAAAGGCCATACCGGAGAAGAAGAATACCAATGCCAGTATTTGAAGCGGGCTTCCGGTGATGCCGGCAGGGATGTCCTCGAAATAGAGCGTACCTACGGTTCCGTAAATCATTGAGATGCCATAGAGGAATATACCGCTGGAGAAGAGGGCGGATAAAATGAATTTTGCTCCGGCTTCTGCACTGTGGCCTTTGTATTTGTCGAAGGCAACGAGGCATGCCATAGGAACGGTAGCCAGTTCCAGACCTAAAAAGAACAGAAGAAAGTGACCTGCGCTCACCATGAAGTACATTCCCAGTAACGTGCTCAGTGTGAGTGTATAGAATTCTCCCATTTTGTGACGAGTGTCCGAACGACGCAGCCAATGGGTGGATTGCAGGAATACAAGGATAGTGCCCAAAGTGAGAACACTTTTCATGATGGAGGCCATCGGAGTGGAATGATACATCCCTCCGAAAAGGATGACTTCATCGGGCCATATATTGGCAAGTAACTCAATTCCCAACAGGGCGCAGGCCAATGGGCGTAACCAGTGGCGAAGACGCACGGGAAGGAAAAGGTCGAGTACAAACATCAACAGAAATACGGCGGTGAGGCTCAGCTCCTGATGCATTTGCAAAATAGATGTAATGTCCATAATCGTATGTTATTGTATTAATTGAGTGATAATCGGTTCTACACTGTTACTAATCAGGTTGCTTATCCAGAATGGGGCAAGTCCCAGTCCGGCTACGCAGGCTATCAGGAAGATTACTGCCACTCTTTCATCCCAAGTTGCATCGGTAAGTTTCAGATGGTCGGGGTTCAGTACCTTGCCATATAGAATCTTACCTACTACACGCAGAATATAAACCGCAGTAATCACGATGCTTGTCGTAGCTATCAGCGTGCATACACGGTGGAAGGTATCGTTGTTTTGGAACGAGCCGACAAAGACGGTCATTTCTGCCACAAATCCACTCAATCCCGGCAACCCCAGATTGGCAAGACCCGCAATGACATAGCCCACAGCCAGAAAAGGCATGATTTTCATCAGTCCTCCCATCAGGCGTACATCGCGTGTATGGGTGCGGCCGTAAATCATACCGATCAGGGCAAAGAACAAAGCTGTCATCAGACCGTGGCTCAGCATTTGGAGGATGGCTCCCGTACAACTGGTGCGTGTCATCATCAGAAGAGCGAAAAGCACCAGTCCGCAATGCGATACGGATGAATAGGCATTGATATATTTCAAGTCGGTCTGTACCACAGCGCTGAACGCACCGTAAACCACAGAAATGGTGGTCAGCACGAGGAATACATCACCCCACATGGCTGCTCCTTCGGGCATCAGATACATGGCAACACGAAAACAGCCGTAGCCTCCCAACTTCATCAGCACACCGGCATGAAGCATACTGACGGCAGTCGGAGCAGATGCATGGCCGTCGGGACTCCATGTGTGGAATGGGAATAGTGCGCCCAGCACACCGAATCCCAGGAAAATAAGCGGGAAGAACAGGTGCTGCATCGTATCGGGAATATGTAGTTTGGCTATCTCGAGCAGATTCATTGTCTCGCCTCCTGCTCCATAGAAGATACCCAGAATACCTATTAGCAGGAAAGCAGAACCACCCATCAGCATCAGGGTAAGTTTCATGGCTGCATATTCTTTACGGCCGCTTCCCCATATACCAATCAGCAGGTACATCGGGATAAGCGCTACTTCATAGAACATAAACATGGTGAACAGGTCTGTCGAGATAAAGAATCCGAACACTCCCAAACTCAGCAGTGTGAACCATAGGAAATACTCTTTGGTGAGGGGCTGAAGTTTCCATGATGCAAATGTTCCGGTGAAGACAATGATAGCGCTCAGTAGTAACATGGCTACGGAGATACCGTCCACTCCGATGGAGTAACATATATGTAAGGGGGCATACCAGGATATACTGTCGGTAAACAGCATTTCTTCCATGGCACCGGCTTGGCGGAGTCCTATATAATCAATGGTGAGGTAGACAGACAGTGCCAGCAGCAGGGAAGCTCCGGTAACCATCACGCCACGTACTTGATTGACGCTGCGCGAAGCCCAAAGCCCCGCGAGCATCAATAAAGGAACTATGATGAAAAAACTTAGTATGTTCATTTGTATACTTAATTATTCGTTTGGCTGGTTAAACTAATAGTATCAGCGTCAGTATCAAGGCTCCTGCGAGGAACCAAATACTGTATTGCTGTACATTTCCGCTTTGCATATCACGTATCTCATCGGCTGTGGCGTGGGTGCTCCAGGCGGTGAAGTTGAAGAACTGGTCGATGACGTGACGGTCCCACCATGCTATCGGAGTACTGATACACCGGAATATAATCTTCTTGGTGAAGAACATCCAGACTTCGTCCATGTAGAAGCGGTGATAGGCAGCTGTGTGCAAACGGCTGAAGGTGTGTGCCAGCTTGTCGGCGACAGGCTGTTTGGGACCTGCATACATCCATGTGGCAAGACCGATGGACAACAGTGCAATAATGATACTTGTTGTGGCTACCTGCATATCCAGGTGGATGGTATAAGCCTCTCCGTTGTTGCTGATTAAATTACCGAACGGGATGAATCCCGCCACACAGGTCACGGCTGCCAAAAACAGTAATGGGAAAGTCATGGTAAGCGGTGCTTCATGCGGAGTATGTGCAGCGTGGAGGGTTTTGTTTTCCGTGCCCCAGAAAATGCCATAATACAGACGGAACATATAGAATGCGGTCATCGCAGCTATACCTGTCATTATCCAGCCCATGACCGGGCTGAACCGGAAGCAGGCGGTCAGGATTTCGTCTTTGGAGAAGAATCCCGAGAAAGGCCAAATGCCCGAAATGGCAAGGCAGGCTATCAGAAATGTGATGTGGGTGACAGGCATGTATTTGCGCAACCCGCCCATCGCGCTCATTTCATTGCTGTGTACGGCATGAATGATGCATCCTGCCCCCAAGAAGAGTAATGCCTTGAACATGGCGTGAGTGAACAGATGGAACATGGAGGCCATGTAGCCCAATCCTCCTTCGTGGGGATTCATCGAGGTGCAAACGCCCAAGGCAACAATCATAAAGCCTATCTGTGAAATGGTGGAGAAAGCAAGTACACGTTTGATATCGCTTTGCACACAGGCTACACTGGCAGCATAGAATGCTGTGAAAGCACCGATGTAGGCTGTCCAGTGGAGTACTTCGGGAGCGTAACCGATGAACAACGGGAACATACGGGCTACCAGATATACACCGGCTACCACCATGGTGGCGGCATGAATCAGGGCACTGACCGGAGTAGGGCCTTCCATGGCATCGGGCAGCCAGATGTGTAATGGGAACATGGCGCTTTTTCCGGCTCCGCCGACAAACATCAGCCCCAATGCCAGTGGAATCATTGTTCCTGCTGCAACCAGAGCGCTTGCGGCAGGAGTGAAAGAGAATGTTTCTGCGTAGTAGCCGTAGATGAGGATACCAATCAGAAAACCGAGGTCGGCAAAACGGGTGACGATAAATGCTTTTTTGCTGGCTGCGATGGCTTCTTTCTTGGTATAATAGAAACCGATGAGCAGGTAAGAGCTGACGCCCACCAATTCCCAAAAGACGTACATTTGGAAAATATTGGTTGCTACTACCAGGCCCAGCATTGACATGGTGAAAAGACTCAGAAAAGCATAATAGCGCTGGAAGCCTTTTTCACCTTTCATATAGCCGAAGGAGTAGATGTGTACCATCAGTGACACGGTAGAAATCACAACCAGCATCATGATGGAAATAGGATCGAGCAAAATGCCCATATTGATATGAAGATCGGCTGTGAACGGCAACCATTCAAAATTGTAGGGCATGAGGGTGGGGAAGGTACCTGCTGCCGTACGGCCGCCTGTGAAATAGTGAAAGGCGGTGAGGTAGGAAAGCAATGCCACTCCTGTCAGTGAAGCTGTGCCGATGGCACCTGCCACGCTGTTCTTCATGCGCATACCTGCCAGTCCCAGTATCAGAAAACTGAGGAAAGGAAGGATGAGGATTAGAATAGTATATTCCATAATCAATTTTTCATTTCGTTTAAGTTCTTCACTTGTATGTTTCGGATGTTACGATAGATATTGATGATAATGGCAATAGCTACCGCTGTTTCCGCAGCACTCACTCCGATGGCGAACAGGGCGAAGAACACTCCTTCCAGTTCGTTGGGGAAGAGGTAGCGGTTGAACACGGCGAAGTTGATATCGACGGAGTTCAAAATCAGTTCCACACTAATCAGCATGGCGAGCAGGTTGCGGCGGGTAAAGAAGCCATAGATGCCTGCAAACATCATAAAGGTGGAAACCACCAGGTAATATTCCATGTGTACCATAATCAGACTTATCTTTTACGTGCAATCATTATACCTCCCACAATACAAGCCAGCAACAATATGCTGATGACTTCGAAAGGCAGTACATATTGATATTTTCCCATTCCCATCAGGGTGTGGCCGATGGTCTGCACATGCAGTTCGCCGGGAGTGAAGTGGGAGGGGAGAAACTCGTTTTTCAACATAACAAACAGGCAGATGCCCAGCCCGGCAAGGGTGGAAACAACTCCTGCCACCATTTTACCGTTTTTCAGCCGTTCGGACTTGTCTCCTTGTGAGGAGGTCAGCAGAATACTGAAAACATAAAGTACCGTGATGCCGCCGGCATAAATCAGCAATTGGACGGCTCCCAAAAACGAATAATTGAGCTGGAAGTAAATGCCTGCCGTGCCGAATAGTACAAACAGCAAATAGGTCGCTGCGCGCAGAATGCGTGATGTGGTGACCGCCAGTACCGAACAGACAGCGATAAACAATGCCAGCACAATGAATACAATTAGTTGTAGTGTCATAATATCGTTTGTTTTTTTATTTCTTATTCAGGGTGAGAACCAATTTGCTGCGGTCGAACACTGCATTTTCAAATTCCGTATCAAAACAGATGGCATCGTGCGGACACGCATTGACGCAGAGTTGACAGAACATGCAGGCGCCCAAATCATATTCATATTTCACCAATGTTTTTTTCTTCTTACCTGTTTCTTCATCAGTCTGTGTTTCGCTGGTGATATGAATGGTGTCGTTGGGACAGGCCATTTGGCAAAGCCCGCAGGCAATACATTTATTGTTCCCGTTTTCGTCTGCCGGCATGACGAGACGCCCGCGAAAACGGGGAGAGATTTCCAGTGTAGCACGGTTCTCGGGATACTGCTCGGTTACTTTCGGAGTGAAAAATTCCCGTCCGGTGATTTTCATTCCGGTGAGCAGTGTACCGATACCGTGCAACAGTCCTCCTATATATGAACGTTTTTCTTCTTTCATTAGAAATGCAATTTAAATACAACAATAATAACCATCAGCAACAAATTGCAAAGACCTATCGGTACCAGGTATTTCCATTCCAGTGTAAGAATCTGGTCGATACGTAAACGAGGGAAAGTCCATTTTATCCACATCAGCAGCCAGACAATAAAGAATGACTTTGCAAAGAACCATACAAATCCGGGAATATAGTCCATGACGGTATTGAAGCCGTCCAAGCCGGGAATATGCAACGGCATCCAGCCGCCCAGGAAGATAGTGGCAGCTACTCCGGCAATAATGAACAGGTTGACAAACTCTGCCACATAGAATAAACCGAAGTGCATACCCGAATATTCGGTGTGATATCCGGCTGTCAGCTCACTTTCGGCTTCGGGCAAGTCGAATGGACCACGGTTTACCTCTGCATTGCCGGCTATCAGATAGATGATAAAGGCAATCATTGCCGGGATATGGCCTTTGAAAAGGAACCAGCCGTCGGCCTGGCGTTCTACGATTTCTGAAAATTGCATGGTATCGGTCAATACGACAATGGTGAGAATGCTCAGTCCGACAGACAGTTCATAACTGATCATCTGTGCACCGCTTCGCATGGCACCGATTAGTGAGTACTTGTTGTTGGAACTCCATCCGGCAAGCAGGATACCTACCACACCGATGCTGGAGGCTGCCATCAGGAAAAAGATGCCGACATTGAAGTCGAGCACTTCCATCCCTTTGCTGAAAGGCAAACAACTGAATGACAGGATAGATGCCAGTATCACAATATAGGGAGCGAGGTTATAAAGGAAATTGTCGGCGTGACGAATGGTGATGATTTCTTTTATCAACATCTTGAATACATCGGCAAAGACCTGTATGGTGCCCCAAGGTCCTACACGCATCGGTCCCAGGCGACATTGGAATGCTGCACAGACTTTTCGCTCCATGAATATCATAATGATAGCAATCACTGCGTAGGCAAGCATGATGCATACGCCGATAGCCACACACTCTATAAATACCGCCAACCCTTCGGGCATGAAGGAGGTAAGCATTGAGTGTATCCATTGGGTTACTATACTAAAATCAAACATATATTATTTCGTTTCGTTTTATTATTAATCTTATCTGTCTATGTCCGGTACCACGTAATCCACTGTTCCGCCGATGGCAATGAGATCGGCTATCTTGGCACCGCGGCACATGGTTTCCATTGCCGAAACCAATGGCAGTCCGGTGGCACGGAACTTCAGACGGTAAGGATATTTATCTCCACGACTTTCCAAAAAGACGCCGAACTCTCCACGGCTGCCTTCCACCGCAGCATAATAAGAACCTTCGGGCACACGGATAATCGGTTTCATCTTTTGCTGAAATGCTCCTTCAGGAATATTATCAATCAACTGTTCGATGATGTTCATACTTTCCATGATTTCTTCCATACGTACCATGTAGCGTGCGAATGAATCGCCTTCGGTATGGACAATTTCCTTGAAGTCGACTTTTCCATACATAGAGTAGGGGTGGCGTTTGCGAGTATCGCAGGCCCAACCGCTGGCGCGCCCTGTTCCCCCCGTTGCACCGAAAGAGATGGCGTCTTCGCGACTGAGCACTCCTACACCTTTCATACGTTCCTGTGCAATGACGTTGCCGGTGAAGACTTCATGATACTCTTTTAATGTCGGACGGAGATAAGCGATAAAGTCTTTTACCTTTTGCACAAAGTCCGGCGCGATATCGGCCTGCACACCGCCGATGGTATTATAGTTCTGGATTAAGCGACCGCCGGTGGTTGCTTCGAAGATGTCCAGAATCTTTTCGCGGTCGCGGAATCCGTAAAAGAAGGCAGTTAGCGCGCCTAAGTCCATGCACAGACAAGAAAAGAAAAGCAGATGTGAATCAATGCGTTGCAGCTCGTCCATGATGGTGCGGATATACTGTACACGTTCACTCACTTCCACACCCATCGCCTTTTCGATACACATGCAGAGTGCATGGCGGTTTTGGTGTGCGCCCAAATAATCCAACCGGTCGGTTAAGGCGAGTGTTTGGGGATATGTCAGACTTTCGCACATCTTTTCGATGCCGCGGTGGATATATCCGCAGTGTACATCCAGTTTCTTTATAATCTCACCTTCCAGTGACACGCGAAAGCGGAGCACTCCGTGAGTTGCCGGATGCTGCGGACCTATATTAATAATGTATTCATCTTCGTCGAAGATGGTTTCTCGTTTTTCAATTACGCTGCCGTCATGCTGTACTTCCATGTATTGGGTGGTATCGACCGGCTCCTCGTTGGTCATCCGCAGCGGGTTGAGGCTTTCGTCATAATCTTTGCGAAGCGGATGGCCTATCCAGTCTTCACGCAGGAACAAGCGGCGCATGTCGGGGTGTCCCATAAAACGGATGCCGAAGTAATCATACACTTCACGCTCGTTGAATTCTGCGCCTTTCCAAATATCGCAGACTGTAGGCAATTCAGCTTTCTCGCGGTTGGCAGTGACAGCTTTAATTACTTTGTTCTCGCCGGTAGCTGTCTTTTCCAGATGGTAGACTACTCCCAATCCTTCTTCTCCCCAGTCCATTCCGGTGAGTGAACGCATAAAGTCATAGCCTTCCGCGCGTAACTTTTGCATCTCGGTGCGGAGTTCGTTAGGTTCTATTTTGATAATATCATCCATAAGTTATTCCTTTTGGGGTTCTTCTTCCTTGCGGTTTACTCCGCCAAAGAATTTTTCCAGTTTTACTTTACGTTGCAGTTGCATCATGCCATATAATAAGGCTTCGGGCCGTGGGGGGCATCCGGGAATATAAACGTCTACCGGTAATATTTTGTCAACTCCGTTCAGCACATGGTAGGATTTTTTAAACGGACCTCCGCTGATGGCGCATCCGCCCACTGCAATCACATATTTGGGGTCTGCCATTTGGTCATAAAGACGTTTTAATACCGGTGCCATTTTGTGTGTGATGGTTCCGGCTACCATAATCATATCTGCCTGGCGCGGACTGGCGCGGGCTACTTCAAACCCGAAACGGGCAAAGTCATATCGGGCAGCACCGACTGCCATAAACTCAATTCCGCAGCAACTGGTTGCAAAGGTAAGCGGCCACAGCGAGTTGCTGCGTCCCCAGTTGATAAGGTCGTCCAAACAACCGATAAGTACTTTTGTACCTCCTTCATTAAGTTGTTTGACCATGTTCTCCAGATACTCATTATCTTTGAAATCTTCATAAGGGATAGATTTTATGACCGGTTTCTTTATTTCCATTCCAATGCTCCTTTCTTCCAGGCGTATGCCAGGCCTAATATGAGTACTACAATAAAGAAGAAGATGCTGACTAAACCGTACACTCCTAAATCCTGAACGACTGCCGCCCACGGAAAGAGAAATACCGTTTCAACATCAAACATGAGAAATAGAATGGCAAACAGATAGTAACCTACCTTAAATTGCATCCATGACTGTCCCCGGGTGGGGATACCACATTCGTAAGCCTCTCCTTTTTGCGGATTGTACGAACGGGGAGAAATGGCACGGGCAATACCCAAAGCCACGGCAACCAGTGCAATTGCCGTCAGGATAACGACAACTAATAGTGTAAAATACATATCTAAACTTTTTTTTGATTAGACAAAAAGTGAATGAACACAAAGCCCACTTACATAACGCTTAATGCAAGATACTTTGTTTTGGCTTTTAGCTTGAAGGCTTTATAAAATTAAATAATGATTCGCCGTAGTGCATAGATATAGTAATCCACGGCATGCGAGTAATGTGAAATGGATGAATGAAAATGTATGTTGTTTGTTTGTAGCTCTTGTTTCCAGAAATCATTCAGTGTAGCAAGCAGACGGAGAGCACATTTGGATTTGGAAGTCAAATCCGGATTGTCAAGAGCAATTGCTACTTGTGGCATATCGGCAAAACGGTTGATAAACAGGAAATCCATGGTCTTTTTACACGGACTTTGTGTTTGCTGATAAGAAGAGGTTACGTTTGATTTCTGAAAGAATGAACTCTTTACTGACGCATACTCTTCTTGTCCCGCTGTTGTTATCAAGAGCAGGAAAAATAAAAGAGAAATAAAGATCTTCAGTATATTGTTCATAATGATGATTTTTATTTAGAGGTCGCAAAGTTAGCCATAAATTTGGAATTCTATCATTATAAATTGTTTTTTTTCTCTTCTCGTGAATGGAAAGGGATTTCCGTACTTCTTAGTGTTTCTTCCAGAATCCGGGAGTAAACAACAGTAAGACGGTAAATAACTCCAAACGGCCGATGAGCATAAGTAACGCACTGATCCATTTGGCCATATCGGGTAATCCGCTCCATGAATAAGAAGGTCCGCACTTGCCTATACCCGGTCCGACATTGCCTAAACTGGAAATTACGACACTGTATGCTTCTTCAAATCCTACTCCTAATATCATAAGCAATAGCCAACCAATAAAGACAATAGCTATATAAAGGAAAGTAAATGCCAATATAGCCGATTTGGTTGTAGAAGAAATTACCTGACGGTTGATGCGGACCGGCAAGACTGCATTAGGATGGATGATTCGTTTGAATTCGTTTCTTGATACACGGCTCATGATGGCAATACGAATACATTTTATACCTCCGGAAGTGGAGCCTGCACATGCTCCGAAAAGCATGATGATGCACATCAATGTCCATAGTACCGGAACCCAGGTCATGTAATCAGCAGAAATAAATCCGGTGGTGGTCTGTAATGAGACTACTTGAAAAATAGCTTTCCGGAATGATTCTTCTATTCCCATCGGGCTGGTAAGAACCAGTGTGACGGTGGTGAACAGGGTAAAACAACCTACAGTGCCCAAATACCAATGGAACTCGGTATTCTCAATCAACCGTTTGAACTTTCCTTTCAGAAAGAATAGAAACAGCAGGGTAAAGTTGATACCCGACAAAAACATGAAAAGCGTGATTACATATTCTATATAGGGAGAATGAAAAGCAGCAATGCTGTTTTGCTTGGTAGAATATCCGCCTGTAGCAGTAGTTGTTAATGAATGGCACACGCTGTCGAACACATCCATTCCACCCAGCAGTAATAAGAATACTTCTGCTATGGTCAGTCCCAAATAAATGCTCCAAATCCATTTGGCGGTCACACCGATACGGGGATGTACCTTGTCATGGGTGGGACCTGTAGCTTCGGCTGCAAATAGCTGTACACCGCCTACTCCGAAAATGGGTAACACGGCGATGGTAAAGAATACAATCCCTAGTCCTCCAATCCATTGGGTCATGCTTCGCCAGAAAAGTAATCCGTGGGGCAATGATTCGATATTATCCAGAATGCTTGCTCCGGTAGTGGTGAATCCCGACATGGTTTCAAAAAAGGCATCGGTGATGCTGGGAATGTATCCGCTCAGATAAAACGGCAACATTCCGAACAGGGAAAAGAAGATCCAAGCAAGAGATACTACTACATAGCCATCGCGGCGGCTGATTTTCCTTTCGGCATTCTTTCCGAAGATAGAGAAAACAATACCTGCCCCTGCTGTGATAGCAGCGGAAGAAAGGAATGCGGTTAAATCTGTTTCCTTATAATATATGGCGAGTAATGCGCATAAAATCAAGAATCCCGCTTCAATGAAGAAAAGGGAACCCATGATTTTGCATATCATTTTAGAGTTAATCATCAGTTGAAGAATTTTTCTGCTTTCTTAATCATCATTCCCAAACAGAATACCACTACATGGTCTTCCGGTTGGATGATTGTATTACCTGTTACCAAGATACCTTCTCCATTTCGGATTAGTCCGCCGATGGTAACCCCTTTGGGAAGTCCCATGTCCTTAATGGCGTCTTTTGTAATACGTGAACCGGCTTTTACTGTAAATTCGGCAACATCTGCATTGGCAAAAGTCAGACATTTTACATTGGATACGTCGGCATCCAGCATCATTTGGTAAATATGGCTGGCAGCAATCATCTTTTTATTGATGACCGTGCCGATATCCAGACTTTCTGCCATACTGATATAATCAATGTTTTCCACCTCGGCAACCGTCTTGGTAACACCCATTCTTTTGGCGGCGAGGCATGCCAGAATATTTGTTTCCGAATTATCTGTCAATGCGACAAATGCTTCGGTGTTGCGAAGTCCTTCTTCCAATAGCAAATCCATATCCCGACCATCTCCATTGATAATCATGACTTTATCGTCTACTACTTCTGTCAGCCGGTTACAGCGGTTGATATCGTTTTCGATTATTTTGACCTGCATATATTCAGGTACATATTGGGTTGTACGGACGGCTATACGGCTGCCTCCCATGATCATTACATTACGCACATCGGCATAATTTTCCTTTCCGGCTATTTTACGGATATAAGGAATATATTTTTTTGTAGTGGTAAAATAAACAATATCATGTAGCTTGATAGTATCATCTCCACGCGGGATAATTGTTTCATTGCCCCTTTTTATCGCTACAATGTGGAATGGAATATTACGTCCGCCCAGTTCGTGCAGAGGCACATTCAGAATTTCTGCCGTTTCACGCATTTTTGTACCAATCAGTACCAATGCGCCGCCACAGAACTCCCACCATTGGCGTATCCAGCTCATTTTGATGGCGTCTACAATTTCTTTTGCAGCCAGCATTTCGGGATAGATCAGTGAATGAACACCCAGATGTGAAAAGAATTCCTTATGTTTAGGCAATAGGTATTCGTAATTATCAATACGGGCTACGGTCTTTTTGGCTCCCAAATTGGTGGCCAGCATACATGCTGTCATGTTACGGCTTTCTTCCGGCATGACTCCGATAAAAAGATCGGCTCCCGCTACACCGGCATTCTTCAGACCGGAAATGGAAGTCGGGGATGCATTGACTGTCATCAAGTCGAAGTTGGAATCTAATTTACTCAACTTCTCCTCGTTTTCATCCATCAGGATAATATCTTGTTTTTCACCTGAGAGCAGTTTGGCCAAATGAGTGCCTACGGCTCCTGCCCCTGCGATAATAATCTTCATTTTTATCTTTCTCTTTCTCTTTTAGAATGATACCAATACCTTATAAATACCTTCTTCATCCATGCCGCATAAACGATGCAAGTCTTTCACCGGGCCGTGTTCTACAAACTTATCCGGTAAACCGATGCGGCGAACAGTGGGAGTATATCTGTTGTCTGCCATAAACTCCAGGATAGCACTGCCCATTCCGCCTTTCAACACACCGTCTTCAATGGTGACTATTCGGCAGAAATTCTTTCCTATTTCGTGTAGCATTTCTTCATCCAACGGTTTTAAAAAGCGTAAGTCATAATGGGCAATGCTCATTTTGCTTTCGGCTTCTGCACGGGTAATTGCTTTTCGTGCCGTATTGCCAATCGGACCGATGGTGATGACTGCCATGTCTTTTCCGTCTTTCAGTTTCCGCCCTTTGCCTATTTGTATTTCTTCAAAAGAAGATTTCCAGTCCACCAGCACCCCTCTTCCTCTGGGGTAACGAATCACAAAAGGTCCTTTATCGGGCAGTTGTGCGGTGTACATCAGATTGCGCAGCTCATGTTCATCATAAGGGGATGCCACCGTCAGATTAGGGATGGGGCGCATATATGCCAAATCGAATGCACCATGATGGGTAGGACCGTCCTCGCCCACAATTCCTGCCCGGTCAAGGCAAAGAACGACATTCAACTTTTGAATGGCGACATCGTGGATAACATTGTCGTATGCACGCTGCATGAAAGACGAATAGATGTTGCAGAACGGGATTAATCCGTCTTTTGCCATACCGCCGGAGAAGGTTACGGCATGACCTTCTGCAATGCCTACATCAAATCCCCGGTCGGGCATTGCTTTCATTAATATATTCATGGAGCATCCTGATGGCATTGCCGGGGTTACTCCTACTATTTTGTCGTTTTGCTGTGCCAGTTCCAACAACGTATTGCCAAACACATCCTGAAACAAAGGGGGAAGTCCGTCGGTATCTATCACAATGCGTTCTCCGGTTTCTTTGTCGAAAATTCCCGGTGCATGCCATATGGTAGCTGCTTTTTCAGCCGGACCGAATCCTTTGCCTTTGGTGGTATGGATATGGAGCAACTTGGGACCCTGCATATCTTTTATTTCTTTCAAGACACGTGCCAGATTATTGACATCGTGTCCGTCAATAGGACCGAAATAGCGGATATTCATTCCTTCGAACACATTTTGTTGCTGTACGAGCATGGATTTCAGGCTGTTATTGAAACGAATCAGGCTCTTTCGGCGCTCTTCATTCAGTATGCCCCATTTATAGAACATTTTTGAGAGCTTATATCGTATTTTATTATAACCTTCAGACATCTGGAGGTTTAGAAGATACTGTTTCATTCCACCCACACTGCGGTCGATAGCCATATTATTATCATTCAGGATGATTAAGAGATTATTGGGTGTAGAGGAAGCATTGTTCAATCCTTCAAATGCCAGACCGCCACTCATTGATCCATCGCCGATGACGGCTACCACATGGCGGTTGTTTTCTCCATTCTTCTTAGCTGCGACAGCCATTCCGAGCGCTGCCGAAATAGAGTTGGAGGCATGTCCGCACGTAAAAGTGTCATATTCACTTTCGTGAGGAGAAGGAAAAGGGCACAGACCGTGTAATTTGCGGTTTGTACAGAAAGTATCCCTGCGGCCTGTCAATATCTTATGGCCGTATGCCTGATGACCTACATCCCATACGATGCGGTCATAAGGCGTATTAAATACATAATGTAAGGCTACGGTCAGTTCTACCACTCCCAGACTGGAACCAAAATGTCCCGGATTGCGTGAGAGCTCATCTATTATTTTTTGCCTCAGCTCTTTACATACTTCGGGCAGTTTGTCTGCCTCTAATCGGCGCAAATCTTCCGGTGTATCTAAACTTTTCAGCAACATATATGAAGTATCCTGTTCCATTCCTATGATATGATAAATATCTTGCAAAAATAGCATATTTATGTGTATTATGATTACATTTGTCCTTAAAAAATAGATAGACTCTTATTGATATGAATTTCAGAACGCAAGTAGAACTGCCTAAAGAGGAAACAGAAATCCGTCATTCTGACCGAATTATGCTATTTGGTTCCTGTTTTGCCGAAAATATCGGAAATTTGTTGCTGGCAAATAAGTTTCGGTGTGATGTGAACCCTTTTGGGATTCTCTATAATCCTTTATCTGTGGCAGAGGCTATCCGTCAAACTCTCTCTTATAAAACTTACAATGAGGCAGATTTGTTTTGCGATAGGGCGGGATGGCATAGCTTTATGCATCATGGCTCTTTTTCAGGCAATTCGGCAGAAGAATGTTTGTTGCGGATTAACGAAAGGCTGGGGAGAGCTGCCGCGGAATTGCCGCAAACCGACTGGCTGATGATAACATGGGGAACGGCATGGGTTTATTCTTTGAAAGAGAATGGTAAGGTTGTGGGCAACTGCCATAAGCAACCGGATAAACTGTTTACGCGCAGGCTTCTTTCGGTAGAGGAGATAGTTGTTGAATATTTTGACTTGTTGAAAATGTTGCAGGAGCTGAACCCTAATCTGAAGGTGCTGTTCACCGTTAGTCCCATCCGGCACGCCAAAGACGGGATGCATGGCAATCAGATAAGCAAATCTACTCTATTATTGGCGATAGACACTCTGCAACACCATTATCCGATGTGCCATTATTTCCCTTCTTATGAAATTATGATGGACGAACTTCGCGATTACCGCTTTTATGCGGATGATATGTTTCATCCTTCGCCCATGGCTGTATCTTATATATGGAAGTGTTTCGGAGATACTTATTTCAGCAGTCAGACACGGCAGATAATGAAAGAGTGGGAAGAAATACGCAAAGGGTTGAATCATAAACCTTTTGATGTCCGTTCGGAAGCATACCGTAGTTTTTTAACTCAAATAGTGTTAAAGATAAGCAGGATGAAAGAAAAGTTCCCGTATTTTGAACTTCAAAAAGAATTAGAACAATGTCAAGCTCAATTGAAAATATAGTAAAGGCTTTGGGTGCCAAACGCTTTGGCGACCACAATGCACAGATTGATTGGATTTTAACTGATAGCCGCTCGTTATGCTTCCCCGAAGAAACTTTATTCTTCGCTTTGAAAACCAAACGCAACGACGGGCATAAATATATTCCTGATTTGTATGAGCGCGGGGTGCGTAATTTTGTAGTGAGTGAACTGCCTGAGAACAAGGAAGCTTATACTGCCGCCAATTTCCTGCAATTGGCCAATCCGTTAAAGGGACTGCAAAAACTGGCAGAAAAGCATAGGGAACAATTTCTTATTCCGGTGGTCGGCATTACCGGCAGCAACGGTAAGACGGTAGTGAAAGAATGGTTATACCAATTGCTCAGCCCGGATCGCGTGGTTACCCGCTCTCCCCGCAGTTATAATTCACAAATCGGAGTGCCGCTTTCTGTATGGTTGATGAACGAAGAAACCCAGTTGGCTATTTTTGAAGCCGGTATTTCTGAAATGGGTGAGATGGAGGCTTTGCAAAGCATTATCCGTCCCACTATCGGTATATTGACAAATATCGGTGGTGCTCACCAAGAGAATTTTTTCTCTGTTCAGGAGAAATGTATGGAGAAACTGACGCTTTTTAAGGATTGTGATGTGATTATCTATGACGGTGATAATGAACTTATCAGCTCTTGTGTCAGCAAGTCTCTTTTTACTTCGCGTGAGATAGCCTGGTCTAAGAAAGACAATGAACGTCCTTTATTTATAGAATCTATTTGTAAGGGTGAGGATTCCACCACTGTGAAATATCGTTATTTGGGGATGCCGAATGAATATAAGATACCGTTTATCGATGATGCATCGATTGAAAATTCATTGCATTGTCTGGCAGTAGCCTTGTATATGATGGTGCCTGCCGAGGACATTGCAGAGCGTATGGCGCATCTGGAGCAAATAGCCATGCGTTTGGAAGTGAAAGAAGGAAAAAATGGGTGTGTTATTATCAACGACAGCTATAATTCGGATTTGGCCTCTTTGGATATTGCACTTGATTTCATGTCGCGCCGTTCGGAAGATAAAGGTAAAAAACGCACATTGATTCTTTCGGATATGCTGGAAACGGGGCAAAGCAGTAAGTTGCTTTACCGTCAGGTGGCCGAACTGGTTCATAGTCGTGGTGTGGAAAAGATTATCGGGGTAGGCGACGAGATTCGTACAGCTTCTTCCCGGTTTGAGTTAGAGAAGTATTTTTTTCATAGCACAGAAGACTTGTTGAAATCCGACCTGTTGCCCAATCTGCGTAATGAGGTGGTCTTGATAAAAGGTTCACGCAGCTTTCATTTCGATGATATTTCGGAACGCTTGGAGTTGAAAGTACATGAGACAATTCTGGAAATCAAATTGAATGCATTGGTTGATAATTTGAATTATTATCGTAGTAAACTGAAACCGGAGACAAAGATGGTGTGCATGGTGAAGGCATCGGCTTATGGAGCCGGTTCGTATGAGATAGCCAAAACCCTTCAAGACCACAGGGTGGATTATTTGGCTGTAGCGGTTGCCGACGAAGGCTCGGACTTGAGAAAAGCCGGTATAACCAGTTCCATTATCATCATGAATCCGGAATTGACTGCCTTCAAAACGATGTTCGATTATAAGCTCGAACCTGAAGTTTATAGTTTTCATTTACTGAATGAATTGATAAAGGCTGCCGAAAAAGAAGGAGTGACCAATTTCCCCATTCACATCAAACTGGATACCGGCATGCATCGGCTCGGCTTTACACCGGATGAGATACCGGAGTTGATAGAGCGCCTGAAAAAGCAGACGGCTGTTATTCCTCGTTCCGTATTCTCGCATTTGGTGGGAAGTGATGCCGAACAGTTTGATTCCTTTACGCGTCGCCAGATAGAGGCTTTTGAGCAGGCATCGCAGGAGTTGCAGGAGGCTTTTCCGCATAAGATATTGCGCCACATCTGTAATACGGCGGGTATCGAGCGTTATCCCGGCGCACAGTTTGATATGGTTCGTTTGGGAATAGGATTGTATGGCGTAGATCCTTTTACCAATAAAATTATTCATAATGTAAGTACACTGAAAACAACGATTCTTCAGATACATGATGTTCCCAAGGAAGAAACAGTGGGATACAGCCGGAAGGGGCATTTGGAACGCGATTCCCGCATAGCTGCCATTCCTATCGGATACGCCGACGGATTAAACCGTAAATTGGGCAATGGAAATGCTTACTGCTTGGTGAACGGACAGAAAGCACCGTATGTAGGTAATATATGTATGGATGTGTGTATGATAGATGTGACGGATATTGACTGCAAAGAAGGAGACAAGGCAGTGATATTCGGTGATGATTTACCTGTAACGGTCTTGGCTGAAATTTTGGGAACCATTCCTTATGAGATATTGACAAGTGTTTCTAATCGGGTGAAAAGAGTTTATTACCAGGATTAACGAAAAAGAGACCTTAATAATCTTAAGAAGAAGGAAGAATTTACGTTTCTTTTCTGTATATTTGGAGAAACCAAAAACAGAATGCCATGAAACGTATATTCTTCCTTTTAGCATGTCTGTGTTTGCCGTTTTTCTCCTTTGCCCAGAAAGCAGGAGAGTCAAGGCAATTGACCCGGCAAGATTCCTTGCGTTTGCAGCAGTTGTTGAATGGACAAGTGGAAATCGTCATCGATGATGAAACTCAGCAGGAGATAGACCGCTTGTTTAATCCTGAGAAGTGGAAAATGAAATCTACTCCTTTCCCTAAAAAGAATATGAAGTTTGAGACAGAACTTCCCCGATATTACATTTCCCAAGTAGATACGGTTGACGGCCGTGGGTATATCCGTCTTTTGCCTTATGGTCCTTTTGAATCTCCTGAAGAAGAAAAGATTTATGTGGAGATTCCGCTTAATAAGGAATATCTGGCAGGTTATGATCCGCGGCTCGAACCGGCATCGGCAGGAAAGTTCACTCCCGGTGCTTTGATGGTGGGAGCCGGTATCAGCACCACTTTTAACGCGGATAAACTCTTGGGCATCATATTCAGCAAGAAAATGCGTGCCAAGGTAAAGAATGCCAAGGAAGCCAAGTCGTGGGAAGGATATTAGCTTGCAGGACTAAGCGTTTTCTTCCTTTCTGTTAAGCCGTTTTATGCGGTAGATTATTAGTCCCTGCCACAGTAGAACGTGGGAGTGTGTCAAAACCAAACCGGTCTATCCCATCGTCAGCTGTAGGGGCAGGGGTTGCCTGTCCGAATACACAAAGCAAACTGTTTTCGGGCGAGCGAACCTCGCCCCTATGAACGAAACGACAGCATTATCCACGTTTTGACACCGATAATCTGCCGTTCAAAAGGTCTTAGCCTTTAGTAAGGAATTGCTTCATCTACCTGACGATTCCGGATGAGTATAGGGGGTGATTTGCTTTCATTTTACTACCTTTGTATTCGAGAGAGCAAATCAAAAAAAGCATGAATGAAGAAATAGCAGAATATTACGAAGAACTATATAATCTGTGTGCCGTTGAACAAGAACAACCTTTGGCGCGCCGTTACAGACAGTTGCGTGAAGCATTGGAGCGGGTGATGAGGCAACAAATGATGGGAACAGGCTTGCAAGCTACAGATTTGGCTGCCCGTATCAATTATGTGGCGACTCAATTTGCATTGGATGGCCGGGAGCAGAACCAATTGCATACATTCCGCCTGACTTCGAATGACATTCTGAATCACCGCAAGGAGCCGTCCGAACAGGAATTCTTGCGGGACCTCCGCGCTGTGGCTTATGCCTATCGGAAGATTTTTCATGAGGATATCCCACCGAAACTTTATACGTTGCTTCCCAAGCAGGAAACGACTCCTGCGGTAAAGAGGGAGAAAGAGACTCGGATTCATCGTATCCGGGTGTGCTTTGACTATGCGGACGAAAGCTATCTGTATGTCCGGCCGATAGATGTGCTTGAAGAAGAACCGGTAAAGGTGAATTATAACAAGCCCGGTGTGAATGAGGAATTTAAAGATACGGTGGATGAGCTTTGGCGGTATGCCCAATTGAATTTGTTGGATGTAACTGTCGATGATAATGGAGTTTATACTCCTTCTTTTATAGTACTTGAACCTGATTATCTGTTGGATATCAGCTCATTGGCAGAGTGCTATAAGGATTATGGCAGTCATCCCGCCAATTATTTTCTGAGTCGTTTGGTCCCTATTGAGAATGCCCGTCCCTTATTGTTGGGAAATATAGCCAATCTGTTTCTGGATGAATGGATATATGCAGGAGAGAAAGAACCTGATTACACTGAATGTATGAAAAAGGCTTTTCGGCAGTATCCTATCGAACTGGCAGCTTGTGAGGAACTTCGAAATCCTCAGAAGGAGAAAGAGTTTGCGCAAGACTGTAGAATGCATTTCGAACATATCCGTGAAACGGTGCAGAAGACATTTTTACAACCGGGATATAACCTTGATAAGAATGATGCTGTGCTGGAACCTTCTTATATTTGTGAGGCACTTGGCATTCAGGGTCGTTTAGACTATATGCAGCGTGACATGAGCAGCTTTATAGAAATGAAGTCGGGCAAAGCAGACGAATATGCCATGCAGGGCAGGTTGGAACCGAAAGAGAATAATCGTGTACAGATGTTGCTTTATATGGCGGTGCTGGAGTATAGCATGGGGCAAGAGCATCGCAGTATGCATCCCTATTTGTTGTATACCCGTTATCCGTTGCTTTATCCGGCACGTGCATCTTGGGCACAAGTGCGGCGTATCATTAATCTGCGCAACTGCATTGTGGCTTCGGAGTATGGTGTGCAGTTGCATAATCATCCTTCGTTTACCCAACGGCTGTTGGCACAGATCAATCCTTCTGTTCTCAATCAAAAAGGGTTGCAGGGGCGATTTTGGGAACAGTACTTGAAGCCTTCCATCTCCCGTTTCGGTGAGCGCATGGAACTGCTTACTCCCCTGGAACGTACTTATTTTTATACGCTTTATAACTTTATCACAAAAGAACTTTATACCTCCAAGTCGGGTGATGTGAATTGTGAAAGCAGGACGGGCGCTTCTGCTTTATGGCTCAGTACGCTGGATGAAAAGCGGGATGCAGGAGAAATTTTATACGATCTTACTATTGTTGAGAACCATGCATCGCAGGCTCATAAGGCTTTTATTATTTTGTCTATTCCTCAATATGAAGAAACTTTTCTGCCTAATTTTCGTAATGGAGACGTGGTGGTGCTCTATGAACGCAATAACGGTACGGATAATGTGACGAACAAAATGGTGTTTAAGGGAAATATAGAATCCATAACCGATAATGAATTGCGCATTCGTCTTCGGGCGGCACAGCAGAATCCGTTGGTGTTTCCAGAGAACAGCCGTTATGCCGTGGAGCATGATACGATGGATACTACTTTCCGAAGCATGTATTTGGGATTGTCTTCCTTTATGGACGCGAACCCTGAGCGCAGGGAGTTGTTGTTGGGGCAGCGTCCTCCTCGTTTTGATATGGCTTATGAAGACAGGATAGCCCGGACGACCGATGACTTTGAACGGGTGGCGCTGAAAGCGGAGGCTGCCTGTGACTATTTCTTGTTGGTGGGGCCTCCGGGAACCGGAAAGACTTCGCGTGCCTTGAGGAGGATGGTGGAGCATTTTTATGCTTGTCCTTCCACACAAGTGCTGTTGCTGGCTTATACTAATCGGGCGGTGGACGAGATATGCCGGTCGCTTTCTGCCATCTTGCCGCAAGTGGACTATATACGGGTGGGAAGTGAATTGTCTTGTGATGCGCGTTTCCGCAAACATCTGTTGGAAAATGTGCTGGCAGAATGCAACAATCGTCGGGAGGTAAACATCCGCATGGCAGATTGCCGTATTTATGTGGGAACAGTTGCATCTATTGCATCTAAACCGGAACTGTTCAAACTGAAGCATTTTGATGTGGCAATTGTTGATGAGGCTACACAAATATTGGAGCCTCAGTTGTTGGGAATCCTTTGTGCGCGGTTTAAGGACGGACGTAACGGAATAGGGAAGTTTATCCTGATTGGTGATCATAAACAATTGCCGGCTGTGGTGTTGCAGAGTAATGAACAGTCTGAGGTGCATGATGAAGGGTTGCGGCGGATAGGGCTTTATAACCTGAAAGATTCTCTTTTTGAACGGCTTTATCGTTTTCATTTGCAGGAGGAGCATTGCCGGGCGGTGGATATGCTTTGCCGTCAGGGACGCATGCACCCCGGAGTGGCATCATTTCCTAATCGAGAGTTTTATGCCGGAAAGTTAGAAGCACTGGGTTTGCCGCATCAGTTGGAGAATGTCGATGCTCCGGTTCGGTTTATTCCTTCAGAGCGGGATACGGAAAGTGTTTCGGGGAAGACGAACCGGAATGAAGCGCGCATTGTTGCTCAATTGGCTGCTGATGTGTATCATCTGTATAAGGAGACTTTCGAGGTCAATCGCACCTTGGGAGTGATCACTCCTTATCGCAGTCAGATTGCATTGATTCGGAAAGAAATTCAGGCATTGGGAATATCGGCTTTGAATGAAATATCGGTTGATACGGTGGAGCGTTATCAGGGAAGTGAACGCGATGTAATCATTTATTCTTTTTGTGTGAATTATCTTTATCAGTTGAAGTTCTTGCCTAATCTGACGGAAGAGAACGGAGTATGGATAGATCGTAAATTAAATGTGGCATTGACGCGTGCCCGAAGGCAGTTGTATATAACGGGAGTGCCCGATATATTGAGCCATAACCTGATATATCGTCGTCTGATACAGGCAATTAATTAGGGAAATCCCTACCTGTTTGTAGGGCTTTTCCTTTTAATGTATTTTTTTCTTTTCCTATTTTTGTAGTGTTCTAAAATCAAGGCACTATGAAACGATACATTCTTTTTCTCTTAGTTGCAATGCTGGAATGCGGAATCATGTTTTCGCAGAATAACCGGCCATTGAGTCCGATGCTGAATATTTCGGGTGAGTTTAAGCGGGACTATAAAGATGTGAAGAAAGGTACGGCTTGTATTTTGCAGCGCGTTATCAAGTTGAAAAAGCCGATTGGTCAGGAAGAGTCTACATTACAGGCAGTGGTGGTGGTCGGCGGGGTGCAGGTAGGCATTCCTATGGAGGAATTGGATGTACTGAAGCTTATTCCCGCAGATAAGACTTCATTTTGGCAGACTGCACAGCTGTCAAACGATTTAATCTCTTATTATGAAAAGAAAGGCTACCAAGGGGGAATGCGGCAAGAGCAGGCTCGTGAAGCGGATGATTATATGAAAGAACTGGAGCACGCTAAGCTTTTTTATGATGATGCTGCAATAGAGGATTATTTGCAATGTATGCTGTTAAGTATCATTCCCGAAAAGATGGCTGTCCTGCGTGAAGGAACTCCGTTGGTGCGTGTATTGAAATCTCCGGCTCCCGATATGTTGATGTTGGGTAACGACTGTCTGCTGGTTTCTACGGGAATGTTGACTGCTTTGGACAGCGAAGAGGAATTATATGCAGTGATGAGCCGTGAAGTAGCCCATTATGTACTCGATCATGCCATTATCACCGTGAACAAGAATATTGCCCGTGCCAAGCGTGCACAGTTCTGGGGAGCTGTAGCGGACGGAGTGGTTGCCGCTACAGAGGAATATCTGTACGATCGTTATGATTATTATGTTCCCGGGCTGGTCTTTGCAACGAATGATGTCGTTCAGGCATTGGTGAATGATAACATTGCCAATCGTATGGGGTTGGATTATTCGGAAAAACAAGAGAAAGAAGCCGACCATATAGTCATGAACTTTATGGTACTGATGAAAAAGAACAAGGATGCAATGGTTTCCGCTTTGAGTAAAATCAATCAATACTATCAGCGTAATAAAGATGTAGAAGCATTATCCAAGTATGGTGCGTATGGTTCATTGCCCGAAAGGGTAGGGAAGCTGGGTAAGTTTACTCCATTGGATGAAGACCGGAACTATTTAGGGACATTCATTAAATATTACAAAATCAGCCAACTAATTCATACACAAATTATTGCGAATTAGTTGGCTTTTTTGTATCTTTAGG
>ERZ791695.348-NODE-348-length-33063-cov-3.35137_pt1 | contig 33063 bp, 24 predicted proteins | sample MGYA00509956_ERZ791695 | MGnify/ENA primary metagenome ERZ791695 (study PRJEB30046, sample SAMN00715234) | human gut metagenome | study: EMG produced TPA metagenomics assembly of the A metagenome-wide association study of gut microbiota in type 2...
CCCGTACTGGGCTCCAGCAGTCCCAACAGAATATCCACCACGGTACTCTTGCCCGCGCCGGAAGTACCCACGATACCTACCGATGCACCCACCGGGATCTTCAGATCCGCATGGTCGAAGATCAGACGCTCCGTATTGGGATAGGCATAAGTAATATCTTTCATCTCGATGCTTTCTTTTACATCCAGCTTTTCATCTTCATCGGTAGCAAAGGACATGTCGATATTCTGTCCGTTGATCTCATCCTGTAAATTATCGCTGACACCCATGAAGAAAGGTTCAAAATAGGCGATGGAATTGATCTGGTTGTTGATACGGTTCACGCAGGGCAACAGTACCAGTGCCGCTGCCGCCAGAGTTCCGAACACTGTCAGCATATTTTCTGTAGGCACACCGGTGGCCACCAGAAAGATCATGTATCCTACCATAGTGGCAACGCAGGCTGTCTCGATCAGCAGCTTCGGCACCTGATTGTACAGGCTGTAACGCTGTACGGCATCCACGTAGCCTTTTCCGCATTTGCGGTACTCGGATACGAAATACTGCTCCTTGCCGGAAATCTTTACTTCCTTGATACCCTGTACCGTCTGGGAGATCCATTTGAACAGACTGCTGTAATAGTCCTGATTGTCCTTACCGGCCTTGTACATGATGGGCTTCAGCACTCTCTTGATCAGCCACATCAACAGAAGCAATACCACCGCCATCAGAATCGTCATGGTACCGCTGGAAATAAAGCAGTAGCTGATGACAAACAGGGAAACCACGCTGTCGGATAACAGCTGTAACAGTGCCAGGATCAGTGCATACATATTGTTGACATCGGAAGTGATACTGCGCTGTACCACAGCGGTATCCGCATTCAGATAAAATTCATAACCTCTGCGCAGGTAATTACGCATCATGCGCTCGGAAGTGCGGAACTGGTTCGTATAGACAAAGGATAAAGTCAGCTTCTGCTGTACATAAGTAAACAGGTTCTTCACCACAAATACCAGAATCAGCAGCACCATGACAATAATGGAGAACGTACGATAGCTCTCCACACCCATGATCTCATAGCAGGCTTCCGCCACCCGGCTGTGTTGTACCGCTTCGGGATCAATGACGATCTGCATGACCTCCACCAGCATTCCCACACCGGCAGTCTGCAAAAAGGCACTGATCACCATGAGGATAATGAGTCCCACCATGGTTCTTTTCTGTTTTTTGTCCAGCAGGACACATAATTTCTTGATGATCTGTATCATTGACGGTCTCCAAACTTATATCTGTTCATTCTGTCTGTGGATCAGTGGATCCTCATAGGCATCCATAAAATCAGGTCCGAGGCGTACCGCTTCATCCGCAAAAGGAAGTCCCTTTACCTCCGTAAATATGGTTACCACCTTTTTAAAACGCAGATTCGGGAAAAAGTTCAGCATCTCCATGGGCATGGATGCATCGAACTGGGGATATTCCGCAAAAAGCTTCTGGTAATCCAGCAGGTCTCTGGGATGGGGCTTTAAAAATATGGTGCCCTCTTTTTCATACATTTTGATAATATCCCGGAAGATCTGTTCTCTCACATCCAGTGCGCATACCGGATCCGTGAGGATCAATATTTTATCTCCCACCTTATTGCTCTCTTCGATCTGGTGTTCCAGTTCGTCTTTATTTCTCACGAATGCCTGCAGGAGCAGCTGCTTATCCTCCGCTGTCAGCCGGTCTTCCAGCGGCTTTCTGGGAAGTTCGATATATCGGGGACAGGGATAGCGGATGGCGGAAATGTCATTTACTTCCATATCCATGCAGTATTTTCCGTAGCCGTTCTGAACAAAGATCAGGTTCAGATACATGGACAGGAATGCCTTGATCTTAAAATGTCCACGGTTGTCATATCGCGCCGCGTCAAAATTCTTGAGACAGTTCAGGCCGTCTTCCACGGCATGATAGCGGATATGGTTCTGATTCAGGTAGTAGCCGATGGGATCGGAATCGCAGTAGACATAAATGTCCTTGTAAGTCCGAAGATCTACCGGCACATAAGAAGCCTCGAGTCTGGCGTACTCCTTCGTAAAGCGGATCCGGTTCTTCAGATTCCCCAGAAAGCTTCCGGTGTCCTCCCGGTATTTTTCCAGTTCCGGGAAGAAATCTTCACGCTTCTCATCGAATTCCAGTACCTCTTCGAACAGTCCCGTGCTCTCCACCCGGGATTTCAGGTTCTCGAAATTATTGGACATTTTGGACAGCACTAAAGTAGCAGCCCCTGCTTTCTTCGCAGGATCTGCCTCCGCCCTTAATTTCAGTTCTTTTAAAAAAGTCACATATACATGATAGTATGTGTGACAGATATAGATTCTGTCTTTCATATATAATCTCTATTATTGCTTATTGCCGTATAATTTAGTAACTATTCACTCCCCATCCGCAGAATCGCTGCAATGCGGATTCCATGAATAGTTACACTATAGCACACTTTTCTCTTCCAGTAAAAAATCTTATGAAATTTTAAGAAAGTTGGGGTAACAGTTCAGCCATAGGATGACAGAATTGGTGCCTGGGTGCTTGCACACAAGGCAACGATTCTGTCATTCTATGAGCAGAACGCAAGGTCAATGAAATAAAAGATGAGCTGCGATGCGGCGCCGGCTGCGAAGCAGACGCTTTTATGAATTGGCCTTGCGCTGAACTGTTGCAACGGCTGAACCTTTACAATCTATACACCCAGATCCCCCAGTAAGAGTCTTCTGTTTCAAAGTATCCCACAAGTTCCATGCCCATCCTGTCGGCATCGCCGATCTCAGCTCCGGAGAACAGGTACTCACATCCCAGTTCCCGCAATGCCTCCATGTCAAATTCCAGGCCTTCATAGACCAGTGAGTTTCCTTTTTGCAGGCGCATGTAATTGCCGGTAATACTGTTGAACAGATAGCAGCGGTTCCCCCACGTATCAAAGTATACCCGCACTTCTTCGTTTTTCTCGATCTCCGGTGCAATGACTTCCCGGAATCTGTGCTTGTACTCCAGGGGATAATTGTTGGAATATCCGTCCACCGTATAAAAACCATGCATCAGTGCCGGTGCCGGACTGATCCCCAGATGCGCCACACGATAGGTGCTCTTGTCCCGGCCAATCGCATCATCGATCTCCTGCATCAGATCCTCTGAAAACCAGCTTTCCCAGGAGATATATCCCGTGATTCCGGATCCGTTATTGATCTGGTTCACATTGAGATACATTCCGGAATTCACTTTCAACAGCTGAAGCGTCGGCAACAGACACACTGCCAGGATCACCAGTTTTCCCGGCAGCATCCTGCTGTCGGTATGCGGCACTTTCGTTCTCCACAATACCGCTGCCGCCAGTGCGAACTCCAGATACCAGTCCGCAGGATACAGCCAATAGAACCGGTGGATCTGAAAATAGTGTAAAAATCCCGTGACGCTGTTTTTGAAATCAACGACCACCGTCATATGACAAAATGCATAAAACAATGCGATGCCGATCAGGAATAAAAAGTTGATAACAGCCGCCTTGTATATCATTCTGTCCGTTTCTTCCTTTTTGCAAAATGCTCCCAGAAGCAGGAATATGACAATCGGCAGGATCAGATATTTATGTAAGGACGGTGCGTGTTGTGCGCTGTTCCGGAAGAGGCTCCAAAAAGTCTCAAAAAAGGGAGTCGCGGAAGACACCATTTCTTCCCGGTGGCTGACATAACTGCTGTCTCCCACCAGAATCTCCAGGATCAGTGACCAGTTGACAATGACATAAGTCACCAGCAATTCTGCAAATCCCAGAACCGGCCATTTATTCTTTCTTTTCTGAAAGAAGGCAACAAGGAGTGCCAAAAGCCACAATCCCAGCACCACATAACCGGTATACACCAGGTGGCTGGTCAGGCCGAACAGTAACGTACACATCAATGCGGGAAGGATTCTTTTCCGTTTCCACAGGCACAGAAAGGCATATGCCACCAAAGGAATGCCGAATTCCGAAAGACCGTAGACCGGATATAAGGGCAGCACACAGAAACATGCCCCGGCTATCACCGCCAGAATACTGCTCTCCGTGCTCTCCTTTACCAACAGATACATTCCCAGAAACGCCAGCACAAAACAGATCATGTATTGTGTAAGAAACGCCACCCTGGCAGAAAACAGACAATACAGCGGCAGGAATAGAATGGCCGACGGCTGCATACCGCTGGCATTGACCCCTCCCAGCATCTCCGGATATACCGTACTGCCGTCCCATAAATGTCTGGCGGGAAGCATATAATTCATAATGCTTTCATCCAGCTGGTCGTTGATCTCAAAGATGCAGCCATCCCCCAGAATAAAATAGGGGGAAAAAAATACAACCACGATCAAAATTCCGGTCCACCAGAGAGGAATCCTGTCCAGCCACAGGAGGAACCGGTTGATCTGTCTGCCTATTGCAGGTTTTTCATCAGAAGTGAACAATAATATAGTCCCCCTTATCTACAATATACCCCTCCTGCGGATATTCCGGCAGATCCAGAGACTCTTCTTCCGCTGCCGCATAGAGGCTGATGTCCTCCAGAGCCACCAGCTGATGCCCGTGCATTTCAAAAAATTTCACCAGCTCCGCATCGGAATCAAAGGCATAGCGTCCCCAGTCGATAACAGACAATGCCGGTGTCTGTGCCACCCACACTCCTCTGGATCCACGATTGTATTTATCCAGCAGATCCGGGTCCACCAGATCCGCCAATCGTTTCATCTTATAATAAACAGGGCTGCTGTAGCTCACATAGGCATCCTGAACTATGCTGTAGGGAATATCATAATTTCCCGTGAAGATCACCGGTTTTGAAGTATCAAAGTCCCGTTCCAGATCCATTGCAATCTGATCCACGGTCTTCACTGCCGCATCATATTTTTTCTTGTCAATATAGAACCATCTGGTCATATCCATACACTGGTTCCAGAGGATCACCGCCAGCACCAGAACTGCAAGTGCCCTCACACCAGCAGAGATTTTTCTGCCAGCCGTATTCTTCGCTTTTGGGGACATAGTTCCCGTCAGCTGCCAGATCCCATACACAAAAAGCAGCGCTCCGTATCCACAGAAGACCGGCAGGCACCGTGCCGAACGGTACAATGTGGCTTTTCCTTCAATGAACAGAAGAGAAAATGCTGCCAAATAAGCGGCAGGCAACAACAGAAGTGCCCACAGATCTCTGCCGCGGATCACCCGCACCAGCGTCACCACAAGGATCACAGCCGCTGATAATATAAAAATCCGGATCGGCAGATAAGCATAGGCAAATACCCCATACAGCACAAAGGTCCTCTTGAGGATCATGGCAAGCTCCCCGAAAGCCCCCGGCTGCAGCATCCAGCCCAGCATTTCCGTCACGGAACGCTGTACCGCCTCTCCCCGCAGATATTCCAGGTGAAATGCTTTCGTCACTACCACGATCATCACACTACGCAGCACAATGGCCACAAGCGCCGCCACCGCACCGGCCACCAGTGTGGCAAATATGTCCTTCTCCTGACGTCCCCGTGCGATCCGCTCCGTCAGCAGCAAGAGCATCAGCCCCGCCAGCCACAGGATCATAAAGGACTCGTAACATCCCATGGCGATCCACAAAAAGACTGCCGCCGTCAGGATCTTAGCCACTGCCAGGCATCCCAGTTTCTGCCGGATACCGGATCCTTTTTGCATTTTCCGGGTACTGCTCTGCCATTCCCTGACACAGCACAGGCTGATGCCACAGCACAGATAGCCGATGGCGATACCGTTATGCAGGAAATAAGTAAAGACTTCACTGATCAGGGGACTGGAGAGAAAGACGGCACCGAAGAAAGCATAGCCTGCCGTCGGAACCTTCTCTCCCAATACAGAATAAAACAATGCAGCCCAGACGCCCGCTGCCAGCACCAGTATCACAACTGCCGCAAAATCCGTCACGAAGGGAACAAACTCTGCCAGCGATACCACCTTATTCAGCAAAAACAGAACCCACCGCCCCACAATGGCGATCAGTCCTTCTTCAAAATAATATAAGGATGGCGTATCATCGATGCCGATGGTTGCATTTGTCACCTTATAGCCGTAGGCACACACCGCTGTCAGTAACAGGATCCCCATATACAGGCGGTTCTGCTGGAAGTGTTTCCCGTAGCTCTTCCATTTCTGCATCACTTTTTCCATGCTTTTCATCCATTCCTTTTTCTTATTCGTCCATTACTGTGCTACTCTTCCTCCAGCTTCTCCAGTCGGAAGATTGCAAAATCATAATACATATAATGAAATTCCAATACCTGTTCATAGCTGTACTCATCTTCCATTTCATTGGGGTAGCCCCCCTGGAAGCAGATATACCACAGATTATCATAAGCGTCCAGCTGACTGTAACTGCTCAGTGCTTCCGTATTCACAAAAGGAAGACTGTACAGCTTATATGCGATCGTGTAGTAATGCAGTTCAGGATGATACACATTCAAAAAGATCGTATGCGTATACGGTCCGATGATCGCATCATTCTCCGTCATGTATTCCTCCACGAAATTCTCGTAGGTTGCCAGACCGTCATCATATTCCAGCCTGATCTCGGAGGTATACTGGAAGCAGAGACCTGCCGTTCCCAGAAGGCCTGCAGCCCATATTTTCCTGCTTTTGCCTTTTGTGTTCTCCGTGATCTGTGCAAATCCCACGGCATACCACAGCATGACAAAGCCCATGCCCGGGAATGCATAACGGCCCATAAAACAGTTATTGACCGTAGCGGAGATCACGCCTCCCACGATACCCGTCAGGGCAAATGTGCCAAACGCGATGGCCGGTGCAATGTTATGATTCTGTCTCACCCAGTCCACGGCTCCGTAACTGAGTACCAGACATAATGCCATTCCCAACAGTACGACAATGCCGATGGGAGTCTCCACCGCTGAGAACCATTCCTTACAATAATCCATCACGGAATACAGCGTTGCCAGTTCCGCAGTGGAACCGTCATCATAGCGCATCCGCAGGACAAATTGCCGGATCGTCACCGCCAGCCAGGGAGAAAACACCAGCGCCACCGTAAATCCGGAGATAAAATACCCCTTGATCAGCTCCTTCTTATGGCAGATCAGGATCACTGCGAAAAACAGCAGATAGAATAAGAACGTCTGGATCAATGCAAAGGTATGACAATAAACCGTGCCGATACTGGCGATGCAGAATACGATCCATTTTTTCCGGGTCGGCTCTCTGAAAATGTCATAGGCAGACAGTCCCGTCAACGTCAGAAAGAACAGGGCCACCGCATACATTCTCACATTTCCCGCCTGTACACTGAAGATCGGCATCAGCAGGGAAAACAGCATAAAATACACCGAAATCTTACAATCAAACAATTTTGCCACATAATATTTTCCCAGCAGCATATATCCCAGCATGAACAGCACGGACATCAGCTTCAGTGCCCAGAAATGGGTTCCTCCGCCGCACAGATGATAGAAGATTTTTAACAACACATAGTAAAACGGTGAGTGATCATCCGTGGCTGTAATATAGATCAGCCGCTTCCAGGGCAGGGATACCATGGATGCCGAATAAGCCTCATCATACCAGAGGCTGTTGGTAATGCAGAAGGCTCCCCAGAGAAGCAGTGCCGCCACCGGCAGTCCATGCCACAGCAGTGCCCACATATTGTTCTCTGTGAAATTATGCTGTTTTCTTCTCTGTGTCTCCATTACGTCCATAGTTTCTTCCCGTTCTGTCTTTTTTTATTTCACATATCAGATTTCAGATCTTTTATCAGTATCTCCGGTACAGCACCATATCCGCATCCCTGCCGAGCTCTTCATACCCTGCCGTCCGGCACATTTCATCGATGGCTCCACCGCTCACCGTTGCCAGATAATGACTCTGCAGCTCTGTCAGATGCTCCGTAATATATTCCCGTTCACAGCAGCTGATGCCAAAGCCCTTCGGTGCACTGTACAAAAGCTGCCATTTCAGATTCTGATGGCCCTCCGGGGTCTCATCTCCGAAGGTCCAGATCACTACATTCTCATAATTCGGCACCTGTTCTGTGTCCATGGCCAGTTTTTCCGAGAAGATTTCCCGCCAGTACTCCACCTGTGCCTGCCGTTCCTCTGTCACATAGGGAATCTGATAATCATAAGGCTCCACCGCTTTGAAGCTGTACAGATACAGGAAAGCCGCTCCCAGAAGCACCGCTTTCTTATAATATCTGGTCTCCAGCATACTGACGATGAAAATGCCTGCTGCGATAAAGGTCAGGAAATGTTTGCTGCCTTCCACCATTTTGTACATGAGCAAATGTGCGAACAGCATGGCGATGAGGCTCAGGGCAAAATGCACTTCAATAACCAGCTGGTTGTGCAGTTCCCGTTTTCTGTCCTCTGTCAGTGTGTACGGTCCGAACAACGCCTCCCGTACATTCTTATCCTCTGGCTCCATTGCGATCCGTTCCACCCGCTTCGCCCGGCGCAGTGTGCGGATGTCCAGAAAACTCTGCACCAACAGGATCAGCAGCACCAACAGATAACCGTCAAAAAAGGCTCCGGAAGCCAGACCATTCCGTCCCCCTTCGATACAATGTCTGTAGAATTCCAGTCCTTTCCAGTAAAGTGTTCCGAAAAGGTTGCGGAAGCCCGCGCCGATCCCATCAGTGAAAAAGGTAGTGATCCAGTCCGTATAAAACAGCGGTGTAAAATATTCCGCTCCCAGATAATGTTTGATCAGGGCATAGGTAATTCCCGTTGCCGCCACTATCAGAATCGATCCGATCCACCCTGCCTTTTTATTACGGCAAATCCAGAAATAGCAGGCCAGAGCCAGAAACAGCAGCATATAAGGCCGCATCAGGGTCAGCAGTACCGAGATCACGAACATGGCGGTCAGTTTCCCGCAGCTCTCCTTTTTCAGATAGCTCATGGCCAGTCCGTAGAACAGGATCAGCAAGCTGAAGCAGATCACCTCCGGCATACCGGACAGCATATATCTGACAAACAGGGAATACAGGCTGAACAATACCGTCAGGATCCCCAGCTGTTTCCAGGTGGGCTTCACCAGCCAGACAAATACAAACATGGTGATTGTCAGCAGCACAATATTGCAGATCACCGGAGACAGCAGATTCCAGCCGAATAACAGTCCCCACAGGATCCAGGGAAATACCAGCACCGGACTCCATGCTGCAAAGGACAACTGCAACGCATGACTTTCGTTAAAACCGAAATATCCCCGGGGAAAACCGTAATTTACGATTCCCTCCACCTGCTTGAAATAGAATAATTCGTCGTTCCATTCCGAAGAGGGAAGATACACCTGTCCGATGCTTCTTCCTTCCGCTGCCGTCCGTACCAGACAGCAGAGCAGGGGAAGCAGTGCCATCAGTACCGCTTTCAGCAGTGTCATATAACGTTTGTCCTGTTTCCACCAATCCACAAAACGTTCTTTCTTCATCCGTTTTCCTGTTACCCTTCTGTTTTATTTCGATTTACCGGTCTTCCTCACCCAGATGGATCTTTTCCCGGATCACATACTGGGGAGAATTATTCATGCTGATGTAAATACGTCCCACATATTCCCCGATCAGTCCCAGCATGATCATGATCATGCCGCCGAAAAATACCACGGCTGCCATCAGGGCACTAAAGCCCATGGGCACATTAGGATTCACCAGACGCTTGATAATGGTATAGATTCCATAGAGGAAGCCCATACCGGCACATCCCACACCCAGTGTAGTGGCAATCCGCAGCGGTTTCACCGAGAATGCGGTAAATCCGTTGAACCATAAGCCCAGCAGCTTTTTCAATGTATATCCGGAACTGCCTTCCTCTCTTTCCCTGTGACACACCGCCACATTGGTAATGTTTTTGGTGGCCCGGAGCACCAGTCCAATGACATAGGGGTAGGAATTCTCATAGCGGATCATATCCTCCACCACGAATCTCTTCACTGCAAAATAGCTGGAAATATACAGATCCGCCGGTTTATCCAGCATCATCCGGGTCATCAGCTCATTGACCTTGCTTCCCATATTCCGGAATGCGGAATGCTGTTTATGTTCGTATCTGGCGTAAACGGCATCGAAACCCTCTTCCAGCTTGCCCAGCAGCTTGTCCACTTCATCCGCCGGTGTCTGTCCGTCATCATCCAGACACACCACGTAATCGCCGTCGGAATGACGAAGTCCCGCCATCAGTGCGGCATGCTGTCCGAAATTCCGGGCAAAGCCGATTCCCTTGATATTGTCATATTTATCACACAGATCCCTTATGGTTCCCATGGTATTGTCCGGGGAAGCATCGTTCACCAGAAAAATATCGTATTCATACTGCGTGAGTTCCTGCATTTTTTCCCGGATCTCCTTCACCACATGGGGTAAGGTATGTTCCGAGCGATAACAGGGGATTACAAAACTTACTTTTTTCATAATTGTGTTCTATTCCTCGTTTTCCTGATCATTTCCGGAATTCACTGCCGCCATCCAGACGATGTCCCGGTAGTCGCCTTCAATACACACATCGTCCCGCAGCAGGCCCTCTCTGCGAAATCCCGCTTTTTCATAGCTGCGGACCGCCTGCCCGTTCTCCGACAGAGCCCGCAGATACACTCTGTGCAGCTGTTCTTCCTCGAAGCAGTACCGGAGCATCAGCTTTGCCGCTGCCGTACCGACACCTCTGCCTCTGGCATCGGCCTCTCCGATGAAAATACCGTATTCCGCCTTGTTATGATGTCTGTCAATATCCCGGATATAGACGGATCCCAGTGGCTTGTCGTTTGCCAGATCACAGATGATCATCTGCACCACATCGCCGGTCTCCACATGGGTCCGGATCCAGTTCTCATGGGACTCTCTGGTAAAAAGAGCCTGATAGATAAAATTTTTCCGCACGGCATCACTGTTGCGCCATGCCACGATCCGGTCGGTATCCTCACGGGTCATCAGCCGTAAATAGATTCCTGCTCCGGTATCCCGGTAAACTCCGGGAATCCGTTCCGGCGCTATCCGCTTTTTTATTTCTGTCCGCATGGTATCCTGCATAATATTCACTCCTTATGCCTGTCTGTAGGCATTGCACAGATCGATCACTCTGGCGATCTCATCCTCCCGCATCTCCGGGAACAGCGGCAGGGTCACGCAGTGTGCGGCCAGATATTCCGCATTGGGACAGTCTCCCGGCTGATAGCCCAGATTGGCATAAGCCTTCTGTAAATGGCAGGGTACCGGATAATGCATGTTACATTCCACATCATTTTCTGCCATATACCGGATAAAGTCCTCATGATCCGGCAGCGTGATGACAAACAGATGGAAAACCGGAGTGGTGTTCTCCGGATGTCTCTGCATGGTGATCAACGGATTTGTGATCTCCTTCAGATAACGATGTCCGATCTCCTGCCGTCTCTTCGTCCACTCCGGCAGATATTTCAGGCTGACACTCAACACTGCCCCCTGCAGACCTTCCAGCCGGTAGTTGTAACCGATCTCATCATGATAATACCGCACATCACAGCCTTGATTCTTCAGACGGTCGATATGCTTATAATATTTTTCTTCCTGACAGGTAACACTGCCGCCCTCACCAAAGGCGTAGAGGTTCTTGCCCGGGTAGAAGCTGAAGCAGGCCAGGTCTCCCAGCGTTCCCACATTTCTGTCCTCAAACTTTGCTCCGTGAGCCTGGGCACAATCCTCCACCACAAACAGTCCGTGACGGTCTGCGATCTTGCGGACTCCCTCATAGTCAAAAGGCTGACCGTAGAGGTGAACACCGATAATGCCTTTCGTCTTTTCCGTGATCTTAGCCTCCAGTACGGAAGGATCGATCTCCCAGGTATCCGGCGTACAGTCTGCGAACACCGGTGTGGCTCCTGTATAGCTTACCCCCCATGCAGTTGCTATATAAGTATTGGCCGGAACGATCACTTCATCCCCGGGGCCTACGCCCAATGCCAGCATTGCCAGATGCAAAGCGGAGGTACCGTTGTTGACACCACTGGCAAATTTGCTTCCCACATAGGCGGCAAACTCTTTGTCAAAGGCATCTGCATATTTTCCGCCGGAAAAAGCGGTCTCTTTACATACGTTCTCAATGGCTTTCCGGTAGGCTTCCGCATGCGCCTCCACATCTCTTGTCAGATCGATTCTTTTAATATGTGCCATGGTATTATCCTTCTTTCTTCCGTTTCCGGGGCAAAAGCCCTCAACCTTGATGCCTACGGATTGTTCCGTGCTACGCACTTATGAGCGAGTTCATGTGGGCTTAGACCTTTTTCCCCTGGCATCTTATATATGCTTCTTAATATAAAACTCGTTAAACAATCTTGCAATCTGTACCAGATAATTACAGATCGTCTTAAATACCTTAACGGTAGTATTGTAATCTTCCTGCCACTCCACCGGGTAATCCAGGATCTTCACACCCCGCTTCTCCGCCCGTAACAGGAATTCGATCATATAGAACCAGCCGTTATCCTGACTGCAGCCCTCAATCAGGGAAAGAGCAGTCTGTCTGCGTACAAAGGTAAAGCCGCAGATGGCATCCGTGGACTTCATCCGCAGGAACAGTTTCAACAGAATCAACAGTCCCTGGGACGTGATCCTGCGATACCATTTTCTTCCCTTTGTATCGGATTCTCTGGCGAAACGGCTGCCGTTAATGTATTCGATCTGAGGCTGTGTTTCAAAAAGATGGATTGCCTCTCCCAGATGTTTGATATTGGTAGACAGGTCAATGTCCATATATCCCACCACGTCACCGTGGCTCAATTCCACACCTCTGCGGAAAGCCGCACCGACACCGCGGACATTGATTCTCTCATATCTTACTGTTTCATATTTCTGACAGAGCATCTCCGCGATCTGCGGGGTCTCGTCCTCGGAACCGTTATCCACAATAATGATCTCATAATCTTCAAATGCGATCTTACGCAGATACTCCACCGTCCGTGTCACACCGCTTTCCAGCCGCAGACGCTCATTTAATACCGGAAAAATTATCGTAAACATCATTTTGTCAGTTTTTCCACTCCTTCTATTACATAACGCTGTCTCTTAAAGCTCATATTCAGAATGACGGACAGGTATTTGAAGATCAATGTCAGCATCACCGACATCATGAAAAATCCAAAAGAAATCAGAGTCATCAGGCTCATCCAGCCTTCCACCGGGCGTACCGTGCTGAAGATGGAATAAACGATCCACCCGAACATGATCACCATGACTGCAAACAGAATACTACTGATCAGCATGGATAATTTCTCCAGTACATCCGTGAAAATGATCAGCGTATCCAGAGCCAGACTGCTGCGGGTATTCCGCTCTTCCCGGTTCCTGGTTCCCTTTGCCATCTCTTTATTGTCATAGACTATGGTCTCCGCCCGCAGTCCGCAGTTCATATACATGGCCTTGCGGTAAGGAATATACGCATTCATCTGGTTCACACGGTTCACTGCCCGTCTGGAAATAATGCGGAAACGTTCCTGACGCAGCTTATGGGTATTACGGCTTCCCAAATTGTACACCGCATAGAAAAGTCTGGAGGTAAATGCTACATCCCGCTTCGGTGCCGCAGCCACCACGTCATAGCCTTCCAATGCCTTATGATAGATATCCATGATCAGGGACGGTTCAAAATCCAGCAGACAACGGTCGAATTCAAAGAGAAAATCTCCAACAGCCAGATCTCTTCCGGCGTTCATGGCCATTTCCACCCCCTGATAAAAGCTCAGATTGATCAGGCTCACCACATGGCGGGTATTGCTTTCTTCCAGATAGCGGTGGATCTCCTCAATGGTATCATCCATGCAGCAGTCATTCACACAGACGATCTCATATTTTTCAAAATTCTGTTCCATGGTCCCGCAGACAGTCTTCAGGAACTCTCTGATATTTTTTCCATCGTTGTGCAGATACAGCACGCAGGATACGAAATTTTTCTCTTTATTCTGTATTGCTTCTTTCTCCATAATGTTTCCTTTTTCTTCGCGATTAATCTAAAAACGGATCCAGATCATATACGGTATTGATCTTGCCCGATAATACACTGATAAAAACAGGATCTTCGGAAAGAGCCCGGATTACTGTGGGTCTCGAATCGTCGATCTCCGAAGCCTTCAGAATGGGCTTCATGGAAAACAAAGATTTCTCATAGCTGAACGCATACTCTTCCCGCATATATTTCCGTGCCAGTGTGGACATATACTCCCAGGCGCTCTCCGGTCTGCCGGGGCAATCGTTACAGTTCCCCAGAAAACCTCCCTGACAGCAGTTGCCATTCTCTCCCACACAGGGAAACTGTGGTGTCGCATCATAGCTGGTCTTATGAGGAGTAAAGGTTACCGAAGTCAGGGAATGATAACCGGTCTTTCCAAACGGCATAATGGAGAAAAAGGGGCCATCCATTACCGTAAAACCGATATTCCGGATCTTATCGCTGGCTTTGCAGAGAATGATCTCGCACAGTTCATATTTCAGTCCGAAATCCTGAGTCTCTGCGCCCTTTACTTTCCTCAGGATCTGATTCACAGAAGCATAGGTGGCATTCAGGACAAAGGGAGCCCGGTAGACCTCCTGTTTTCCTTCGTGAAGTGCCGTCACCTCATAACAGTCCGTCTGCTTTTCGATCTCCGTGATCTTCCGTCCGAAATGCAGCTTTATGCCGGGATATTTTGCAATCTCCTCCATGAGGTAATCCCGCAAAATATGGGCATCGTACGTATATTCCTCCGTCAGGAACGCTCCGTCACACAAGCCCGGCTGAAAATACTCTTCCACCGGAAGAGGTTTGCAGGGGATCCCCGCATCCTTGCAGAATTTGCGGAACTCAGTTGCGTCTGTCCAGGAAAAATGGCTGGAAGTCGCGTAGATCTGCTCAAACTTCGTATGAATACAGAAGGAATAGTCCTCCACAAAACGCTTGAAATACCCCGCTGATTTCATAGCGGTGGACAGAGATCTGGGATAATGGTAGCCCATGTGAACTCTGGCCTGATTGATATATGTGGCTCTGGTAAAAGGAGCCTGTTCAATCTCCAGTACCTCTACCTGTTGTCCTTTTTTTCCACAGTACAGGGCCGCGTACAAGCCATACAGTCCCGCACCGATGATCAGTTTATCCATTTTTCCTCCTGCCGGTGACAAGTGCCAGTACATAAGGCAGCGCCAGCATCACCGGATATACATATCGCATCTGTACGGTGGGCCCGAACAACATGGTCCCGTAATAGCCTGCCACAATGGCAAGGGGCAGACAGAACCGCTTCCTGTCTACGATCACCAGCACTGCTGCCAGGGCCAGATACAGCCACAGATAGCTTCCCGGCACGAAGAGATATTTCAATACCGGAGTCCGCAGATAACTGTTGTTCTCCGCCCAGCTCTCCAGCTGTTCAAAGAGCCACGGCCATTTGCTGTCCTTGTAGATCCCTCTGTCATTCAGCGTGTCTTCTTCCCATCTGGTCTGCACATAGCTTAATCCTGCTCTGCCCTCCACACGGTTCACATCCGCATGGGTCGTATCAAACGGAGACAGGAACCCGGCATTGGTAGCCAGTGCCGCATTGATCATATCTCCCGGATACTGCGTCAGCAGGTGCAGATATACCCGGATAAATTCACCGGAACGGTAGCGTGCCACATAAGTGTTGGTATGTCTTTTGACAGGATCCGCAATTCCGGGATCATAATCCCGATACGCCTCATCCAGAATAAAATCATTGATCAGTGCTTTGTCCGCCGCATCCATGGTATTGTCATCCTCCGCAAGGACGCTGACTCCCCCGTGATAGATCATACAGCGGGATAACTGCTGGATCGGCATGCTCAGCATCTCCCGGCGGTCTCCCTGTTCCGCATGCGTGACGGAAAATACCGCAGACAGCACAAAAAGCCCTACGCAGAAAGCTGCTCCGCATACCACCAGCAGTCTCCCCCAGAGCTTCCTCGCTTTTTTTCCGAAACAAAAGGTCAGGAATGTAAAAGCCAACAATACGATCATTGCATATTTTCCGTTGTTACGGAATAAGATCATCCCCACGGTTCCCAGGGCAAACAGCAGATCCCGGATCCCGGGCCGCCAGGCATTGCGGTCTTCCCACAGCAGATCTGCGAGACTGACCAGCTGCAACAGCAAAAATACACTGAATACCGTGTCCTTGGTCATGCTGACACTCATATACCAGTGAAACGGGAAAAACATCCCCAGTAACTGAATGGCCAGCTGCCACCCTGCGGCAGTTTTCCGGTGATGCAGTACCAGCATTCCATAAGCCATGCTTCCCGAAAGCAACAGCATCTGTACTGCCGTATAGAATGCCATTCCGGCATTCACACTGCCGAAGATATGACTTCCCAGCCACAGCATCCCCTGTAGAAACAGAGTGTGCACAATGGGGTGATGATCGAAATAATAATGTTCCATGATCTGTCCCGTCTGCACCGGTGCATCATAGGCACAGATTCCGGGATAATATGCCAGATATACCGGCAGCCAGGCCAACAGCAGAAACAACAGACTTCCGAAAAATATCTGCACACCGGAGCGGCGCTGCAGCCAGGCGGAAAGGCGGGCATACCATGCAGCCTGCTTTTTCCCGGTATCTTCGGCGGTCTGTGCCCGGTTCCAAAGTCGATGCACCACCCAGGTTCCAAGAAATCCCAGAAGGCACCCCAGCACTACCGTCCACAGCAAAGTACTTCCGATGTAGCCTGCCGTCCACAGGATGTTTCCAGCAGATGCCAGATCTTTTTCTGTTTTTGCAAAAAATACAAACAGACATCCCAGAACACTCAGCAATACAACGCCTTTGCGTCTGGGAAGAATTTTCTTTTCCTGCATATTACAACCCTTTACGCACCTGATGCTCCCCATGGACGCGATTCAGGCGATATTCAAAATCTTTCCGGTCCTTGGCCGCCATGACTTCCAGCATCATACCGGCAAAAAACGACTGGATCCCCGCCAGCAGGATAAAGCCACAGGCGATCAGTGTCGGGAATCTGGGCACCAGACCGGTATTCAGATATTCCAGGAAGACCGGTACGAACAGGATCACGGAAACAGCGATCAATAACAGGGCCAGCATACCGAAAAAGTGCAGCGGCTTGTAATTTTTGTACAGCTGCATCATTTTACGGATCACACGGAAGCCATCGCTGTAGGTATTCAGCTTGGACTCACTGCCCTGGGGACGATCGCGGTATTCCACCACTACGTTTTCCACCTGCATGTTGTAGTTCACCGCGTGGATCGTCATCTCTGTCTCGATCTCGAATCCCTTGGAAAATACCGGGAACGTCTTTACAAATTCATAGCTGAAAGCGCGATAACCGGTCATGATATCCTTAATGTTGGCATGAAACAGGCTGTTGATCCCCGCCCGCATCAGACTGTTGCCGAAATTGTGGAACGGGCGCTTGTTCTCCGTAAAATAAGTAGAGGAAAGCCGGTCTCCCACCACCATATCCGCCTGGTGCTGCAATACCCTGTCTACCATCTCCTGTGCGCAATCCAGCGGATATGTGTCATCTCCGTCGATCATCAGGTAACATTCCGCATCGATCTCACGGAACATCCGGCGTATTACATTTCCCTTTCCCTGTGCATATTCATAGCGTACGATTGCTCCTGCCTCCGTAGCCAGCTCCACAGTGCGGTCGGTGGAATTGTTATCATATACATAGGCCACTGCCTGGGGCAGGAACTTTTTCACATCCGACACCACCTTGGCGATGGTCTTTTCCTCGTTATAGCAGGGAATCAATACCGCAATTTTATCCATTTTCCATTCCTCGTATTTCATTTTATCATTCAGAGCATCACATAAATTTGCAAAACCGCCTGATAAATCGGGCTTTCCTTTTGCATATATAAAACTATTGTACCACGCTTATTGATTTACAGCCACTGTTTTTTTATGCTATAATCAAGCGTGAAAATGCAGCGCTCAAAAGTTCCGGAAGACTTCCTGTCTCTCGCCGGTGCTTGCGGGCAAGAAAGGACTTTTCCCATGCAAAAGTTTTATCGTCTGTCTGTAAATATCGTAAAGATCCTGACACTGCTGCTGGCAGTTTTTCTGTTTATTGGCAGCTTTCTCACTACCTGTTATGCCGAAAACATGGAGACCCAGCAGGTGCTTCTGCGCTTTGACAATCCCTTGTGGAATCTGCTGGAGCTTGCCGGATACGGGCTTTTATTTGCCTGTTGTCTGTCTCTGTCCGGCAAGGCTGGTGTGAAATTCCGCCGAGGGCTGCTTGTTTTTACTCTGGGGCTGATCCTGCTTCTAGGTGGGATGCTCATCGTCTTCGGCCGCACAGTTCCTGCTGCGGACGCCTTATCTGTATACAATGCTGCCGCTGAATGGATCCTTGGAAATAAAGATATTATCCACCCCACTGTCTCTTATCTGTCCTATTATCCACAGCAGATCGGCCTGATGGCCTTTCTGGAGCTGCTGCTCCGCCTGTGGAATCTCACCGGGCTGAGCGCTCCCGCCTGGCATTTTGTCAAGCTGGTCTATGTCTGCCTGCTGTGCGTGGCCGTTCTGTTCCAGTACCGTTCCCTGCGCTATCTGTGGCCGGATGATTGGGAACCGGTCTCCTGCTGTTATCTGATTCTGGTATGCTGTAACCTGCCTATGATCCTGTACAGTTCCTTCGTCTATGGCGAGATCCCTTCCTTCGCAATGCTTTCTGTGGGACTATTTCTTCTGTTAAAGCTGTTGGCAGACTGTATTCCGGCACATTCCGTGGAGACCACTTCCCCGGACGACACCCACGTCGTGGGTACTTCCCACGCATTATCCGCAGTTACGGTCTTTACCGCCCTTGGCAGTATCCTGTTCCTTACTTTAAGTGTGATGCTGCGCAAGAACTCCCTGATCCTCATTATTGCTGTGCTGCTGGTGCTGTTCTTCGAAGCGCTGCGTCCGGGACGCAGCGGCAGGGCGTGCATCGGCCTGATGGCTATGGCAGTCTGTCTTACCATTACCTCCGTGGGAGTCCTGCCGCTGGTGCAGAAGTGCTACGAGAAAAAAGCCGGCAATACCTTAAGTTCCGGTGTCACCGCCATGTCCTATTTTGCCATGGGGATGCAGGAATCTTCCCGGGGATGCGGCTGGTACAACGGCTTCAATATCGATACCTATGATGCTGCCGGGATGAATTCCGACGCAGCCAATGCAATCAGCCGGGCGGCGATCAACGAGCGTATAGCCTATTTCCGGGAGCATCCCGGCTATGCCGTGAACTTCTATCTCCACAAGCATCTGTCTCAATGGGCAGACGGTACTTATGCCAGCCGGCAGGCCACTCTGGCCACCTACGGTGGGCGAAGCGACTTTTTGAAGGAAGTCTATGAAGGTTCTCTTGCCTCTGCTTATATCGAATGGGGCAATGCCTGGCAGAATGTGTTGTATCTGGGCATGCTGTTGTTCTGTATTGCTACAGTCAGGAAGCGCCGTCCCTGCAATGGCTCCGCGAATGCCGCAGCCAACGACGATTTCCGTTTCCACAACATCTGCCTCTACACCTATACGGGACTGATCGCCGTGCTGGGCGGTTTCCTGTTCCACACGATCTGGGAAGCCAATTCCCGCTATATTTTCGTGTACAGCCTGCTGATGATGCCTTACTGTGCCGCCGGGATCCATGATGGACTGGTGCGTCTGGCAGCATGGCACAGCAACAGAACGCTGACACGTCACTCAAATTCATAAAAGCAAAAAACTCCCGTGAATCGAATAAAATAACATTCCATTCGGTTCACGGGAGTTCTCGTTTGTATTTTAAACCTCAAAATTCACAAATAAAATACAAAAATATGTTTTTTCAAGCCTAAAAAAATTATTATTTTCGTTAATAAAATATTTTGAACAAATTTCGTACAAAAAATCCTATCTTACCATACTTTTTGTACGAGAATGCTTATAAACGGCTTATTTACGAAAATCCTACGGAAACAGTATTTTCTAATAATACATGGCACCCTGTAAAAAGCCCCAGAAGTAATACAGGCCACACACCAGATGCCACAGATAGGCCAGCCATTGTATCGCAGCCAGTCCCTTTTTCTTCTTCGTATCCGCCTTTCCGGTAGCCCGCAGCAATACCAACAGTGCTCCCACAAATGCAAAAAAGATACCGTACATATATCCCCAGGAAAAGTTAAAATCCATCTCCCGGAATCCCTTCTCGTACAGGCAAAACGCCATCAGAAAACTCATACCGTAAATCTGCCAGGAGAAGCGGTAAATGCTGTCTCTGCACAACTCCTTATAGTTCAACAGAAGCACCAGGATCGGGAAACCGACAGCCAGACCGATAGCCAGCGGAAGATTACTGCAATACTGCAGCCACACATGTCCCAGCGTAAAACCGATGCCGCCTTCCTGTCCCTCCTGCGGGACGAACACACCGCGGAACTGGTACAACAGATCCGCAAAAGTAGGAAGGAAGCATACTCCCAGCCAAATGGTGGGCATGAAGTTCCGGAATTTGCTGTGGAACATTCTCCACAGCATCAGAATTCCCGCGGCCCCCACCAGTACGATCGTAAAGCTCGGCTTCGCCATCGTTGCCAGTAACAGATAAACAGAAAAGAGGATATAATCTCTTCCATACTCCTTGTGGGCATTGTCCTGTTCATACAGAGGCATCAGCTCTGCATACTTGAAAAATGCCAGGATTGCAAAGGGTCGTGCCGCCATATAAGTAGCGTTATGGAAAGGATTTGCCGTAAATACTCCCAGATACTTGTACTTGATCCCCGGCAGATAGATTCCCGTTGGCGGATATACCATGGATACGAAAAACAGGGATACCGCTACCGTTCCTGTGAGTACGCCGGGAAGCCAGGCTTTCCCGGGCATGGCTTTACGCAACTCCGCCCCCACGTGCCTGTCCAGCATTATTTTCAGGGCGATCATCGCTGCGCTGTTCAGCAACATCGTTGCCAGCGCCATGGCCAGTTCCGTTCCGGTGGGCAGACTGCCTGTGAACAGATGGATCACTGCCGCCAGCTTGAAGAGGATCGGATAGGGAAAGCTGTAACCGCTGTCCAGTCCCTGCATTTCCAGAATGTATGCCTTCATATCGGAATGATACAGTCCCGTCCCCAACATACTTTCCACGCACTGCCGGTAAAACAGCCAGAGAGTAACCGCCGAAGCAATCCCCACCAGTACGGCAAACACAACGATCTCTATGAAATTTTCGACATTATTTCTTTTTCCCGTACTGTTTTCTGCTGTTTTCTGTCTCATGCCGCCTTTTCCCGCTATCCGTCCAGGTTTCACAGTCGGATCCTATTTCAGCTTCGTGTAATATGCTACCACTTTTTTCACCGCATGGATCACATCTTCCACGTCTTCGTCGGTCAATCCGTAGTACAGAGGAATACTCATGACTTCGTTGTAGTATTTCTCCGCATTCGGGCACAGCCCTTTTTCATAACCCAGTTTTTCATAATAAGAGTGCCAGTATACCGGCAGATAATGTACCTGTGGGCAGGTATTCTCTGCATACAGCGCGTCAAAGAACTGCCGTCTGTCGCAGTTCAGATTCTCCAGATTCAGATGCAGTACATACAGATGCCAGGTCGTGTCAGACTCCGGGATCTCCTTCTGCAGGATCAGTTCCGGCATGTCTGCGAAGGCTTCGTTGTAGCGTTTGCGGATTTCCTTTCTACGTTTCTCAAAAGCAGGAAGCTTCTTTAACTGGCTAAGCAACAATGCTGCCTGAAAATCCGTCATACGATAGTTAAAGCCCAGTTCCACCTGCTCGTTGTACCACAGAGCATCTGTAGGATGTACCATTTCCTCCGGATTTCTCGTAATACCATGAGTTCTCAATCTCATCAGATGGCGATATAGTTTCTCATCATTCGTTGTAATTGCTCCGCCTTCTCCACCGGTTACTGTCTTCACCGGATGGAAACTGAAGCAGGTCATATCTGCCAGGCTTCCCACCGGCTGTCCCTTATAGGTTGTCCCAATGGCATGCGCCGCATCCTCGATCAGGAGCAGGTTATGCTCTTTGCAGATTTTCCTGATCTCATCCAGTTCCACAGCCTGTCCGGTGAAATCCACTGCGACAATTGCCTTGGTTCTGGGGGTGATCAGCTTCCGAATGGATGCCGGATCAATATTATAAGTCTCCGGGTTAATATCCGCAAAGACCGGCTTTGCACCGGCATATAATACACAGTTGGAAGAAGCTGCAAATGTAATGGAGCTTACGATAACCTCATCCCCTTCGCCAAAACCCGCTGCCAGAGCCGCCAGATGCAGGGCTGCAGTTCCGTTGCATACTACTACTGCATATTTGGCATGTGTCAATTCACACAAATGTTCTTCCAGTTCCTTTACCTTAGGTCCACAGGTAATGTAGTCGCTGGTCATTACTGCTGCCACTGCATCTACATCTGCCTGGTCAATATATTGCCGTCCGTAGAAAATTTTATTCTCTCGTACAGGTTTTCCTCCAAAAATAGCTAATTCTTCCATAGGGGCCTCCTTTGGTCACTTTTTGCCTATTTACTGACTCATCTTATCATATTGAAGAAAGAAAAACAACAATGGTGTTGGCATCCACCGCTTTGCTGCGGTATAATAAAACCGTTATAAATCCATACTTACTGTTCACAGAAAGGATCTCTTCGCCTTATGAGGTCAAATACGAAAAAGAAAATAAAATCATGGAAACTCTTTTCCGGTATCGTTATTGTAGTTCTGCTGCTTGCCGTAACAGCCGCTGGAATTCTCTATGTGAAAATATATGAACCCGGAAAACGTTCCGCCGATCTTGGGCGCCTGCAGCAGGAATCCTATCAGGGGGTCTTCTGTTCCATGTATGCGCCGGAAGCTTTCCCGGAAGACATTTACTCTACCTATATGGGTTACGATGCTGTCAGCTGTTCCCATCGCCTGACTTCCTTTTCCGATATCTCCGATTATCTGGAAACTGCTTTTTCCTCCGGAAATGAGGTCACTCACGTATTGCTCATTTTGGACCCCTTACTGCTGTGGAACAGCAATTTCCATAATAACAGTCGATTTTATGCCTCTTTCGATGAGGATCTTTTGGCATATGTCGATTCTTATTCCGGTGTTGAATTTACCATAGTATTCTCCTGTCCTTCTCTGGAATACTGGCAGGCCCACAGCAGTGACACCGAAACCTACGAAAATCTGGTGCAGGTTCTGGCAGCTCCCCTGTCTGTCCGGGAAAATGTCTCTCTGTTCTTCCCCGGCGGAGAAGAATGGCTGATCTCCAATCCTGATGCCTATGACACTCCTCTGGAATTAAATGCTGTCGCCGCCCGCTCCGTCATGCTGCTGGTATTGAGCGGCACCTTGCAATACCATGGTATAGATGCCGATAACTCCAGTCTGACACAGTTTGATACCCTGGTGCAGGCAGCCATTAATGCCCCTGCTTCCTACTCCGATCTGTCCGATTATGACATCGTCTTTTTCGGTGACAGCGTATTCGGAAACTATCAGGATTTTGCCTCCATCCCCGGCGTTATCAGTGCCCTGACGAAAGCCTCCGTTCACAACCGTGCCATCGGAGGTTCCTCCGCCACACAATTGACCCCCGATGACAAATCCTTCCCCAGTGCCGTACAGCGCTTTTTATCGGAAGATACTGCCGAAATCTCCGGGGAGAAAAAACTTTGTTTCGTAATCAATTACGGATTGAATGACTATTTTACGGGATATACTGTGGAGCAATACCGTGACGGTCTGCAAGCAGGGGTGCAATCTCTGCAGGATGCTTACCCGGATGCTGAAATTCTGATCGCTTCCTCGAATTTCATTACAGCGTTCGACAACGGTACCGCTTTCAACAATGATCTGGATGAAACTCTGAACGATTATGTGACCGGTGCCGAAGAAACCGCGGCGGCCATGAACGTTTTCTTTCTCAATACCAACGAAGCACTGCAATGGAATCCCCAAAATGCTGCCTGCTATCTGGTGGATGCCGTTCATCCCAACGAAGAGGGACGTTTCCTGTTTGGCACAGCAATTATAAAGGCTTTAGAGGAGGATATTTTTTCTTATCCTGTACACTGATATCTTTTCCCAGCTGTACTTCGATCACCTGGAGCTCCGTGTCTGCCAGAAGCATATGCCGGCATCCCGCCGGCATCCGCAGCACATCACCGGTCTTTACTCTACGTTCCTCACCATCTATCACTGCCCGGCCTTCTCCGTAGATCACCGTCCATACCTCATCCCGGAATTCATGGCTGTGATAATTCATCTTATGTCCGGGATTCAATGTCACTTTGATCGTCAGACTTTCCTTTTCCACATCCATGATCCGGAAGCTTCCCCAGGATTTTTCTGCGAACATGACCTGCTGGGTAAAACTGCTCACATATGGTTTGATATAGCTGGACTGCTCTTTGTCCGATACCAGAATCCCCTCGGGGCTGGCCGCCACGACAATATCCTGCAATCCCATGCACAGCACCGGCATATCCAGCTCATTCACCACATGGACATTCCGGCAGGTCTCATTGAGCACTGCCTCCCCGACGCATGCACTGTCCATGGCTTCCGTCAGGGTGTTCCAGGTACCCAGATCCTTCCAGGTTCCGGCAAAACGCATGACCTCGATCTCAGGTTCCTTCTCCACTACCGCATAGTCGAAACTGATCTTCTGTAGGGTTTCATATTTTCCCAGCAAATCTTCATAATCGGTAAACTCTATAAGTTCATGAGCTTTCTGCAATACATAATTCAGGCGGAAGGCAAACACTCCGCCGTTCCACAGCGCTCCCTGTCTGATATATTCCGCTGCCTGCTCCTTGTCCGGTTTCTCTTTAAACATTTCCACCGGGCTGATATTTTCCGCTGTTTTCGGAATGATATAGCCATATTTTTCGCTGGGATACGTCGGTTCCATACCCATCAGCACCAGGTGGGCCGCACTCTGTGCCGCACGCTCCTCCAGCCGCTGCAAAGCTTCGAAATAATCCTTTTCCACGTACGGATCCACCGGACATACGATCACCGGCTCTTCTCCTGTCACTCCCTGCACATCCTGCAGATATGCCACCGCCAGTGCAATCGCCGGGAAGGTGTCTCTTCTGCAGGGCTCCATGCTGATACCGACATTTTCTCCCAGCTGGTTGTGGATGGAAGAGATCTGTGCCTTGGATGTGGCAATCGTGATCTTTGCCTCCGGATCCGCCTCCCGGATCTGCCGGTATACTCGCTGCACCATGGACTCCAGGCCGCCGTCTTCCGTATGGAATATTTTGATAAACTGCTTGGAACGGATCCCGTTGGACAGGGGCCAAAGCCGCTGTCCGGAACCGCCCGATAAAAGTATGATATTCATAAGCGTCCTCTCTTAATTCTGTACGGTAAGCAGCAGATAATCTCCTACCGTATCCACTACATCATAGGAAAAATCAATGTATTGCAGATCTCCCTGATACAATACCAGCAGGCCGTCTCCCACCATCTCCACCAGTTCTGCGGCCTGTTGCTCTGGATAGATGTAGTGATACCGGTCCGCATAAGCCGGAAGCTCTCTTCCGTTGGAGACATTACTCTTCCCCTGATAATACTGTGCGTCTATCTTACAGACATACTGGGTCAGGATCTCCGTGGCATCCCGGTTGAACTGCCAGCCCAGATTGCCGGTGATGTACAGACTTTCGTATTCCTCCAGAGAATCCGCTTCCGCCACCGCCTCCATGAAATCTTTGTTATAGTACTCTCTGCTTTCTTCCGCATAGGTAGTAAAATAAGTCCCGAAGAACAGAATACTGCTGATTCCATAGGTAGCTGCGACCACCGGCCACAGCTTTTTCCATTTTCGAACCGCCAGACCGATTCCGTAGGCACATAACAGGATGATCGGATAGAAAATAATATTCACACGGTTAATGTTGACTTCGTAAGTGATCAGGCCGACCCAGATCCCGGTGACCAGGAAGCCCCATAATGCCAGCATCTGTGTCTGTTTTTCAATATTTTTCTCCCGGAAGAGCTGTATGGTAAATACAATGATCCCCACAAAGACAAACGGGACCGACACATGATACAACGGGCCAAAAGCCGGAATCGAATTGAAGAAAATATCCGGCAGCTGCAGGAATACATGGCTGAACAGAGCCCAGGCATTTTTCCCAAACTGTGCAAAGGAAAAGTTCAAAAGCAGAATATCTGCGCTTCTCACACTGTCCGGAAAATACGGCATGGTAAAAAGCGGAGTACTTATGGTTCTGCCAAAGTGTACCGCGTTGATTCCCAGAACTATGACTTCCGGCAGGGCCACTACCGTAAAGATCAGTGCGCACAGCAATCCTTCCCGGAATTTCAGCCGGCGCTTCCACAGGCACCATATGAAGAATACAAAAAGAAATGCAGTTACGGAATAGGCAGCGATACCGTAACAGTAAAATGTCAGTCCGAAAAAGACCATGGACAAGTATAAATAGCGTCGTTTTTCCAATCCAAGAAGCAGTAAATAAAATCCCAGCAGGAAAATATGCGGGAAGAGATTGCAATCCAGCGACCAGCGGCTCTGCATAAACTGCCAGGGATTCACAGCGGTCAGCAGCATTGCCACCAGGGCGATCCGTTCAGAAAATAATTTCCTGCCCACAAGATATACCAATGCCACCGCGCCAGAGGAGATCAATACCATCGGCAGACGCACCGTTACCGTGTTGAATCCGAACAATTTGATAAATGGAACCATGCAATAAGCCAGCAGAACGCTCATCTGGCTGTATTTCCAGGCAGTAAAATGAACCGGCAGAAAAGTACCATATCTGTCGGTTCCGTATTTTGATAATGCCCAGGCATCCACTGCCCCCATGGCCTCGTCCTGGTTGATACCGTCCGGCACTGTGGCAAAACGGATACAACGCAGGATCATGGCAAGCGCGAGGATGCTCCAGAAGAAAATTTTTCTGTTTTTACTGTTCCAAAGACCGGTGGAAGTATCCTGTGTCATAGTATTCATAATCGTACGATACCTTTCGATGTTCTCTTTCAGGCTTCCTGCGTCATTTTTTCCGCCGCATATGGCCTGTCACTATCACATCATACCACAGAATGTTGCATTTGTCCCTAGTCTTCCGTATACCGGTCCAGCATTTTGAGATATTTCAAAACCGCTTTCTTCTTATCCTCCGGAAGATTACGATATGTATGCAATATCAATTCTTCCTCCTGTGCATGTACTTCCACCATTTCCCGCTCATCGAAGATATCTGTGATCGAGATTCCCAGCTGATTGCAAAGAATCATCATGGTATCGATTCTGGGAACTGTCTTGCCGGTCAGAAAACAGCTTACCGTAGAGGATGACAGTCCCGAATGCCTTGCAATCTTATAAGGTGTCGTGCCTCTTTCGGCACAGAGCTGTTTGAATTTTTCCGCAAGTTCCCTGCATTTTTCTTTGGTGTCGTACATATTGTTTTACCGCCTTTGTCATTTATTTAGATCTCTATAAAGTACATGACAAGAATCGACGGATTCTTACAAATTTTTTTGTGCGCTGTGTGCGTTCCGCAGAAAGGAAGCAAAAAGACCTGCCTGTCGGCAGATCTTTTAAGTATTATAATATTTTCTGTTTTACATCATCAGCAGGCTTTCATGATTTATTTCATCATAAATAAATTCCGCCCATTCCTCAACAGTATCATGGTCGACAAAATCCTTGTCCATTGCCAGTGCCTTGGATAAATAAGAATCACGAACGGCACGAACTGCTTCCACTTCATTCAAATGATACTTCCTGACCAAGGTATCCCGTACATAACTCTTAAATTCCCTGATTTCCGCATTTGTCATACCATTCACCTTCTTCCCCTTGCGTTCAAATATTTCTTCTTGTTATTTATCATATCACAAGATAATACTTTTATGCAAGAGACCGCTTTTACTGCATGAAATTCAGTATCCGGAAAGGAAGTAAACAATGGAGTGTTTACACACTAACAGTCCATCTCTTTTACAGCACTTCATCCGTCCATCCGATGTCCTCACCGTCTCCACTATCCGCAGTGTCTCCACCGGTGTCATCTCCGGAGCTGCCACTGTCTGAGCTGCCACTATCTGAGCTTCCGCTATCGGAAGAATCATCATCGTCATCATCGTTGGATGAATTATCATTACTTACCGGCTGCTGCGTTGGCGCAGGGGTTGCTGCCGGAGTCGTTACCGCCGGAGGATTGTTGCCGGTTGTCTGCGGTTTTGCTGTCTGAGCAGCTGTCTTATTGACAGCACTCTGTACCTGGGACGCAGATGCAAGTGTTGCCCCTGCCAATATACCCTGCTTTGCCATCAAAGGTGAAATCTGCTCTGCGCCAGCGGTTCCATTCTGTACTGCCTCACGATTCTGTGTGATCAGTTCCTGCATCTTATTTCTTCCTGCTAATACCGGATCTGCCTGCTGCAGATCCGCTACAGGTGCCACATCCACCCACTGTTCGTTTTCATCCTGTTGCTGAAGTATGCCGTTCATAACACGAACCGCCTGCATATTGTGTGCACCTGCAAGTTGTTGCCGGCTCTGATTCGTTTCTGCGGTTATCGTATTGGTCTGCCCCTCTGGAAGCTGTACCCGCACAGCTTCCAGAGTACTGTGGGAACGATACAATGCCATTGCCAACACTACTGTTGTCAATGCAAAAATGCATGTGAATACTATCCACACTGTGTTTTTCTTATTTTTACTTTTCATCCAGAATAGCTCCTATCTTTACTTTTCAACGCTGTCTACAATATTTTTCAAAAATTTATATCCGGATGTTCCCGGTTTAAAATCTCCGCGGTTCAGGATCTGTTTGCAGACAGTATACATACTACGGGACATTTCCGGTCCATAGATCACCACACTGCTGCCATCCTTTTCCATCACCGCATAGGCCCGGAAGATGTACGACGTGTTATAGCGTTCCGGAGGAAGTTTTGTCAGAACGTTTGCGAACTGGTCTCTCCCATTCACTCTCCGGATCACTTTATCACTGAATTTGCCGTTTATTACACCGTATGTTTTTCCGCCTCCCAATTTGTTGCTTCCATAGACCATCGGATATTGTGCATGAAGATCAGGGCGCATGATCAGCGTTCCCATCTCCGTGATACGATACCCTGCCAAGCCGGAGCCGCTGATCAATTGTGACTTTTTCGCCGTATCAATACCGAAGGTACACCGTAAACCGGTATTTCCTGTATAACGTACGGAAAATCCATGGTAGGAAAACAGATTCTCAAACTCCGGAATTGCTGTTGCCGTATAACAGCTTCCGTTATAGGAAAGTCTCCAGACATACATGTCTGTAGGGATACCGGATGCATTATATTGATATGCGGCTGCGGTCTTTGCCGTTGTTCCCGGCTGGACAATGCTGTTTATTGCCACCAGCCGCCTGGCTTCGTCATTCTGCCATGCTGTGCTGGCAGCCTCCACTCCATCAATATAAATCTTAGCACTACTGTCATAACCTGCCGGAAGAGCCAGGACAACATTACCATTTCCCACTTCAGGCTCGGTCACAGGCGGATCCGGGATTCCTTCCACCGTCTTCATTGTCTTCACAGAAGCAATACCATTGGTTGTAGCTCCGACAGCATACAACGTATTGTCTCCGCAAAAAATGTCAAAGCCATTGATATCTGTCCCTATAGTGGACGCAAGCTTCTGCCAGCTGTCATCCTTCAGATATGCTGCCTGCAGTGTCTTCTCATTTCCTGACGTCCAGAAGACATATGGTATCCTGTCCTTTACCACAAGTCTTACAACATCCTTGCTCTGAATATCCGTCAGTATATTTTCATTCCATTGCTGTCCATCATATGTAAGCATTGCTGTCGCGGCATTGCTATTGTTCGCTGCTGCCAGATACAATTTGCCACCTGCTACACATGCATCGACAGAGCTGGCTTTTCCGAGTTGGTCCATCGTATAAAGCTTCTGCCAGTATCCATCCTGCAGCACAGCAATACAACCATTACCGCCTGTGCCCTGTGCAAAATAGTCACAATAAACCGCATACCACTTATTGTCATAAAAGAAATGTTTGGTTCCGGAGATGCTGATCCCCGACACTGTCAATGGCGGAAGTGAGCTCTCCGGATGCCATACATTTATCATCTGTAACGTATTTACTGCTGCATAGCTGATCCACAGGCTGTCCTGCTCATACAGCAATTCCATTCTCGGAGGATAGATTGCTGTCTGAGAGCGGTATATCTGCTGCACATTTTCTGCAGAGACCTGCAGCACACACAGATAACCCGAAGCATCCGTATAAGCCACATAGACCTTGCCAGCCACACTCAGAATATCCACCTGGGATCCCCCGTCAGCATCTGCTGCAGCCTGCATTACTTTCCAGCTGCTGTCGGAAGCCTCCAAAGAATATATTTTCAACTGATTTTTTCCATTTTCATTCACAATGCCAGCCAGATACAGGCTGTTTCCTGTCGTATCCCCGGTAATTGCCGGAGAAGAGAGCCCATTGATGCTCTCCCCCTTCGGCAGCCAGTAACTGTCGGCCGAAAGTACCGGAAACTCTACATCAAAGGATACGCTGCCGTCTTCCTTAGTAACAACATTGTCAATCACAATTCCACTGTTGCTGCCATCAGAATAAAAAATAGTATCCGATGTATAATGAGCATTCAGATCGCTGCTTCCCAGTGAACTGCGATACTGTCCACCCACTGTAGCCTTAGATGCATCCTCTTGTGCCTTAGCCGGATCCGTTGTGTCCTTGCGGAACACATAAATATAGTTATTTCCTTCTTTATTTGTATGATAATCGACCGCATTGTTCACCCGATAGACGATCAATCCGCTCTCTGGAATATAGTAATCATAGTCCTGCCTGTTTTCGTTTTCCGGCTTTTTCCGGTATTCCACTACAAAAAACTCTGAATCGCTGCGGGATGTCTTCAGAATATACGCACGGTTACCGGATACTCCTTCCGCCGGCCACAAGGTATATGTCCCACTTTCTTTTAACGTTTCGATCTGCATCCACCCAAGCTCACTGCGCATATACGCCAATGGATAACTTGCAGTAAAGTTGGCTCCTGCCATCAGGTCCCACCAGCGTCCTACCGGGTGCCCAACCTCTCCCGCAGTACGATACAGATCCGGTGCTCCCAACGTATGCAGAAATTCATGCGAAGCCAAGGCATATCCCTGATCATAATCAGTTCCTAATCGAAGCATATTGGTCGGAAGAACATTATAAGCGCCCACATGCCAGCCATGCAACAGTGTCTGGTTATCTCCCCAGTCTGCTTTGCGGGAACTAAACGCACCACTGGTATTGTTCCCATCTATCTGGACAATAATCGTCAGATTATCGATATAACCGTCACCACGCATACTGTCCAGCTTCGTCGGGAAAGACAGTCCACTCGTATTTTGTGCTGCTGTAATCACCTGTTGGACAAATTGCTCCCCATAGGATGCATCCGGATAGGCCGATGCCGACCCTTGAATGGTGACCGGCAGGAATACATTATTCACCACCTGTGGGAAATAGGTATTTACCATCACCTGTCCATCCGATACGGTTGAAATATATTTGCTCAAGGACCGGTTCGGTTCTGATTCCGGGCCGGTGTACATTTCCTGATATCTGCTAAAATTAGTCTGGAAGGTATTAGCACCGTCCTCGCTGAAATTCACCATAAGTACCAGATTATCAACCTGTGTTGCTGCCTCCGCCTGAACAGGCTTCCACAGCAGCAGGCCGCATACAAATAATGCTATACTCAATAAACTTTTTTTCATATGTGTCATAAATAACTCCTGTTGAAAAACATATCCCTGTGCCTATTCCCAGATATTGCAGATTCCCATCCGGACCGGTGCAAATGCATCATTGCCATCTTCTGCAGTCATAGTCAGGTAATAGATATTTTTCCCTTCCTGCCTGGAAGCATATGCCATCTGTCCTTCTTTACTCAGATATTCCGGGGTTGCTGTCTCTGGCCTTCCTTCCGCAGTAAAATCTCCGTCGTAGCTGACTGCCTGAGCGCTACGGTTACGGAAAGCATCTGCTGCTCCGCTACTCAGGTCTGCGGTGCCCATATGTACCGTAAATGCTCCCTCCGGACGGTTATTCGAAGACAAAGTTCCCTCGTATCCTACGTAAGTGCCATCCGTCAGATTCAGGCTTTCACTGACAAAAGAGCCTGTCCGCTCTGCCGCGCATACATAATACCGAATTTCCGGATCCGTTACCTGCACATAGAATTGTCTGCCATCCGCAAGCGGATATTCAATTGCTGTGCAATGCTGTCCCAGTTCATCCGCCAGAATCGTCATTCTCCACTCACCGTTGTCCGCTGCTCCTGTATAGTTTCTCTGCTCGATCAGAAGATCTGACAGCATTACTGTATACCAGTCTTCCGTCAGAATACTGTCTACTGCTGTCTCTGCGTCACCTCCAGCCATGGCTTCCAACAGTACCTGCGCCTTACTCTGTACTTCATCTGTATCCTGTGTCAGATCCACCGTGATCTCTGCCAGCTGCGCCTGTCTCTCAGAACTGTAGTCCAGACGCTGCTCCCACTCCAGGGCATCCCGCTGTGCCAGGGGGCTTTCGGTGTCTGCCGCCACTTCCGTATTTGTGTCCGTTTCCCGGGTACCATCCGTCTGAGTCACTTCTTCTACCATTGTCAATGTTTGGGAATTCTGCGTTCCACAGGCAGTCAGTGCCAGAGTAAGCAGCAGAGGGATTGTGGAAGTTACTTTCATGATTTTTTTATTATTCATATTGATTTTCTCTTTCTGTATTTTGTTTGTAATTGTTATATATGGAGGATTTCCGATCACATAAGAATATTTCTTCATTTGTGCCTTCAGATAATCCCTATTATGTATATTCCATCTTACTCCATCAATATCGTATTCTCTTAAAACAGCATTTAGTCTTTCCTTGCATATTTCTATTTTTTCTTTGTCTGTTTCATAGGCTTCAATATCTCTTTCCCATATAAACCCTTTTGATACCCCGCATAATCCAGCATCGTCTTAGCATACTTTGTACTGCAATTCGCCGTTCGCCATCCTGCAAGCACAT
>ERZ791695.355-NODE-355-length-32293-cov-27.6461_pt1 | contig 32293 bp, 34 predicted proteins | sample MGYA00509956_ERZ791695 | MGnify/ENA primary metagenome ERZ791695 (study PRJEB30046, sample SAMN00715234) | human gut metagenome | study: EMG produced TPA metagenomics assembly of the A metagenome-wide association study of gut microbiota in type 2...
AAAAAAAGGCTCATAAACTCAGATGGGGCATGAAAGCTCAAAAAAAAAGTCGGCAGAAAGAAAAGGCCATCCCGGAAAGAGTTTTTAAAAAAAGGTCTTTAAATCTAGCTGAAGCATAAAATCAGAAGTTTAATGAACCCATTAAAAATGTGACGTATGATTACAGTGACAGAACAACTAAAGAACATGTTTGAAGCCAATCCTTTGTATTCAAAAGAGGGGCAGGGATTTAATGCGGAAGTCATCGCAAGGTTTTTCCTTCCTTTTTCTTCGGCGGTATGGCTGGTAACGGAAGCCGAACAGCAGGAAGACGGTGACTGGCTCTTTTTCGGTTATTGCCATATTCAAGAATGGGAATGGGGCTATGTGCTTCTTTCTCAAATTCAAGAGGTGAATGTTCGTGGGCTGACCGTACAGTTGGATAAAGGGTTGAAAATCGGTACAACGGTAAAGGCTTGCCTGAATTGATTAGGGAATAAACGGAGAGGGAACAATCCCTTTCCGCTCTCCAACCGGAATATTGAACTTAAAAATGGAAGTTATGGTTTACGAAACGAATTGCACGGAAATTACACAATACAAATGATGTGAACTGATGAAGTATGGTAGAAAATGCTCTTATCGTTTGCTTGTAGCGAGAATCAAGCGGGAATTACCGGAGTTATATCATACGCTGGCTCTTCAGTTTTATAATCCTTATGCGGAGCAGTGCAGGCAGACACCTACACATTATATATTGGTTCATTCTGCCATTGAATATTTTATCAGAAAACAGTAAAGCACAAATAGTTATGAAGTCAAAGAAGATTGATAAAAGAAAAACGCTGGCTTATGCAGTAGCATTTTACTTTACGGATGCTTCCGTCAAGTTCATGATGGGAAATACGATGTATGAGTATGTACATACCGTTTATGACAGACGGTATGATAACGGTGGTTTTAATACGCTTGCTATAGTCTATAATTACAAGAGGATGAAGTATGAGGCATTGGTCGTATCGGACGAGAAGGTAGGTGATAAGGAGATTCAGATATTATAAGTTTCACAAACTGGGCTTTCCCCTTACAAAATGGATTACAAGATGAAAAAGTTATCGGCTTATACGGTTGCATCCAACTGCACTGACTTGACGGATATACGTGATGGTCTTGCTGAAATACATGAAGCGATGAAGGATTGCATAGAATCCGGGAAACATATTCCTTTATTTTATGTGTCCCGGTTGGCCAAACTGGAGACTAAAAAGAAGAAACTGGAGAAACGGACGCAGATATATATGACCGTTACCATCCGTTTCTTTATAGATGATGAAACCCTTACGATGGCAGTCAGGCATTGCCTTTTCTTCAAGCTGGAACCGACCAGGCAGAATGTGATGAAAGCCATCCGTGGCGCAGTTCTCAATAATGGACGTTCTATCCTTGACTTCCCGGAAGCATGGGGAGAAGACCTTATGGATGTGTCTTCTGCTGATGTGGAGAATATTGTGAAGAAGTTACGTCCTTCATTTGGTCTATAGTTATTTTTCCGAAAGTAAAGTAACCATTGAGCTTTTTGCTAGTGCTTCTTTTCATCCAAAAGAGCCAAAAACTTTGAGTATAATCTTTTTCCATTTTCTAACTTATGTATTCAGAAGAAATTCTATCTCATTAAGAAGAGGGACCAGAGTAAACAGAATATTCTGTAAAGACTTTGTTTCCCTTGCGCTAGGGTATTCGGACGTACATATTTTGATCTGAAAAACAATGCACTTGATTACTTTCCATTGGAAAAGATTATAGGAGAGGTGAAGGAAGTAAAAATAACCATGCAGATCAACAACGAAGAAACGGAAGCGATGTTCTAGTACCAGGAGTTGTTTGGGAACAAATTGCCAAACAACTCCTAGTTATTTAAAGTTAAATTTGTAAAAAACTTTGTTTTTGGTAGTGAGTTATTGTACATTTATTTTGTAATTTTTAAATTTATATCTCTATGAAAAAGTATTTAACCTATGTTAGTTTTAGCTTTTATTACATTAGTTAGTTATAATGTATATTCCTCACAACAGGAAGTAACAGTTTCAGATTTAGCTTTATCTAATGCGGAAGCATTAGATACTGGTGAGGAGAGTTCAAACTATGGTCCTGCTGACGAAGTAAAATGTGCAGGTGGGCTACACAAAAAAAATTGTTTATGTAAACCAGGCTATCCTGCATGTACTGAAACAAAGTGTTATTAAAGTTTCAATTTTATGTTTTTACGTGACAAAAGCATAGTATACTTTCTTATAATCGCAAATTTAATTTTAGCGATAGCATGTACTAATAATACAAAACAGGTGCATCAAAATAGTATTTGTACTTTTGATGTGCCTGTTTTAGATACTCTATTGATTTCAAGTGACGATGGTAATTTTAAGCAAATCAGCAATAATGCAGCTACAACTGATTTTGTAATATTACAAGAAGATGATAACACTATGTTTGCAGACATCAATCAAGTGATTGATGCATTTGGAAAATATTTCATTATCGATACATATGGAAGTCGGACTGTTGTTTCATTTGATCACAATGGCAAGCCTTTAGCTTCTTATGGCAAACATGGGAATGCTCCAGATGAATATATTTATCCGTGGGATGTTGATGTCAGTGTTGAATATATATATTAGATGTATCTCAACGGAAGCTACTAAGATATAATCATATAGGCGATTATATTGACAGCAAAAAAATTCCATTTGAAAGCAGGGGATTTATTCTTTTAAACAATAATAAGATTTTATTCAACCTAGAACCATCGGAAGATACAAACAATTATCAACTCTGTATAACAGATTCTACTTTAAAGCCGTTAAAGTATATGTTGTGTTATCCTGATAAATATGTTGGTGGTTGGGTAACTAACGATGTTTTTCTGAGAAACAATAATGGTATATCTTATTATAATTCTCCTGCTGATACAATATATCGTTTGGATTATGATGGAAATTTAGTTGGAAAACGGCTGCTAAGTTTCGCAAATGGTACAATTGATGAATCTGCAAAGTTAAATTTCGTTGGTGCAGAACAACAAGGAAAGCTTACAAATGGGATGCATCTGCTTAATAATCCTTTTGAACTACCTAACGGAATATGTGTTATGGAAGTTACTGATTACTCAAATAAAGGAGCATATGTAGTAACATTAAATCCTGGCAAAAAGCTGCACAGAGCAGAAAAATTTGCAGACCACATGTCAATATATGATGTAATAGTGCCTTGTGCTTTAAGTAGAAATAATCAAGTTATTAGTTATTTGGACCGGGAGCTTGCAGAAAAATGTTATGATTTTGATATGATGCCAGACAGCTTAGTCAAGGCTCTAGACGAGGGAAACAGATTGTTGGTAATACATAATATTCATTAAATTAATATGAACAAAATTATACTTGCTTTTATCTGCGTAGCTTTTATACTAATGCTTACGGGATGTCAAAAGAAAAAATTCAATGATGCAATATATGATACTATAGGGCAAAAGATAGAAATGGATATACATAAAAAAGATCCAACACAATTCACAATACTTCGCTATATTGATAATCCCCCATGTATATCATGTCAACTAAAGTTGGGAGAATGGAAAGTATATTACAAAAAGATGAAGAAGATGTTTGGTGATAAAGTAGGATTATATTTTCTTACTGAAACAAAAAATATAGAAGACGCTAAATTTCTTTTCAAAATATATGGATTTGATAATGTTTCAGTAGTAGATTCTTCAATGAATTTCTATAAAACTCACAATCTAAACCCGATATTAGGAAAAGATGTTGTCTTCTTATTAGATTCAACTAATATTATTTTAGATTTTCAACGGTTTGGCACAACCATTTGAGAAATAAACATTTAACGGAGCATTTGAGAAATAATAGTAACGAATTGGCAACCGTGCGATTTTCAGCGTTTTGCGGTGCTATGCTGTCAAATAACTCGTTTCTGATGCAAAGGTAAGGAAATATCCAATACATGCAATATTGAAGAATAAATAAAATACCGACTATTGGGTAAGTTTGTTTAATCTCATTACGATTGAAGTTTGGCTTCTGCCCATTTTGGCTGCTATATATTTCACACTTTTACCCTCATCATGCAATTTCAATAAAAATTGGTCTGCTCCTCTTGTCCATCTTTTATTGGCATTAGGGTGCTTTACGTAGTTTTCTTCTGAAACCCTTTCGGGATGTAAGAACTCATCTACAAATACAGAAGGGAAACGCTTGTCATATAGCACAAGGGTTTTCATCTTTGCCCTTGTTATTGCCACATAAAACAATCTACGCTCTTCTCCATATGGAAATTGGTCGCTTTTAGTGAGTACATATTTAAGCACAGGGTCATCACTCACAAGAGAAGGGAAGCCATACGTATCTTTATTACATTGCAAAAGTATTACATAATCGGCTTCAAGACCTTTTGATTTATGTACGGTCAAAAACTCGATTTTTCGTTCTCCTATTACGTAAAAGAACCTATTACCCTCTTTAATGGATTGATACATAAAAGAAAGGTAATAATCATCAAATGAATAACGCCCCAACAAAAATATAGATTTATCTGATGGAATAGATGCCACAAGTTGTCCTATCGTATTGCAATAATCTCGCCTATCGTAAGAATAGAACTCCAACTCTGTTTTCATTTCAGAACTGAACGAGTGTATATCTTTTTGTATTTGGGCTTTATTGCGCTGTATGAAGTGAGAGGACAACGAAACCAAAGGTTCTCCAAATCTGTACGTAGTTTCAATTTTGTTTATCTCCGTTGCTCCAAAGTATTCGGGGAATTGATTAAAAAGAGCCATATCACTTCCCGAAAAACGATATATGGATTGCCAATCATCACCCACGCAATACAACTTTGCAGGTGGATTTCCGTCTCGTAATACTTTCAAGAAATTGTAGCGGTCAACTGATATATCTTGAAACTCGTCCACAATGATATAGTCATACTCGACAAGGTGCGAAGTACGACATATTTCCGTGGCTTGAAGAATCGCATCGGTAAAATCAATTTGATTACTATCGCTTAATGCACTTATATAGCGCTCATATACAGGTTGAAATATATTCTTGATAATAAAAACACTTCGCTCATCATCTGCATTCTTTGCTTGTTTCAGAACTTCTTTAACTGATTTACAACTTGATTTTACTAATGTCACGAAAGTAACAGCAAGTCGTATAAATGCCTTTTCTTGCTTACTACCTTTTGGTAAAACCAAATCATATAATTCTTCATCTGTTTTCTCTTGAATTGGTACACCTGCGTCATCTAATAATTTTCGGAGTTTCCCCCTTATATCAGAGTAATGGAAATCTGCACTTGATGTTACTAAAAGTTGAGTGCCAAATTTCTCATGAGCTGCTTTCTTCCAAGTTATACCATCATTATATTTTTGATTGGCTTCTTCGTATGTTATATTTTTGTCTTTTGCAAACCAAGCGGGCACAAGACTATGTTCATCAACTCCAAAATGTTCCAAATAGATGCGTTTGATTACTCCTGCTTGCTCAAAATATATTGAGAAATCGGGGCGATATTGAGAATGCATTTCATCTGCTAATTGATGTTCGTATGGCTCTTCATATCTGAATTTTACTCCAAGTGATGATAAGACAAAGCATATCTTTTGCTCCTGTTCACTTCTCACATATATAGCCCGACCATCCATATCGGGAAACATCGCTTTTAGCTGCACGTTTTTTTGTTCCGACAACTTTTCTCGCCTTTCATTCTTGCGCTGTTCCCAATCCGCTTCATTAGATTGGTAATCAATGAAATATTCTACTACGCTATTCTTAAAAGCCTTATTCTCTAATAGAGTGTGATAAATATCTATAAACAAAGAATCTGTATTATCGCAAATAGATGGCTTTGTACCTGTCGCTTTTCCGATAATATCAATGGCTAATTTGTGAAATGTATAACCTTTCAAGCCATCAGTAGCCATTCTTTCCGTAAGTTCGGCTGCTGCTTTGTTCGTGTAACTAATGAGTAAGATTCTATGAGGTACAATGCCTTTTATTTCTGTTAGATACTTGACTTTTCCAACAATAGAAGAGGTCTTTCCACTACCTGCGCTACTAACAACCAAGCAATTATCTTCTTCTGAAACGATTGAGCGTCTTTGCTGCTTATCCAATGGATATTTCAAACAATGGTCGAAAAATTCTTTATGTGTATTAAGTAAAGAATTTATAACCGCATCATTATGTTGCTCGACAATCTTATTGATATTTCCAAAGTCACGAATTAGGTTTGAGATTGCTACAGATGGAGTGATATTGAAGGCTTCAAGTCTCTTGACTAATGAATGCGCCTCTTGAAAATATGGTATATAATGATTTGTGAAATCCTTTTCTTGCGTTGCAGAGATTATCTTACATGAAAAAACATTATTAAGGTCGGTCGGAATATCAATAAATGTTTCGTTATTTAATGCCGACAATCTCTCTTTTGCTTGCTCATAATTGGATTTATTACTATAAGAAGATATGTGGTTTAACTTTTCTGAAAGTTCCTTGGACTTGTTTTTTAGGCGTATTCGTATTGTGACTATTGCAATAACAGAAATAGCAACAAGAGAAACCACAACTATAAGTAAAACCAACTGCATATCAGAGGATGATAACTATTTAAATTTTTCAATCCACCTATAATCATCCCCCTTGGTACTCCATTGGAATTTCCATATGTCACCTGTTCTATCATTTATGAGATAGTATTGATACATGCTTGTCAATGGTTGAATAGAGAATATACAATTTTCGTTATCAGATACTAATTCGTACTTGTTTATAGGTATGCAAAATAGATTATCTAAATCTTGTGTACTATATTGGACTTGCCATAGTCGTCCATTATACGAATCTAACAGTATGAAAGTCCACATGTTTTGGGTGGCAAACATCTGAAACCTATTAGTCCAATTTGAAGTTGTTTCTGGATATGCAAGAGAGAAGATATTGATTGGGGCAGCAAACATATAATCTTCACCTTTTACACTAAATTGAACTTGCCAATTTTTACCTGTATATGTATCAAGCATTATGAAAGTCCACATATTTTGTGTTTCATAAAGACGAAACCTACTTTCCTTATCCCCTGATATTTCTCTTGCACTGCAAACAATCCAAGACTGACCATCATCCTGAATTTGCTGTACTTCACCTGTCATCGTATTTAAACGAAGCTGGTTATGATAGTTTCGCGTATTATACATTTTATAAACTTGAGCATATGATGCCAACGTAATAACCATCAATGCAAACAATGCTATAAACTTCTTCATAATCTATTGTATTATTGGTTATTAATTGATTTTATTTTTCAGGGAATAAACTTGACAATGCTCGTCTGATAGCTTGGCGAATATCATCAGCTTCTGTTTCTCCTTGTCCCTCTGCTGTGCAAGAACATATCATTTCATTGGTTTTTGCAGAACTAAATTGTATGGTTACTTCTATTGTATAGCCTAAACCTCTGTTACGCCTACCACTCTCGCCATAATTGACGATTAAGGTTTCATTCGCTAATTCGGATTTGAGTTCAGGCAATATAATATACCCCTGTTTTATCAATATTCCTGCTATCACATCACTCGGATTAACACTTTTGGTTGTCGAAGAGCCATAGATACCATATTGACCTCCATATGTACCTCCTGTGCTTGATGTCAATTCCTTTGTCGGAGAAATGTATGCGTATTTATACATTTCAATAGGAGCATTCCTTACTATTACAGGTGTTCGAAGTGGTGCACACCCATTTGCTAATAGAATGGTGCAAATAACTAATAGCCAATTTTTAATTGCGTTCATACACTACACATTTATCCTCCAGCTTCCACAAAGGATGGGTTAAATCACGAAGCGTGGAACTGTATGCCACACTCTTACTTGAAGGTCGTAGGAAACCTTGGATACGGATGTAACAATAGCAGCCCACGCTATAGCGTGAGAACCACTATGCTATCCTTGTATCCAATTTGAAAATTTCCTACGTTTTCAAGTACAAGATAAGCATAACGCTTCTTCTTTTTTCTTATGTCTTGGAAAGAGTTGCCTCAATCACGGTACAAAAGTACAAAAAAATCCGTGATGTAACTTCAACTATCACGGATTTGTTATGATTTACAGCTTAATACTCCTATTTTGTTTCTTTGTAGGCATTCCCAACGCTTCCATAAACTCGTCTTTCTTGCGTCTGAACCAACTGACGTGCGAAATACCGTCTATGTTGAGTTCAAATTTTCCCTCCGTGTTCTGTTTGAGAGAACAAACTGCATTGTCTGTTTTGAAATGCCGGTTAAACTCACGGGAATATAGTTCACCTTTAATGGAAACATCCTTGAACGTGCATAGTTTTCTAATGACGATATCGCCAAAGTGCAGAGTGTCACGCAGGAACTTTATTGTCGGCATCAACTTCTCCACGTATGGGAAATAGCATTTGACAAAGTTCACGAACTCGGACAGCTTACTATTCTGTTGGTCGTATGTGCTTTTCATTTCCTGCATCTGTTTGGCTTGTTGTCGTTCCCGTTGTCGGGCTTCTTCTTCAAGTTCAATGATGCGGTTTTGTAGAGCTGTGTTCTCCCTCTCCAGTGTCTTGACCTTGTTACTCCCGAAAAGAGAGCCGACACTCTCGGCGATGTTGGCGGCTGCGGTCGTCGCCGCCCCTTTCAACCGCTCGGTCTGTATCTCCTTTTTCGCCCGTGCAAGTTCCTCTCGTGCCGTATCTTTCCGCTCCTGCAAATCCATCACCTCCGCTTTCAGTTCCTCTGTCTGACGCTTTATGTCACGGTAGTACTGCTGCGTGGAAACGTGCCTCGCTTCCGAACCGTCAATTCCCCTTTGCAGCCCGTATTTTACCATCGCTGCGGCATAGCTGTCCTGATAGGATTTCAGTTTCAGACGGCTCATGATGTCATCTGCACACAGCCTCACGCTGTCGGCAGGTTTCTTGCGGTAGCGTTTCTTCGCCTGCTCCTCCCGTTTCCTGCGCTTGCGCTCCCCCTTGACTATCGGGACGAGCGTGACGTGCATGTGTGGCGTTTTCTCGTCCATGTGCAGGTGAGCCGCCACGATGTTCTCTTTTCCGAACGTGTCGGCGAAGTATTTCAAGTTGTCAGCGCACCACTCGTCCAGCCGTCCCTCCCGTTGGATGCGCTCCATGTCCTCGGGCGTTGCCGACACGTTGATGCGGATTGCCCTGACTTGGTTGCTGCCGACTTTGCGTGTCAGCCCGGCTTCTTCCAGCCTCCTTTGGATAGCCGCCGAACGGTCTTTCACACCGTCGGGATACTCGATGAGTTTCCGATTGAGGTGTGTGCGTGTGGGGTCGGCGTTCCTCGGTATGATTGAACGCTCGATGTGGGCGGTCGTTCCGCTGTCGGAACCGTGCGCCTTTTCCATGTGTAAGACTACAAATCCCATATAAAATTCCTTTCTTTTTTAGCTTATGAAACAATGATTCTTCGTATCTTCGGGGACGGCAAAAAGCCGTTCCCGATGGGGTGTGCAGAGGGGCTTTCCCCTTGCCTTATTGGGGAATTTTCAGCGTTGCTTGCAATGCGGCTCGGAAAATTCCCTAATAAGCTACGGTATTTCCTGTCTGTAAATACCCGTGCGCCGTCCGTCCCTGCCTGCTTTGCTTTGCCCGCCTTGTTTACCAACTTTGCATACATGACAATGTGAACAGAGTGTCGGTAGTCCGTCAGCATTGCAGCCGTCACAAACTCCCCTTGTTGTTTTTTCCTTTCGTCGTCGGTTGCCGGGGCGGTCGTTTCCGTTTACGGAGGCTCTTTTGCGTGGGGCTGTCGGATGCAAGGTTCATGGGAAGAATACTACCCGAAGCATGAGGGTGGAGATTGTTCCCATGACGGCGCAGCCGCCTGACCTTGAAGCCGACGTAAAGCCCCATGCTACCTTTGCCTCTGAAAACGGAAATGGCTGCTCCAGTTGCAGCAAATGGGAACTCTCCCTATCCCATTTCCCAGCCGGGTTGATGACGGATGAAAATCCGATAATTTGATGAAACGGCATATAAACATCTGTATATTAGCGGTATGTATGCTCATCAACTTCTCATCAGAATACTCGCCAAAAGAGAAACGACACGGTAAGGCATACTTTCCGTTCATCGACAAATATCCGTTGATGAGAATTTGATGAACACATATATATCTTATAATCATATATTTACTATATGTATTCATCATTTCATCAGAATAACGGTGTATCTTCCGACGGAAACAGTCGCACATGTTTCGTGTATGGGTACGTACTAACAGCAATACGCACCCCCGAATGATGGCAGGAACAGACATATTTTCTCTTTTTGCCGGTACATCCTCTTTAACAAGGCATTGCGCAGCCTCTCCGCACCGCATGAGACGATACGGAATGCGAGTGCGACAAGCATTTCAAAACTGTAAACGTCCAGCCCGTAACCGTTCTCCAAACGCAGACAACGCTTCGTGTCGTACTCTTTCAGAACTCCGCTTTTGTAAACAGCTCTGATTCCTGCACGGACTGTCGGGGCAATTACCCCGAACAGCCCGACAAGTTCCGGCTCGGACATCCACACATTGGCTGTATCGGTCGGCATGATGATATTGCCGTGTTCGTCCATCGTGATGGTATTTCTTTTTTCTTTCATCGGTATTCGCTTTTAAGGTCGTTATTAAATGGCACGGCAGATGTTCTTCTCCATATCCTCCAACTTGTGCGACAAGGCTTCCATGTCCCGGCTTATCTTTTGGGCGGTGATTTTGGCGTATATCTGCGTGGTCTTGATGTTCGTGTGCCCCAACAGTCGGCTCACGGTTTCAATGGGTACACCGTTGGATAAAAGCACGGTCGTGGCGTTCGTATGCCTCGCAACATGATAGGTCAAGCGCACCTTGAAACCGCACTGCCTGCCTATCTCTTTTAGTATCTTGTTGCAGGTGGTATTGCTCGGCATGGGGAAAACATGACCGTCCCGTGTCATTCCCTTGTATTTCTCTATTATCCTTTGCGGAACGTCCAACAGACGGATGTTCGATTCCGTGTTCGTCTTCTTCCGCCGGGTAATAATCCATAGATTACCGTCGAAGAAGGTTTGCAGGCAGTCGGCGGTGAGGTTCCTCACATCGGAGTACGCCAGCCCCGTGAACACCGAAAAGACGAACAAGTCCCTTACGAGTTCATGCTGCCCGTTCTTCATCGGTGTATCTATAAGCGTCTGTATCTCCGCTTGGGTAAGGTAGCCCCTATCCACGCTTTCGGGAGAGTTGATATACCCGGCAAAGGGGTTGAACGGCAACCGCCCGTCATTCCTCGCTATCGAGATGATATGTTTCAGCACAATCATGTAGCCCCACACGGTATTGGTACGGCATTTCTTCTCCGTGCGTAGGAAATACTCGAAATCGTTGATGAAAGAGAGGTTCAATTCCTTGAGAGGAATATCCTCACGCTTGTAGGTATGAGGCAGGAACTCCCGAATGTGCTTGCAGACGGTCGCATAACGTTGGTATGTTCCCTGCGCCCTGCTGTGCCCCACTTTCTTGGCGAACTCGGCGTTGTGCTGCTCAAACAGCTTCAACAAGGTCTCCTGCTTGACACCGATACCGAGATAGGTGTCTTTGAGCTTGGCGGCGGTTACATACCCGTCCGTCTGCATAAGCTCCTGATAGCGGCGGTTCACGTCCACACGGATTTTATCGACGGTACGGTTGATTCGCTGCGCCTCGACGCTCTTGCCCGAGGCACGGCTGTTTTTCACGTCCCACAAGCGTGGGGGAACGTCCAGCTTGCAGCTGAACTGTTTAATCTCGCCGTCTACTGTAAGACGGCACATCAGGGGCAGGTTGCCGTTGGGCTTTGCGCTGCCTTTCTTCACGTAGAATAAGACTTTGAATGTACTTCGCATAACTCACACTTTTTTTGGTTACAAAATTAAGTTACAGTGAGTTACCAACAGATATGCAAACCTGCGCAAATCGCAGAAATAGAAGCGTTTAACCGAAAACTTTCATCCGTTACGGTAGTAATGGGGTGGTAACTGAACTCCTGCCGCATTTGGCTTCAAAGTGGCTTTCAGTTGCTTCCTTACCACACAAAAACGAAGCGTAACGAACACTGTTTCAGTGCCATTCGCTACGCTTCGCTCAAATTTGTCTTCTCGCCATGTGTTTATTTTAACTATTGGGAATCCGATTGAAAATCTAAAAATAGATTCCCTATTCAATAGTGTCATATTTGATCATTTATCTAAAAAGGGACATTCTGTAAATCTATAAAATTAGCCAGCTAATTCATATACAATGGTATTGTGAATTAGTTGGCTTTTTTGTTATCTTTCGGTATTCTTCCTCAAATAAGATCTGGAAACCAAAATAGGGGAAATATCCAAACTAAGATATGGCAAGGATACAAAATATTTCAGACATCCACCCTACTTTGGGCTTTATAGAGTTTGATATTTGCATGGATGAGAATACCATAAAATGAATAGGTTTGAAATGTTGAGTAATTTTCGGGGCGAATATTTGGTTCTTGATGTGGAAGACTTGAATGTGGATGATGATTGTTATACTTGGTATATGTCTGTAAAAGATAAGGTGGCTGATTGGTATAATATGAGAAGCGGGGAAGCGTTGTGCCGTTATAGAGTAATGAATAAGGATGAGTTATTGCAGGAAATTTATTCTGATAATTTATTTATAGCCTTAGCAACTTAGTGTCTATCGGATTCTTTTTTAAAATCGATTCCGCTGAAAGTTGAAAGTTTATCATGTAAAATAAGATAATATATTCTTCCTATTGTTAATGCGGATATAGTTACAATATCAATATCTGTATTGGAGAATATGTTTGAGAATTTTTGACATAATTGTAATATATGCAGTTCTCGTAATTCAATTAAGTATATGTTTGAAGTTTTGGGGAATGTAAATATAGTTGTGTCAATCTCCTCCGGGGCTGTTTTGCGATAGTGTACACGTAGTTTCCTAACTCCCGCCCCCCTTAAGGTATGTCTGCTTCTTGTTAGCCCTCACTACCGTTCGTTGGCTGCTGAATCAGGCATCCGGTTCGTTCACGCATCATCTTGTAGGATAATGTGTTCTCTCACCTTGTTGCCCCATACGTCTCAGCCTTTTAGGGCTGTAGATAGGAATATAGGAATTCGGATCTTTCGCTTCCAAAGCGGCAGTTCGTTTCAATCGTTTGCTTTTCTTCGAGTGGAGCCTTGTTTTTTTTCGGTCGTATAATCTTCTTTTTTTCGGAAACAAGAATAAGTTTATTTGGATAATCAATCTGAATAAGGTGCATTATTATTTTCACAAACCATAATACACCACTATAATAGAAAATTTCAATTATTATACATGTCTGAAAAAAGTACAGCATTAAATATCATACAGAAAAAGCAGCAGTTAAATAATCCCACGCTCATAAATCGGGTAACGTTTGCCGTATTTTATAGCTTATTTGTGTGTTTATTTAAGCAGTACTCCCACTTCGCCAACGGCTGTTGCCGCCTTACTGTTTATTTCGGCAACAGACTCCAATTTGAAATAACGGGCCGGATAAGTCTTGCCGAAGCGTACAAAGTAAGGGACAGGGTTGTGCATGATATTGCTGAATTCACCTGTGGTGTCGCATTTCGTCCATTCCTTCCCGTTCCGGCTGACATAAAAGTTATATTTATAAATGGTTCCGGTCAGATCTTCCTTTTGTGCAGGAGTATAACTGAAGCCGGCTATTTCCACATCCTTACCCATGTCAACCACCAAGGAAGTCAGAGTATCGGTTTTCCATACAGTTTCCTGCTTGCCGTCAATAGCTGCTGTTGCATCCATGCCCACTGTTTTCCAATCATCTACCGGAATGTCGCTCAGGGATACTTTAATTGTATTGTCGATTAATGGTTCGGCATAGTATAAACCAATGTTGCTGATGTTGGCATCTCCACGGGCACCGGTGACAGTCACTCTGACCTTTTCCGCATGGCTGTCCGAGAAAGTAAGCAACCGTTTGTATCCCACTGTGGTTCCCGTGCCTGCATGATGCCATGCGCCATTACTAAACACTTCCACCGTGAAACCTTCCACACGCTGGCCTTTTGTGATATCTTCTTGAATCAGAAAAGTATTGACCAGTGCATTCTTTCTGACTTTGTATTCTTTGGTATCGCCCACTTGGGCTGTCCATGCTGTTTTTCCCTTCTCAACTTTATTGTCGGCAAAGGTCTTCTTGATATATTCAGCCAGCTCTTTGATACGTTTTACATCATTCTCGTGTATCAAGCCACGCTTGTCGGGTGGAATATTCAATAATAAAACAGAGTTGCAGCCTACGGAGTGATAATAGATGTTCACCAAATTGGCCAGTGAACGTACCTGTTTGTCCTGTTCGGCATGATAGAACCATCCCGGGCGGATAGATACATCCACTTCCGACGGATACCAAAACAAGTGCAATGCTTTAGATATTAATTCACGACTTCCCAAATCCTTGGACATGGCATTTATGTCCAATCTCTTATAGATTTCATCAGAACCCGGATAAGAATTAGGCATCAAAGCTGTTGCACTCCATTCCGTGGCCCGTCCCAATCCGCCTTCGTTGCCCACCCAGCGTACATCATCACCCATAATGGCTGTCACGGCTTTCGGTTGCAGTCGGCGGATGGTTTTCAAGATGGCATCCCAATCATAAATCTGCTTCTTGCCGTTGGGACCTTCTCCATTCGCACCGTCAAACCAAACTTCGTGCACTTCACCGTAATTGCTCAGAAGCTCGGTGAGCTGTTCGATAAAGAATTTATTGTATGCGGGAGAATCGCCATAACATTCGGCATTACGATCCCATGGAGACAGGTAAACACCAAACTTGATGCCGTACTTGTCGCAGGCATCGCGCAACTCACGGACAACGTCTCCTTTGCCATTCTTCCACGGAGAATTGGCCACAGAATGTTTGGTTGTCTTAGTAGGCCAAAGGCAGAAACCATCATGGTGCTTGGCCGTAATAATCGCCATTTTGAAACCACCTTCTTTCAGTGAGCGCACCCATTGTTCGCAATCCAACTCGGTGGGATTGAAGACAGCAGGGTCTTCTTTTCCGCTTCCCCATTCATTGCCGGTAAACGTATTGATGCCAAAATGCAGGAAAGCGGTAAACTCCATTTGCTGCCATGCCAACTGTTGCGGAGTGGGCACCAGGCGGGAAGCCATATCCACTTTCTGTTCCAAAGTCGCCCCGACGGGGAAGGTCACTTGTTTCTCATAGTACTCCTGAGCTTGTGCAGCTAAAAAGGCGCAAACCAAGGCTGCGGTTAAGATTATCTTTCTCATTGTTATAAAATATTTGATAGAATACTGACATACTTGAATTTATCTGTTTTGAGGGATTTTACTCATCAATGCCGTGACCGGGCTGACAAAATGAAGAGAGACCACCGGTACATATATTTGCCCATGGCAGTCTCCTTGTCAATCTAAATCACAGCTTGTAAATCCGTTGTCACTACATTTACCATCCCGGATTCTGTGGTAACAATTGCGGATTTCTCTGAAGTTCTCCAGTCGGAATCGGATAAAGGTACATCTTGTCTTCCCAAGTACGGCTTTTTCCTGCCTGATATGAAAGGTCGGGATTTGTGTAGTTGGGATATACAATGGCCAGATTACCGTCTGGTTTTCTTTTCCCCACATAAGTCAGTACATTATTGAGCACTTTACCGGCTTTCCAACGTTTCAGATCATTGAATCTGAAGCCTTCTCCTGCCAACTCAATGCAGCGTTCACGACGGATCTCTTGCAAAATAGGACTCAGACTGTATCCCCAGTCCGGCCATTTGGGATCGGTAAAGCCTACATTTACTGTCAGGTGAGGCATTCCAACACGGTCTCTTAATTGGTTGATAGTTCTATCCAAATCCGCATCGGTAATGGTATTCAATTCCGCTTTTGCTTCCGCATTGATCAGCAGGGTTTCTGCATAACGGTAAGCGATGCCATCGAAGGAGCTTTTCATATACAACGCCTGTGAGTATATGGGATTGAATCCTTTGATAGGTCTGTATCCTGTGAAACAGTGCTGGGTGATAAACTCATCTTCATTCACTACAAAAGTAGAGTCCTTCAGGTCATCTGTCACGTTTGTCGGAAAATCGTTAGTGAGGATCAGCTGTTTCAGACGGGGGTCACGGTTGGCCGTTTCCTTTCTCATTGTTTCATCGCCTAAATATTTATTACTTAGTGAAATGGGAAGCCCGTCCGAACAAAGGAAGCTTTCTACAAAACTTTTGGAGAAACCGCATCCGGCCTCACGTCCTGCAGCTGCCATGTTGTGTTCACGTATGTTCGTCTTATAATCCACGTAGAGGACGGCCTCTTTCAGGTCACTCTTGTCGTCTATGCGGTACATATTGAAATAGTCTTCTTGTGGATGGCCCGTATTATAGATTTCATATCTTCCTGATGTGATAAGCTTGTCACTTTCAGTTGCAGCCATTTGCAACCACTTTTCTGCTTCTGAGGCATACTCCAATTCATCATGGTATTTATAATGGGTACCTTCATTCAGGCAGAACCGTGCCTTTACGTGTCTGGCTATGTCCTTATTCAGACGGTTGGCTTCTTCACTGCCCGCTTCCGGCAGCCATTGGATGGCGAAATCCAGATCTTCGATGATTTTTTGGAACACTTGGTTTCTCTTCATCTTCGGACCGTACAGTTCCTCGCTGTCCACATTCAGGTCAACTTCCAGCCAAGGCACATCTCCCAAAAGCTGAATCTTGTTGAAATATTCCAGTGCACGGAAGAAACGCATTTCGGCTACATAAATGTTGACATCCGCTTCGGCAGCCTGCACACTCTGATAATGTGTCATGAAATAATTGATGTTTCGAATGTTCTGCCAGTTTGATTTTTGCCATACGCCACCTTCTGTAGGCACGACATATTGTCCCCATAGGAAAGAATTGATATTGTTGGGGACCTGGATGTCACTGTCCGTGTCATCCAAAACACTGACTCCTCCCGGTATCAGGCCATAAAAGGCATTGGCATAGGCTTTCAGATCATTGACAGATACCCAAAAACTCTGGTCGTTCAAATTTTGCGGGCCTCTTTCCAGAAAAGAGTCATTACAGCCTGTCAGAGACAGGGCAGCCGCCATATAAAGTATATATTTCAGTTTCATAAAAATTTTGTGTTAAGATTAGAATACAACATTAAGTCCCAAAGCCAGCGATTTCTGCTGCGGATACTTGTATGGATCGTCCAGTTCCGGGTCAAACCCTTCCGGAGTATGCTTGAAAGTCAGCAGGTTCTCTCCGGTAAAATATACGCGGCATTTCTGTATTCCCCATTGTTTGGACAGGGAAACAGGCAGGGTATATCCGAAAGACAATGATTTGAGACGCAGGTAGGATGCGTCAAGCAGATAGCGTGTCTGGTTTTGACCTAAAGCCTGGCTGCCGTTGAAACGTGCCACCGGAAGCCAGCCCTCTGCATTGTCTTCACGCCAGTAATCGTTACCTACAGCTGTAGGAACCTGCCACATGCTTCCGTATTGCCATTTAAAAGTATGGGGAAGCATCAGGTCACGTTTTCCGACACCCTGGAAGAATATTCCTAGATCAAAGCCTTTCCAGTCCGCCGAGATATTGAATCCGTAACGGTAACGCGCCTTGTTGTTACCGATAATCTTCATGTCACCCGGATTATCAACTGTGTTCTCTCCATTATCCACGACACCGTTACCGTCAATATCCATAAATCTGATATCACCGGGAACCTTGCTGATTCCGCCATCCAGCTTGGATTGGTCAGGGGCCGAAGTTATCTCATCCGATGACTGGAACAGGGTGGATTCGTATCCCCAAATATCACCGACTATTTGTCCTTCATAATATGGAGAAGACAATGATTTGGTCGGATTGTCATATTTGGTGATTTCTGCTTGGGTGTCAGAAAGATTGAATCCCACACTGTAATGTAGTCCGTTGTCCAGCTGGTCATTCCAGGTCAATGCCAGTTCCCAACCGCGTGTTACCATATCGGCGGCATTCTCCAAGGGCTCACTCATACCTAGGATATTAGGCAATATTCTACCCGGTCCCAACATATCGGTTGTTTTACGCTGGTAATAGTCGAATGTACCTTTCAAACGGTTCTGCAGGATGACAAAATCAAGTCCCAAGTCCCATTGGGTAACCTTTTCCCAGGTAACGGTATTGCTTACAAGACCACCTGGCAATACGTATTGGGGCTGTTTTCCCCCCATGATATATCCCAAGGTACCAGTTCCGTAATTGGACAGGTAAGCGTACCACCCATTATCCAAAGCCTGGTTTGCCAGACTACCGTAAGAGGCTCTTATCTTCAATTCATCAAAAAATCCGTTAGTGGGTTGTTTGAACCAGCTCTCTTCCGATAATTTCCATCCCAGAGAGAAGGAAGGACTAAATACGGAACGGTCATCTTTCGGGAATTTGGACGACAAGTCATAACGACCGTTCACCTCCAGCAGATAACGGTCTGCAAAACTGTAGTTTACACGGAAGAAACCGCTTCTTGTGGCCCAACTGTCATCCGAGTTCCCCACATATTTCTCTCCGGTAGCGGCGTTCATTGAGGGAAGGTCATTGGAGATAAGCTCATCCCGGCTTGCCGAGAAGCCACGGGTATGCTTGGTTTCCTGATTGTAACCGGCCATTACTTTGAAGTAATGTTTACCCAAAGTTAGTTCATAGTCACCGAACAGGTTGAAAGCATTGTATGTGTCATTGGCCTGGCTTTCTGATACGCCGCTTGGTCTGGAGTGTTGGAAAACCTGTAAGAATTTGCCATCTATACCATATTCGTTAAATGTTTTTCTGTGTACCTTGTTATGTTCGGCATAATAGTTGAACGTATAGTCCATGTTGATTGTCAGTCCTTTTAATGGAGTAAGCTTCACGGCAAGGGTGTTCCAGAAGTCATTTTTTGTGGTCTTACGTGAACCCATCTCATCCAGAACTGCGGCAAAATTGGTGTAGTTACCTTGACCTGACCAGTTACCATCAGGATGTTTTACAGGCATGAGAGGTTGTGTGTCGTTACCGATCCATGACTCTCCGTGTACGGCATCCTGGGCAAGTCCGTCCAGTTCGGTACGGATGTAACTTGTCTTCATGGAGACGTGCAGCCAGTTATTGATGTCATAATTGATATTGTTTACCATATTGAACTTACGGAAGCCCTCATCCCCATAACGCATCAGTGATCCCTGGTCTATATAGCCCACCGAAGTATAATAAGTGGCCTTGTCACTACCGCCGTTGATGTTTACATTATATTTTTGGACAGGGTAACTTTTTTTGTACATCTCCTTCATCCAGTCCGTGTTTCCACAATAGGCATATTTACCGGCCTGGCAATTTCCATATTGCCAGCTACTTGGGTCTTTTGCCACAAAGACCGGAAGATTGTTGACCGGATCATAGAAATAAGCTTCTATGTGTTCCATCTCCTCCTGGCTGAAAAGGTCACGACCGCTGGTTGTATTGTTTGCAGCGTTCATCCAGTGCGCATATTCCATAGAGTTCATGTATTCCGGACGGGTTGTCGGGCTGTTGAATGAAACAGATGCATCGAATGACACTTGTGTAGGCATATTCTTGCGACCACTCTTGGTTGTGATAAGGATAACACCATAAGCGGCACGGGCTCCATAGATAGAGGCAGAAGCTGCATCCTTCAATACAGATACGCTTGCCACATCTTGCGGATTGATCAGATTCGGATCCATCTGTACTCCGTCGACCAAAACCAGCGGGCTACCACCATTGATGGATGTTTCACCGCGGACATTGAAGCTTGAGCCTTTTCCCGGCTGTCCGCTGGTGGTGATGTTCAAGTTAGGAATTGTTCCTTGCAAACCTTGTCCCAAATTGACGATGGGACGGTCTGCCAGCACTTTGTCATCGACGGCAGAAACCGCACCGGTCAGATTGGCTTTCTTGACAGTCGCATAACCTACAACAACAACCTCATCCAGGGTCTTGCTGTCCTCTTTCAACGCGATTTTTAAAGGTTTGCCCTCCCATACGATTTCAGAGTCTACATAACCAACATATGAAACGACAATGACATCACCTTTCTTGACATTTGGGATACTGAAATCTCCGTCCAGTCCTGTTATTGTTCCGTTTGTTGTTCCTTTGACAACGACAGACGCACCGATGACGGTCTCACCGTTCTGATCTACAACCACCCCCGTGCAAGTATTGTCTTGTTGTACAGAATACATTTCTACAGCCGCTGCATGGGGTACGGCCTGCACATATCCGGTAGAAAAGCCGGATAAAAGTAACATAGCGCTTACTAGCTTTAGTCGCTCTTTTTTCATAGCTTTAATATTAAAAATGTGTTTTATGACAATTCATCTGTGATTTTTATTTTGGTTTTAAGGGAAATTCCTAATTATAAAAAATTAAACCAATAAGTTAATGAATTCCCTCTTTTTTAAAGGTTCTTTTGTTTTTGGGTGCAAAAATATTAATATTATTTTAAAATGCAATGCAATGTTTCAATATTTTTTTTAAAAAATATCGTTTACGCAAACGGTTAAGTTAATTCTTACATTATATACCGGCGAGATGAAATTTATCTAGCAATAACCTGAATTACTACTGTCTAATAAAAGTTGACTAATCGGTCTTTGAATTTATTGGAATACAGTCTCTTAAACAGTATTTTAAAATGAAATGAATTTTATTTTTAACACTCTACTAAACATTATCAATTATTTTCTATATGTGTAAGTTTAACTAATTTAGGATTACCATCCTCACTCATTATCGTTGCATAAAAGGTTTCAGATGTTACAGATACACTCAATGTATAAATTCTGCTAGAAGGGCTATAGTTCTTTTGGAAATTTCCTTTTCAATCGAAACATAAAATATATGACTTAAAATCTTTCTGATTATCCAGTGGTACTTCTTTTCCTGCATATAAGAAAAACAAGTAATCAGCAGAACATGTAATCCTCTATGGGCTTCAGGTTGTAGCATCCCCTTATAAACGATCTCACGCTTACCATCTTCTCCAGATATACTTAATCTTGCTTCCATCACTTTTTCAAACGAAGACATCAGAAGTTCTGGCAACCCCCAGTCCGGACTATAGAGTAATGAATAAGGATGAGTTATTGCAGGATATTTATTCTGATAATTTAACGTGAGTTCGAAATAAGAATAAATATATTTCACTTATAATTAGAAACATAGCGATAAAAGTATTAAATTTATAGTGTTGAATTATAACATTTAAACGATTACCACTATGTTTCCAGAGTCTAAAGTTACAGAGATTTATTGTATGGCCGATGATTTTTGCAAGGAATTTACATTGCAACAGGAAAAATATATGATTAAGGATATGAAGACCATGCATCGTAACAAACCCAACTATGAGTGATGCGGAGATTATGATTATTCTAATCCTGTTTCATTCCGGTGGTTTCCGTTGTTTCAAGCATTACTACAAGGAGTATGTCTGTAAACATCTGAAACACCTTTTTCCTCGTCAGGTTTCTTATAACCGTTTTGTGGAACTGGAGAAGGAAGTATTGCTTCCCATGACCATATTCATCAAAAAAGTACTGCTGGGAACTTGTACCGGCATCAGTTTCGTTGATTCCACTCCCTTATGTGTATGTCGTAACCAAAGAATCTTGATTCATAAGACATTTGAAGGGCTTGCCGAGCGTGGAAGATGTTCTATGGGATGGTTCTTCCGATTCAAGCTGCATCTGATAATCAATGACAAAGGAGAGATCCTCAATTTCATGTTCACGCCTGGAAACGTGGATGACCGGGAACCGTTGAAACAGGGTAAGTTTCTGGAAAACATCAAAGAAAAACTATGTGCAGACAAGGGATATATAGGTCAGACTCTGTTTGAAAACCTTTTCCTTAATGGCATACAGCTTGTTACTAAAGTTAAAAATAATATGAGGAACTCATTGATGAGTATTGCCGACAAGATTTTGCTAAGAAGAAGAGCCTTGATTGAAACGGTCAATGACGAACTGAAGAACATCGCACAGATTGAACACTCAAGACATCGTTCATTCAGTAAGAGACCGTAATTCAAACTGTGTCAATCCCAAACAAGTCTAATTATCTATAATTTCACTTTCGGATAAATATCTGATAATTAAAGTTTTTTTTAAGTGATGTCAGGTCTTAGCAGAGAACAATTAAAGGATTGACACAGTTCTATTTACGTTCCCTTCAGTAACTTTATAGCCAACTCCTTGTCGGCTATCGCGGCATACTGTTTTTTTGAAAAGAAGCCCGCCATTGACGTAAAGTTTGTCAATGACGGACAACTTGCTATTTTTTGATTTTATTTCGAACTCACGTTAATTTATTTATAGCCTTAGCAACTTAGTGTCTATCGGATTCTTTTTTAAAATCGGTTCCGCTGAAAGTTTATCTCAAAAAATAAGATAATATATTCCTCCTATTGTTAATGCGGATATAGTTACAATATCAATAGTATTGAAGAATATGTTTGAGAATTTTTGGCATAAGGGGAGGTAATATATGCAGTTTTCGTAATTCAATTAAGGATATGTTTGATGTTTTGGGGAATGTAAATATAGCCGTGTCAATCTCTTCCGGGGCTGTTTTGCGATAGCGTACACGCAGTTCCCTAACTCCCGCCCCCTTAAGGTATGCCTGCTTCTTGTTAGCCCTCACTACCGTTCGTTGGCTGCTGAATCAGGCATCCGGTTCGTTCACGCATCATCTTGTAGGATGATGTGCTCTCTCACCTTGTTGCCTACCCATACGTCCCAGCCTTTTAGGGCTGTAGATAGGAATATAGGAATTCGGATCTTTCGTTTCCAAAGCGGCAGTTCGCTTCAATCGCCTGCTTTTTTCCGAGTGGATCCTTGTTGTTTTTCCGATTATATAATCTTCTTTTTCCAGAAAGGGTGTGGTGGCTGTATTTGTATGGTTTTGTTCTTCCCACAGAATCCGTTTTTCCATTTTTTCAGTGTAGCCTATTTTATTGCACAGTCACTTTTTTCTAATATATAAAATATTGTATGCTTCATTTTTCGGCTTCATTTTTTTAAAAGGAATTGCAGATGTTTCTTCCGGTGTGTCGATAGGCGGCTGACCATATTTTCGGAATGTGCCATGCTTGCTGTCTGACCGGTTGTTTTTTGCATCCTTTCCAAACCTGTTTCTGATTTTCAAGTTCTGCCTTTTTCATATCATTTTTTAGTGAAGTTAAATCATTTTCCGTTGCAAATATAGATTGTTGCTAATCCCGCTGATGGGGATAAGGGGCCGATTCACAAATATCACATTGTTATTCGGCTGAAATCTTCCTTTTTCTGCCTTGCAGGAAAAGCGTATTTAACCCGAATTATTTGTTGCCATCTTAACCAATAAAAAAGGGATAAATCTTCCTTTTTTTCCAAGTAAAAAAGCGTATTTATCCCTTTTTTCATGGTGTACCCCCAAGTCAACAATCAGTTATTGCACTGTAAAATTGATTAATTAACTTCTAAAAAATCAGAGATATGAAAAAGATTGAAAATTCATTCGCAGTAACAGGTTTTATCGGTAAGGATGCAGAAATCCGTAGTTTTGAAACAGCAAGCGTAGCACGCTTTTCTATCGCAGTCAGCCGTGCAGACAAGGCAGGTGAAGAAACCTCCTATGTTTCCGCTTTCATGGGGATTGAAGCCTGGAGAAAGAATGAAGCGCTGGATTCTTTCGATGTATTGAAAAAAGGTGAGCTGATAACCGTTGAAGGCTACTTCAAGCCGGAAGAATGGACGGATTCTAAAAGTGGGGAGAAGCGTAACCGCATCGTTATGGTAGCCACCAAGTTTTATCCTACTCCGGAAAAAGAAGAAAAACCGGATCAGCCTAAACGGAAGTCAGTTTCTAAAAAGAAAAAAGCCGGCAAATGATTGAAGCGGCCTGGTGCCGCTTTTTTTGCTATATATCCGAGAACGTTTTTGCGTTCACGCAGTATTCTTCCCCACCCTCCCCTTCATCGGAATGACTGTTCCCATTCCCGGTTTGCCCGTAGTCATCCGCTGTGCGGCCGATTATGGGCAAACCAGAAAAGAGAAGTTCCAAACGTGGTCGGGATTGCAATGGTCATCATCCGGAGCTTCGGCATTGCCTAAACAACCTTCTTCTTCCGTATTGCATCCCCTTCCTTTTACCGTTTGTCCCGGAAGTTCCGTTTTTAACCCCTACAAGACCTGACGGTCGGTGTTTCTTCCCTGTTGTTCCGAACTGCCCTTTCCTGTTGTCAGTCTCCCCCGTTGCTTCGGCATCACTCCCCTCTGAGTCGTCTTTTTGTTCGGCAAAGGTTGTCGGATTACGTAAGTGCCAAGTTACGGCCATAAGCCTTTGCTTCATCAAAAATAACGATGCAGGCTGCGCTTGCCCAACATTTTTGATGAGCAAAACTTGTCGTGTTACTTACAATCCGAACCTTATTGAAGCCGAAAAAAGGCTCAGAACTCAGATGGGGAATGAATCCCAATAAAAAAAAGGTCGGCTGATGAAAGGACAATTCGGAACAATAGAAAAAAGGTCTTGAATCTAGCTGAAGAATAAATCAAAAGTTTAACGATTGAAACGTAAAAGGATATGAGAACAGGCTTTGAGGTAAACGGAGATTACAGATTGATGGATAGTGCGGAACTGGTGTACATCCTGACAAACAGTGCAGTTATGGTAAACAAGGTGCAGGAAAAAGAAATCGCTTATGGCGAAAACTGCAACTTTGAAGAAGTATTGGCTAAGATGACACCAGGCAAACGTAACTTGGTCATGGCTGGAGTGGAGCTATACAAGCGTTGCAATTCCAAGAAGAACGAAAAGCCACAAATCAAATGCAGCACGGACATATACGACATCATGCACCCCTATCTGTGCGACAACAAGACGGAAGAATGTTGGGCGATTTTTTTGAACCAATCCAGTCGGGTAACACGCAAAATCAGAGTGTCGGCAGGTGGTTATGCCATGTGTCCGGTGGATGTACGTGTCATCCTCAAAGAAGCCATTCTTTGTGAGGCTGTAGCACTTATCATTTGCCACAACCGCCCAAGCGGAAACCATATGCCGAGCAGCGAGGATGACAAGCTCACGACAGCTTTACGGTCTGCTTCAAATACACTGAATATCAATATGATTGACCACGTGATAATTGTCAATGATACATATTACAGCTATGCGGACGAAGGCAGGATTTAAACAGACTACGTAGGCACGTTACAATAATATAATCACAGATGCAAAAGGAAAGTCCGTTCACCTTATACAATCGCTTCAAATTGTACTGACCTTACAGACATACGTGACGGTATCAATGAAATTTAGGATGAAATGAAAAGGCTTGTATCCGAAGGTAAGGATATTCCGTCTTTCTTTTATTCCAGAATTTTAAAGCTCCAAAGTAAGAGAAAAAAATGTAAACAGAAAAATTAAATTTACATGACTGTGAGTATCCGTTTTTTCATAGACGAGAAATGCTTACAATGGCTGCCCGCCATTGCTTGTATTTCAAGATAGAACCTATTTTTCCGAATGTAAAGAAAGCCATCAGATGTGCAGTCCTGAATAATGGTAAATCAATCATTGATTTTCCGGAATTATGGGGTGATGACCTTATGGAAGTGAATCAGGTTGAAGTGAATAAAGCATTGAGGTTGCTTAAATTAACGTGAATTCGATATTAGGATTAATATATTCGATTGATTATTAGTGATATATTGATAAAGTTATTAAATTTATAGTGTTCAATTATAACATTTAAACGATTACCATTATGTTCCTAGAGTCTAAAGTTATAGAGATTTATTGTATGGCCGATGATTTTTGCAAGGTATTTTCATTGCAGTAGGAACAATACATGATTGAAGCAAAAAGGCTAGGCATAGTAAGAAGCCTAACCGCATGAATGGTGCTGAAATTATGGTTATTCTTATTTTGTTTCATTCTAGTAGTTTCCGCTGCTTCAAGCATTATTATAAAGAGTATGTCTGCAAACATTTGGAACACCTGTTTCCGCACTAGGTGTCCTATAACCGTTTTGTGGAACTGGAGAAGGAGGTGTTGCTTCCCCTGACCATTTTCATAAAAAAGCCTTGTTAGGGAACTGTACTGGCATCAGTTTTGTTGACTCTATCTCTCCCTTTACATCTCCGTTATAACCAAAGAATCCTGATTCATAAGATATTTAAAGGACTTGCAGGGCGCAGAAAATGTTCCATGGGCTGGTTCTTCGGATTCAAGCTGCATCTGATAATCAATGACAAAGGAGAGAACTTTACGCCTGGAAATGTGGATGACTGGGAACCCTTGGAGCAGGGTAAGTTTCTGAAGAACATTAAAGGAAAACTATGTGCAGACAAGGTATATATTGGCCAGGCTCTGTTTGAGAATCTTTTCCTTAATGGTATACACAATATGAGGAACTCCCTGATGAGTATTGCCGACAGGATCCTGCTCAGAAAGAGAGCGTTGATTGAAACAGCCAATGACGAGCTGAAAAACATTGCACAGATAGAATACTCACGACATCGTTCTTTCAGCAATGTCATTGCCAATTCATTATCTGCTATTGCAGCCTATTGTTTCTTTGAAAAGAAACCCGCTATTTTTATCAATGACGGGCAACTTACTATCTTTTGATTTTATGTCGAACTCACGTTAATTATCTTCAACCAAGGTGGATTTGGGCATTACCTTGTTTCCAGAACGGTGAAGGTCAGGAAAACAAAGGTAAGTGTAGTACTTGAATGTAATACCCAGACAACTATTTTATGCTGTTGTAGTCGTTCTACGGTTAATCTAAAAATAAACTGAAATAAAAGTTGAATGGATCTGAAGAGAGACTTAATGGTTGGAATGGATTTGTGATTTTATATTTGAATATCAGGTATCTTGTGCTGTTAAGAGTTTACCAGTAAAGATGAACTTCTTCAGGATATCTACCTTGAGGAAGTAAAAACAACTTAAAAAAAATATAAAATTTAGAAATAAATCTTGCTTTTATATAAATACAAGTATATTAGCATATAAATAAATTTTATTAATATGAAAGAGTCATTGGATATATCTAAGGATAATTTACAGGATGCTGCAAAGTCATACAATAACTGTAATGAACCTAATATGAAGGAAATACTTCTTATAAAATGTGATACTACTATTTATGCAGATGAGATTACAAATCTGCTTATTGAAAATAACATTGTTTCTCGCCAGCATGATGAGGGACAAGATCAAAGGCCAGGTGCTTATGGTGCAATTACAGGTATTGCGATATATGTTTATGAGAAAGATTATGAAAAGGCTGTTGAGATAACAAATCCTATTGTGAATAGTAGAAATAAATCTCATGTTTGGTGCCCTAAATGTGGAAGTTACAATGTATCGGCTATATACGTAAGTAATAAATACGGAACTGCGATATCATTATTGTGCATCTTTCTTGTTCTTATTCCTGGGCTTTATATTGTTTGGGCAAATGATTTTGGTCTCAGGTCAACTATTGCAGATTATATAGTATTGTTTATGTTTATTTTTTTTCTTGTAATAGCATTTTCCGGAAAAATTTCTAATGCCAATTATATGTGTAAAGATTGTAATAAAAGGTTCTACCATAAATGATTTTTTTGTAGTAAGGTCACTGAATTTCAGTCGAAAACTCAGTATATGAGCCTAAAATAACGTGAGCTCGATATAAGGGTTAGAATAATTTATTTGAAAATTAGGAACATAGCGATAAAAGTATTAAATTTATAGTGACCAATTATAACATTTAATCGATTACAACTATGTTCACAGAGTCTAAAATTACAGAGATTTATTGTATGGCCGATGATTTTTGCAAGGAATTTTCGTTTCAACAGGAAAAATATATGATTGAAGACAAGAAGACCGGGCATCGTAATAAGCCTAATCGGATGAGTGATGTGGAGATTATGGTCATTCTTATTCTGTTTCACTCTGGTGGTTTCCGCTGCTTCAAGCATTATTATAAAGAGTATGTCTGCAAACATTTGGAACACCTGTTTCCGCACTGGGTATCCTATAACTGTTTTGTGGAACTGGAGAAGGAGGTGTTGCTTCCCCTGACCATTTTTATAAAGAAAGTCCTGCTGGGAACCTGTACCGGTATCAGTTTTGTGGACTCAACTCCTTTACATGTCTGTCGTAACCAAAGAATTCTGATTCATAAGACATTTGAAGGGTTCGCAGAGCGAGGAAAATGTTCCATGGGATGGTTTTTCGGATTCAAGCTACATCTGATAATCAATGACAAGGGTGAAATCCTCAATTTCATGTTCACACCTGGAAATGTGGATGACCGGGAACCCTTGAAGCAGGGTAAGTTTCTGAAGAACATTAAAGGAAAACTATGTGCAGACAAGGTATATATTGGCCAGGCTCTGTTTGAGAATCTTTTCCTGAATGGCATACAGCTTGTCACTAAAGTTAAAAACAATATGAGGAACTCCTTGATGAGTATTGCCGACAGGATCCTGCTCAGAAAGAGAGCGTTGATTGAAACAGCCAATGACGAGCTGAAAAACATTGCACAGATAGAACACTCACGACATCGTTCTTTCAGCAATTTCATTGCCAATTCATTATCTGCTATTGCTGTCTATTGTTTCTTTGAAAAGAAACCCGCCATTGAAGTGAACTTTATCAATGACGGGCAACTTACTATCTTTTGCTTTTATGTCGAACTCACGTTAGGATAATGTGTTCTCTCACCTTGTTGCCTACCCATACGTCCCAACCTTTTAGGGCTGTAGATAGGGATATAGGAATTCGGATCTTTCGTTTCCAAAGCGGCAGTTTGTTTCATTGCTTGCTTTTCTCCGAGTGGAGCCTTGTTGTTTTTCCGGTCGTATAATCTTTTTTTCCGGACAAGGTGTGGTGAGCGTATTTGTATGGTTTTGTTTTTCCCACAGAAGTAAACGGAACGTATAATTGTTCCTGACAACCTGTTCTATTGCTTTGCGACCAAGTTTGTGCTTCTTGCCATGTTCTTTGGAATCGTGTTTTGGGTGAACTGCGAACTTTTTCATATAAAGCGGTTGCAAAGTCTTTCATGGATATTCCTTGCTTTTATGATTATCAGTAACGCAGCCATTATCGGTTTTATCGTTTGGCATAATCATAGACGGTAACAGAGGGGAAATAAAAATACCAGTTTTACACTAATTAGGTGGTATCCATACCAGTATTGAAACAACGTTTATACCTTTGTGCACAGTAATCACTAATGGATATTATGGCAAAAATTAAAGTTCAGAACACAGAGTGAAATATCATTCAAACACATTAATATAGTGTCGGTCTCACTATATATTACTGCACTCTGAATAATACCTCTGTAGATTTTATTTTTAAATAGGAACGGGATAAATATTCAATCGTTAATTTATGAGTATCTTACAGTCGGATATTACCCCGGAACAACCTGTTTTTGCAATTTATTATGATTTCTTTTTAAAATTCTTGTATATATATTTTTTATTTTGTTTAAAAATGTGTATATTTGCAAAGTTAATTTAATCATTATTTATGAAATAAATAGCAAGAATATATTATTTAGTAAGAAAATCATAAACTATAATTATCAATCATTATGAAAGTAAATATCAAAACCGTATTATGTGCTACAGTATTTATCTTATTTATTGGATACAATGTATACAGTTCACAAAAGAAAGGAGTAATATCTGAAATGGCTTTAGCAAATATTGAAGCTTTAGCTAGCGGTGAAGAATTAGGTTGTGGAGGCAATCCAACCTTTATAAAAGATAATACATTGAAAAGCACCCTATGTCCACCTCTATGGTTAGGAGGAACTCACCTGAAATGCAAATCCGAAACTAATGTTTGTTGCGATCCTTCTAAACAAACTGATTGTGAAGGAGGTATATTCTAACCGATTATAGACTTGTAAAAAATATTGCTTTAATGTCAATACTTTTACATATTTTTTTAATGTTGTATGTATAAATCGCTTTTTCACTTTACTACCTTAAGCACAATGTGTTTGAGTATCTTCTTTGGTAGTTGTAACACTCCCAAAGAAACTAACGATGCTCCAGTTATAATATCTGTCAATTCCCAAACGAGTGACCGGAAAATCAAAATGTCCGAGTTATACTCAGCATTGGAATACATCAAACTAGAGACTACTCCCGAAAGCCTGATAGCCCAAGTTTCTAAAATTATTCCCTTAGATACGCAATTACTTATCGTAGATAAAGAAAGTTCTAAAATTCTGTTGTTCGACGTAAATGGGAAATTTATGGGAACCATTGGAAGTAAAGGTGTCGGAGCTAGTGAATTTATAGAGATAGAAGATGTAGCAGTAGATAAAAAAGGAGAAAAGATATTTGTCTTAGATCATTCTGGGAAACGAATCTTAATCTACGATTTAAAAGGGAATTTTGCCAATGACATAAAAACAGATTTCATAGCACACGAAATAGAATACTTGGAAAATGGAAATTTAGCCTGTTACTGCGATTATTCAGCAAATGAGACCTATGAAAAGAATGAGACGCGCCCTAACCTTATATTGTTGGATTTAAACAGTATAGAAGCACATCCTTTTTTATATGTTCCGCAATCAATTTCCGTACAAGAGGTAAATTCACCTTTTTCGGCTTTGTTTTCACACACTTCTCGGCATGCCTTCCTTTTTGACATATTGACCAATTCTATCTACGAAATTGAAAAAGAAAGAATTAATAGAACATTTGTACTAAATTTTGGTAACGAGGAAACGGCAAACCAAAAATCTTATGTCCGCAAGTTGGAAGAAGAGCAATTAATCGCAGAAAGAATTATGCCGGGAGCCTCTGATTCGCCCCAATATCCTATTATTACATCATTGATAAGTTGTAATGCCTTCCTTTTTCTGAACGCCATAGATTACAGTACGATGGATGTATATCAGATAGCTTATTCTGTAGACAATGCCAAATGTATTTACGGAAAAGCCCGAAAACAATTTCCTATAGAAAACGATATAGATGGTGTTATTCCCTTTGCGCCCTACGCGGCTTCTCAAAGCAAAATATATGGCGTCATAGAATCATATCAGCTGGCTGCATCAGAACTGACGAACAGTAAAGTTGCAACTATTTTAGCTGATATTGAAGAAGATGACAATCCTATTATTGTAATAGCTGACACTAAAAAAATAGATTGACATTTGACTCATGAGGAAAAAGTATTCCATAATTTTCATTTGTTTGGTAATGATAACGTTGAATGCAATTTGTCTGAATTGGGCTATTCAACAGGAAAGAATGAAAGAATTAGCAGTTACAACAGCAAGTGATAGAAAACAGATTCTATCACTTTTGTTAGGTAATATGCAAATGCATTACACTTATTCAGAATGTCAATTACCTGATATTATATTAATTGATAAATTAAAAAACGAAATAACTCTCTCTTCAATAATAGCAGATAAGAGGAAACTTGTTTTAAAGTTTTCTCCCCAAAATTGTTATCCATGTATCGAATTTAGTATGTCTTGCTTAGAGAAATTTGCCTTAAGCATACCTAATATTAAAGAACGATTGTTGATTATTATTAGTGATGCCAATTATAGGGAATATCAAGCTATATCTAATAGTTTACAATCCGATATTCCTATTTATTTATCTAAAGATACCACTCTTAGTACAATATTAAAAGAAGAAAATACACCTTTTATTTTTGTTATGGATGAAAGATTATATATGGATGATTTATTTATACCCATAAAAGAGCTTCCTAATTATTCAGATTTGTATTTTCATATAATGAAAACAAAATATTTCAGAAATCTATAAAAAGGAGGAGAAATATTTTTCTCTTCGTTTAGTTTTAAAATTATGCTTATCTCTAAAATTCTAAATGCGATGATAAAACAAAGACTGTTTCCGGCTGTCATGGGATATGTTTGTATACATATTATGTATTCTTATGACAGCTTGCAATCCTCCTGGTCCATTGGAGCAAACTTTGAGACAAGCAGAAGATAACAGGATAGAATTGGAAGAAGTTTTAAAACATTATCAAAAGGACAAATTAAAATAAACACATAGCGAAAAAGTAAATTTGGGCAAAGTGTAGCGAATTAGCTGATACAGCGTTCGTTACGCTTTGTTTTTCTATGGGGCAGAGCCAACGAAATACCACCTCG
>ERZ791695.380-NODE-380-length-30157-cov-3.73995_pt1 | contig 30157 bp, 29 predicted proteins | sample MGYA00509956_ERZ791695 | MGnify/ENA primary metagenome ERZ791695 (study PRJEB30046, sample SAMN00715234) | human gut metagenome | study: EMG produced TPA metagenomics assembly of the A metagenome-wide association study of gut microbiota in type 2...
GCCGCTGCGCATCGGCAACCGCCCGGAGATCGTAACCGTTATTTTAAAAGCAGAATCCGGAAAGGTTTGAACTTTTTATAAACATTCCGCCCACGCTCTTGTATTTCCTCCGCAGATTTTTATAATAGACTCCATCAAACGATTTACAGATGGAGTGACAGATCATGTTTCGGAAAATCGGGGACGGATTACGTAGGTTTATGGCCGGGCGCTATGGCTCTGACCGGCTGAACCAGTGCTTGCTGGGCGCAGCGTTTGTGCTGCTCCTGATCAGCGCGATCGGCGGCCGGCAGGTGCAGTGGATGTCCATGCTGAGTCTTCTGGCCTATGTTCCGCTCATCTGGTCGATGTTCCGGATGTACTCGCGCAACATTGAGGCGCGCCGGCGTGAAAACGCAGCGTTCCTGCGCTTTTTCAGCCGTCTGACGGATAAGCAGTACCGCTATTTCCGCTGCCCCGGCTGCCGGCAGGTCGTCCGCGTCCCACGCGGCAAGGGCAAGATCAACATCCGCTGCCCGAAATGCAGCCGTCAGTTCATCAAAAAGACCTGATCGCGAAATTTATCTTGCTTTTCCCATACGCGCCTGTTATAATATGCCCGCACGGAGTGGTATCGAAGTGGTTATAACGGCCCTGACTCGAAAGCATTAGGGATTCATGGAAACTTTTCGCCCGCAAACCCGCATGAACACTGGCTTTTTTGATTTCACATTTTTCGCGTAATCCCGTTTTTCCCTCCTTTTTTCTCCCCTACTTCCTGAAAACTTCTGGAATGCCAAGGAAAGTTGCGGTTGAAAATGAGAGAAAAAGTTGTAAAATAAAGTTGGGACATGGAGAGTTGTCCGAGTGGTCGAAGGTGCAGCACTCGAAATGCTGTGTACCGAAAGGTACCTAGGGTTCGAATCCCTAACTCTCCGCCAGACAGAGGTAAGCGATTGCTTGCCTCTGTTTTTCTCTATCCGGTTTCCTCCAGATCATTGTCGCCTGCCGGCAGCTCGGACAAATCCGCAGCGTTATGGAACAGTCCGCTGTTCAGTCGGCTGGCTGACCGCTGTACGGACTCCGACACCTCAAGATGCGCGTAAAGATTTGCTGTTGTACTATAATCGCTGTGGCCCAGCCATGCCTGAATATCCTTCATAGCTACGCCGTTGCGAAGCAATAAGCTTGCGCAGCTGTGCCGCGTATCGTGAAAGCGGATATGCCGCAAGCCATTCTTCTTCAACAGATTTGAAAACGCTTCTGTAATGTAGTCTGGTTTGATCAGCTCGCCAATTTCATTGACGTAAACATATCCGAGGTATTTCTGATTGTAGCAATTACCGAACAGGCGCTGATCCTCCTTTTGCTGCTTGCGAAGCTCCCGCAGTTTCTTCTGAAAAAGCGGAATCAGCGGCAGAGTACGGATGCTGGACGCATTCTTCGCCTTGTCTTTGGCGTAAATAACAGTATGTTCTCCTTTTCGTGAATACGTTGTTACCGTGTGCGCTATGGTAAACAGGTTGTTCGCGAAATCGAAGTTCTGCCATTTCAAGCCAACGATTTCACTTCGCCGCAGGCCATAAAAGAATCCAAACAGGACAGCCAGCTCCAGACGAGTTCCTTCGGCTGCATGGATACACTCCAGTGCCTCATCCGGCATATAGAAGCTGCCAATGAAACGTTCGGTTTTTGGACGCTGCTTATGTGCTGCGTTACTTAAAATCACTTTGTCTTCAAGTGCCAGTTCCAATGCTGCGTGGATGGCAGCGTGATAGTGTGCAACCGTCGTTCTCTTTTTCTGCTTTCGTCCGTGCTCTGGATCGCCCTTTCGTTCATACCTGTAAAACTCACGCAGATGCGCCGGCTCCAGCTCAGACAGTTTAATGCCGGTTTCTTTGAAATAGGGATAAACGTTGTTTTCGACACAGTTGCAATAGCCGCTGTATGTGACAGGATCGACCTCTGTTTCTACATAGGACAGCCATGTGAGCATATAGTCGCAAAAGAGAATGTCAGAGGAAATCTTACCGACTGTCGCGAGCTGTGCATTTTGCTGTGCTTCCGGTTTTTCACCCGGAAGATTCCCGTACTCATCGTAGGTTGTGCAGAATTCCTCCAGCTTTTTCTCCGCTGCGCGCTTGTTGCCTTTCTTTACAGCAATTCCTGTGGAAACCCATTTTGAATAGCGTTTGCCGTCGCTGTGCTTGCAGTTCAAGACGGCGTAATAAGTGTTGTTTTTTTCTCGCAGATGACCCGATAACAAATTTCATTGCTCCTTTCACGAGCCGCAAACTCACCTGCCATTGCCTATATAAAACTTATACGGCAGATGTCCACGATTTTCAACGACATTCCATCAAATTCTGCATGAATTCTTATTTTGTTTCATGAATTCCCAGATAGCGTAAAATTTCACGCTTGGGGATGCGGAACAGCCGACCAACATTAAGTTTCTTCAAATCACCCTTTTTAATCAGACTGTACACAGTTTTCGTGCAAACGCCCAGCAATTCACTGGCTTCCTCTACGGTCAAAACATCCGGGTAGTCCGCGAGACGCTTCAGCGAGCGCTTGCTGTATGGCGATGTATTTTTCATTTTTGATCCTCCCGTTAGTTGGGTTAGCCATCCGGCAGTCCGTTCCTGCGCTCCGGTCAAGAGCACGTATTGCAGTCGCTGCTGTGCAGCGTTAGGCCGTGGGTACGCTCATGTCGTCGCATACTGTCCGCGGCTGCTGTATCTCCCTGCCAGATGGGTGTTCGGTTGTCAAGGTGCATTGCTTGAAGGTTCTTACACTAAGAAAATAGGGAGCACTTCGACTTTTTCTGCACAATGATCAAAAATATTTCGAATAAAAATATCCGGCCAGAACGTTTGCATTGTGCCGCTGCATCATAATTCACTTGCTATTCCCTGCATTTTCTTCTATAATGAAAACAATATTTCATCTTAGTTCGGAGGGGTCATATGCCATTGCAGAAAGAGCAGCTGAGTCGCATGACAATCCATGGCTTCAAATCAATTAAAAGCTGTGATATTTCTTTCGGGAAAATCAATGTGCTTATCGGCTCCAACGGTGCAGGAAAAAGCAACTTTATTTCTTCTTTTTCTTTCCTTCAAAACATTCTATCCAAGAATCTCCAGGTATCTGTTGGTCAAAGCGGTTTAAGTTCTCTCTTGTACAAAGGGCGAAAAGAAACGGAGGAAATTGACTTTGAAGTATTCTTTGAGCAGAATTCTTATGGTTTTGTTCTGGTGCCTACCGATGATAACCGGTTGATCTTCCAAAAGGAATACTTCGGCTATCATGGCGGTTGGGACAATGAAACCAATATTGGGCGCGGTCATAGTGAATCGAATTGGGAAACCGGTGCGCATAATCAAATTGACGGCTATGTGATTCCTATTCTTCGCAAGCAGAATTGGCGCGTATATCACTTTCATGACACAGGAAAAGGCGCCAGAGTCAAGCAAGAACACAATATCTCAAACAATAGAGTGCTTATGTACGATGCTGCAAATCTGGCAGCATTCCTATATCGGCTAAAAAATCACTTCAAACAGAATTACGAGGAGATTGTGGATACGATCCGCTTGGTCGCCCCGTATTTTTCGGATTTTGTTTTGGATCCGCAGGAGGGCAATGAAGAGCAAATTGTCCTGCGGTGGCGACAGACCGGCTGTGAGGATATCTTTAATGCCTCTCAGCTTTCAGATGGAACGCTGCGTTTTATTTGCTTGACTACACTTTTACTGCAGCCGCATGAATTGCAGCCGGCCACTATCATTGTCGATGAGCCGGAACTCGGCTTACACCCCTATGCGATCACGATCTTCGCTGAAATGGTGCGTCAGCTTTCCAACGAAAAGCAAATTATTATTTCAACGCAGTCCGTGGAATTGTTAAATGAATTTGATGTAGAAGATGTAATTGTAGTCGATAGAAGCGACAACGGTTCTGAGTTCAGACGCTTAGACTCGGAACAGCTCAAGCTGTGGTTGGATGGAGACTACACATTGGGTGATCTTTGGAAGAAGAACATTTTGGGAGGTAGACTCTCGAAATGAAAACGATTTATATTTATTGCGAAGGTCCCACAGAAGAATCCTTTATTAACACTGTACTGTATCCTTACTTTTTCGCTCTGGGCATTTATGTACGCCCTATTGTCTGTGAAACAAGGCGAGATGCCAACAGGAAATATCGCGGCGGGGTGAGCCGCTATGCAAAGATCAAAAGCGAACTAATGATTCTTTGCAAAAGCCATCCCCATGAGTATGTAACGACCATGTTTGACTACTATGCGATGCCCAGCGACACCCCAGGTATTGCCGATGCAACCACAGATATTTTTGAACGGATCAACAAAATCGAATCCATTATCAACGAGGACATTGGAGAGCGTAACTGCAAATTCCATTTCATGCTCTATGAGTTTGAAGGGATTTTATTTTCCAAACCAGAAACATTTTCTTTGATTGCCGGAGACGAAGTAGTTACTGCTGTTCAAAGAATTCGCGAAGAATTTGAAACGCCTGAACATATCAACAATTCTCCAGAAACCGCGCCGTCAAAAAGACTGGAGGCGCTGATCCCCGGATATGCAAAAATCAAAAATGGAACACAGCTTTCAGATGCTATGGGGATCCATACAATCATGAAACAATGCCCACACTTCAAAAGATGGATTCAAGACATGGCAGCATGGTAAATTATCAAAATGACTACGACACTAAAGGTAACGCCACGGTCTAAAACGAGATAATCCAAGCGACAGTGCATTCTCTGTGCTATCCGAATCAGCCAAATTTTACGATCTCATTCAGTCGGATTCTTAAAGCTGACTCAGTCAATTTGCGCCATTTAGAAATCCCATCATTGACAAAATGCCATAATTCGTGATAGGAAATGATGTAGCTAAAACATAACGCGATTATGGAGGGATAATCATGATTTACACAAAACAGGAAAAACAGAAGCTGGATCGGGTGATCTCGGTGTTTGCGGAGCGGCTGAAGGAAAGCGATGCCTTTGACCTTGTCTGGTCGGACAAGGTGGGATATGTCCTGCTGGACATTTCAACGAATTATGACTATGTAGATAGTGCGCGGCGCATTGAAACGGCAGAAGGACTGTGCGAACTCATGCTGGAGGACATTGCGCTGGATGTGCTCCTGCTGACAGAAAACGAACATTCCATAGAAACGGCAGACCCGTTGGAGCGTGCTGAGATCCTGCGCCGGTGGCAGCCGTTTTTTGAACAGCTTCCGGAGTATGAATATCTCCGGAAGGAATTGACTTCCAAGTGGCCGTAAGCTGCCCTTTCCTTGACAACCACAATATCTTGTGGTAAAGTTGGCTTGTAATTGAGATTTGTGCATACCGCTTGTGGCACGACAGCCGCAGCGTTCGGAGTATTCCGACTTGCACACGTATTGTCAGGCTTTTACGATTTCCGGTAGAGTTGCCATGTCCGCAGGACGGGTTTCTGCCGGATTTCTTTTTTGGGCGCAACGCCCACAGATTGCGGGAATGACCGCGACGCAGAAAAACTGCGCCGCCGAGCGTTCTCGTTCTTTTTTTGCCCAAATGCCGAAAGGCTTTGAGGATATATTTTTTGAGAAAGGCGGTAACCAAATGAAAACAAGAAAGAAATGGCGTCCCGGAGGACGGCAGCGGCAGTCTGCGGCGTATCATCGCAAAGCGGTTCACGAGCGGAAGCGTGTGGTACGGCTGCGGGTGTGGAAGAAGGGAGAAAAGAATGGTGTTGTGGCTGAAGTATGAGCCGCAGGAGTTGGTAGACACGAGCAATCTGAGCAACGAAGAATGGCTGTCCTATCGACGGCGGGGCATCGGCGGCAGCGACGCTGCGGCGATCCTCGGCATTTCGCCATGGCGGACAGCACGGGATCTGTACTATGACAAGCTGAATGTTGTAAAGGCGGACATGGATGAAAACTGGGTCGCGCTGGAAATGGGACATCTGCTAGAGGATCTGGTTGCGCGGATTTTTGCGAAGAAAACCGGGCTGCATATCTTTCAGCGGAAGGTCATGTTCCAGCACCCGCTGTATCCGTGGATGCTGGCGGATCTGGACTACCTTGTGGAGCTTCCGGACGGCAGCAATGCCATTTTGGAGATCAAGACGACAAATTATAACGCCCGAGAAAACTGGTGGTACAACGGCGAGGAGATCGTTCCGGTGTACTACGAATCTCAGGGTCGGCATTATATGTCAGTCATGAATCTGGACAGGGTCTACTTCTGCTGCCTGTATGGAAACAATGAGGATGAGGTCATCATCCGGCATTTGGACCGGGACTATGCCTATGAGTCGGAGCTGATCGCGCTGGAGGATGCGTTCTGGAACGACCATGTGCAGAAGCACCAGCCACCGGACTATATGGAAAGCGGCGACCTTATCTTGCAGAGTTTGCAGAGATGGAAAGGCATTGACCGAAAAGACTTGCCGCCGGCAGCGTTCGGCGCACCGCAGGTCACGCAGATCCACCAGTATTTGCAGCTTCAGGAGGAGAAAAACGCGCTTGCAAAACAGGTCACACAGCTGGATACGCAGATGCAGCAGCTCAAGGGCCTGCTGGTCAGCGAGCTGGACGGCAAAGACTGTGCAACTTGTGCGGACGGTGAACAAAACTATGTTATTTCCTACAATCCCATTCGCAGGCAGGGCATCTCCAAGGACAACATGATCCGCTTGCGGGAGGTATATCCGGAGATCTACGAGCAGTTTGTGGAAACGTCGGAGTCCAGACGGTTCAGCATCAAAATCGCGGCGCAGCCCGCCGCTTGAGTGAGGTGAAAAACGAATGATTGCAGCCTATGATAAGCTTATCTACTTCAATGAAGCCAGCAAATACACCATTCTTCGGATGCGCACAGATGATCCGTCCGTACCGGAAGAAGCCCGTTCCCAATACACGTTCCGAAACCGGATGCTTCGGTTCACCGCTGTCGGCTATGGCCTGCCGCAGACGGATTCCGTCAAGCTGGAGATCGAGGGCGACTGGAAAGAGGGCAAATACGGCCTGCAGCTCCATGTGGAGCACTGGCACGAGCTTGTGCCGCCGACAACGGAAGGACTTCTGAGCTATCTTTCATCGGGTCTTCTCAAGGGCATTGGAGAAAGTACAGCCAGAAGCATTGTCCAGCGGTTCGGCACAGATACGCTCGATGTGCTGGAATACCACCCGGAGAAGCTGCTGGAGATCCGCGGCATCACGGAGCAGAAGCTGGAGGAGATCAAAACGTGTTATGCGGAAAGCCGTGCCATGCGGGATATTATGGAGCTGCTGACACCGTTTCAGGTCACGCCAGTGACGGCGATGAAAATCTATCAGCATTTCGGCCCCGCCTGCACGGATATCCTGCGAAAAAGCCCGTTCCGGCTCTGCGAGATCTCCGGCTTCGGCTTTCGGCGTGTCGATACGATCATCCGGAAGTCCGGCGGCGACCCGCACGACCCGGTTCGTATCCACGGCGCGATGATCTGTGCGCTGGAAAACGCGCGGCAGCACGGGCATCTGTATCTGGAGGTCAATGCCTTGATCACAGAATCCATGCAATTTCTCAACGAGACGATCCCGCTTCCCCAAATGCAGGTCAGGCGTGCGGAGGTAGAGCAGAAATTGCAGCAGATGGCAGAAGACAACGAGATTGTTTCCGACGGTGGTCGGCTGTATCTTCCGCATATTTTTATGCAGGAGGTAGAGACTGCGGCAAAGGCGGCAGCCATGCTCATGGAACACATGGAAAAAATTGATGTGACGCTTCCACTGGAGCAGGTCAAGCAAAAACTCGGCTTGCACTTAACAAAGCGGCAGAGCCGCGGCGTTGAGGTGGCGATGGAGCGGAATCTCTCCATTATCACCGGCGGCCCCGGCACCGGCAAGACGACGGTGCTGAAAGCCATCATCGAGGTTTACCGGATTTTGCACCCCAAAAACCGCATCGTCCTCGCCGCGCCGACCGGCAAAGCCAGCCGACGCATGGCACAGAGCACCGGGATGCTGGAGGCACTGACGCTGCACAGTCTGCTTGGCTTGCAGGGCGATTTTTGCAGCAAGGACAAGCAGGATAAGCCGCTGCAAGTTGATTTTCTGATCGTGGATGAGGCGTCCATGGTGGATATGTGGCTGGCGCATCAGCTGTTTACGCGCCTGCAGAGAGGTACAAAGCTTCTGCTGCTGGGCGACGTCGATCAGCTGGAGAGCGTCGGCGCGGGCAATGTGTTCGCGGAGCTGATCGGAAGCGGCATCGTGCCGGTGACGGTTCTCGATGAGATCTTCCGGCAATCCAAGGACAGCCTGATCGCCTACAATGCCAAATTCATCAACGAGGAAAACAGCAGCCTGTTCTATGGTTCGGATTTTCAGTTCGTCAAAGCAGAAAATCAGGAGGAAGCCGCGGCGCAGATCCAGACGCTCTATTTGCAGGAATTGCAGGATACGTCCATTGGACAGCTTCAGATCATCTCGCCCTATCGGACGGACGGAGAAGCGTCTTCCAACGGTCTGAACGTACTGATTCGGGAAACGGTCAATCCACATACGGAAAAAATTCCGGAGCTGGCGTTCGGAGAGCGTATCTTTCGCCTGCACGACCGCGTGATGCAGACCAAGAATAATTACAATCTGGAAGGTTATGATTCCGCGTGTAAGCAGAAATTCAAGGGTGTGTTCAACGGTGACATCGGGAGCATCTGCAAGATCCTACCCGATAAGCTGTGCGTGGATTTTGACGGGCGCATTGTGGAGTATTCCAAAAACCAGCTCGGTGATCTGGAAGCGGCATATGCCATTACGATCCATAAGTCGATGGGTTCGGAGTACGAAACGGTCATAATTCCCATTTTGATGGCGCACCGCATTTTGCTGACGAAGAATCTGATCTATACTGCCGTAACACGCGCAAAAAAGCGTGTGATTCTGGTCGGGCAGAAGCGTGCGCTGTTTCTGGCGATCCACTCCGGCAGAAAGGTCAAACGGAACACCTGCCTTGCCGAACGGATCTTAAAGTACAACCAGGTATTCAGACAAAAGGCTCTGCCGCAGGGCGCGACAGAGCAGAAATTGAAAAAAGCCGGTTAAGTTGAGATGAATGTGCAGAATTTGCGCAATCATCTCTTATTTTATTTATGGAAGGAGTTCTAAGAAATGAATGACAACAAATCCACCGTGATGAACAACGCCGCCGTGCAGCAGCTGCGCAAGGTGCCGGGCTTTGACCCGATGAAACTCCTGCGCAAAACGATCTCCGTCAAAACCGGGCACCCGGTCTGGAAGCTGGATCTCCGCTATAAGCGGCTCTGGTTCCGTCTGGCCTGCCCGAACGGGAGAATGCTCCTGAAGCCGCTGCGCATCAGCGACCAGCTGGCAATTATCGAAGCGCAGGTTTATTTCAGCAAGGACGATCCGGTTCCGGCCGCCAGCTTTACCTCCGAACAGCGCAGGGAGAATGTCCCCGGCGGGGAATTTCTCCGCGCCGCGCAGGAGGATGCGCTCAACATGGCGCTGGAAAACGCCGGCTTCGGTATCCAGTTCTGCGACGTGAGCCGCGACTACGGCGGCGAGCTGTTTGGGTCGGAAGTGCCGATCCGGACAGAAGTCGCAGAAGCATCTGCCGAGGAAACCAAAGCGCTCATTGCGGAGGAATCTGCCGCAGAAACACCGCCGACGATGGATATGGATTCTGTGCCCACTGAACAGCACGTTGCGGAAACAACCGCGTCTGATGTGCAGAACGTTACGGAAGGTTTTATGGCCGTTGTGGCAGATGTACAGCAGGAGCAGTCGGTCAGTGCAGCACAGGAAGAAGCGCCTGACCTTCATGTCGTGCCGCCACAGCAGGAAGAGGCTGCGGAAGAGCTTGCAGAACAGCCGCAGGCCGCGTCCTATACGGCAGATATGGATGTCAGCGAGATCACGCAGCGTATGACGGTGGACGAGGCAAAGGCCGTTGTGGTGCAGATCGGCACCTGCCGCGGCTGGACGCTCGAACAGGTCGCGCAGCGCCGCCCGGCGAGCCTCAAGTGGTACCTCTATGGCTGCGATCAGGCGGACAACATTCTCAAAGCCGCTGCATCTGTTCTGCTGGACAATCTGCAGCAGAAAGCCGGATGAAGCGTCAAGTTTGGATGAAAGGGTGTGGCCGTTATCAGAGCCGGTTCTTCACAGTTTCCGTTCCACATTACAGATATTGCATCGCTGCTGCGGCTCAATATCCGCAGGCGCGGCCCGGATTTTCTGTATGTGGACTGCCCGCTTTGCGCCGATCATCGCGGCAAGCTCTATCTGAAAACGTCACGGGACGTATGGCACTGTAATTACTGTCAGGAGTCCGGTGGGATGCTGGCGCTCTATGCAAAGGTCTACGGGATCAGCAACGCGGACGCCTACCGGGAGATCTGCGAAGCGCTTCAAACCGGAGATTACGCGCCAGAGTACCAGAGCTACCAGAACCGGCAGCCGCAAGAAATCGCGCAGTCGGCCAGGGCACCCCGGCAGGCGATCCATCAGACGCTTTCGATGCTGTTTTCCATGCTGTCGCTGACGCCGAAGCACCGTGCGCATCTGCGTGAGGTGCGTGGACTGACGGACGACCAGGTCGAACGGTTCGGCTTCAAAAGCACCCCGCCGCCCTATCTCTGCAAGAGTTTGACGGCGCGGCTTTTGAAGCAGGGCTGCATCGTACAGGGTGTCCCCGGCTTTTATTTGGCGGAGGACGGCAGATGGACAGTACGATTCGGAACACGCACGGCTGGGATTTTGATCCCAGCCAGAAGCGCGGACGGACTGGTCTGCGGCGCACAGATCCGGCTGGATATCCCCATCCGGGAGGAAAACGCGCCCGCCGATAAGGAGGGCACGAAGTACCTCTGGCTGTCGTCGAGCAGCAAACCGATGGGAACGTCCTCGGAGAGTCCCATCCACTTTGTCGGCGATCCGTGTTCCAGAGTGGTCTATGTGACGGAAGGGTTACTCAAGGCTGACATCTGCCATGCACTGATGAACCGCACCTTCGTGGCAACTGCCGGAGCAAACAACGTGTCCAAGCTGGACGAGCTGTTTGCGTTCCTCAAAAAGAACGGCACGGAGGAGATCATTGAGGCGCAGGACATGGACAAGTATCGGAATGTTCACGTTGAGAAAGGTGCCTCCAAGATCTATCTGATGGCACGAAAGCACGGCCTGCAATGCCGTCGGCTGACGTGGAATCCCAACTATAAGGGGTTAGATGACTGGCAGCTTGCGCTCCGGAAGAACGCTGGGAAAGCACCGAAAACAATGACGTTCCGGGATCGGTATCTGTATGGCGCGTGTGCGTTTTCCGAGATAGATGCCTGCGTGGAACAGTGGCACAAGACGCAGCCGGATGGTGTGCCCTTGCAGGCGTATCTCGGCTTGTCGGATGAAGAATACCACGCCTTTTTGCAGCCCGGCGGCAACGCACGGTTGGCAGAGCTTTTGAACGCGCAGCGTAAGCAGCTCGGCTGCCGCATTTATCAGCTGGAATTTACGGATACGGAGAAAACGAAACCGTTCGCGTTCTCCGGGATCGACGCGCTCCACAAGGCAGGCTTTCAGCAACCGCCTGCAAGTGAGTACCGGCTGGTGCGCGATGAAATGCTCTATTGCGCGAAAGGAGAGCCGGATTTGGCTGTGCTGGAGCGTGTATTTGACCACTATAACGGCAAGCTGCCGGCGGACTATCCGGGGCGCTGCATTGCACCGTCCGATGTACTGGAGCTGTACGATGCGGAAAAGCGGCGGTATTACTATCGGGATAGGAAGCAGTTCGTGCCAGTGGCGTTTTCTCCGCTGCTGGCGCGGCCAATACAAAAATGAAAGGAAACAGCTTATGAGAAAAATTACGGTTCTGGATTTTGCAAATCAGATTGGCATCCTCAGTGACGAGGTTCCTGTGGCCGTGAAGACGGACAGGAAGGTCATCGGCCGCTTCCGCTGCTTATATGAGATACCGGAAACGGCCATGCCGGGGGTTCTTGAAGCAAAAATCGACCATGTCATTCTGCGCTCCGACGAGATTACAATTCAGGTCAAGCTGAAAGCAGTCACGACATAATGACCGCGACCAGAGAGATATGGACGAGCGAGATGAGATTGTGCAGCTTCGCACATTCTGCCAGGATCTTGGTGCGCATGTCCGCGAAGTACAGGACGGTGCCAGCTTTACGGCAATGCTCTGGGAGGACGCGGACAGCGTCAGTGAACGCGATGCCGCTGAGATCCAGAGGAAAATCAAACGAAAGACCGCAGAATATCCGGGATTCGTGTGCTACTGCTTCGACGCATTCAGCACACTGATCTATCGGGTATAACACATGAATGGGCGCAGCAGAATCGCTGCGCCCATTTTCTATCAGAAAGGAGCTTTATCATGGGCGTATTTTCAGAGCTTGATCTGGAAAACCAGCAGACAGAATTGGACGGACACGATTCCAAAGCGGCCGAAATACAGAGCTTGCAGGCAAAGCTGATCCAGCAGCACGAGCAGAAAAAAGCTGCCGCCGCTGCGGAAGTGACGAGCAAGGAGCCTGTGGCGGAGTTGGTTGCCAAAACGGAAGCAGAGCAGGAAGATCCTGCGGCAGCGGAAACAGAAAGGCGCCGTCGGCACGAGGAAGCAGAAGCCAAACGGAAAGCGGAATGGGAGCGGCAGCAGGCGGAAAAGCGTACTGCTGAACAGGCTGCGCTTGCAAAAATTGAGCAGATGAGCGAGACGGAGCTGGTCAAAGCGTCGATGGAGCGCATGAAAAAAGAAACCGAGCGGCTGACGCGGCGGAATCTCAAGGAGTGTGTTTCCGAGTATGTGCAGACGCTCTGTCTCAGTGATCCAGCGTTCGCGCGGATGGTCATGCACCCGCGCAAGAGTATGGCACATTGTCTGCAATTCATCAACCGGAAAGCACGGGAGTATCTGCTCGCAGAAATGGAGGACAACGGTACAGAGCCGCAGCCAAACGGCATTTACGGCGGCGATGTGCCGGAGGATACCTGTTATGACTGGGCAGAGAAATATTTCCGGGATGCAAACGCCGAAGAGGATGAGATCAAGGAGGAACCGTTTGTTCCAAAACCGTATCCGGGTGCGCCAGCCAAATCTAAGCGTCAGCCCAAAAAGGAGAAGACAAAAACTGAGACAAAGACTGCAAAACCGGAGCAGGTCATTCAAATGCCGCAGCCGGAGAAATCGCCCGATGAAGAACAGTTTTCTATGTTTGATCTGATGGGAGGCATGGCCGGATGATCGCTTATAAAGGAATGTGCCCAGGTATGGTCTGCCTTGGCTATCAGCTAAAGATGGGCTTGAATGTAACGGAACAGGCAAATTGTCAGGCGAATGGGTTTCATTGCGCGGCAAACCCGATGGACTGCCTGCGCTATTATGGGGATTTTCAGAACTCGGAATACTATCTGGTTCGTCCGTGCGGCGATCTGGATGAGGATGCGGTAGATTCCAGAATCTCCTGCACGCAGCTCTGGGTGCTCCGAAAGCTGGAGCCACAGGAGTTTTTCCTGCATGCGATTGCGTATATGGCAGACCATCCGCAGATGCCGGATGGCTGTGATGTCAAAAGAGAACGTGCGCAGGCATGGAATGGCTACGCCGTCGTGCGCGGCAAGCACCCGCGCGCAAAGGGCAAGCTCGGAGATATTCTGGCATTTGCCAGAGAAGCTGTGAACGGGCCGAAGATTGAGCATCTTTCGCTGTGCGTGATCGACGGCAAGGAGCGTCTGCCGGATGTCTGGTATGACGACAATTTTAAGGAATGTGAGGCGGCATAAACGAATGAAGCGAAAAGAATTAGAAAAATTGCCTGTTCTGTGGGCAACGACTGCGATGCTGAAGCAGGCTGAAAACGAACCGATGATAGAGAGCGGATATTTCCGAAAAGAACTGCGCTATGAACACGAGTGCTACGCCAAATGCAAGCGGTTTGACCGGATTCTGAAGGTCGCGATCTATCTGACAAGAAATCTGGCTGCCGGCGGCAGAAAGCCAGTGTATGAGCTGTTTCTTGACTATGATGCGCAGGATTTCCTGACATACAGTTTCGTGGAAAAGAAGTGGCGTACCGCGATGCTCCGCAATTTACCGCAGCAGGGATTTGGCATCTATGACATGCAGATCTCATCCCGTGATTCCGCTGTGATCAGCCAATATCTGCATTCCAAATGGGGCGCGATTGTGGCGATCCGGGAGTTTCAGGAAGGGATTCGGGAAAAGCAGCTTCTGGCCCGGCACAAGAAAGAAACCGATCCGTGGGATGCGGCGATGGCGCTTGTGCCTCCGCTTCCAAAGGACTGGGACAGATGGGTCAGCAAGGTCGGCGTCGAGCAGAATTATATGTTCTATCAATACCGGCGCGGCGGTACCAAAACCGGTTATTGCAGCTATTGCGACCGCGAGGTTCCGATTCGGAAGCCGAAGCACAATGCGGTTGCCAGATGCCCCAGATGCAGAAAATCGGTGCAGTTCAAATCCTTCGGCAAGATGGGCCGGCTGCGCACAGGGCGAAATATCATGTATTTGATGCAGCCCTATCCGGACGGCTTTGTGGTCAGAGAGTTCTGGGCGGAGCGTTCTTACAGTAAGGAGACATACCGAAATGTCAAGGTGTTTTACCACGAACTCCGCCGTGCGATCTTTGACGCGGACGCAAAACCGGTGCAGGCATTTTATTGGGGCGTTTATAAGCAGCGCGCATCGCGTTGGATCAAAGGCTGCAACTGCAGTGTGGGATATTACCCGGATGAAAGCGGACGCGTGTATGGGAAAACGATCCCGTACCTTGCCAAAACCTGCTTGCAGCGGACCGGTCTCCCGGAACTGATTCATGCAAACATGAAGACGGACCCGGAAAAATATCTTGTCGTACTGAAAAGGATGCCGAATTTGGAGCAGCTGACAAAAGCCGGTCTGTTCCGGCTTGCAGTGGAATGTACGAAGGATTATTACAAATTGAGTTCAATTTTTCAGACAACACCCGTGCAGAGAGGTCTTGCATCAAAACTCGGCCTGAACCGACTGGAACTTGCACGGCTGCGGAAGAATCAGGGCGGGCGTGCATTTCTGGAATGGCTGCGATTTGAAAAGCAGACAGGAAAGCCGATCTCAGATTTTGCGATCCAGTGGATGTGCAAAGAGCATATTGACCCGCAGCAGCTGCAATTCATTGCAGATCGGATGCGCTATGGGCAGATCCAGCATTACCTGAACAGGCAGATGCAGGAACTGAATTTGAGCAGCGAACGTGTCATTGAACTGTGGCGGGACTACCTTTCCATGGCGTTCCGCTTCGGTTATGACACAAACGACCCCATCGTGTATCGTGTACGCAAACTTCTGCAGCGGCATGACGAATTGGCCGCCCGCGGAGAGGAAAAGCAGTTGACCCTTCGTGCCGGAGAGCTCCTTCAGACATATCCGCATATAGAACAGAATTTGCAGGCGATCCGGGAAAAGTTTGCTTTTACAGGAAAACAGTTCCAGATTCAGGTTCCAGATAAGCTGGAAGATATTTTCATGGACAGCCGGAAGCTCTGCCACTGCATTGCCAACAGTGATGTCTACTGGGAGCGTATGGAGCGCAGGGAAAGCTATCTGCTGTTTCTGAGAAAGACAGCCGAACCGGACACCCCCTATTATACCGTAGAGGCAGAGCCGGGCGGCACGGTACGGCAGGTCCGCACCCAGTATAATCGCCAGAATGACGATATTGGCGAGGTGCGCGCATTCCTGAAGATCTGGCAGAAGCAGCTTGCCAAGCGGCTGACGCAGGAAGATAAGCAGCTTGCGGCTGACAGCCACGAACTGCGCATCAAAGAACTGGTGCAGCTGCGAAATGATCAGGTCACGATCCACACGGGCGACCTTGCGGGTCGTCTGCTTGTGGATGTGCTGACAGAGGATCTGATGGAAGCGGCATAACAAAAACGGAGTGGGAGCGCAGCGGCGCTTCCACTCCCACAGAAAGGACTGAAAACATGGATCATATCACAGAAGCGTTTTACAACGTCATGTACCAATACAGGCTGGCCTTTACGCCGGACGGCGTGCAGGCAAACCTCAATCAGTGGCGGCAGCAGAAAACACCACTTCTGGAGCTGCTGCGCCGTCACCCGAACTGGCGGGAGCAGGAGCTTGCGGTTGTGTTCGATCTATCCGAACAGCGGCAGCTTGACCGGGCCTGCGTGGATGAAACAAAGTTTGAAATGTTGACGCTCGCGGAGGAAGCAGGGCTGACCGGCGAACGGCTGGAAGAATTTCGGGATGCGCTCGACGCTGCGACGGCAGATTATGCGACCGTTCCGGATGAATCCCGGCTGCCGATGATCCGGAACCGCGGACATATCAAGTGCGACGCTGGCATGAAGGCAAGCCGCATCATCAACCGGCTGTGCGCAAAATTCGGCATCGACCAATATGAAGCAGAGCGGGAGCTTGGACACGGCGAGACGCTGCATACTGCGCGGGTCAAGCCCTACAACGCGGTTTTCGCGCGGCTGGCTGACGCGCTCAATCCGGTGCGGATCAGCAAGACCGGCGTTCTATCCGTTCATCCGTGCGACTTTTTGGAGATGTCAGCGAAGAAAAACGCATGGCATTCCTGTCACTGTTTAGCAGACGGCGGATGGCGGGCGGGCTGCCAGTCCTATATGAGCGACGGCGTGAGTATGGTATTCTTCACAGTTGATGATGAGGTCAAGGATCACTTTTATCGTGCGCGGCGGCTGACGCGGCAGATTTTCTGCTATCGGGACGGTGTGCTGCTGCAATCAAGACTATATCCGCAGAATGACGACGATGTGCGAAAGCTCTACCGGAGCATGGTGCAAAGCGTGATCGCAAGATGCCTTGGCCTGCCGAACCTCTGGAAAACGAATACGACACTTACGGAAATCCGACCTTATTGGACAACCGTGCAGGGCAGCCTGCATTACACAGATTATGAAAATGGCTACGCCGCGCTTTCGCTAATGAAGGGCTACGGAAACTACGGTCATTTGGAAATTGGAAGCGCATCGCGCTGCGTTGGCTGCGGTCGGCCCTATGATCGACACAACTCAACGCACTGCGGCGAATGTGAAGACATGTGTGTTTGCAAGGCGTGCGGAAGTGTGGTTCCGAAAAACAGCGGCCATTTTTTAGACGGCGACGGATTTTACTGCGCAGAGTGTATGCAGCCGTGCAGCTGCTGTGGGAAACTGCTTCCGAGAGAAGCGCTGCGGCCGGTGCTCAACCGGCGCGGGCGGACAAATCAGCTTTGCCCATCCTGTGAAGAAGCAGAGCTGGCAAATTGCCGTACCTGTGCGGCGCATAGTTGCTGTAAGGATTTGCGCGGCTTGCTGTTTTGCGAGAGAAGCCGCTATACACAAGTAGAATTGGAGGAGCAATATGCGTAATTTATATGAGCAGTGCTTAAAGCTGACACAGTTTGCGGCGATGGAGTTTGAAGAGATTTTTCAGTTTTCACAGGAACGTCTCAAACAGGCGTTGGAAACAGAGCTGATTGAAAACGGATATGCCGTGCAGAAACAAAGCGGCTTTCTGTACGCACAAGGGACAGTGCCTGTCCTGCTGGTTGCGCATCTGGACACCGTCCATCGCACCCAACCGGAAACGATCTGCTATTCCGCAGACGGCACGGTCATGATGTCGCCACAGGGGATTGGCGGCGATGACCGGGCTGGCGTGTATATGATCCTGCGTCTAATTCAGCGCGTTCATTGTCACGTTCTGTTCTGTGAGGATGAGGAAACCGGCGGACACGGGGCACGTGCCTTTACAAAGTCCGGAATCAAACCGGACGTCAATTATATCGTGGAGTTGGATCGCACGGGCAGCAACGACGCGGTATTCTATCAATGCCGCAACCGGCAGTTCGAGCGACATATCAACAGCTTTGGATTCCAGACAGCGTTCGGAAGCTTCAGCGACATTTCCATTTTGGCACCGCATCTGAATCTTGCCGCGGTCAACCTCAGCACCGGCTACTACCATGCGCACCAGCCGGGAGAATATGTCCGGCTGGACGAGGTAGAAGACCTGGTCGGCCGCATAGCGAAACTCCTGCAAACGAAAACAGAACAGTTTTCTTACACGCAGAGGTTTACGGCAAGAAAGCTGGGTGAACCAAACGATTTGCAGCGGAAACGGCTCATTGCATTGTCTGACGCGCATTTTGTCCGGATCAATCACCAGAATGTTGCCGACGGGCGCGGATATTATATGGACATAAGCGGCAGAATTTATCTCTATCTTGAGGAATGTGACCGTATGGTACATATCCGTGACGCAGAAGCATTCTGCATGGATGGTTCTGCTGCTACATATCGGGCAGGGTCAGCAAAAGAATACAAGACCATAGAAATGGAAGAAGCCATGCGCCTGCTGGGGCAGGAACGCGCGGTGGGATAATATGCCGCCCACCCTGCAAACAGGCATTCGTCCGCTTGCAGGGTGGGCATACTTCTGATATAATAATAAAAATTGTAAAGGAGGCGGAACGATGATAAACGGATGGATCATGAGCGGAGACACTGCGGTTGCGTTTTTTCATGGCAGAGTTGTAACACCGATTCTGCCGGAGCGATGCCCGCTTTGTTTCCAAAAGGGTGGAGACCTCGAAATGTGGCTGGAATCAAGAGCCATTGACCGGCACCGCACAAACAGCAGAATACTGAAGCGGATTCTTCGCCTTGGCGATACATCCGATCTGAACACGGCACTTCATGTGCATGGCGCAACGATCACGGACAATTACTGGGTCAAGACGGAGGATGAAGCCAATCTTACATGGGCGGATGTTGGCTTCCGGGAAAATTATTTTGCCGACCTGGCACTCAGCGGCCGGTTCAGCAGCATCGCAAAGAATTACACGCCAAAGGAGCTGCGCACGGCAACACCGGAGCTGACAAACATCGGCAGCTACGAAAAATGCTGGCGGCAGAAGAGTGGCCATTGGATCATGGTGAAAAGCGGAACGCCAGAAGAGCATTTTTCCGAGATTTTCACGGCGGCGATTGGCAAGCACCTCGGCTTTCCCATGGCAGAGTATACTCTGGACGGTGCGTATGTCATTTCAACGGATTTCACAGATGGCCGGCTGAATTTCGAGCCGATGGCGAATCTGGTGCAGGACAACGAGGACTATGACTTCAACTATGATGTCCTGCAAAATCTAAATCCGTCGCTTCTGAAACCCTATCTGGACATTCTGTTCATGGACGCGCTGGTATTCAACGTTGACCGCCATACGCAGAACTACGGCCTGCTCCGCTCCCGCGAGACAGGTGCGATTTTCTCGATGGCACCGAACTTTGATAACAACATGGCACTGATTTCCAGAGGCTACGCAAGCGACCTGAGTAAAATCGCAAATCCGCTCATCGGACAGTTCCAGGAGCTGCTGCGGGAGAAAAACATCCAGTATGCTGTTCCGACGCTGACAAAAAAGACTTTGGAAACCATCGTGAACGAGATCATGCCGGACGCGGAGATTCGCAGAGATTATGTTGTCCGGTTCGTCTGGCAGAATTATGAGCGCCTGTGCGCAATGTAAGCAGGAACCGAACCGACAGCACACTTCTAAATGTGTGCTGCCGGTTTTTTGTGCGCATTTTGTTGAACCTGCCGTACTCTATACGTATAAGAGAAGTAATAGGAGGTAAAATACAATGCTAATTTCTATCGATCATGGGAACAAACAGGTAAAAACGATCCACCATGCGCCGTTCACGTCCGGGTTGGTATGCAGTGAGGTACGGCCATTTGGCGGTGAAACGCTGGCCTATCAGGGACGATACTATACGCTCACAGATCAACGGATTCCATATCGTCGGGACAAAACGGAGGACGAACGTTTCTTCGTGCTGACGCTCTTTGCAATCGCGTATGAGCTGGAAGCTGCATCTTTCTACGGAGCGGGCCTGGTGCGGGTGCAACTTGCGGTCGGGCTGCCGCCGGCACATTATGGCGCGCAGCAGAAACGGTTTGCAGAATACTTTCTGAACCGAGGGACGGTCAGCTTCACGCTGTATGACAGGCAGTACGAGATTCTGATCGACGAGGTGAGCTGCTATCCGCAGTCGTATGCTGCAGCCATTACCGTATTCCAGACGCTGCAAAACAGCCCCAGAGCGCTTATCCTTGACATTGGCGGCTTCACAGCGGACTATCTGCTGCTCCGGAACGGCGAGGGCGACCTGAGCGTCTGCGATTCGCTGGAGAACGGCGTGATCCTGCTCTACAACCGGATCAAATCGCGTGTCGCTGCCGAACAGGATTTGCTGCTGGATGAGACGGAAATCGACGCGATCCTGCTCGGCAGGGACAGCGGACAGTCTGATGCAGTATCGCAGATCGTGCGGCAACAGGCACAGGAATTTGTCAGTGACCTGCTCAGTTCACTGCGGGAGCGGATGCTGGAATTGAAAAGCGGGAAGGTAATCTTCACTGGCGGTGGGGCCGTTCTGCTCCGGCAGCAAATCGAAGCGTCGGACAAGGTGCGTGATCCTATTTTCATCGAGGACATCGCCGCAAACGTGAAAGGCTATCAGCTGCTCTATCAGGCGGAACGGATCGGTAGACACAATGGATATTAAAAAAGACCCCGGAAAATTCACGATCCGCTTCTGCATGGCCGACCCAAGACAAAAGCGGGCCGTCGAGGAATTGAACGCCCAAGGACGCCTGAAAGCACAGTTTCTGACAAACGCGATTCTGCATTACGTTGGAATCGAAAACAACGGCGGCACACCCTCGCGGGCCGAGCTTGAAACGATCGTCCGTTCCATACTGGAAAATATTCCACGGTCAAGCCAGGCGGTTGGAGCGCCAGCAGAAAGCAAGGTGCGCTCCAATGCGACACCGGACACATTCTTAACAGAAGAAAACCTCAATACGATTGCGGGCACGCTGAAAGCATTCCGCAGATAGGCAGTTACAGACCCCGCAGAAGATTTTGCATGATCTTCTGCGGGGCCTTTTGTGGATATAGAAACCCAGCGAATAAGTAAGTGCCCTGGAACCTATGAAGCTGAATTGTATTTGTCAGTATGATAAATTTGACGTGATATGAATATATAAAGGTATATCTCCCGCTATACATTTCTGTATCATTTCAAAAGTGTCAGTTAAAATATAAACAGCACTCTTTAGAAGCTGAGGTAGGCATATGTCCGTATCGTACAAAGTAATTGGCCGGCATATTCAAGAAGCGAGAAAACGAATGAAATTGACGCAACGGGATGTCGCAGAACAACTGAATATGTCTGATACGTATTACGGAAAGATCGAGCGCGGTGAATGTCGTGCGAATCTGGAACGTTTGGCTCAGATCAGTGTGCTGCTGAATGTACCGCTGGAAGATTTGATCAGCGGCTGCATGGAAAATGCTGTGCAGAGTAGTGCAGATAATCCGCAAAAGCTCAGTCTTGCCAGTCAGTTTTCGGAGATTGCCTACGGCTGCTCGGAGAAAAGCCGCAACCTTATGCTGCGCGTTTGCAGAGATATTGCGCAGGCTGACAGAGAATAAAATACTGATCCCCAATGCCCGTTCATTTGAGCGGGCATTTGCTTTTCACAGCGGTGCGGTCAACGGTGGAAAAGCAACCATACCCAGCAAAGTCCGGAGGCGTAAACACAGACCGTGAGCAATGATCCCGCAAATACCAGCTTACCCGTGTATATCCGCTGTTACAGCATCTATAAATTCTTAGGCCCCGCCGCATCAAATCTTTCCTCGGTGCAGAAATCCTCCGTATCCGTCTGTTTTGTCCGAACAACAGAACAGATCAATACGGAGGATGCCATGCAATATAGAAACAGCGGAACAAGCGAAGAACATGTGATTCAGAACCGGTTTACCACATATTTGCTGGTGGCGCTGCGGCGAAGAAAGAGTGCCGTTCTTTCCCACCGCGATAGCCACCAGCAGCATGAACAGCCTATAGAATCAAGCGACAATGTATTTGCGTCCGCTTATGACATGGAAGACGCAGTATGCCGGGCGCTTGATCTGCAGACCGAATATGCCGCACTGATGCGACTTCTGGAAAAGCTTCAGGAGCGCGACAGGCTGATATTTCTTTCCAGAGCGTTAAAAGAACGCTCATTTGCAGAGTTGGCCGACGAATTTCATATAGGCTATAAAGGAGTAGCCGCGATTTATTACCGCACGATCCAGCGAATCAAAAAAGAACTGGAGGAACGATAATGAATTTCATGGAACTGCTGATTTGTGCTAAAGCCGGAGACAACGAAGCTGCTGAACGCATCCTTGCGATGTATCAGCCTATTATAGTAAAGGAATCTGTTCTTGATGGAGCGCTCGACGAAGATCTGTATCAGGAGCTTTGCCTGCAGTTGTTCCTTTGCATTCGGAAATTCCGTATTTAATCATGTCTAAACAGGAAGATGCCTCTTTCGGGGCATCTTTCTTTTCATATAACAGGTATGCAAATTGAATCCACTCAGCCATAACACCTGGCGGTAATATGTGAATGGTGGATAAATGCTCCGAAAACTTTTCCCAAATGTAGCACTTGAGGATCGGCGGATAAATTTCTCTGTATTTTCAGGTGCTTTCGGCACATTGACCAGAATGCTTGACGGCGAATGCACTTTACGAACAAATATCCAGAAGTGCGATTTTCTGAATCGCCCGCCGCTTGGATTCCAAAGAGGGATGCACATACAACTTTAGAGTGGTGCGAACGTCCGCATGGCCCAACAGCTCACTCAGGCTTTTGACATCCATGCCTGTCTCGATGCAGCGTGTTGCAAATGTGTGCCGCAGCACGTGGAAATTTCGGTATCGGATGCCGCATTGCTTCAGGAAAGCCGCTGAAATAGTAACGAAGCGTTCGTGGCTCCATTGGTTTATCTGTCCGGCCGGTCAGAATATACGCGTGCTCCGGCAATCCACGGACTGCGGTTTTCAGATAGCAAAGCAAGTCCGATGTGAGCGGGATCACGCGCTCCGAAGCGTCGCTTTTCGGCGTTTGCACCAGCAGTTCCGTTTTCTTGCCCGCCTGAACCCGCTGCACGGCGCGTGAAATGTCTATCGTACCGGCTAAAAAGTCGATATCAGATACCTTCAGCGCACAGATCTCGCCGATCCGCATCCCGGCGCACAAGGCCAGCAGAATGCCGGTGTTCTTTTGATTGGACACATCTTGAATCTTCCTTGCCATCAACTGCACCTCCTGATCTGAAAAGACGCGCACACGCTTTTGTTTGCATGACGGCAGCGGCATATTCAGTGCATCCGTGTAAATGTGAAACTCTTTCTGCGCAAAGCGGAGCGCACTTTTAAGCAGTACAGCCAGGTCTCGTACACTCTTTTCAGAGAGCGGGCCACCGGTGCGCAGATTTCCGCATTTTCGCTTCTCGGCCAGATACCCAGAAAGTTCTTTCGCCGTCAAACCTGCGACACGTCGCTTGCCGAGCTTTGGAAGAATGTGAAGGTCAATGACGGTTTTATAGCGGGCATACGTGGACGGCTTCACATCCGCATGACTTAGAAACGATTCAAAAAGCTGATTTACCGTCAAAACGGATGCCCCGGTGCTGCGCGGCGCAGGTTCCGGCGTACACGCTCGAAGCCGCTCGCGGATCTTATTCCGAACGTCTGAGCAGCTCCGTCCATAAACGGATACATATTGCGCGCGCCCGTCCGGCTTCCTGCCGCAGATATAACGGCCTTCCCAGCGTCCGTCCCGACGCTCATAAATGTTCTCACCTGTGTTTGACAAGAGAATCCTCCTCCCCAACAAAATGCTGTTACCAGAATGCTGACGGCGAATCGACTTTTTTGCAAACTACGAAACCAGTAAATTCCCCCAAATTGACGAACGATCATTTGTCAATCCAATAATTTTTTATCGTCTTACTTGAAAATGAGAGGGAATCAGATTGACAATTTTCCGCCTTGCTGTATAATATGAGTGAAATAAGACGAAAATTATGGAACTTGTCTGGTTTCAAAGTGCTACACTTTGGGAAATGCGAACGCCGTATTTTCTATTTTAGTACGGCACGGTGAGCAAAGTGTAATACTGCTCAATTTTACAATTTCATATCGTTGGTTTTTGTTTGCTGAGGATGTGTAATCACAGGTCGCGGCCATGTTTGGACTGAGCTTGTGATGAAAGAGGAAGGCTGTGCGCATTGGGAGTGTGCGCGGCTGCTCGCCCGGAGCCGTAAGGATGAGCAAGATTCCAAAGTGATCTGAGGGAAAGCGTAAGACAGCGCTTGTTCGCAGGTCATGTGGCCGAAAGGCCGCCATTGTGGGGATTCCCCACGAGAAGGTAGGAATCAGAGCGCGGATGCGATCTGCATCCATAGTCCGAGTCGGAAGAATTGCTATTCTCGCTGCATGGGATTCTGTCTGTTTTATAATCCCGCGACGTGCAGAAGGTAAACAAAAACGTATGGTAGGCAGCACGATGATCTGCTTATCGTACTTGGCACGGGCGTCAATTTGTTTCCCCTTTACGGAACAAATTGCGCCTTTTTTGTGTCATATCCAGATTATCCCACCATAGGGATGGTATGCGAAAAAGTACGATAGGAGGAGCATCATGCACAACGAACAGCAACGCCAGCCTGCACAGCAGCCGGACGCACGCACCCAGCAGGTTCTGGGCCGCGTCAGGCACATCATCAACAAAAAGAACACCCAGTTTATTCTCGACCACCAGCACGACAGCCTTGCGGCGCTGTCATTGTACCTACGGGACTGCATGGAGGACATCGGCCATCCGCCCGCGCGGGTAGAGGTCATTGGCGGAGATTTCCTTGAATACCGCTTTGGCTCGTGGCAAAAGGCGCTGCGCAGCGTCTACGACGGCAAAGCCGCCGAATTCCTGAAAAATCCCCCGTCGTTTGCGAACCGGAAGATCGTGCGTGACCTCTGCGCGGCAGCGGGGGTGCGGCTATGAAGGACAAGCCGTTTTATTATCAGGATAACCGAGCGCTGCACGAACGGAAAATGAACGAGGCTGCGCGGTTGGAGATATCCCGCCGGAACATTGAATTCATACTGGAGCACCAGAAGGATTCGGCGGCAGAGCTTGCCAACTACCTGCGGCGATGTCAGGCAGAGCTGGGGCACGTCCCGGCGCAGTCGGAAGTCCTCGGCGGCGATCTGCTGGCCCTTCGCTTCGGCTCGTGGGTCAACGCGCTGGCATACAGCGGCTTTCCGGTCAGCACTGGCCCGGCCGTGAGCAATTTCCCGTTGGAACGGACAGCGCTGTTCCAGGCGGAGTACGAACGCCAGTCCGCGCTGCACGCGCAGGCGAAAAAAGACCGTAAAAAAGCGGCCGAAGCCGCTCGGCGCGAACAGAAGTCCGAGAAAAAGCGCGCGGCAAAGGCCGCCGAAGTGCAAACATAGATTTTCTTTCAAAGAATATGAAATCTATTTGGAGAAAGGAAATCACAGAATGAAAAAACGCCAGATTCCCTTTCAGGGCAAAGGCCGGCGCTTTCGGGCAGACCTTTGGCTGGATGAAAAAATCACCGGGCGGACGCTGAATGCGCTGCAGATGCGCGGCATCAAGTTTCCCGATGGCTGGAATCCCCGGAAAACGCCGGAGTTCAAGCAGGAATACCAACGCCAGCTGACGCAGTTCCGTCAGCAGCAGGCGGCAAAGAAAGTTGCGAAAAAGGAAACGCAGCAGGCAGCGCAGAAGCCGGCGGAATCGCCCGCAGCCGCGCCGGAAACAGCTTCACCCCAATAATAATGTATGCCAATCTGAAACGGACAGATTTGCAGATAGATGTGCGTCTCATCCCCCTGAGACATGCACTTTGTGCGTCAGCATGACGCAAGGCCCCGGCTCTGCGCGGGAACACAGAGCCGGGGAACCCCCTTTCAAGAAACCAGCGGGCCTTCGCCCGTCCCAATAAGATGAATCGCATCGACAACTGAATAGCCACAGCGAGAATGCATACTGTCCTGGGGAAGTGACGCGGCGAAACGAGCGCGCCAAGGGGCGGATAACGCGGTCCACGTTAAGGCGGAGCGGGAGCGCAGGAAGCCGTATCGTATCTGTGGTGCAGAAAAACTGATGTTTACAGCAGAACCTCTTTCCTGCTGTGACATATCCCGGTGCAACACTGTTTCTCGGCTGTATCGGGAATACGTGAGAAACGAATCTTTGCGAAAAACGAAAGGAGTTTCAAACATGAAACGAACAAGCAGAGTTTTAGCAATTCTCCTGGCACTTGCAATGCTGCTCAGCGTAACAGCATTCGCAACATGGAACGTCTACGGCGGCAACGACAACCACAATGCCAAAGTAGACAATGCCCCGACGACCAAAAACTCGGAAACAGCAGTCTCGCTGACTGGCGGCAGCGGTTGGGACGGCGTTGACAACGTCCCGGTCATGCAAACCGTCGAAGAAGATGGCGAAGATATTACGTATGCCTATGTTCTGTTTGACGGCCGCGGCACAAACGGCGCACAGGTCATCAAATATGATTGCACCTATGGCGAAGAAGTTTGGCGCACCACAGCCTATGGCAACGAAGGTACGTCTCTGAACGCCAAGAGTGGCTTCCAGCTCTCCACGCCGTATCTGGACGAGGATGCGGGCATTCTCTACGTCGGCGTTATCAGCCAGTATGACGACTACACCGGCGGCGAGTGGCTGACCGGCACGGGCAGCAAGATCCTTGCCATTTCGAATCTGGGCGCGGAGCTCCCGACGGTCACGAATGTGGTGACTGGTATTAACGGCCAGATTAACACTCCGATTGTCAAGTATGGCAATTACCTCTACTTCGGTACCTGGACGGGCAGCGCAGGCGGCACCTATTATCAGATTGATGTCAGCAATACAGAATATGCTACGAAAACTTATGACTACGCTTCCGGCTTCTACTGGGCAGGCGCAGTCAAGGTTGGCAACTATATCTACTTCGGCAGCGACAATGGTGTGCTCCACTATCGCAGCATTGCAGACTTCAAAAATACTGGTAGCACGGTAACGTTGCGCGCAACCAATGGAACTGCTGCCGGCAACGTCCGCTCCACCATCATGGCTGACGGAACCGACCTGTACTTTACCAGCCAGGGCGGCTTCCTCTGGTGCTACTCGCAGGGTGAGAATGGCGTTCCGTCGTATAAATGGAACGTTGCATTGGGTGCAACCTCCACGTCCACCCCGACCAAGGTTGGCAACCGGATCTATGTCGGCGCATACTCCGGCTTCAACAAGGGCGGCGTTCTCTGCGTGAATGCATCGACCCATGCGGTGACCCCGGTTGTCGCAATTGCAAATGCGAATAACTTCCCGGTGCAGTGCTCCATCGTGGTCATGGGCAACGGCTCCGGCACAGACTATGTCTACTTCAACACCAACAGCAGCGTGGGCTGCGGCTATTGCTATAGCTTTGACGGTTCTACAGGTACTCAGATCTGGAAAACAACTGCAGATACCTATGCGCTTGGCGGTATGGCTTGCGACAACGGCATTCTTGTCTTTGGCAACGACCACAACAATCTGTATATTGTAAAGTAACACGCAAAGTCCGCCGCCACAAATTCATTTTGTGGCGGCGGACTCCTTTAAATTTTCTTATATAAGGCGGTAAGAATGAACAAAAAAAGATTAACCGTGCTGCTTTTGGTGCTGACAATGCTGCTGTCTGCCCTGTCAATTGGGATAGGCGCGGCAGAGCCTGACCCGTACAGGTTAACCGTCGAGCTTGATCTGGAGGACTATGCGATCCCGGTTGAGCAGAATGACTATCAGCTGTCAGGTAATTTGCACGTCAGCGGAATACCGGAAGCAGGAACAAAATCGACGCTTGTATTCAGACGAAGTCTTGATACTATTGCGGGCGTTGGTTTGCCAAACAACATATATTTCCATCTCAATTCAAAAGTGGAGGCTGCGTATTGGCTGATTGACGGAAAAAAAGTAGAGAACGGAAAACGGGTAAGATCAGATGCAACCGAAGTAACGCAGGAACAGTTGAATGATAAAACCCAAAATTTCCTCTACATTGAGATTTCTGCGGATCAGGTCAGAATTAACTATAATATTGTTACAAACAATGATGAAGCGGTCTCTTCCTGTGAGTCTGAGGTAGTCAAAATAAAGCCGGTTCTTGTCGGCGCTGATTATACCTATAAAGCAACAACTGTTTGCAGTCCGGCAAACGCAGGTACATCAGCATGTGCGCCGAATAAGAGTGTAGAAAACAGCTATATTTTGGTGGCAAATACAGCGGATGGCTGGTCTTTTGAAAAGTGGACGGCTTCAAATGATACACAGACGCTCTCCACAAGCAACGTATATGAGACAGCAGCCCTCACAGATAACACCGAATTTACCGCGCATTTTCACGAATGGTACAAACCATCTATCGTCTGTGTGGACGAAACCGGCGCAGAGCTTCAAAACTTCAATACGACAACTGTAACCCGTATTGAAAATGATACCTGGAGATTGTCTGCGCTCGGTACAAAAAATGGATGGGTATTTGACCATTGGAGCAAGGCGGACAGCACCGAAGATCTTGGCACGGATTATACGCTTACACAGACGGTGGAAAAGGACACCGTGTATTATGCGCACTATAAGCCTGTGTATATTACAGGAATCTCCTCCGTTTCTGCTTATTCCAATGGCAATATGAGCGGCACAGCAGGCGCGGGCAGCAGTTTAACAGCAGGCGCAAGCGTATGGGTTACCGTAACGTATTCTGCAAATGGCAGCGACCTTGCAGACAGCCATATTGCGGTCTATCAGGGTGGCTTGGATGCAGTTAAAGCTGCGGTTGAGGCTGGAACTGCAAAACCAATGGGCGCGCTCGAGGTTGACGGTCATCTGGATAATGCAACGGCACGTTTTTTGATTGAAAAATGGCCGGCTGATACGGACAAGGTTACAGCAGTCGCTTATACGACTGGCAGAGAAACATTCTATCGGGAACTCACCGTCAGTACACAGGCTGCTGGTGAGCAGCTAGGCTTGACCTATCTGTCCATGCCGAAGAATAGTTCGATTGCTGGCGGACTGCTTGCCGGACCGTATATTTTTGATGTTGCGGCCTATGTCAATGAAGAAACCGGCGGTATGGAACTCTATGCAGCTGGCGTTGGCGGCGTGTATCAGTTTACCAGCAATGGCGCAACTGACATGGTGCAGATGAAGGGCATGGAGGAACTGAAAACCTCCGGCAATAGTCTCAACGATACGGCTGGCCTGCCGCATACGCTGTCGGAAGAACAAGTGACGGCGGCTTGATGGCGCTTGTATACGCAGTGGATGATACCCAGATCAATGGCGTCCAGTATGATCGACACTATGAACTTCGTTATTATGACCCGGAGGAAGGCAGCTGGGCAAAAATAACGGGGTCAGAGATTGATCCCAAGTCGGTCTCTTTAGTGCTGGTTTCTTACAGTGCGAATACCGCACTTGTCATGGATTCTGATGATGTTTGGGCAAAGAGCAAGCATTGGAGCGGAAACGAATGGGTTGATATCTCAACGTTAGGCATCAGGAACCCAAACCGGCGAAATAACCTGGTAAAATCATTCGATAATTATTTCAAGGTAAATGACAAAGTAGCTTATGCAACAAGCGGGGTCTTTACCTTCCGCTATGATCTGACCGCCGCTGATCCTAAATGGGTATGCCTTGGAAAAAATTTCCCACAGGCAAACAGTCGCCTTGTCGGTGTTGCGCCGGACGAGACATTGCTGTTTTCCAAGACAACGAATAACAGCTATTATACTGCAACGCTGGAAAATGGAGCCTATACGTGCAGTGACGTGATTTCTGCAATTCCGGCTGACGTTTTAGGCGACATTTGGACAACGGACGGCGCAGTTAAACCGGCGTTTATCGACGTTGTGGACGCAGGTATCGGTAGTGACGGTAAAGTCTATGCGGTTGTAAACGGCAGCGGCAGTACCCGCGCCTACATCGTGCGCTACGACGGCAGCGCCTGGACGCTGCTGGATACCGCTGACGCGTTCGACATCGGCGGCGCTGCCGGCAGGGAGGCCCGCCCCACCGCCATCACCACGGCTGCCACCCCGGCTGACGGGATCACGGTGTACTTTGGCTCCGACGGCTCGTTCTATCTGCAGACCGAAAGCCACACCGTG
>ERZ791695.390-NODE-390-length-29240-cov-30.0591_pt1 | contig 29240 bp, 29 predicted proteins | sample MGYA00509956_ERZ791695 | MGnify/ENA primary metagenome ERZ791695 (study PRJEB30046, sample SAMN00715234) | human gut metagenome | study: EMG produced TPA metagenomics assembly of the A metagenome-wide association study of gut microbiota in type 2...
AAAGCATTTAGGGCTTCATTTCGTGGAGTAGTAGATAAGAGGTTTTTTCTGTATAGATTAGCAAAGGTGTATGCATAAAGGGAAATTAACAAATATTAATCCTTTCCCAAGAATTACAACTGAGCCGTTAATGAGTGTTGCTGCCAAGATTGCCGACAATCTAACCTTCGCAGATGATGTCTTCGATGAGGATGTAAAGCATAAGCCTATACTTGCTGAATACATTGAAACGGAGAGTGGAAAGAAGTCTAACAGCCCCAACTTCTTGCAGCGTTGGCGATGTACAGAAAAACGAACTCTATTCTGATTGTAGCTAAATTGGATAGGCTGTCAAGAAATGTCTAAAGGATGTAGGTTTCAGATTACACAAGTCAAGAGGTTACTTGTCAGAGCAGGGTTGATGTCGTGAAGTCGCTTTAAGAGGCAGGACAAATTTAGAGCAAGGTCAATATTATATACCTCAATCCGAATTTGTCCTACCTAAAAAACAGCCGGAGAAATAATGGCAGTCTTTATAAATAGACAAGCCAAGGCATTATTGTCATTATCAATAGCATTAAAAATAAAATATAGAGCAATATTTGTAGTATATGGTTCGGGCATTTCTTTTTAACAAAAGCCGATACTATATTTATGTGTAACAAAAAATGAATGGTAAGCAGAATGACCAAAACAATTCCTGCCCACAAATGAATTTCGCCCCAATCATGCCTTCCCAAGCCCAACAATTGTGAACTCCATGGAGTAACACCTTGAAATTTGACAGCATGGCGAGAAGGAATGACTATTTCCAATATGAAGCCACTTATACTTACCAATGCCATTGCTATCAACATAACAAAGTCTATGACAATGTTAAGTAGCATTTTGTTCTTTATAAACATCATTCTTTATGATTGTTGTCCGTGACATTCATGATGGTGTTCATGGGATGAGCAGCCTACTCCCGAATCAGTAAGTTTCCCGTTTAAGTAGTCGGTAGCGACATCCAAAATATTACCGGAACACCCTCTTATAACTTTGATGTGGTGGGTTGTAAGTACATTTAAAGCACCTTGCCCCATATTCCCTGCCAACATGACGCTGACTCCCATGTTTTCTAATTCTCCTGCGATATTGGATTTACATCCGCATCCTTGTGGGGAAGGAATAGTCTCGCTGCTTAGAATCTGATTGTCTTGCCCTACTGTCAAGATTGTGTAATACTCACAGTGACCGAAATGGTTGTCAACTACATTCTCTTTTGTCGGAATTGCAATTTTCATCATAATCTCATTCTTATTAATGTTAATATTACTAATGCTTATGTCGTTGGAGTGGCAGATGGGACATTCCATTTTGCGGATTTTAAGTGTAGGATTGATATTATTGAATACCAAACCGCATACTCCGCAACGGAACCATTCACTATCAGTGTACGCTACTCCACCTTCTATCATTATAACAACACCACGAACCAGTGCTTGGGCAATCTTCTGACGCGCGCTGGTATATATTCGGCTAAGAGTCGGACGTGATACCCCCATTGAAACAGATGCCTCTTGTTGAGTCTTCATTTCATAATCACATAACCGTATTGCTTCATACTCTTCAAAATGCAAGAATATAGTATCCTTGCGACTACTGTTTGAAGCTATAGGTTTAAAGCCTGCAACAGAAGGCATGTTATTGACTTTACGGATGTTTTTTGGACGTGGTGACATTAAATATTTATTGTTTTTGACTGCAAAGATAATGAACAAATGTTCATAACGCAACAGTAAATCGTTTTTTAACACAACAGATAAAGAGTTATATATATCAAGAAAATAGCTCTCTTGCTGTTTCAGTATGCAGGAAATTCAGTTGGATTTTGTACACAATGAAATCATTCGTCATTATAATGAAGTGGATGCATCAAGGGCTCCGGATTTACTTCAGAATGCACAGAAAAAGTTTTCTCTCTTTGTGATTATATGTTTCTATATGATGTTTTTCATCTATATTTTCTGTATTGTGCGAACTATCTTTTTGCCTATTTTGTTGCATTACCAGTATTAAACCTTAAAATTGAAAAGATATGGATAAGGAAGAAAAGAAGAAAAAGACGGAGCAAAAGGATGAACTGATGGAAAATGACCGGCGCTATCCTGTTGAACAAGTGTCCAATACCGGTGAACCCACCAAGAAGGAAGTGAAGGCGGCGGTAAAAGAATTGAATCCGGACCTGAACAGTTTGGGCAGTAGAGGATAATTTAAAACTGAAAAGAAAATGGATATAGCCGAAAAAATTGAAGATGCCAAGCAGTCGGACGCATTGTTGCTGATTGTATTCTATACAGACTGGTCGCCTCATTATGAATGGATTGAGCCGTTACTTCATGAATTTGAAACGCCGGTCAATATTATCAGAGTAAATATGGAGGGCGACAAGAAAGTGGCCGATGCCTATAACATAGAAACAGCTCCCGGTTTCGTACTTCAGCGAAAAAACAGAATACTATGGAAAAAGACAGGAGAGGTGTTTCCCGGAGAATTGAAGGATGTGATTGAAATGTTCAAGAATTGATGCCCGAATATCAGTATAGGTTAAAAAAGTTCCGTTACTATGAAGTAGCGGGATTTTTTTTCTTGTAGGCGGTTTTGTACAATGAAAAACATATCGTACCTTTGCACGATAATTGATTAAAATTAAAGAATATATGTTCAGAAGTCATACTTGCGGAGAGTTGCGACTCTCCGATGCAGGCAAAAGTGTAACGTTGGCCGGCTGGGTACAGCGTGCACGTAAAATGGGAGGAATGACCTTCGTCGACCTTCGTGACCGTTATGGTATTACTCAGCTGGTGTTCAATACGGAAGTGAATGCCGAACTTTGTGAACGCGCTAACCATTTGGGGCGTGAATTTGTGATTCAGGTGACCGGTGAAGTGAATGAGCGTTCAAATAAGAATACGAATATTCCTACCGGTGAAATAGAAATTATCGTATCGGAACTGAACGTTCTTAACAGTGCACTTACTCCTCCTTTCACTATTGAAGACAATAGTGACGGTGGCGATGATATTCGCATGAAATACCGCTATCTGGATTTGCGACGCAGTTGTGTCCGTCAGAATTTGGAATTACGCCATAGAATGACGATGGAAGTACGCCGCTATTTGGACAGCAAAGGTTTTCTTGAGATAGAAACACCCATGTTGGTCGGTTCTACTCCTGAAGGGGCTCGTGACTTTGTGGTTCCTTCACGCATGAATCCGGGACAGTTCTATGCATTGCCTCAGTCACCGCAGACATTGAAACAGTTATTGATGGTATCAGGTATGGACCGCTATTTCCAGATTGTGAAATGTTTTCGTGATGAAGACCTCCGTGCCGACCGTCAGCCTGAGTTTACTCAGATAGACTGTGAGATGAGCTTTGTGGAGCAGGAAGATATCATTTCTACCTTTGAAGGAATGGCCAAACATTTATTCAAGGAATTGCGTGGTGTTGAGCTTACCGAACCGTTTATCCGTATGCCGTGGGCAGATGCTATGAAATATTACGGTAGCGATAAACCTGATTTGCGTTTCGGAATGAAATTTGTGGAACTGATGGATATTCTGAAAGGCCACGGCTTTTCTGTATTCGATGATGCTGCATATATTGGTGGTATTTGTGCAGAGGGTGCTGCCGTTTATACCCGTAAACAGCTTGACCAGTTGACCGATTTCGTCAAGAGACCGCAAATTGGCGCAAAAGGTATGGTATATGCTCGCGTAGAAGCTGATGGAAATGTAAAATCAAGCGTAGATAAATTCTATTCACAAGAAGTGCTGCAGCAAATGAAAGAAGCTTTCGGAGCTAAGCCGGGTGATTTGATTCTGATTCTGAGTGGTGACGATGCCATGAAGACTCGTAAACAGTTGTGCGAACTTCGTTTGGAAATGGGACGTCAATTAGGTTTGCGTGATAAGAATAAGTTTGCTTGTCTGTGGGTTATTGACTTCCCGATGTTTGAGTGGAGCGAAGAAGAAAACCGCTTGATGGCAATGCACCATCCGTTTACTCATCCGAAAGATGAAGATATTCCTTTGTTGGATACAGATCCGGCAGCCGTTCGTGCAGATGCATACGATATGGTTGTGAATGGTGTAGAAGTAGGAGGGGGATCTATTCGTATCCATGACTCTCAGTTGCAGGCCAAGATGTTCGAGATTCTGGGCTTTACACCCGAAAAGGCACAAGAGCAGTTTGGCTTCCTGATGAATGCATTTAAATATGGTGCTCCTCCTCATGGTGGTTTGGCATACGGTCTCGACCGTTGGGTATCTCTGTTTGCCGGCCTTGACAGTATCCGTGACTGCATTGCGTTCCCGAAGAATAACAGTGGGCGTGATGTGATGCTGGATGCTCCTGCTGCTTTGGATCAAAAACAGTTGGATGAGTTGAATCTGGTTATCGATATCAAAGAATAAAGTGATAGATACATAAAAGGGAGTGTGCCAAAACTACGGCCTATCCCATCGTCAGCTGTAGGGGCAGGGTTTGCCTGCCCGAAAGACACAAAGCAAACTGTTTTCGGGCGAGCGAAAACCTCGCCCCTACGACTAAATGATGGCATTATCCACGTTTTGACACAACTCCTTTTTTATATTGCCTTTCGATAAGTCTTACCAAGTTGTTCCCTGAAATACTCCGCTTTCATTGTAAGGAACCAAATAACCGTTCATGGTCAACGTATTTCCGGAGAAGTTCGGGTTGATGGTTACACTGGCCTGATTGGTACCACCGGTTAACACGATAGAGACTGTGGCTGATACGGCAATACCGTTAATGCCGTAGTTGTAATAAATATTGCCATCCTTGTCCTGGCGCATACTTATACCGTTTACGCTTCCTTGTACAGTGACACCGCCCAAACCGTTCGGGCTCCAGTTATACACAAAGTTAGTGAAGGCGGTCTGAATAATTCCTTGTCCGTCGTTTACCTCCACATAGTTGGTGTTTGAGGACACAAAACGCATAATACCGTTACGGAATACTACGTTATCAGCTTCCAAAACAAAGGAACCGTTTTTCAAGGCATCGATAGCTTTCATGAAAGACACGGAATCTTGCTGTGCTTCCAAGGCCTTCTTTTCCTGACGTTCTTTTTTCCATGCTTCGCGTTTGGCATCTTCTCTTTGTTTTCTGGTTTGTGCATTTGTTACTCCGCTGAAGCAAACAAGTAACAATGCTGCTAAGAATAATACTTTTTTCATAATTAAAGCTGTTTTGTTAATCAATATATCTTTTAGATAATCTGATAACAAAACAGCTTCAATCGCAATTTGTTTAACGAATATGTGAATTTATATAACAATAACGTTTCTACTGTTTTTCTACTTATTCATCTTTTAGTCAACAAATCGTTTGGTCAATTTGTCAAATTCGTCTATTCTGCGGTCTCTGAGGAATGGCCACCAGCGGCGAACTTCTTCGCTTCGTGTAATGTCTACTTCCGTTACTATATTTTCCTCTTTCATGTTGTCGGCTTGTGCCAGTATTTCACCTTGAGGACCTGCTACAAAGCTATTTCCCCAAAACCGGATTCCGTTTGTTTGTTTCGAAGGATCAGGCTCATGCCCTACGCGATTGACGGCTATTACAGGTAATCCGTTGGCTACGGCATGTCCTCGTTGGGAAATTACCCATGCTTCCAGTTGGCGAGCTTTTTCTTCCGGGGTATCTGTGCTTTCCCAACCGATAGCAGTGGGATAGATAAGAATTTCAGCACCTTTCAAGGTCATCAGACGTGCTCCTTCAGGATACCATTGATCCCAGCAAACTTGTACACCCAATTTTCCTATTGAAGTTTGAATAGGTTCGAAACCTAAATCCCCCGGAGTGAAATAGAATTTTTCATAATATGCCGGATCGTCCGGAATATGCATTTTTCTATACTTCCCGGCAATACTTCCGTCTTTATCGAATATAACGGCCGTGTTATGGTAAAGTCCCGGAGCACGTTTCTCAAATAAGGAAGTGACCAGTACGATACCATTGGCGGATGCAATTCCACTATAGAATTCGGTGGAAGGACCGGGAATCGTTTCTGCCAGGTCAAACAGAGAGGTATTTTCTGTCTGACAGAAATAAAGCGTATTGTGCAATTCCTGCAACACCACTAGCTCTGCGCCCTTGGATGCCACATCTTCTATACTGTGTTTCAGTTTATCCATGTTTTCAGCCGTATTGCCTGTACAAGACTGCTGAATGAGTCCTACTTTAATTGTTCTTCTCATATTATATACGTCTATATTAATATACACCTTCAGGATATTGCATGGTGACGCAATGAAGCGAGCCATGTTGTTTGATCAATGCTGTGCAATCCACACCGACAATCTCTCTTCCGGGAAAAGCTTTTTCCAATACTTCTTTTGCAAGAGTATCATTATGAGGCTGATTGTATGTGGGAAGCAGAACAGCTTCATTCATAATCAGGAAATTGGCATAGGTTGCCGGCAGCCGTTCTCCATTTATATCATAAATGGCATCGGCCATAGGGAGGGGAAGTAAGCGATAGGGATTTCCCTCCGGTGTCCGGAAAGCTTTCAGTTCTTCTTCCATTGCCACCAGCTCTTCATAATGCTCGTCTTTTTTGTCTGTGCACTGCACATATACGATGGTATCGTCAGGACAGAAACGTGCCAGCGTGTCGATATGACTGTCTGTATCATCGCCGGCCAAATAACCGTGCTTCAGCCATAACACCTGTTTCAAGTTGAATGTTTCTTTCAGATATTGTTCTGTTTCTTCCTTCGTTTTCTCGTTTCGGTTGTAGGACAACAAGCACTTTTCTGTGGTAAGGAGTGTGCCATTTCCATCACTTTCTATCGAACCTCCTTCCAAAATGAAATTTCTTTGGTATACATATTCTCCTGTCAATGTTTTGCAGCGATAATATAGATTGGAGTTTATCATATTATCATAATTGGCAGCGTACTTCATTCCCCAACCGTTAAAACAGAAATCCAGTAAGAGTGGTTCTCCGTTCTCTTTCAGCATGGTAATAAAGGCGTGGTCGCGTGCCCATGTATCGTTAGTCTTCACGGCCGAAACGGTGAGATTCTTCACATTGCATCCGTGCTCATAGATTCTGTCTCCGATTCGATGAGGTTCCGGGGCTACTACCAGCAAAGGCTGACGTTTTAAAATTTCGTAAGCTATATTAAGGAAGCAAGCATCTACTTCTTCCAACATATAGGCCCAATCAGTGTCTATATGGGGCCATGTCAATTGTATCAGGCTCTGTTTGTGCCATTCTGCCGGCAAATAAGTTTTCTTCATATTCTTTAATTTTACCCGACAAAGATAGGAAATAAAAATGAGCTACTCACTTTTCGAAGCGAGGTGATTTTAGAAAAACTTGGTGCTATATCATGCTCTTTCATTTAATCTCTAAGTAGAGCCATAGTCTCCCTTACCCGATTCATCGTAATATTCCAGTAGGGAGCTTTGAATTTTGCAGAGGTCTAAGCTTTATGAAACATGACGTGAATTAGGCGTTTTATAAAAGATATTGAATTGTATTGCAAAATATGCATATAGACATACAAAAAGCATATATTGAAAAATATTTCACGACCTTTTATCATTTAAGAAAATGACAGTGATAATCAAAAAGTTACTAGATATGATGCAATCTTCGACCAACTGACAATTATTATCAGCAAGAAAATAATGCCGACTGACAAGAGAATGACGCCTAAAAAGTCGCAAAATCCTTATATAAGAGGAAAATAGTCATTTTTAATGAGTCAACTTCACAAAAAAAATCGCTATATTTGCTACGGTATCGGGGAGAAATCCGAGGCTTAAGATAGGTTTTTATTGTAAAAGAAATATTATGAAACAAAATCAGTTTTTGTATTACAGGCGGTCAGTGATGAAAGTCCTTGAAGAATATTATGCTGTCCGCAAAAAGAACAATGTCAAAGACAAAGGCTTGAGTGCTTCCATTGAACGTAAGGCAGTCCCTTTTGTCAATGGCTATTTTACTTTGGCAATTGTCGGAAAAATGAGCGCTGGAAAATCTACATTCATAAATGCTTTTCTTGGAAACAAAAACATCCTTCCGACAGGCCATTTTCAGACTACTTGCGTGCTGACAAAGATAGAATATTCGGAAAAGGAGTCGATTGAAGTCATTTACGGCGACGGGCACAAGGAAACCATAAACGGTAACATATCGGGAAAATTAGGAAAACTAGTAGCGATTGAAGACCAATATAGTTCTCTTCCTGTCAACGACATCAACAAGTTAATCATAAAAGGTTGGAATAAGTCCAAGATATGTGATCCAAAGATAGTGAAAGGCCTGGAGGCAACATCGCGCAGGGAGATAAACAGACAACTCCTTGAACAGTACATTGACAGCCATCCAAAGTCGAAGATAACTAAGGAAGTGACCATAAAGTACCCCTTGCAGGAAGAGTGTGAAGGCTGGCGCATTGTTGACACTCCGGGCGTTGAGGCTGTTGGAGGTATTGATATGGAGACAATGGAATTCTTGACAGCCCAAAACGAATATGGTTGCAACAATGTCGATGCGATAATCTTCTTGCACAAAGGTACGGACAACATTGAGGACAAAAGCGTCAACGACTTCGTCAAGGATGTCTTCAAGTCTTTGTCAGAAGATGCAAAGAAACGAATATTTTTTGTTGTGACAAATGCTGCAGACGATACATTCCAAAACATCGAAGAGGAATATATGCGGAAAGCAAAGGCTCTGTTCGTTGAACCGTATGGAATAAAGGAAGAAAGGCTGATTCCCATTGACAGCTTGATGGAAATACTAAACCGCTATGCTGTGGCAGAAGGAAAGGACACCGTTTCTTTGATGAAAAGCAAGAATGCACCTGATTCTTCATGGGACGAAAAAGTCTGGACAATATGCCGCTCTTTATTGAGGGACATCAGGGATACGCTTGAAGACGCAAACAAAAACATAAACAACGAGAACCTACTTGCAATGGTCAGAGACTGGTCTAACTTTGACAAACTTCGTGAAATACTGAACGAATTTGTAAAGAGCGAGAAGATCAATGCGTACAATGATTTGGTACAAACCATCAGGGAGGACATCAAGCAATGCATTGACCACAGAAAAAACGACATAGCCCTACTTCAAAAAGGAATTCAAGAGATGCAGGGTCAAGAGGATGCTCTGAAAGACGCACAGTTAGACATGAACAACACCCTCAATACAATCCGTCGAAAATTCAGCAAAGAAACTGTCGCGGAAGAGTTCAATTTCATCGAACAAAGAATAAATAGCCATATTCTCGTAAGCGATGCCACATTCAAGGACATCCAGAGAGAGACAATCAACCTCTATGACTCAGCTGACGCAAAGAAAAACAGCCTGTTTACTGAGATGGGGGAAGAATTCCACAAGTTCGTCCAGGTCGAAACGAGCAAGGCTTTTTTCAAAAGACCTGACTTCGAGTCAATTGAAAAACAGGCAACGAACGCGGCAACAGAAACGAGAACTGAAACACGTACCCGCACGATTCCCGGCATATGCTGCGATGATCACGAAGAATACACGGTAAATGTGACTGACGTGGACAATAGCAAAAAACTCAAAGAATTCAAAACCATGTCAGTTCGTCATATACGGCAAGAATATAACAAGTTCAAGGAAGATATGCAGGAGGAGGTTGATTTCTATATAAATAAAGTGAATGAATCTTTATGTTCCGCCATCGAAACTCAGAAGAAACACTTGAAAGAACTTCAGGATACTTATAAAGTTTCGTCACACGAACAGTTGCAAGAAATGATAAAAGTCGCAAACAATGAAATTGTGGTGTTTGAACAATTCATCAAATCCTTAAAAAATACAGATTATGAATAAGCCCAAATTAGACTACAATAACATTTCGGAAGCTATTTCACAGAAATGCAACCAATTGTTGCTCAACGTTGATGTAAACACGGTTTCCGACGCTTTTGACGTAGTACGTGAAATCGTTGAGATTGCCATCGAAAGATATTCGTTCAGTGTTAGTGACTATTGGAAAGAGGAAAACGCAGACATTGACATTGAGCGTAAAATCAGATTTACAGACATCAACGAGGGCTATGAAATCTTAGTAAAGAAATGGGTTCAGCAAAATCCTTTCAAGACAGAACTTCCAGACGTACCCAAGGATACGTCAGAGCCTTATGAAGAATACGTCAAAAAACTAAGAAAGAAAGCCTTGGCTATCGGGGCGGCAGGAACTATTGCAATAGGAACGGCTTATGCCGTAAACTCATCACAGGCTAAGGGCTGGCTAATTTTCGGCAATCCCATCATTGCTATCGCAACTGAATTAATAGGTATCGTACTTATTTACACAACGGTAAAAAACAAAGAAAATGCCAAGCGGCAGGAAATAGAGCGACAGTTACGTGAACTTGAGGAGAAGCAAAAAGATTACAAGGCGCATTTAATTGAGACATTGACTATCGCGGCCGAACTTTACCTCAAGAAGGCAGAGGCATATTCTGACAATATAATAAAAACTTTCTAAGTTATGGCTGTAAGGAACAATTCAAGGACGAAAGCGGTTTTGTTAAGTCTGGATATGACAGAAAAACCGGAAATGCTACCGCAAACAGTACAACCGCAAACGGAGCAGCTGATGATGCAACATGGAACGGTGCAGACAGATGAAGCCTGGGCAGCACGGTATATGGAACAGACTGAGTTGTTTGAGGACTTGGTATCCCGCAATTACCTGAACAACTTGGAAGATTGTGAAATATATCCCCTCCATCAGGAACGCACCGACACTTCCATCAGATGGTATACAATAAACAAGATTGTACTGGAGAAAAACACTTTCTTCCCCGACAAACTTTCGATGCTTTACATGTCGCTGCACAATGTGGCAAAGAATATCATCCTTGTCGTGAATAAAAACGAACAAGGTAAGATAAATCTATATTTAGGGACACGTGATTTTGATGGGGTTATGAATGTTTCAGGTGAGATCTTAGATGCAGGACTTCATGGATATTTACCTGGAATCAGGGCAGAAATATACGCCGATGGTACACCGGGTAACCGTTACGAAAGACCTTTCGTTTCAAGTGTTTCGGGATTAGCTTCGCTAAGGGATGACAAGAAAGAACAGTTTGTACAAGGCATTGACAAACTAATCAACGCTACATACAACATCTCAAAGTTCACCGCATTCTTCATAGCGGACAATGTCAGCAATGTGGAAGCGCAACAGATGATAGCGGCTTTCAATGACATCCACAACAACCTTTCCCCATTGGCTGAAACGCAACTGACAATCTCTGAAAGCGAGACTAAAGGAGTTTCGCATACAATTTCAAAGAATTTCTCAAAATCAATTTCCAAATCCCTATCACACACTATCACTAACAGCGAAGGTTTCAATAAGGGAACGACCATTACCAAGGGGAAAAGCGGTGGTTCTTCGGCAAACAAATCTAACAATATTTTGTGGACCCTATGGAGAGGAATCGTTGGCGGAGAGACTGGGACAAGTTCTAACGAAGGATGGAATGAATCTGATGCTCGCCAGACTGGAGAAAGCAAGCAACAGGCTGTGGCAGACCAAACAGGAGAAACAAACCAGGAACAAAAAGGCGAAGGAGTCCAAGACGGAACAAACGAAAGCACGACCAAAGGACAAAACCGCCAAGTTACGTTCAAGAACAACCACGTAAAATGCTACTTAGAGGTTTTGGATTCAGAGATTAGGCGTTTGCGGACAGGAATACCTTTCGGGCTTTGGTCAACGGCAGCCTACTTTGTGGCTTCAGACGGAACTACAGCCGAGACTTTAGCCAACCTCTATCGCGGTTGTATCGTTGGCGAAGAGTCAAGCTCGGAATCTTATGGAATCAATGTCTGGCGTAAAAAGGGACAGACAACTTTACTTACAGAATATTTGCATAAAGGCCTGTTGCCTCGATACAATTACAAGGGAATAAACGTATCGGCAGGTTCTGTTGTTACAAGCAAGGAATTGGCAATACACCTTTCTCTCCCCCAATCGTCAGTGCAAGGTATTCTAGTCAGGGAAGAACAGTCATTTGGCAGGAATGTAATGACAGAAGAGAACATAACAGATGACGGTTCTATTGAGATAGGCGTGGTGAAGCATCTCGGTGAAGAATATAAAAACGAGAAAGTTCCGCTCAGCATCAACGGTCTTGCCAAGCATACTTTTGTCACAGGAACGACCGGCAGCGGAAAATCCAACACGCTGTACCTATTAGTTTCAAAACTGAAAGAACGTCAAGTCGAAGGATCTGAAGACAAGATAAAGTTCCTCATCATTGAACCCGCAAAAGGAGAATATAAAGACGTCTTCGGTTCAGAGAAAGATGTGCATGTTTATGGCAGTAATCCGCGGATAACCGACATCCTTTGCATAAATCCGTTCGAATTTCCGGAAGGAATTGATGTTTATGAACATATAGATGCTCTTGTGGAAATATTCAATGCCTGCTGGCCGATGTACGCAGCGATGCCTCAAGTTCTGAAACATTCAATCATAGAGGCATACAAGGCTTGCGGATGGAACCTGAAACGCTCCTACAATCCGAACGGCACATTCCCGACAGTTGAAGACGTGCTTGACAGTTTGAAAGAATACATAAACTCCTCGGAATATTCTTCTGACACAAAAGGCGATTATAAGGGTTCACTTGAAACACGTCTTCAATCCCTTTGCGACGGGATTGTTGGCAGAATGTTCAACGGCAAGGCTATTCCGGATGAAAAGCTGTTCAACGAAAATGTCATCATTGACATTTCCAGGGTGAAGTCTTCAGAGACGAAATCGCTTCTGATGGGACTGATAGTGATGAAATTAAATGAATTCAGGATATCCGAACAAAAAGGAATGAATCTGCCTCTGCGTCATATAACCGTTTTAGAGGAAGCCCACAATCTCTTGAAAAGAACTTCCACCGTTCAATCTGCTGAATCTTCTAATATGGCAGGAATGGCGGTTGAGAAAATTGCAAACAGCATGGCTGAGATGAGAACATACGGCGAGGGATTCATCATCGCAGACCAGTCACCGTCAATGCTTGACCTTGCAGCGATCCGTAACACTAATACAAAAATGGTGATGGCTCTGCCGGAAAAAGAAGACATGGAGGTGGCTGGCAAATCGTTAGGACTTGATGATAAACACATAGAAGAGATTTCACGCCTGAAGACCGGCGAGGCTGTTGTCTATCAAACAGGCTGGGAAGAAGCGGTGAAAACCAAGGTTGAGTTTTTCGATTACAAGGCGAAGTCAGAAGTATGGAAATACACACCTACAACGGACGAATACAGCGATGAAAAGGAAGCTTTGCAGAATGTCTTTACCTTACTTTACGCGACTTATACCCAGGGAGGGGATTTTAGCAGACTTGAATTGTTCGCCTTGTTGGAAAGAGCGAATGTTTCCGGTGGCAGACTTAGCAAAATCAAGGAAAAAGTAAACAACATCACAATTCCGACAGCGGAGGATACTGCGTTTATCTTCACCACAATCATAGGCACGGAGATTTATGAATCGGCAAAAGCAATTACTGATATCGATGTGTTTAATGCCTGCATTTCTCGTTGTCTATTAAATCAAATTGGCAATGAGAACAAAAACAAAATGACAACATTCCTTGACATGTACATCAGGGGTTGTAGTGCGAAGTCCGAAAAACCTTCTTATGACGGCTGGTTGCAAATGTCAAACAAGAAAAATTGAAAAATATGGATCCAATAACAGCAACAATAGCAAAAGAGGTTGCGATAAAAGCCGCAGAAAAGGTCGTAGATAAAGTAACGGAGAAAACCTTGAAATATACAGTTGAAAAGGTTGACGACGCTACTCGCCCAAAAACAGATAATCCTGTTGTTTCCGCTTGCGAAAGACTATCAGGTGACGTTAAGGCAGGAACCCTTTCAGAGGCAGCATTGGCAACAAGGATGGAAGCGGCAGCTCATAGTGCATGCAAATTTTTCGGCCTTCCTGAACCAGAGTTAGTAAAAGGAGAAAGCATCGCCGTTAGCATGAAATGTGGTGACCTTTTCATGACAGATGATAAATTTCTGTTCAATCTTGACCAATTCAAAGATATGAATAGTCTATCGTTTGAGGACATGAGCAAGATTTGGTCACATGAGTGTGGGCATAGAGTTCTGCGCTTTTACAACATGAGTCCATGGGCACAGGAATTGGGAGCGGACTTCTTTATGGGCGTTCGCTCCGAGATACTTGGACTTCCAAATGGAAATATAGAAAAAGTCTTAGGAGAATATAAAGGCGGACTTACCCATCCCCCCGGCAATCTTCGTCTTCAAGCTATCCAATATGGGCGTGAAACCGTGCAGGCTTTCAAAAAAGCTGGAACTCCTATAACAATGCAAAATATGCGCGAGACGTTCCGCATGTCTCACTTTGCAAGGCTGGGTGGCAGCGAGGTAGCAGATACGAAAGCGGCATTTGTCAACGGCAAGGATTGGCATTATAAGGAAGCTGCAAAAGCACAGGAGAATGCGGACTACTATTCAAAAGAAGCGAAGAAAGCAGCAGACAAAGGGGATTTCTCACATGCCAAAGATTTGCAAAGCAAAGCACAGTCTTACGAAAACAAAGCCAGAGACGAGAAAAAATCTGCAGACATGTGCAGCAAACTTGTGGAAACATCAGAGCTGGAAGCGGTGGAAAAACATCGTCTTCCACGAAATAACGGTCAATGGGAAGGCATAGAAGGAGATTCCAAATTCGTTCCTGATGATAATGTAATACCGAAAGACAGGAATTATTCCAACCCAGACGGTCTTACATGGGGAGAAATAAAAGGAAAATATGGGATTGACGGCGTGAAGTTCAAAGACGGTTATCCTGATTTTTCAGAAGTAAGCAAAGGCGAAGTCGAAATTGACAATTTTACGACAGAACGCTACGGCGCTGGCGGAAACTTTGACCAAGCAGACCGAAAATTAGCCGCACAGCAAGGCTGTTCCGTTGAGGAGGTGCGCCAATGGCGTATCGACAACAATTACACATGGCATGAAATGCAAGACTGCAAAACTATGCAAAAAGTGCTCCGTGAGGTTCATGGCAATATTCCTCACGACGGCGGTATATCAAAACTAAAAAAATGTAGCGTAATATGAAAGACAAAGTTTTTGGCGAAATGCAATTCGAAGTAGGGTGGTGTAAAACGGAAGCCATAAGTCTATGGGGGAATCTCTACACTTTTAAAATCAGGACTTCAACAACGAAAGACGACGTGCCGAGTGAGAAACAGCAACAGGCTTATCTGTCATTTAAGAAAAATCTTAATGAAATAAGTAAAAAATCTCTTGGCCCTGTCAATGATTTCCTTTCTAATAACATTGATGAGATACTTGGTGAGCTCGGTGAACCCCTTCCTACGAATCTAACAGATCTGCTAATTCCAAATCAAGTCCTGTTTTTCAAAAATGGCAAAACAGCTATAATATTCGACGTAGCTTGGACTGACGAAAATGTAGCAATTCTCCTCGGACAATCAATAAAGGTGGATTATGGTTATATTTTAGAAGGAGAAATTTGATTAGCCGCATTGGTATAGCACGTGCAACGCAGTTTGTTTTTCTGCGTTGCACGTGATTTGTTATCATTTCCTAAAATTACATCTGAGGCATTTTTTCTACTATAACCCACTTTATTACTCTAATTTCACAGCGTGTATTAGGACTAATGTGAAATTGGTAAAAATGTAGTAACAACAATAGCGTGCGTTCAATCTCACGGTTTGCCATCACCGCCATCCGGCTCTTTCCCGTACACCGTTGCACCGTGGCGTTCCACAGCTTCACATCCACCTTGAACTTGCAGGAGAACTGCGCGATGGAGTTGTTCTTTCCCCTGACGGCTATTCTGCCCATGAGGGGCAACTGTCCGTCCTTGTCCTGTACACTGCGCTTGATGTAGGGCAGCACTTTCATTTCTGTCTTCATTGCCATAATTTTTTGGGTTGCAATATTTAGTGATACATTGCTGACCGACAGAATTGGAAACGAGGCAGAACGGTGCAAACGGAACGGATGTTGCTAAATCTGCGGATTTGAAGCCCCTGCCGCACGTATAATGCTTGTTTACAAGCATTAGGAACGCTGTCTTTTAGGATTTAAGCAGGTAGCGGAACAGGTAATGACTTGGTAGCGGAAACCTTGCATTATCCTGCCTTCCTTTGCTGTTTAGCTGTAATGGCAAACGACTGCAAAACTGCTGTTTTACAACGTATTGCGTCTGTTTCTCTTTGTTCCTATCTTCCTTGCTTTGATGCTTCTTTCTTCGTTCACGGGTTTGGCATATTCGGACGTGAAGAACCTCACCGCCGACCACCTACAAACATTTTTCGACGGCAACTTGTGGATAATCACCAGAAGAAAGAAAACCAACACCGAATCGAACATCCGTCTTTTGGACGTTCCCAAACATATCATGGAGAAATACAAGGGACTGGCAAAGAATGGTCATGTTGTCCCGGTTTCAAGCAATGGCACTTGTAACAAGATACTTAAAGAGATAGGCAGATAATGCGGCTTCAAGGTGTGTTTGACCTGCCGCATCGAAAGAAATACAGGCAGAAAAGCTGAAAGGGACGGCAACCACCGCAGCTGCCAACATCGCCGAGAGCCTCGGTTCTCTTTTCGGTAACAACAAGGTAAAGACGCTGAAAGGGGAGAACACCGCCCTGCATAGGGGTAGTCGACTACGAGAAAACCATCGAAGCCCTGTAAGATAGAATACAGACTATGCAGACAGACCATAGCCGAGAGGTATGGGAAATGCAGCAGAAGCACGGCAGGGAGATTACAGACAAGGACACAAGGCACAAGCAGGAAATATCGTTTCTGAAAACGGTAATCGCAAAGGCGGCATGGTTTCCCTACCTGCGTGAAATGTTGCACATTGAAAAACTGTGCCGACTCGTGGGATTCGATGAAAGGCAGACCGAAACACTCGTCAAGGGAAAGCCGTTGGAGTATGCAGGGAAACTCTACTCGGAGGAACACGGACGGAGATTTACGACTGAAAAAGTCAGGCTTTCAAGTGTTGAAAGCCCTGACGGATGGGGCAAACTGGTTCTTGCTATTGCTAGAAAGCCCATTGCCGAGTGGTTCAAAGAGTAATTCGACAAGCTGCGGTAGAGCATACACCGATCTATACAGTCGCAAAGGAAAGGCAGGGGAATGAAGATATAACCATTTTATCTTGCCGGGAAACAATAAAAAAGTGTTGTTCATAATGCCTTATGAATGGCACTTTTTATATATTTGCACACAAAATAAGGATAGAGCCAATAAAAGTAAATACAGAATTGTAAAATTATGTAGATATGGATATAAGCCTTTTACTTATAATACTCATTTTCTTGCTTGATATAGCCGTACTATAAGTATTGTACGCACAAAAAGCACACAAGGAAGCAGAATATTATATGTCTTGATTGTTTTATTACTTCCTGTTATTGGAATTTCAATATATTATTTAATTCGTGAATAGTATGGAAAGATTTATCTATTTGATAATCAATTTCTCAATATGGATTATTGTGGTATGGACTATTGTACCTATCATTATCGATGATCTTACCATTGATTCAATAATAGCTCGTTTAGGTTTGGGATCTGCTTGCATCGCTAATTTGTTTCAGAAAAAAAAGAAAATCAATATATCACTCTTTATTGTATCAATAGTCTTAATTATTACTGCAACTATTATAAAAATCTATTAATATGAGAACTATAGAATTAAGCATAAAAAAACGTATGAAAAGAATGAATCTGACCGCTTTGTTGTTAGGTGGTGTCTGTTTGTTATGCCAACCACTCCAAGCCCAGCAGAGCATTGATGCTTGTGACGGTCGTACTTATAAAGTAGGCGACACGCTCCGTATTGGCGAACCATTGCCATCGGGCTATCTATTTGTTAAGCAACTAAACGCCAACAATCAATTTGATAAGCTGAATCCGAAAAACTCAACCGGACGGACTGCCGTCATTACCGACATACCTGCTTACCAGCCCAAACTCTATCAACAGTTCGGCATTTACCAACAGCCGGAAACGCCCCAAATAGTCTTTGCCGAACAGGGCGATTTCAAGATTGGCGTATATCTAAACATGGCTTTAACCAAAGGAAACATCATGTCCGGACATCATGTTTCTCATATGGATGGAGCTGTCGACCTTACCCCGGCTATCTTGTTCGCCTACACACATAAACTTTACGGCAAACCTATCGACACAGCATCAGTCGAGACCTATGCCTCTCTCTGTGCTCCCCAACAGTATGCAGAAGCAGCCAATGACCCGTTTGCATTGGAAGAACTTCGTACAACATATCGGAAAGAACTGGAACAAGCTGTGGCAAAGGCAGATTTCAATAAGGTTTTCCGTATCAAATGTTTGTCGGAACTCCAAATGTACGACATCAATCAACAGCGTTTCCCGCTTTCGGGCTTAACGTGTGTCAATGTGGAAACCAAGCAGAATAGGGAATTGTCCCAACAAGGTTATTGCTTATGGGGAACTTGTGCCTTTCATTTCACTAATGCTCCGTCATTTGCCACCCTACCTTGTGACAAATCCATTGCTCAAGGCATCTATACCATGCGTAAAATGACCTCGGCGACCTTACCGCCAACGGCTACCCTATATGTATATGTACGCATCCTCCAACAGCCGGTATCACTTCCCGATAAACGTACCATGGTGATGCGTCCCGGAACATCATTCGATTTCGAGTGGTCAACACTCCGTAAAGCATACGGTCAAAAAGCTTTGAACATGGAGATTATACAAACAGACGGTTATTATAATGTCTTCCCTTATAACATACAAGAAGTGACATACAATTATCTTGGTACACAAATGTTGCCTAAAAAGTAGCGCAATGAGCAATATGCAGGCATATAAAGCAAGGGGTTGTAAAAGAAGAAAAGACATTTCAGAAATTTGATTGTAATAAATGAGCTATGCCTTCGGTGGGGTAACTCGCTGGGGTTGTTAAATTGTTATCCCTATTTCTTAAATAATTCGATAAAAGTTTATTTATCAATTGGTTAAATCCAATCGAGAAAAATCTAAAATAAACACATAGCGAAAAAATAAATTTGGGCAAAGCGTAGCGAATTAGCTGATAGAGCGTTCGTTACGCTTTGTTTTTCTATGGGGCAGAGCCAACGAAATACCACCTCGAAGCCAAACGGTGCAGAAGTTCAGTTACCACCTCGTTACTCCCGTAACGGGTGCAGATTTTTTGCTAAAAGGTTCTGTTTCTGCGTTTTGCGTAGATTTACATAGCTGTCGGTAACTCACTAATAACTAATTTTGTAACCAAAAAAAGGAGTGAGTTATGCGTAGTACATTCAAGGTATTATTTTACGTGAAGAAAGGCAGCGAGAAGCCGAACGGCAACCTGCCTCTGATGTGCCGTATCACGGTGGACGGCGAGATTAAACAGTTCAGTTGCAAGATGGACGTTCCCCCACGCTTGTGGGACGTGAAGAACAACCGTGCTTCGGGCAAGAGCGTCGAAGCGCAGAGAATCAACCTTGCGGTAGATAAAATCCGTGTGGAAGTAAACCGCCGCTATCAAGAGTTAATGCAGACGGACGGTTATGTTACCGCCGCCAAACTCAAAGACGCCTATCTCGGTATCGGCGTCAAGCAGGAAACTTTGCTGAAGCTGTTCGAGCAGCACAACGCCGAGTTTGAGAAGAAAGTCGGGCACAGCAGGGCGCAGGGGACATTTACACGCTATCGGACGGTCTGCAACCATATCCGTGAGTTTATTCCTCATACCTACAAGCGTGATGATATTCCGCTGAAAGAGTTGAACCTCTCGTTTATCAATGACTTTGAATATTTCCTCCGGACGGAAAAGAAATGTCGCACCAATACCATTTGGGGCTACATGATTGTACTGAAACATATTATCTCCATAGCAAGAAATGACGGTCGTTTGCCGTTCAATCCCTTTGCCGGATATATCAATTCACCTGAAAGTGTGGACAGAGGGTATATCACGAGAGAGGAGATACACACAATGATGAACACCGAAATGCCCGACAAGACACACGAACTTGTAAGAGACCTGTTCATATTCTCCACCTTTACGGGGTTGGCATACTCCGATGTCAAGAACCTAACGGAAGACAACCTGCAAACATTCTTTGACGGCAATCTGTGGATTATCACCCGAAGAAAGAAAACCAACACGGAGTCCAATATCCGTTTGCTGGATGTTCCCCGAAAGATAATTGAGAAGTATAAGGGTATGACGCGGGACAACAAGGTATTCCCATGCCGAGTAACTCCACCTGCAATAAAAAGTTGAAAGCCATTGCCGATTTATGCGGAATAAAGGCACACTTGACATGTCACGTAGCCCGGCATTCGGCAGCAACAACCGTGCTGCTGTCCAACGGAGTGCCGATTGAAACTGTCAGCTGACTTTTGGGACACACCAGCATAAAAACGACCCAAATTTACGCAAGTGCGCCCAGATTGGTCGCTTGATAAATACTTCCTTTGCAAGAAGTTAGGATTGGGTTTAATGTAATCCTATCGTCAATCAGTTTATCCGAAGGGGAAACCTAACGGGGAGTGTAGCATACTGATTAAAGCTCTAAGTTTACTAATAGCCAAGTAACGACTGAGGAGCAAGACGAAAAGACATATATGAGGATGAAGCCTTGATTGGTTGAACGATAGTTCGGTGGTACCAAATCTTGCAATAGCGGAAGGCTTTTATATACGCTATTTCATAGTACTCTGCCTATTTTGTGCGTTAGAGCAGAGCATTAAGAACCGACTATGACACAGCCGCAATAAGCGGATAAGAACGAAAGTCGCATCCGACAATATGTCGCGCTAATAGTTATCAAGTGAAACTAACTGGGGATTGCCCAAGTCAGAACGCCACAAAAGGCTATGAGAGTTGGTCTCTGAATATCTGATATGGCAACGGAGCTCCCGTAGTAGTCCGAGCAAGTTAACGGCTTGTACATGGCGAAGGGGAGCAGTTCATAACTTTAGTACAAACAAAAAGGAAAACGTGAGAGACGTATGAGAAATCCCGAGCAAGTATTAAACATTCTAGCTGAACACAGCAACGAGTCAAGTTACAAATACGAACGACTCTATCGTATTCTGTTCAATGAGCAGATGTTCTTAGTCGCATATCAGCACATTCATGCAAAGCCTGGTAATATGACACCCGGTACTGATGGACAGACGGAAGACGGCATGAGCATTGACAAGATACACGCATTAATAGACAGCCTTAAAAGCGAAGTCTATAGCCCTAAACCGGCAAAGAGAGTTTACATTCCAAAGAAGAATGGAAAGATGCGTCCACTAGGCATTCCCACTTTTGCTGACAAATTAGTGCAAGAGGCAGTTCGAATGATTCTTGAAGCTATTTATGAAGGATATTTTGAATGGACTTCACATGGCTTCAGACCTCATAAGAGCTGTCACACCGCTCTCAAAAGTCTGCAAAATAATTTCAATGGAACGAAATGGTTCATCGAAGGAGACATTAAAAGTTTCTTTGATAACATAGACCATGACGTTATGATTGAGATTCTAAAAGAACGTATAGGCGACGAAAGATTTCTTCGTCTCATCCGTAAATTTCTCAATGCGGGATATATGGAAGAATGGCACTTCAATAAAACTTATTCGGGCACGCCTCAAGGTGGAATTATCAGTCCAATATTGGCTAATATCTATCTAGACAAGTTCGACAAGTATATGGAGAAGTATGCACAAGATTTCCATAAGGGTGAAGTTAGACACCGCAACAAGGATATCGGCAAACTGAACAACCGAGTTCACTATCTAAAGAAGAGAATTAAGGAAGTGACTGATGTCGATATATTGGAAGCAATGCGAGAGGAACTCCGTAGTAAGCAACAGCAAATACTGACTATGCCGAGTGGCAATGATATGGATGAGAATTTCCGTAGACTGAAATATGTGCGCTATGCTGATGATTTCATTATAGGAGTCATTGGAAACAAAACAGAGTGTGAGAAAATCAAGGCAGACATTACACAATTTATGCAAGAGAAGCTAAAATTGGAGATGTCACAAGAAAAGACCTTGATAACCAACGCACAAGATAGTGCAAAATTTCTCGGCTATGAAATATCAGTCCGTAAAGATTACACAACGCAGAAAAATGCAAGAGGAGAAACTCGTAGACATCGTAATGGAAATGTGATACTACACGTATCACGAGAAGTGATAAAGAAGAAGCTACTAAGTCTTGAAGCCATGAATGTGAAAACACAAAATGGCAAGGAGGTGTGGAGGTCTAAAGGTAGAACATACCTGATAGACAATGAGCCACAAGACATAGTAGCACGTTTCAACACTGAAATCAGAGGATTCTACAACTACTACTCTATTGCAAACAATGCATCGGCACTTGGTTGCTCTTTTGGGTATATCATGAAGTTCAGTATGCTAAAGACATTTGCGCAAAAACTTAACAGCTCCGTGAGAACCATAGCAGGCAAGTATCGTGAAGACGATAAATTTGTGGTGTGGTACACGGACGAGAAAGGCGAACGCAAACCAAGGGTATTTTACAATGAGGGCTTCAAACGTATTACCGATTTGGGAACTCAAAAATGTGACAACCTACCTTATATGTTCAACACACCTTCACTGAGTCTTGTAGAAAGACTGACTGCAAATAAGTGTGAGTTGTGTGGAAAAGAAGGAAATGTCGTATCACACCATGTCAGAAAACTCTCAGAATTGAGAGGTAAAACCGAATGGGAACGTAAAATGCTCAAAATGCATAGAAAGTCTTTAATTGTCTGCGTTGAATGTCATAACATGATTCATGCGAAGAATAGCTAAAATGCCGTTATGGGCGGAGAGCCGTATACATGGAGACGTGTACGTACGGTTCGGAGGCAGGCTGTCGGAAACCTACCGCCGCAAGGTGGCAAGGCGCCGACTGCCGAGCCTACAGATAACGGCTCAGAAGATTAGCCAGGATATGGAAACCCTGTCGCACAAGTTGGAGGATATGGAAAAGAATATCTGCGATACAATTCAGTAATGACCGTCAGTCGCATATTTCCTCGCTCGTCCATTAAGTTAGTGCAGACTTCATTGAAAGTGAAAAGGTCAGGCGGCTATGCCGTTTCGGGCAGAATCTTCCTCCTGCGGAGAGTATTCTGTCCGAAAACCTTTTCTCTTTCACGTCTGTACAATGGACGATGACGGCTACGGAAACAAACGACTGACGGAAAAGAATCGTCAAAAACAAACAATAATTTGACCTAAATAGGTAAATGCGATCTATTCGAGTTTCACTCAAAATAAACGGACGTCGTTTTTATAAGACAAAAGTGAAATGGTGGTAAACGGGAAACTGCACTCCCTCCAGAAAATAATTTCTTTCCTTTCGGTACTACTCCCGTTGAGTTGTTTCTGCTTCACCTGCCTTCTCAAATATTCTTGCTTTTGGAGTGCTCCGAAGTTTGACGCTTCGGCTTATTCTGCCATCGGCCTTTGTTTGCCTTTGTTCCCGTAGTAGATGTTTCCGACTGACTGATTTAATGAATGCAAGAATGGCTGACTGATTGGATTGTCATGTGGTTGGATGATTGGTTGGGTTATTGAACTGTTGGTCATATGCAACCAATCATCCAATATCAAATGGTTTTTGGCTACACTTAAAATTCCGATAAATTTCACCTGTTTTTCCTATCTTATTTTTATGTTCAAACGAACATAGCAAGTTGTGTTTTGGGGCATCCGAAATATTTCCGGTGTCCCAAAACTACTTGCCAAAATCTTTCCCTCCAAAGTTGGGAATGGCTATCTTAAAAATGACGTGATATGAAATTTGATAATATCTTGTCACACTAAATCTTTATCATAATGCGATAAAACTTTCAAGTATTTTGCGTACCTTTGTAGCAAATTTAGTTAGATATGGCAAGTCAATATATAAACCGCATAAGAGTTGCTTTGGCGGAGCAAAATAAGACTAATCGCTGGTTAGCCGAACAAATGGGAAAATCTGAAATTACAATTAGCAGATGGGTACAAAATAAGACTCAACCATCTTTGGAGCAATTAGTGGTAGTTGCAAAAGTCTTATCTGTAAGCCCTAAAGACTTGATAAATGAAGTCGAATGTGACAAAACAGACGTTAATGTAAAGACACTGATTTAGTAGATGTAGAAATATGTTTAGATATATTGAAAATCAAGATAGGACATTTCTCTTCGGTGCATATCGTGGAGAAAAATCTCAGTTGGAATGGATTCTTGGAAAGCAGCCTCATAGGTATGAAAAGCTTTACAATATCCGTTTCAATAAAGATTTGTTTTCACAGCGAAGAGGAGGCGTTATCTCGGAGCAATTACCAGATTACGTTCTTATATATAACACGCAAAATCCACAAGACGGATATCACCTGTTTCCTTGCATAAGTTCGTCTATCAAGGAGCAAAGCGATATGGAAGCACTTGGCTATCCTAATCCGGATGGCAGTTATGTTGTATATTCGTTAGGTGACGAGTTGCTTTCTGAGCCTCTTGATATCCGAAAACTAATGTTAAAGGCATTGCCAAACGAAAATGTCAATGTGCCTTTTTCTCCTGCAATCTTAAAGGGTAAAGATATTGCAAATATGGTTGACAATACAAAGGCCATCCCGGCTGTTGCAGAAGTTGAACAGGAGAATGTTTTGCGCTTTATTGACCTGTTTGCAGGTATTGGCGGTATTCGCTGTGGTCTCGAACAAGCTGCCCGAGAGAAAGGACTGAATCCGGTTTGTGTTATGACATCAGAGATAAAGCCTTACGCAGTTAATGTCTTAAAAGAAAACCATCCAACAGAGACTATTACAGGAGATATCACTAAAGTTGAAACAAAAAGCATTCCTGATTTCGACATCCTCTGTGCCGGTTTCCCTTGTCAGGCGTTCAGTTCTGCAGGGAAACGCCAAGGCTTTGCAGACACCCGAGGGACAATGTTCTTCGAGGTTGAACGCATACTGCGTGACAAGAAGCCAAAGGGATTCATTCTCGAAAATGTTGAAGGTCTCGTAAATCACGATAGCGGTAAGACACTTCAAGTCATTATTGACAGACTTCACGCCCTAAAATACAAATTTGATTTCCGGGTGCTCAACTCAAAATACTTTGGAGTACCTCAGGAAAGGAAAAGAATCTATATCGTAGGTAGTCTTGAGCGCAAACCGGATCTTGATAATTTCCCTGTCAAAGAAGCAAAGTTAGGAGAGATTCTTGAATCCGGAATGCCGACTGAGGACACTCCTTTTATCAGAACATTGCTCAAGCATTTTTCAGTAGAGCAACTTTATGGAAAGGCAATCAAAGACAAAAGAGGTGGAGAAACCAACATACATAGTTGGGATTTGGAAATCAAAGGCCCTGTTTCAGCAAAGCAGAAAAAACTCCTTGATACAATTCTCACAGAACGCAGAAAGAAAAAATGGGCTGAAATCATCGGAATTGACTGGATGGATGGTATGCCTTTAACTCTCGAACAGATTAGCACATTTTACGATGATCCTGAGCTTGAGGATATGTTGGTAGACTTGACAAACAAAGGATATCTGAAATATGAACATCCAAAGAAATTGATTCGTGAGAAGAATGATAATGGGGTAGAAACGACACGCAGGGAATATGATAAATCAAAACCCAAAGGCTATAACATCGTTGCCGGCAAATTGAGTTTTGAGATAAACAAAGTCATGTCTCCTGATGAAATATCACCGACTCTTGTAGCAATGGATATGCAGAAATTGTATGTCGGGGACAACGGCGGTCTCCGAAGACTCACATTGCGTGAAGGTTTGAGATTATGCGGATATCCGGATGAAATCAAATTCAATGTGAGCGAAAAAGATGGCTTTGACTTATTAGGCAATACAGTCGTAGTACCTGTTATCAAAGCCGTAGCCGAAAGATTACTTGATACACTAATATTATAACTCTGACAATATGAAACTTACAGTAGAACAAGTTTATAACAAGCTTGTCAATGATGATAAAATTCTGACAAAGAAAGGCCAGATTACATTTACTTTAGGAGACATCGACATCATCGTAAAACAACGCGATGTTGTTGGTAACATTATGCAGGAATGGATTGAGGGGTGGCTCAAGAAGAATAATATCGATTACTCTCTTAACGACAACACTCAGATGCCGCCGGACTTCTATCTTGATCCTGAAAACAAGAAAGAGGGGCTAATGGAAATCAAAGCCTTCAACTATAAAGGCAGTCCCGGTTTCGATATTGCTGATTTCCGGATGTATGCTCGAGAAATTTCAGAAAAGCCTTGGATGCTCAATGTAACATATTTGATTTTTGGATATGATATGTCGGATGACGGCATTGTCACGATAAAACAGGTATGGCAGAAGAAAGTATGGGAAATGTCAAGACCAATGAAATCTGGTAACAACAAAACTATATGGCCGATAAATCTGCAAATAAAAGAAGGTACCGTACACAAAATGCGTCCTGCAAAATGGTATGGAAAAGCCACAAGTTTCTCCATCTTCGAAAACATGGAAGACTTCCTGGCTGCGATGGAAGAAACTATGTATAAGAACAAAGATACTCGTGATGATGCTCCCGACTGGCTTCAGAAAGTTCTCGACAGTTATGAAAAGCATTATGGTGTAAGACTTCAAATTCCAAGATGGAGCGAAATCGCCTCAAAGTATGTGAATAGATAAGAAGTTTAACGAAAATGAATAATAATTTTAACGGCATATTTTACTTTATGGAATGGATATTTGATGGTATTGGTACAGAGATAATTTCATTGCTGATAGGGCTTGCAGGAGGTGGTGCTATTGGTTATCGAATAGGAATAAGAAATAAAATTTCCCAACATCAAAAAGGGAGAGACCAGGCAAAACAAGTACAAATTGGAAACATTATCAATGATGGAAATTCAAAAAGCAGGCGATAATGCACAACAATTCCAAATTCAAAATCTCACAATTGGAATTGATGAAAAACGGGCTAGAGAAATATACGATGAAAAGTATAGCATAGCAAAAAAAGATTTCACAGAGGAAGCTTTGCGTATAGCCAATGAACGAGTAAGAGAACTTGAAAATAGGCTTATACCCAAAATGGAAGCTGTAAATGATGGATTAAAGGCTTTTGCGGATCCGAGTTTTCAGTTATTGTTGGTAGACGCTCAAAAAACGGCAGCAGCAACTGAACGATCTGTTGATTATGATTTACTATCAGAATTGTTGGTTCATAGAATAGAGAAAGGTAACGACAGACATGTTAGGACAGGGATACATCGAGCAGTAGAAATCGTTGAAGATATTTCTAATGAAGCATTGTTAGGTCTAACAATCATACATTCTTTAAATTCTTTTATCCCTGTATCACCAGAATGTGTTGGGGCATTGAATACATTGAATGATTTATATGGCAGATTAATATATGCTAAATTACCAGATGGGATAGACTGGATAGAAGACTTGGAAATACTTGACGCTATTCGAATAAATCCATTTGGCAAATTTAAAACTATAAAAGAATATTGTTCAGAAGCTTTAAATGGTATTATAACAATCGGTATTAAAAAAGATTCAGAAGAATATCAAAATGCCATTACGATATTGCGAAATAATGAACTTTTGTTTCCTAAATTGTTGGTTGAGAATTATTTGTTACCAGGTTATGTCAGAGTCAATATAGGAAATTTAGATGCTGTAAATACGCTTTCCATTATTCACACAATGGGGAATAATACTTCTGTATCTATACCTATGTCTGAACAACAAAAATCCGCGATTAAAACTGTAATTGAATTATATTCAAAAGATACTCAATTAAAAACGGATGTAGAAGAAAAGTTTTTATCAGAGTGGAATAGCAGACATAATTTGTCATTATTAAAAGACTGGATTGAAAAAATCCCGAACTCTTTTAGCGTTACATCTGTCGGGAAAGTACTAGCCCATGCTAATGCACAAAGATGTGATAACAAATTACCGCCATTAAAGTAGTTAATCATTAAATCTACTAAGCTATTTGTTTAACGAATGATTTTGACTACTTTTGCATTAAGAGTTATTTGACAGTAAAGCAACGCAAAACGCAGAGAATCGCACGGTTGCCAAGTCGTTACTGCTACTTCTCAAATAATTCGCTAAGAGTTTATTCTTCAATCGGTTAAATCCAATCGAGAAAAATCTAAAATAATCTATGTCCCGACTAAGTGACCTATATAAAGCAATGGAAACATTGCGCAAAGAAGGTCTTTCGTTAAATGAAGACCTCGAAAAACAAGTAAGTGATTTGGAAGAGAACATCATCAAAAAAGAAATCCTTCCGATTGTAACCGAGACGATTGCACCGGCTTTAAAGCAAGTGCAGCGTGAATTAGTGCTTGTTGTGGATTATGTACCCGGCTCGCCTATTAGCGTACATTTGTCTCGCAAACGAAATTTCACAGCAGATATAGCGGATGCCAAAGAGATTCTTCCTGATCCACAGGTGGAACATAAGGAAATAGGTAAGACCGGGCCGAAAGGCGAAATTGCACCGGCTACTCGATTAAAGATTACATTTGCTGATGGTCACGTGATTCAAGAGCCACAAGCAGCTGAGACTTTTCGTAAGTTTGTGATGGAAGTAGGTGCCGAACGCATTCGTACTTTAGGAATGAAACAAAATAAAGTGCCTTTGATTTCCAATACGCTTGATAAGAAATATAAAAGTTCACAAAAGCCTGTCGGTAATGGTTGGTATCTGATGACATGTAGCAATACGCTTACCAAGAAACGGGATATAGAACGTATAGCCAATATGTTTAATATAAAGATTAAAGTTGAAATAGTGTAATTCTTTTCACGATGAAACGAATAAGAATAAACAGTAAGAAAAAGTGATCAATTGTTTGCTCCTAATAAGGAATTTGGCTACTTCTGTTTCAGAATTGTTTGTTATTAGTAAAATGTAGCAGATTAATGCGGCTGTAATGTTTTCAAATCGTTATCAAGAACTTATTATTAATTAATGTCAGATAAATACGCAAAAGTATATTATCTAAGACAAAAACAGAATTTCATGTACATATATCAATATGAAAGCATGTAATTAGGGATATTCAGTAAATGTCTCTAAAAAATAAGATGGCATATGAAGATGATAGGGC